>OIZP01001502.1_pt1 | contig 11821 bp, 7 predicted proteins | sample 1588531 | NCBI WGS metagenome assembly OIZP01 (sample SAMN03283283) | human gut metagenome | biome: human-associated habitat; material: feces | host: Homo sapiens | place: Peru | collected 2012 | reverse complement strand
ACAGCGCGACTATGCTTACCATCAGGGAACAGCTTGGCCTTGGCTCGGCGGATTCTATATGGAGGCATGTCTGAAGATATACAAGCGCACACGTCTCTCATTCCTCGAGCGTCAGATGATCGGTTACGAGGACGAGATGGTGCAGCATTGTCTCGGAACCATTCCTGAACTCTTCGACGGCAACCCGCCGTTCCACGGAAGAGGAGCAATGTCTTTTGCAATGAACGTGGCAGAGGCTCTGCGTACGCTCGAACTGCTCGAAAAATTCAAGTACTAAAACATAGGAGGATTTATAATATATGAAAGTCTTAATGTTCGGATGGGAGTATCCTCCTCATGTATTTGGTGGACTCGCAACCGCTAATTTCGGAATATCACAGGGCCTCCACGCACAAGGCGACGTGGAGACAGTCCTTTGTCTGCCTCATCCTTTCGGTGATGAGGACCGCAGCGCATGCCGCATCGTGGCAATGAACAAGGTGCCTATTGCTTGGCGCGACGTAGACTATGACTATGTGAAGAGCCAGGTGTCTGACGTAATGGACCCCGACTATTACTATCGTCTTCGCGACCATATCTATGCCGACTTCAACTATATGCACGTCAACGACCTTGGCTGCATGGAGTTTGCCGGCGGCTATCCCTCTAACCTGCATGAGGAAATCAACAACTACTCAATCATCGCAGGTGTAGTGGCACGCACGGAGGACTTTGACATCATCCATGCACACGACTGGCTCACTTATCCTGCAGGCATCAATGCCAAGCACGTAAGTGGCAAGCCTCTCTGCATCCACGTACATGCCACCGACTTCGACCGTTCTCGCGGAAAGGTTAACCCCACCGTTTATGCCATCGAGAAGGACGGTATGGACAATGCCGACTGCATCATGTGTGTGTCTGAGCTGACACGCCAGACCGTCATCAATCAGTATCATCAGGATCCGCGCAAGTGCTTCACAATGCACAATGCCGTATATCCGCTCCGTCAGGAACTTCAGGATATCCCGCGTCCTGACCACACCGGTAAGGAGAAGGTGGTGACCTTCCTTGGTCGTATCACCATGCAGAAGGGTCCTGAATACTTCGTTGAGGCTGCCAATATGGTGCTCCAGCGCACACGCAACGTGCGTTTCTGCATGGCTGGTAGCGGCGACATGATGGACGCCATGATTTACCTTGCAGCAGAGCGTGGCATCGCAGACCGCTTCCACTTCCCGGGCTTCATGCGCGGCAAGCAGGTTTATGAGTGCCTCAAGGACTCTGATGTGTATGTGATGCCTTCTGTGTCGGAGCCTTTCGGTATCTCACCGCTTGAGGCAATGCAGTGCGGCACGCCTACTATTATCTCAAAGCAGTCGGGTTGCGCCGAGATTCTCGACAACTGTATAAAGGTTGACTATTGGGACATTCACGCCCTCGCCGACGCCATCTATTCAATTTGCCATAACGACTCACTCTTCCATTACCTTCAGAACGAAGGCAAGAACGAGGTGGACCAGATCACTTGGGAGAAAGTGGGCGCACGCATCAAGAATCTATACGAGCGTGTGTTGGCAGGCGAATTATAAATAACAAAACCCTAATACTACAATCTTAAAACAGACAACAATGAAAACGATTTGTTTATATTTCGAAATACATCAGAACATACAGTTGAAGCGTTATCGCTTCTTTGACATCGGCACAGACCACTATTATTATGACGACTATGAGGACGAGCGTATCATAGAAGACGTCACAGAGCGTTCGTATATGCCTGCCCTCAACGCCATCGGCGAGATGATCAAGGAGAACGGCAAGTACTTTAAGGTGGCTTTCTCGCTCTCAGGCGTAGGTATGGAGCAGCTCGAGATTCATGCTCCGCAGGTGATTGAGAAGCTTCAGGAGCTCAACCAGACTGGTTGCGTGGAGTTCCTCGCCGAGCCTTACTCACATGGTCTGGCTTCGCTCGCCAATGAGGAGAGCTTCACCAAGGAAGTGAAGCGTCAGTGCCAGAAGATGAAGGAATACTTCGGACAGGAGCCTAAGGTGCTTCGCAACTCTTCGCTTATATATAGCGACGAGATTGGTTTGCAGGCTTCACAGATGGGATTCAAGGGTATGCTTACCGAAGGTGCGCGTCACGTCCTCGGATGGAAGTCGCCGCACTATGTATACAACTGCGCCCTCGCTCCCAATCTTAAGCTTCTTCTCCGCGACGTAAACCTCAGCGACGACATCTCTCTGCGCTTCAGCAATACGGAGTGGGAGGGCTATCCTCTCTTCGCCGATTCTTATGTTGACCGTATAGCCAATTTCCCGGAAGGCGAGAAGGTGATAAACATCTTCATGGAGCTTTCTGCTCTTGGTGTGGCACAGCCTCTGTCAAGCAACATCCTCGACTTTATCAAGGCTCTTCCGCAGTGCGCTCGCAACCGTGGCATCTCGTTCTCTACACCGTCAGAGATTTGCGACACAATACCAAGCGTATCACAGCTCGACGTTCCCGACACATTGTCATGGACAGACGAGGAGCGCGACGTAAGCTCATGGCTCGGCAATCCTATGCAGCGTGAGGCTTTCAACAAGCTCTACAGCGTGGCTGACCGCGTACGCATCGCTGACGATCCTCGCATCAATCAGGACTGGGACTACCTGCAGGCTTCCAACAACTTCCGTCAGATGACCACAAAGCCGTCTCAGGTTGGCATTGACCGTGGCATCTTCTCAAGCCCGTTTGACGCCTTCACCAACTATATGAACATCCTTGGCGACTTTATCTCTCGCGTCAACTCTCTCTATCCTGAGGACGTTGACAACGAAGAGCTTTCTTCTCTCCTTACCACCATCAAGAACCAGGATGAGGAGATTGAGATGAAGAACAAGGAGATTGTTCGTCTGCAGACCAAGATTGAGAAGATTGAGGCTGCTGAACTGAAGCTTCGCGAAAAGCTGGAGAAGCAGAAGGCCGCTAAGCCAGCAGCTAAGAAGACTGCTGCCAAGAAGCCTGCCGCTAAGAAGGCTGCTCAGAAGGAGGAAGCTCCTGCTGAGGAAGAGGCAAAGGCTTAATTATGATCATATTGAAATGGCAGGAGTGCCATACTTCTAAAATACAGAATTAAGGTTCTTGTATAAATACAAATATTGGTTAATAAAGTTATGAGTGTCCTATCGCGTGATGTGATGGGACACTTTTTTTTTGTCAGATTGACGGAAAATCATTAATTTTGTAGCCGAATAAGGCAATCTTAATTCCTACATTCCGTAGCCTTGTAACTTTTAAGGATTATTATTATCGACAAAATATATTAGAAGAAAATGAAAAAGACAATTGTTAGCTTGTCTGTCGTAGCCGCGTCTGCGCTTCTGGCAAGCTGTGGCGGACTTGGCGCTGCAGGACTTGGAACTCCTGCGAACGGTACTTTAGGTGGTGCCACATCAGGAACAACGAACAGTAACAACAGCAGCTCTTCTTCCTCCAACTCTTCACAGACAGGAGGCATTCTCGGAGGCATCTTCGGCTCTAATGGCGCTGGATCTACTCTCGGTAATGTGCTTGGCAGCGTGCTTGGCTTGGACAAGCTTACAACTAAGGACCTTGTAGGCACATGGCACTATAAGGGTCCGGGCTGCGCTTTCACAAGCGAGAACGCTCTGGCAAAGGCTGGTGGCGAGGTGGCTGCTGCCGAGGTGAAAGAGAAGCTTGCCGCACAGTATGCTAAGCTCGGCTTCACTGCTGCCAACACTTCTATCTCTTTCAATGAGGACGGCACCTTCAACGCACATATTGACGGCAAGGCACTCAACGGTAAGTGGACATACAACGAGGAGGACGGCAAGCTGGAGATGAAGACTCTCCTTCTCTCGCTCTCAGGTTATGCTAAGAAGAACAGCGACGGCATCGGCGTGCTCTTCGAGTCGAAGAAGATTCTGACGCTCCTTCAGACTCTTGCCTCTGTAAGCGGCAACACCACTCTCTCCACCATTGGTGACCTCAGCAAGAACTACGACGGCGTACGCGTAGGCTTCGATATGACAAAGTAAGAGCATATCCATAACTTTATACACACGAAAAAAGGACAGCCTTCCATTCAAGGCTGTCCTTTTTTCGTGTTATTTGTGCGTTCGTTATTACTAACCAGAGTCAATATCCTGGGTTTTGCTTGAGGTTCGGGTTCAGCTCATGAGCCTTTTCCGGAATCGGAAATACTGTTGTATATCCTTTCTTGTCTGCTTCCGATGGAGTATGTATGTCATACTGCTTGCCGTAAGTGCCGAAGCGTATCATGTCCTGACGGCGCCAACCTTCCCATACCAGTTCCAGGAGACGTTCGTTGAGGATGTTGTCAAGAGTGGCAGAAAGCGAAGGCATGCCCACACGTGAACGTACAGCATTCATCTCCTCATCTCCTGACCCTCCGTTTCTCACCTTGGCTTCAGACTTCATGAGCAGCACGTCGGCGTATCTGTAGAGCACGATGTCGTTGTCGGGCATACGACCATCAGAGTAAGCCGTGCGGTCCACTTCATACTTCTTCATTCGTGCGCCTGCCGTCTCCAGATATGGGCTTGCTGTAAGGTTCTTCTCCACGGCGAGTGGCTTGTATTCGAGTGGAGTGCCGTCGTCCAGCGTTACATACTTGCCGTCAACCTCCACCTTCCCAGTATAGAAATTCATGTCAAGACGTGCGTCCGGCGTTTCCGTACCAAATCCGTTTACAGCCATTGTATGGAGTGTGGCGCATGTGCCGTTCTCAGAAGCTCCGCTATAGGCTCCGCCATGAGCGTAGTGGCGTGATCGGAAGAGATAATGAAATTCGTTCAGATAGAGAATCTTGTCCAAAGGAATGGTGAATATGTTCTCCGTAGAGCCTTCATTGTGTACGGCGAAGTTCTTGGTATAGTCAGCTTCGAGCGTATATCCGGCAGCCGTGATAAGGTCGCAGTAGTGGACGCAAGTCTGCCATGCGTTCTTCTTGTTGCCTTCGATGTCGAACATAATGGTCTTGCCGTCAGGACGTGAAGAGTCGGTCCAGTCATCGTCTGTATATACCTCTGCATTAAGACTGAGTTTGGCAAGCAGAAACCAAGCCACCGGTCGTGTCACCCTTCCATAGTAGTTGCCCTGCAGATTGCTGTGCTCATTAGCCAGCAGCGGAGCCACGTCCTGCAGTTCCTTCACCACATACCAGAACACATCGCTTCTGTTGCTCTGTCTGATGTCTGCCGTCTTTTGTGTTGACGATTGTAGGATGGGTATGCGTCCGAACATGTCCATGGCATAATAATAATACATGGCGCGGACGGCACGCACTTCAGCCGTATAGTCCACACGCTGCTGTTCGGTCAGCAAAGCCTTGTGTTTCTCTATTGTCTCAAGCGATTTCGTTGACAACACTATCACCTTATACAGGTATTTCCAGACGTTATACAGGTCGGTGTCTGTGGCTGTCCACGTATGGTTATACATGTTTTCCCACAGACCGCCGTCATACCAGTTGCCTCCACGTATGGGGATGATAGCCTCGTCGGTGGTCAGCGTGTTATAGTCATAGATGCCGCGGCATGTGCCCTGCAGTCCCTCGCCCTCTTCGTGAGCTCCTATATAGTTGTATAGCGAAGCTACAGCATTGACGTAAAGGCTGTTGGCAGAGTCGTAAATCTCTGTTTCCGGTATCTGGTCCTTTGGTGTCTCGTCCAGGCAACTCGTGAGAGAGAGTGATAAGGCGAGAACCGATAAAGCGAAAAATCTATGTTTCATAGTCTTCTGTCATTATACGTTTAGGATAATTCGTTTATTTTCAGAATTGCACGCTCACACCCACCGAGTAAGTTCTGTACGTAGGATAGCATCTCTTGTCGTCGATGCCCATTGAGGAATTCACCACGTACGAGTTGATCATCGGCGTCAGTCCGCTATATGAAGTGATGGTGGCGAGATTGTTGACGCTGCACGATACGCGCAACGAGCGCACAATCCTGCTCTTCACCGGGATGTTATATCCGATGGTGAGATACTCAAAGTTCAGATAGTCGCCGCTTTCCAGCCAGTAGTCAGACACGTTCTGGTCCACAATGTTCTTTTCGGGTGCACCCTTCAGCACGTTATATGTCGGGAATGACGACATATTGTTGTATGCCAAAGCCGTGCCGTTGAATATCTTGTGTCCGAAAGCACCGTTCATCTGCAGCGACATATAGAAGTCCTTGTAACGTAGCGATATGTTCGAACCGAGTGTGGCTTTAGGTGTGGCTTGTCCGCAGATGCGTCTGTCGCCGCCGTCTCCGAAGTCGATGGTGCCATTCTTGTCAAGATCTTCTATCTTGTATTTCATAGTCCCTTGCTCGTCCTTATACAGTCCCGTGCAATGTGGCAGATAGAACACGCCTAACGGCTGACCCACTATCTGATAAAGCACGTGATTGTTGTCGCCTCCGTTCTGTCCGGCACCGTCTATGGATCCGATGGCAGTGATGTTTGGTGCCGACATATTCATACCGTTGTAATTGCCAGACAGCGACAACAGCTTGTTCTTCTGGAACGAAAGGTTCATGCTCACGTTCAGGTCGATGTCCTTTGTCTGCACGGGTGCGATGGAGAAACCGATCTCAAGACCTTGGTTCGACATTGATCCGATGTTAGCCAGCAGCTTGTCGTAGGCGAACGGCGGCACGGGCACGTCGTAGGAATAGAGCATGTCTGAGGTCTTCGAGTAATAGTATTCGGCTGTAAGCATCAGTCGGTTGTGCCACAGTCCTATTTCTCCACCGATATTGAATGTCGACTTCGTTTCCCATTTCAGGTCAGGATTGTTGTTTCGTATAGTGCCGAGCGTCACCGTCGGAGTGTTGTTCACCGGCACGATGCCCGTCTGTTGCACGTTGTCCATTGTGGTGTAGGCTGTTATGCCGCCCAGATTGCCCGAACGACCGTAGCCCGTGCGTAGCTTCAAGGTGCTGATGCCGTCAAACGAGTGCAGAAACTTCTCCTTCTTTACGTCCCATTCAGCCGATACGGACGGGAAGAATCCCCACGTGTGATCGTCGCCCACCATTGACGAACCGTCACCGCGCATTGTCAGCGTCAGCTTATACTTATTATATAATGTATACGAAGCGTTAGCCATAACCGACGCCAGCGACATGTCGTCGTATGTGCTGCCCGTTCCTCCGTAAGGACGTGACGACGTAGCTCCGATGTTGTCGTAGCCGAAATCGTTGGTGGTTATGCCTTTGGCGTGTGTCCAGAAAGCCGTATGTTCCTGATAATGATATTCTGTGGATATTCCTGCAGACAATGTGTGGGCGTTCCATGTATGCGCATAGTCGAGCGATACGTTGCCGAGATATTCCTGCTTCTTGAATTCGCCACGATAAACGTTGCCCTGCGCCCAAACCCATGTGGGGCAGAATTCAGAGTTTTCGTTAGATGTATACGAATAGCTGCCGAACGCCGACAGCTTCAGCGAAGGAGCAATGTCGTACACCAGCCGCATGTGCGTGCTGAAGTACATCTCCTTCTGGTCGCTTCTCTCTGCGAGCACAGCGGAAGGAGGGTTGATGCGATAGGCAGAACCGTTCTTTGTCCAGTTGCCGTTTGCGTCGCGTCCGGCAGGATATGTAGGGTTCTGGCATGCAGCAGAATAGAAGAGCATTTGCGAATCGAAGATGTCATTGTTCCTGAATGTGGAACCGAACACGCCGAAGTCGCCTTGCAGACGATTGTCGAAGGCATGCTGTGTGACATCTATTTTGGCTACAAAATTGTTGTAGTCCTTGGTCTTGATGATGGTGTTGTGGTCGATATATCCGAACGACGCACGATAGTTTGACTGTTCTGAACCTCCGCTGAAAGCCAGGTAATGGTTCTGAACAAATCCGGTTCGGGTGATGACATCATAGAAGTTGTTGTCATGTCCCCCGTTGTTGGCATACACGCCGAGCTTCTTTGCGGTGGCAAGATATTCGCCGGCCGACAGCATGTCGAGTTTCTTCGACATCCGCTCCATTCCGATGTTGGTCTCGTACGAAATCTGAAATCCCTTGCCTGTGCCTTTCTTCGTCTTCACTTCGATGACGCCCGACGCACCGCGCGAACCGTAGAGTGCTGTCTCGGCAGCATTCTTCAGTACGGAGAAACTCTCGATGTCGGCAGGATAGATGGTTGACAGCGTGGCAATGTCGCTCGTCACGCCGTCAATGATGACGAGCGGGTCGTTGCCGCCGATGATTGAGGTGGTGCCACGCACACGCACTGACGACAGCTGCGCCATGCGGTCCATGCCGTTTGACGTTACGTTCACGCCGGCTGCGTTTCCGTTAAGTACGTCCAGTGCGTTGTTCACTATACCCTTGTTCTGTATTTTCAGATAAGTGGGTATGGTGTCGCGCTGCACGTTCAGTTCCTGCACTTGTGCCGAGACAGGCACAGTGGCAAGCAGCGACAATGCCGTCGCTGCAAGACCATACTTATGCTGTTGATGTTTTCTCATCATAGGCTCTTGTTATTAGGTTTATAAACTATCTATTGTTAGGTCTTTGTTCTTTTATTTTACGAACATATTTCGTTTCGGCATTTTGCTGCCGTATTTCTGTCTTAGCTTGGCGAAGAGCGCCATCGTGTCCTTTGAGAATTCGTGTCCCTTCCATGTGCTGGTGTTGGTGATAAACACCCAGCATTCGCCGTCGGCATAGCGGAGTATGATGGCTGATGTGCCTACGAGCGAACCGGTGCGTATCCATGGTCCGCGGTTGGGCGTGAAGTTCCATCCCAAGGAGAACTGATGGTCTGGCATTTCCGTTGTCATCAGCTTCACGGCGCCGGGCGAAAGGACGTCAGGCAAGGTGGGGTCGCCGTCTATGGCTGCCACCAGTCGGCACACCTCGGCAGCCGATGCCACCCATGCTCCGGCTCCCAATGAAGTGGTGATGTCGTTCTCGCCGTAGCAGCGAATGACCATGCGTCCCGAGTTGTTGAACTCCGGAGCTGGCTCCGAACTTGAGTGCATGTAGTATACCGATTCGTTCTGACGGCGGTCCTTCAGATAGTTGCCGGCGATGTGGAAGTCATAGCATCCCGCTGGCTCAAGAACGTATTTCTGCATAAACTTCTCGTACGACATGCCAGATCGTTTCTGGATGATGAGCGAGAGCAGCGTGTAGCCGATGTTGCAGTAGCGCTGTGCCGAACCTGGTGTGTAGCCGAGATGTCGGCGCAGGACAATGCGCAGCAGCGTGCGGTGGTCGGGTGGGGTAGTGAGGCGGTTCTGCTGCATGATGTAGCGTGTGGAGAAGATGGCGTCGCCGGCATAATTGGTGAATCCTGCCTTATGTCTGAGCAGCTGCTCCACGGTGATGTCATAGTATCGCTTGTCCTTGATGGAGTTGACGTAGAACGTGTCCGTGAGTATGCCTTGCGGTCCGAACACCTTGTCCGACAGCTTTATCTTGCCCATGTCCCTCAGCTTCATTATGCCCACTGCTGTGACAAGCTTCGAGCATGACGCCATACGCAGGATGTGCGACGGCTCCATCGGCACGCCCTTGTCTTTGTCGACGAAACCGAAGCCGCGGGCATAGATGAGCGAGTCGTGGCGCATGATGGCAAGCTGTGCTCCGTTTATCTCCCAGCGCTTCAGATAGCGGCGCATGATGGAGTCCATGGGCTGTAGTTCGGGCTGCTCGCTCATGGCATTGGTAAGCGTGTCGTTGAGATGCACGCGATGCGAAACTTCCGCCAACGAGTCCTTCACGTGCTTGCTTTCGCTTGAGCATGACGAGCAGGCGCATCGGCAGATGCTGGTTATGATGACAACGACGAAGGTGAGGCAGCCCATGCAGGACAACCTCACCTTTGTGCGATATTGTTTCTTTATTCTGTATCCAAACATTATATATTATGATAGTCCTTCTATCTGTCCGTTAACTATGTCGATATGCATAGCCGCCGGCACCTTAGGCAGTCCCGGCATGCGCATGATGTTGCCCGCAATAGCCACGATCATCTCCGCACCGGCGTTGATGACAATGTCGCGGACATTAAAGTCGAATCCCTTAGCCACGCAGTAGAGCTTCGGGTCTGTGGAGAACGAGAACTGTGTCTTGGCGATGCAGACGGGGAAGCGCTCAAAGCCCAGTTCCTTTATCATCTGCAGCTTCTTCTTTGCCGCAGCTCCGAACGACACTGAAGCCGCTCCGTAGATGTTCTTAGCCACCTTTTCTATCTTCTCCTCCGTTGTGTCCTCGTCGTCGTAGGCAAACTGCAACGGCTTCGACGGATTCTTGTCTATTGTGTCCACCACGAGACGAGCCAGGTCTGCAGCTCCCTCGCCACCCGCAGCGTATGCGTCGTTCTCTGCGAAACCCACGCCCAGCTGCTCACAGTGATTCTTCACCATCTCTATCTCTTCAGGCACGTCACCCGCATAGCGGTTGAACGCCACGATGACGGTCTGTCCGAACGACTGCATGTTCTGGATGTGCTTGTCCAGGTTGGCAAGTCCCTTCATCAGTCCCTCGCTGTTAGGCTTCTTGATGTCCTCCACAGCCACGCCGCCGTGCATCTTCAGTCCCTGCGCCGTAGCCACGACGATGGTCAGCTTGGGCTGCAGTCCGCTCTTGCGGCACTTGATGTCGAAGAATTTCTCAGCTCCGAGGTCTGCGCCGAATCCAGCCTCCGTAATGACGTATTCGCCGAAAGTCAAGGCTGTCTTTGTGGCGATGATAGAGTTACATCCGTGTGCGATGTTGGCGAACGGTCCGCCATGAACGAAGGCTGCCGTGTTCTCCGTGGTCTGCACGAGGTTCGGTGCGAAAGCGTCCTGCAGGAGCACGGTGATGGCACCAGCCACGCCGAGGTCCTTAACGGTGAACGGCTTTCCTTCCACGGTATATCCGAGCAGAATGTTCTCGATGCGTCGTCTGAGGTCGTCCTCGTCTTTGGCAAGACACAGGATGGCCATAATCTCAGAAGCCGGAGTGATGTCAAAACCTGACTCCCTCACGATGCCGTTCTGCTTGCCGCCCATACCCGTCACGATGTCGCGCAGTCCGCGGTCGTTGACGTCGAGCACGCGGTTCCAGAGCACCTCACGCAGCGCGAATCCGTTGTCACGGTTCTGATACATATAGTTGTCGAGCAGCGCCGTGATGGTGTTGTGTGCGGAAGTGATGGCATGGAAGTCGCCTGTGAAGTGCAGGTTTATCTTGTCCATCGGCAGCACCTGAGTTCTGCCTCCTCCGCAGGCACCGCCCTTCAGTCCGAACACCGGTCCGAGTGACGGCTCACGAAGAGCGCAGATGGCGTTCTTTCCGATATGGTGCAGTCCGAGTGCCAGTCCGATGGTCACGGTGGTCTTTCCGATTCCAGCCTTTGTCGGCGTTATGGCAGTCACAAGGATGAGGTTGTTCTTCTTTACGCGTTCCTCATCAATGAGGTGTGTGGGCACCTTAGCCATGTAGTGTCCGTAGTGTTCGAGGTGTTCTGTCGGAATGCCATACTTGGCTGCCACTGTCTCTATGCGCTCGAGCTTAGTGCTGCGTGCTATTTCGATGTCTGTCATTGTTGTATTAAAAATAATATGTGTTTTCTTTTAGTTATTATTATCCTGCTGATCGTTGGGGTGGAGTAGGGTATGCGGGGCTGTTTGTAAATTCAATTGCAAAGTTACGATTTAATTGTTAAAAAAGGGTCGTAAAGCTGTATATTCTTGCTTTTCGTTCGTATACATCATACTTTCAACTATCAAAAGTAATGCTTTTTAGCATTATAAACGGAGTTTTTCTGAAAAAGAATGACTAAAAAAGCAAAAAATAGCAGATTTGAGCTTTTGTTTTGAGT
>OIZP01001500.1_pt1 | contig 11838 bp, 10 predicted proteins | sample 1588531 | NCBI WGS metagenome assembly OIZP01 (sample SAMN03283283) | human gut metagenome | biome: human-associated habitat; material: feces | host: Homo sapiens | place: Peru | collected 2012 | reverse complement strand
AATGATAACACTGTTTTCTTATTAGATTACTTATATTATAACGTGTGCGGGGTCGGATGTCGATGATTTTTTGACCATCGATTAACTGCTTATTTGTGTCACCACTGGTGTCACAAAATTGGCTTATTATAATTTCATTATTATATTGCCATAAATGCATCAATTTTAGCTAATATCTCTTCATTGTTTTGATACCCAAAATCCGTCGCATTAATCCGCATTACTTCTCCGGGTATTTCTATTCTTCTCATATAATCGGAACACTTTTTAAAATCTTCGAATTTATCTATCGTTGTACTTAAATGAACCGGATGTCTGTTTTCATTTGCCATTCTATTCAAATATCTCTCATGCAGTACTTCCACATCTCCAAAAAGAGCAATTGTAAGTACATCATAACCATTATCTTCCGCTATTTTATGTAACCTTTCCAGTTCCGATTTATGAAAATTTGATTCTAAAATTAAGTCTTTTTCCAGTGATGCAAACTCAGAAAATATAAAAAACATTAATTCCATGGAAGCAAATGACAGCTTTTTATTTTCCTCTCTGTTGGAAAAACCTATGGTATCTCCCAAAACTTCTTTAATAGAATCCTTAAAAAACATATTCATATGATATCTTTTTGAAAGAATGTAAGCAAAAGTAGATTTTCCTGTCGCAATATCTCCTGTAATCAGCAATAATTTTTTCATTGTATTTTCTCCTTTGATTCCCTACTTAAAATAATATTTATAGTCTTACCACTTTATCTGCCATTGCAATCGTAGATGGCCGATGGGCAATTATAATCGTGGTACGGTTCCTGCACATTCTATTTATTGCTTCGTTGACTAGTCTCTCCGATTCATTGTCCAGTGCGGAAGTTGCCTCATCCTGCAGGAGAATCGGTGCGTTTTTCAGCACTGCCCTGGCAATGGCGATCCGCTGGCGTTCCCCACCGGATAAGGTGTTTCCACGCTCCCCGGGAATGGTATCATACCCTTTTGGCAGACGCATGATAAACTCATGTGCGTTGGCAATCTTTGCAGCATTCACAATATCTTCTCTGGCGACTTCCTGCGTCTTTTTCCCTCTTCCATATGCGATATTTTCTGCAATACTGACCTCATATAAATACGGCTCCTGCGGAACATAAGCGATCAGATCACGCATTTCTTCTATTGTACTGTTTCTTCCATTCTTTCCACAAATATTTATCGTTCCTTTTTGCAACGGATAAAATCCCAACAACAATTTTGCCAGAGTGCTTTTCCCGCTTCCGGATTCTCCTACGATTGCCACACACTGCCCTCTGGCTATCTGCATATGAAAATCCGAAAGCACTTCCTTCCCTTCCGTATATCCAAAGGAGACATTGTTTATATCCACCTCTATTTCCGCTGCCACTTCCTCATAATTACTTTGCGTAATATAATGACCGGGTTCTTCATCCAGTTGCAGAAAATCGTACAGATTTTCCACATTTGCCAGACAGTTCATCAGCTCCGGAAAATATCTTCCTATATCCATAAATGCATAATGAAACGGTCCGTACAATGTATAGATAGCAGATAACATCCCCAGCGTGATTTTGTTCCGGGACACAAACCAGACTCCCAATCCCAGAAATGCCAGTGTTCCCAGCAGATCAAATAGATTATTCAAACCGGATAACGCCGCACTGATTCGATTTACTTTCTTTTGCGTCGTAAAATATTGTTGATTTTCCTTTCCAAAGCTTTGCAGCAATTTCTCACCGACCGCATAAGTTTTGACCAGCTCCACCCCCGATAGAATATTGGTCATCGCTTCCATCATACCCACATTATTCTGTGCCAGTTCTTTTCCTGCCTGTTTCATAGGATGTGCAAAATAATGATTTACCAGAAAGGTTACCACACTTATCAATAACAGACACAATGTCAACTGTGGACTGTAATACATCATGGGAAGCAGATAAACTACCGCTCCGATTATCGCTGCCAGCAGTCTGCGCAGACGGGAAGAATAAATATCGCTGGCGCGTTCCGTATCGTAGATTAGTTTCGAAATAAAATCGCCGCTGTGATGTTGCTCATAATAGGAATACGGCAGGCGCATTGCCTTTGCAAACACTCTTTTCTCCAATTTGGCAGTGCCTATTCTTCCTTCTATGTTGTAATGCATAATGCCCATTCTCCATAAGCACCAGCCGGACACAAATGCCAGAAATTGTATCAGGATCCTGATTAGTAAGCCGTCCGGATTTCTGCTTTGTGCTGCAGAAACAACGCTTTCCACGATCCATGCGTTGGCAATTTTGGAAAATGCAGTTCCCATAGACGATATCAAAATGCAAAACAAATAAATCGGAAGTCTGTCTTCCATTAGCCCCAGAAACCAACGTAGTAAGTGCTTTTTCTCTTTATCTTTCATCTACCCCCACCTCCTTTCCATAGAGTCCGGCATAGATTCCGTTCCGAGCGAGAAGCTCCCTGTGTGTCCCCGATTCCGCAATCGCACCGTTTTCTACCACATAAATACAATCTGCATTTTGAATCGTGGATAACCTGTGTGCTATAACGATTACCGTTTTATCCCTTGCAACTCTTGTTATAGCCTTTTGAATTTCCGCTTCTGTCTCTGTGTCTATCGCCGAAGTAGGTTCATCCAGCAGGAGAATTGGTGCATTTTTCAGAAATGCTCTGGCTATGGAGATCCGTTGTCTCTGCCCTCCAGACAATTTCACTCCCAGTTCCCCTACCTGCGTATCATATCCCTGCGGAAGACTCATAATAAAATCATGAATATCTGCTGCTCTGCAGGCTTCCTCAATTTCTTCTCTCGCAGCTCCTTCCTTTCCGCACGCCACATTCTCTGCAACACTCTGCGGTAAAAGAAACACATTCTGGGATACCACGGAAAAGCAGTCTCTCCATTCCCGCAGCGACCATTGCTCCACGTCTTTTCCAAAAAGCTGATAGGAACCGCTTTCTTTGCGATACAGACCATACAGTAACCTGGCAATGGTACTTTTTCCTTCTCCTGAACCACCTGCAAAAGCCACCATTTGCCCTTTTTTTATCTGAAAAGAGATACCTTTCAGTACTTCTCTTTCAGCGGAATAAGAAAAATGTACATCCTTCCATAGGATTGCATCCTTACACTCTGCACCAAGCAACTCCACTTCATCTCCCGTGTATTTTCCTTTTAAAGATTCTTCCTCCGTTTCCGCCTGATACAGAGTCTCCAGTCTGTCCATAACAACCTTTGAGGCACGGATATCATTCATGCAAAACATCACATTACCCAGCGGTCTATTTACTCTGCTCAATAAAATCGTGAAAGCCAGCAGTTCTCCCACACTGATGCGATTCGAAATCACCTCAAAAAGGGCAAAAAAATAACAGACCACTACAGGAATCGTGGTAATCACTCCCTTTAACAACCAACCCATGGAACTGATTCTTGTACTCTTGCAACCGTGATCTGCTATTTTATCTATCGCCGCATTGATGCGCGCACACATCACATGATATAGATTATAACTTTTTCCAATGGCGATTCCCTGAATGGCATCATAAGCGATCTGGGTTCTATCATCCATTGTAGTTCGGAACTTCCGCAGAATCACCGCCAGCTTTTTGGACAATCTGTCTGCCACCAGCAGCATCACCGGATAGCTTGCAAATAATATCACGATCAGCCTTACGTCCATCTGTATAAAATAAGCAGTTATTGTCCCCACTGTCACAATATCTACCAGTAAATCGGGAAGAATGTCTGAGAAAAAATTTCCTGCTTCTCCTATATCTGAAGAAAATCGTGTCAGAATACTGCCGGAACCTTTTTCATCAAAATATGAATATGGCAGATGCAGCAGGTGCTCCGCTAATCGTCCCCTCACTTCTCGCTGTACCAAAGAACTATAATACTTTCGGCTAAGATCTGCAAAGTACGCTGCAACCGTGCCGACTATGATCATCCCTGACATCTGTATTAAAATATTTTGCAGAACTACCGGCTTTCCCGTCAGCATACTGTCCGTCACCTGTGCAATATAATCATTTCCCCGAACAACGATCTCATTCAGGGAAATAGACATAACAACATAGATGCAGAGAATCCATACATATCGTATTCCGATGTCATAAAATAACTTCTTTTTCTTTATTACCATTGCAGTTTTCCTGTCGTCCTTATTTTTTCTTCTTTGTGTTCTTTATCTGCCCTGATTTCTCCAATATTCCAACATTCTGTATATTGTCCGATCACCTGCATCGCCTCCTGGCATTTGTCTGCCGGTACGACTACCACCATACCGATTCCCATATGAAACCGATGAGGAAATACATCGGCACCAATCATATCCTGTTCATAAAGGAAACGAAATAATGGTAAAACAGGAATCTTTGTCATATCCACACATGCATACAGTCCATCCGGCAGTTCTCTCCATCCTTTATTCCGAAACAAACTGTTATGCACACGGAATGCTCCATGCAGATATCCGCATTCCTGTAACGACATAATCTCCCTGGTATATGCCACATTGGCTTTCATTATTTCTTCCAGCAGAAAATGTTCTTCATCTATCTTGGCATGCAACAGATCCGGTCGCCTGTCCAGCATTACTTTGATAATAGGATAATGCGTCCCGTCGATTCCCTGCGTCCGCATACCGATCAGGGCGTCTCCTTCCTTTATTTTCTCATAATTCAACAATTTATCTCTGTCCTGTACTCCAACTACAGTTGCATTTATATTGTATTCCTGACTGGAAAAATTAACGGGCTGTGCAGCGATTTCCATCCCCGTAAAAAGCATATCATTCTGTTTACAGACCTCCTGAAAAGTCTGTGCCATCATATACAACTGCTCGTAATCATAGTTGCCACATAAAACGAATGCTTTTAACACACTGGGTCTAATACCATGCTGTAATGTAAAATTGATCGCACTTGCCGCAACATCCGCACATATTTCTTTGGTATAATGGTATTCTTTTGCCATTTTTTCCTTAGACCCGGGGATGCAGGTAACACAGGAATACACCGGATCTTTCATCTGTGAGGTATCCATTTGGAACAGGCAGGCATCCGCATACCAGGAGGACACGATTCTCTTATCATCTGAAACAAGTTTCTGCACATCATTCTTTAATTCATACAGTTTTCTGGTATCCAGTCCTGTATCCATATAAGTAATCTGACGCTTCGCCCAGGCTTCCTCATTCAACAATCCATCCACTGTCATATTCAATATTTTTGCAATATCATACAACATCTCTACCGTAGGCAGACTGATTCCCGCTTCCCACTTGGAGACCGCCTGATAGGAAATATTCAGAAGCGCTGCAAGGTCTTTTTGCGTCATTCCATGCTCTTTTCTGTAATAAGCAATCCGTTTTCCAACTCCTTTTTTATCCAGCATTCTATTATCCTCCTCCCTGTGATTTTCTACTTCTTCAGTATACTATAACTGTATATGTGCAACAATAACCACTTGGTGGAGTTGGAAGTCTCAGATTCAACCGTAAGTTGAATGGAATTGTTCCTCGCAAACCATTTTTCAAATACTGTTTGCATATTTTATGTTATACTGTAAAAAACATAAAAAAGTAGGTAACAAAATGGAGAATAAAGAATTTGAAGTAGACTATCATGAATGTGTATTAAAATTTACTTTCTATACTTTTGATTTTATTTTAAATGATTTACAAGAAATATTTGGGACTGATTCTGTGAAAGCATATGATTTGCATAACCATAGAAAATGGAGCCAAATAAGAGCCGATAGCAATGGTAATCAATATTTTACATATATAAAATTTTTTGTAGAAAATAAGACAGGTATAAAATATGGTATTGTTGGAGGAAAGACAACTTATACTGACCCTGACATTATCTTTGATAAACCAAACGAAAATGATAATCGCATCGCTAGAAAATTTTTATATACGAACAACTTTCCCTGGCATGACACGGTAATCGTAATTCACCATGCGAAAGTTTCTACAAAAAATGATGATGACCTGCAGGCCAAATTCATCGAGAAATTTGTACAACGCAAATATAATTTATTCGACAGTTAATTCATCGGAGCGTTTCATTGGTTTTATAAACTGAATTACAGTTCCCGGAAAACATTTTTTGTATATCCAGATACCTTTTCCTATTATACAAAAAAAGCGACAATGAGTTATTTCTAACTATTGTCGCAAATAAAATGTTCCCAGGGGGAATCGAACCCTCAACTAGTGCTTAGGAGGCGCTTGTTATATCCATTTAACTATAGGAACATATGCACAATTGTTAGTATACCGAAATTATTGTTATTTTGCAACATTATTCCTCAGGAAAATTGATATATCCCTGCAGCCAGATGGATCCCTTAAAACGACGCCCCACCTGAGGTTCACCGTAGAGGTCTTTTTCGTTAATGCACACATCAAAAGTCAATTCATTGCACAGAATTGTGAGAATATATACCTTTTCTCCGGTGATATCATTGGTCACCAGGCGAAACTCTGTAATCTCTCCCAGTACGGAGTACTGGTCGCACTCCACACCATAAGGCATAAAATAGGTATCTACCAGACTGAAAATATCGTTCTTCTGTATTTTCCGGGAGATGGTGGTGTACATATCCATATCTTCCAGTGTCAGTGTCTCAATGGCATCCTCGTCTCCCTGTCTGGCAGCGGCCAGGAGCTTATTACGATTGGCAGAATCTTTTTTCACCCGCAGGACCTGTTCTTCATCCTTTTTTATAGGTAGAAGAATACTGCCCTTCAGAGACAATCCGGATAAGGTAAGTGTAGTACCGCGGATTGGTAATTTTCCGGTGCTTTGTGCTTTGATATAGGGAATACGATTCCGCAGATAAAAAATCAGAGAAATTCCCACCTTGATATCATCGCAGATACCGGCATAGGAATCTTTATCCGCATGGCGTTCCACAGAGACATCTTCATACGAAGTAATGCCGCTTCCCGTCAGATACGGAAAATAGTATTCGTAGATAAACTTATCGTTATCATCAAATTCTCCACAGACAGCCACACCAAAGGTACCGCAGAATCCGGTACCTTTGGTGTGTGTGTGATTTTTGCTGAATTCTCCAAGAAGGATGCCCTCCTGATTCATGGTATATGCACGATGATCGGAATTCATGATCACGTCTGTCAGTAATTCTTTTAATTTCTTTCGGTCCGTATATTCACTGAATCCGATGGCTCTCATATACTTATGCAAAAAATCACCTTCTTTCTGTCTCTGTTATTTTCACGATTTACATCTTCCGTTTTTACTTCTGACGCTTCTATCGCGAATTATTCACATTTTATGAAAATCTGCAAACAGTTTTCCACATTTTTATTTATTTCTTGGGGAATACTTTCTCCTTGCCACCCATGTAAGGACGCAGAGCTACGGGAATGTTCACGCTGCCATCCTCATTTACATTATTCTCCAGGAATGCGATCAGTCCTCTGGGAGAAGCCAGTACGGTATTGTTCAGTGTGTGTACCAGATAAGTTCCGTTTTCACCCTTGGTTCGAATACCCAGTCGTCTTGCCTGTGCATCGCCCAGGGTAGAACAGGAACCAACCTCGAAATACTTCTTCTGTCTGGGACTCCATGCTTCTACATCGCAGGATTTTACTTTCAGATCTGCCAGATCACCACTACAACACTCCAGGGTACGAACGGGTACATCCAGGCTGCGGAAGAATTCTACGGTGTAGGACCACATCTTGTTGTACCAATCCATGGAATCCTCAGGCTTACACAGAACTACCATCTCCTGCTTCTCGAACTGGTGTACACGGTATACACCTCTCTCCTCAATGCCGTGGGAACCTACTTCCTTACGGAAGCAAGGGGAATAAGAAGTCATAGTAATGGGCAGGCTCTTCTCTTCTACGATCTGACCCTTGAACTTACCGATCATGGAATGCTCGGAAGTACCGATCAGGTACAGATCCTCTCCTTCAATCTTATACATCATAGCTTCCATTTCTGCGAAGCTCATAACGCCGTTTACTACGCTGCTGCGGATCATAAAAGGAGGAATGCAATAGGTGAATCCCTTATCAATCATGAAGTCTCTTGCATAGCTGATCATTGCAGAATGGATTCTTGCTGCATCGCCCATCAGATAATAGAAACCATTACCGCTGGTACGTCCTGCGCTCTCCTTGTCCAGACCGTTCAGACGATCCAGGATATCTGCATGATAAGGAACTTCAAAATCAGGAACTACGGGCTCGCCGAATTTCTCGATCTCTACGTTCTGGCTGTCGTCCTTACCGATAGGCACAGACTCATCAATAATATTGGGAATGACCATCATGATCTTGGTGATCTTCTCCTGCAGTTCGGTCTCAGAAGCTTCCAGTTCAGCCAGACGCTTTGCACCGGCAGCTACTTCTGCTTTCTTGGCTTCTGCCTCTTCCTTTTTGCCCTGACCCATCAATGCACCGATTTCTTTGGAAATACGGTTTCTGGATGCGCGCAGATCATCTGCTTCCTGCTTTGCCTTTCTGCTCTCGGCATCCAGTGCGATCACCTCATCTACCAGGGAAAGCTTTTCATCCTGGAATTTTTTGCGGATGTTTTCCTTGACCACCTCGGGATTTTCTCTTAAAAATTTAATGTCTATCATGACTTCCTCCATTCTGCCATTCTGATCTGAATAGCATTATTCTAATCCTTTTTCAATATACACATTTAGAACTTTCACAAGATCCAGTATCTTTTCTTCTTTTAATTTCTGTCCGTTTTTATCCCGGATAATCCGGATCACAGGACGATCCTGGAAATCTTTGTTCTGCGATACTACGATTGCTTCTTCTCCGTCACTGGTAAGCACATGGCTTCCGGCGGGGTAGACTGCAGTAAAACTTAAAAACGCGTCTACTATTTTACCATTATATTTCACATTTTTAAAGCTTTTTAAATATTCTACCGCTTCATATACTTTACTGCGTCTCTGAGCAATACCACAGATCATCTCATCAAAGGCATCACATACCACTACGATCTGGCAAGAGAAAGGAATCTCCGCTTCTTTTAATTTAAGAGGGAAACCGGATCCATCCAGTCTCTCATGATGATACAGAATGATCTTCTTCACCTCATCAGAGATCCAGTCCTCATCCTTGACGGAAGTATATCCGTAGACCGGGTGCTTCTTATACTCAGCCAGTGCTTCCGGCTTCATATCCTCCATGGATTTATCTTCGTAATCCAAAGTCGTATATCTGAGTCCGATATCATGTAACAGGCAGCCTACACCGATATCATGAATCACTCTTTTATCTACCTTCAGTCGAAGCGCTGTCAGAATTGCCATGGAACTTAAGCTGATGGAATGCTCATAGATATCTGCACTTCTCTCCCGGATGTCAAATACTTTTTCTATGACTTCTTTTTCATCCAGTATATTCGTAATAATCTCATCTGCCGCCTGAATCAGTCCCTGCAGTTCTTTATTATTCTGATAAGTGTGTCTCTCGAGAATACTTTTTACTTTACTTTTTATCGTTTTTTCTATATCATTTTTTAGTATTGCTATTTCATTTGTCTGGTTTTCTTTTACATAGACCTCCAGGATACCCATTTCTTCTATTTTAGAAATATACTCTTTTTTTAATACTACGCCTTCCGGAAGAATGATCTGATAATCCCAAGTCATCAATGACTGTGCAAGAATTTCGTTTCCGGTCAGCTCGCTCAGTTTCATCCTCTTCATATGCTGCTTCCCCTTTTATTCCCCCATTGCTATGGAAAGTGCTTCTGCTTCCTCAGCTCCCAGATCGATCGCACACTGTCCGAGTTTGATCTCCTTGGTGTAAGAATAGCAACCCTCAGAACTATGAACGGAATTAATAATAAATCCATTATTATTTTCATCCAACAGTGCCAGAGAAAAACTCAACTGTCCGCCCATCTGGTTAAATGCATCATATTTTACCAGACCCATTTTCTGATAAGCGGATTCCATATTCTTATATAAAGTACGAATATCCTTTTTATTTTTCTCTGTATTTGCCTTGAGGAATTTATTGTCCTCATACAGACCTGCAATATCCTGTTCCAGACTGGTACCATCTTTACCGGTGAGGAATTTATCCAGTCTCTTTTTTAATTTACTCGTCTTCCGGATCTGCACGATCAACAGAATCAGAAAAATGAGTAACAGCAGGATTATCACTGCCATTCCGATCAGAAGGTATCCTAAGTCAAATCCACCCAGACCGATCTGATTTAAAAAAGTACTATCTGTCATAATACTCTCCTTTGTATCTCTTCTCTCTATTTGTCTCTCTTATTTATTCAGTACATCCAGGAGTCTGTCCAAATCTTCATGATTATAAAATTCAATTTCGATCTTACCGGATCCTTCTCCCTTAGATGTAACGGTTACTTTTCTGCCAAGCTTTTGTTTTAGTTTTTCTTCAATATCCTGGTAGATCACCTGCATGGTTTTATCATCTACTTTTTTGGGCTTTGCAGGTTTATGTAAATTCTTTACCAGTTTCTCTACATCACGTACACTCAGCTTTTCATCAAAAATACGCTGTGCCAGATTATACTGTTCTTCCGGATTCTCCACTGCCAGTAATGCTCTCGCATGTCCGGTACTGATCATCTCATCTACCACCATGCGCTGTACTTCTTCGTTCAGTTTCAGAAGTCGGATAGAGTTGGTAACCGCTGCACGGCTCTTGGATACTCTCTCTGCCACTTCATCCTGTTTCAGATGAAACTCTGTTAAGAGTCTCTTATACGCCTGTGCTTCTTCAATCGGATTCAGATCTTCACGCTGGATATTCTCAATCAGGGAAATCTCCACGATCTCCTGCTCCGTATAATTACGGATGATAACCGGAACTTCCTTCAGACCTGCAAGCTTTGCTGCACGCCATCTTCTCTCACCGGCAATGATTTCGTAATAATCTTTGCGGTCCTGTACCAAAATCGGCTGTAACAGACCAAACTGCTTAATAGAATCTGCCAGTTCCTGCAGAGCATCCTCGTCAAAATTTTTACGAGGCTGTTCTCTGTTAGGCTCTACCTTTGTGATCTTCACAAGGGTCTGCGGTTCTTTTCCCTCTGTTGTCTCTGTCTTTGATTTTACAGTTGTTTCCTTTTTTGTCTTTGTCTCCCCTAATGCATTAGGTATCAGAGAATCCAGACCTTTTCCCAATCCTCTCGCTGCCATACCGTTCTTCTCCTATACTTTCTTACTTGTTTTTAATTACTTCTTCTGCAAGCTGCATGTAAGCTTCTGCTCCGGCAGATTTTGGATCATACATATTTATGGGCATGCCATAACTGGGAGCTTCTGCTAATCTGATATTTCGGGGAATTAATGTATTATACACCTTTTGATTCAGATTTTGTTTAACATTTTCTACCACCTGCATAGACAGATTGGTACGGGAATCGTACATAGTGAAAACAACACCATCAATTCTAAGATCCGGATTCAGTCTCTCTTTTACCAAATTAATGGTGTGAATCAACTGGCTCAATCCTTCCAGCGCATAATATTCGCACTGAATGGGAACCAGCACACTGTCTGCGGTAGTCATGGAATTAATCGTCAACATATTCAGAGAAGGAGGACAATCAATGATAATATAATCATAATCATCCTTAACATAATCCACTTCGTTCTTTAATATAAATTCTTTCTTATCTACTCCGATCAGTTCAATCTCAGCAGCTGCCAGATTTACATTGGAAGGAACTACCGATACATTTTTGATAATATCTGAAATAATACAATCTCTGATGGAACACTCTCCCAGGATCAGTTCATAAATTGTATTTTCCAATTCATTTTTTTCAATACCAAATCCACTGG
>OIZP01001497.1_pt1 | contig 11845 bp, 7 predicted proteins | sample 1588531 | NCBI WGS metagenome assembly OIZP01 (sample SAMN03283283) | human gut metagenome | biome: human-associated habitat; material: feces | host: Homo sapiens | place: Peru | collected 2012 | reverse complement strand
CCCGGATGATTTTTTGATCATCGTGGACGAGTCCCATATGACGATCCCGCAGATCCGCGGCATGTATGCCGGAGACCGCTCGAGAAAACAGACCCTGGTAGATTACGGTTTCCGTCTGCCCTCCGCGTTAGATAACAGACCCCTGAATTTCGAAGAATTTGAGTCGCATATTGACCAGATGATGTTCGTATCTGCGACACCTTCCGATTATGAGAAGGAGCACGAACTGCTCAGGACAGAGCAGATCATCCGGCCTACGGGACTGTTGGATCCCGAGGTACAGGTGCGCCCTGTGGAAGGACAGATCGATGACCTCATCGGCGAAGTAAATAAAGAGGTCGAAAATCACCACAAGGTATTGATTACCACGCTGACCAAGCGCATGGCGGAAGACCTTACGGATTACATGAAGGAAGTCGGCATCCGGGTAAAATATCTGCATTCCGATATTGATACTCTGGAGCGCGCACAGATCATCCGAGACATGCGTCTGGATGTATTTGATGTGCTGGTAGGTATCAACCTGCTCAGAGAGGGACTGGATATTCCGGAGATCACACTGGTAGCGATCCTGGATGCGGATAAGGAAGGATTTTTACGTAGTGCTACCTCTCTGATCCAGACCATCGGACGCGCCGCCCGTAATGCGGAGGGACATGTCATCATGTACGCAGATACCATTACGGACTCCATGCGGGAAGCACTGGATGAGACCAACAGACGTCGTGAGATCCAGATGAAATACAATGAGGAACATGGCATTACCCCGCAGACCATCAAAAAGGCGGTCCGGGATCTGATCAGTATCTCCAAGGTGATCGCCAAGGAAGAAGTCCGTTTCGAGAAGGATCCGGAATCCATGACGAAGAAGGAACTGGAGAAGCTGATCGGCGACATCCAGAAGAAGATGCAGAAGGCAGCAGCAGATCTGAACTTCGAGGCGGCAGCAGAGCTGCGTGATAAGATGATAGAACTGAAGAAACAGCTGAATGATATGGGGGAGTAACCGGAACATGATGCAAAAAACAGAAAAAATCGTATACAGAATATTGACGGCACTGTTTCTGCTTCTGTTTCTCCCGGTTCTGTTCTGTATTATTTTTATTGATAAGAAGCTTCCTTATTATGAAAATTGCAGACTGGCAACACTGCTTCCCAATGTGGTATTGTTCGTAGCGGGACTGGTATGCCTGATTGTCATTATGTTGTGGCTTGGCAGAGAGAGCAGGGCTTGGAGTCGGGCATGGGAGACGGCACAGAAGCTGTTTCTTCCGGCGTTGTTTGTATTGCTCTATTTTGTGAATGTGTATATTGCAAGAGAGACGGCATATTATACAAGCTGGGATCCGGAAGTCGTGCGGGGATATGCATATATGATGAGTGGGGGAATTCCCCTGGGATATGATCTGTATCTGGTGATAAATCCCAACAACATTACGATTTCTTATGTACTTGGCATATTGTATAAGCTGGCGGAGGGGTGGAAAAGTTATCCGTATAACAGTGAATTTTTTTGGATACAGATCGGCTGCGGGATGGTCTCCGTATCCGGTCTGGCGGCATGCCTTACGGTGAAGCGTATTTCCAAAAGCAATAAAACGACCTGGCTTAGTGCAGCAGTGTATATTGCATGCATAGGACTTACCCCGTGGAAAATTGTGCCCTACACGGATGTATACAGCATGGTATTTCCGGTGCTGACTATCTGTTTTTATGTATACTATCGTTCTTTTGAACAAATGGCGGCGAAAGGAAGCTGCCTGATACTTGCTTTTGCAAGCGTATTATTGGGCGGACTGATGAAGCCGTCGGTATATGTCCTGCTGGTCACGATCCTGATTGCAGAAGCATGGTCGGCACTGTTTTCGGGGAAAAAGGGCAGATGGAAATGGCTGCTTGCGGATGTAATGCTTCTTATTGCAGTGTTTTGCGGAAGCAATGCGGCGAAAGACAAAATGGTATCGGACCTGGGGCTGATACAGAATGAAAATATTGCAGCCACCTGGCATCATTATTTCTATATGGGACTGAATGAGACTACGACAGGCGGTTACAATCCGGACGATGTGGCAATGTACGGAGAATTCCAGGATCGACCCATAGAGGAACGCAACAAGGCAGAGATCGAAAGAGCCATCGGACGGATGCAGGAGCGTGGCATAGGCGGAAGCCTCTACTTCTGGCTTCGGAAAATGGTCATGACTTTCAATGACGGAACACTGGGCTGGCAGACGGAAGGCGATAATGAAAATGCTTTTGCACACATTGCACATGGAGGGAAACTTACGGAATTCCTGCGGGATGTATTCTGGAGGAACAGCCGGTATGCGGGAAGATATAATACGATCTGTCAGTTTTTCTGGATCATGCTATTGACCTGTCTTCCGGGAATCTGTCTCGGAAGACGGGACCGGATCAAAGCAGACAGCCTGTTTATGATCAGCTTTTTGGGCATTTTTCTCTATTTGATGCTCTTTGAATCCCGGGCAAGATATTTATTCTGCTTTGTACCGGTGCTGGTGGTGCAGGCTGCTTTGGGACTGGAAAATTACAGTATCATACTGTGTGAATATAGAAATCGGTGGAGGATGAAACATCATGGAAGAAGCAAAGAAAATACGCCCGAGAGAGTACATTAAGATTCGCGGCGCCAATGAACATAATCTGAAAAATATTAACGTGGATATCCCCAGGAATGAACTGGTGGTACTCACCGGTATGTCCGGTTCCGGTAAGTCGTCCCTGGCATTTGATACGATCTATGCGGAAGGACAGAGACGCTATATGGAATCCCTGTCCTCCTATGCGAGACAGTTCTTAGGACAGATGGAGAAGCCTAACGTGGAGAGCATCGAGGGACTGTCTCCTGCCATCTCCATTGACCAGAAATCCACCAACCGTAACCCTCGTTCCACGGTGGGCACCGTAACAGAAATCTACGATTATTTCCGTCTGCTGTATGCGAGGATCGGTATTCCCCACTGCCCGAAGTGCGGAAGAGAGATCTCCAAGCAGACTGTGGATCAGATGGTGGATCAGATCATGAACATGGGAGAAGGTACGAAGATCCAGCTGCTGGCACCGGTGGTCAGAGGCCGTAAGGGCGAACATGCCAAGGTGCTGGAGCGTGCCAAGAGAAGCGGCTATGTCCGGGTACGGATCGACGGCAGTATGTATGAACTGACGGAAGAGATCAAGCTGGACAAAAATATCAAGCACAACATCGACATCGTAGTAGACAGACTGGTGGTAAAGGACGGCATCCAGCGCCGACTGACCGACTCTATTGAGAACGTGCTGGAGCTGGCGGAAGGACTGCTGGTAGTGGATGTGATCGGCGGTGAACCGGTGACCTTCAGCCAAAGTTTTTCCTGCCCTGACTGCGGTATCAGTGTCAGCGAAGTGGAGCCCAGAAGCTTTTCCTTCAACAATCCCTTCGGTGCCTGCCCTGTCTGCTTCGGACTGGGATATAAGATGGAATTCGACGAGGATCTGATGATTCCGGATAAAAGACTCAGCATCAATGAGGGGGCCATTACCGTCATGGGCTGGCAGTCCTGCGCGGACAAGTCCAGCTTTACCAACGCTATTTTACAGGCACTGGCAAAGGAATATGATTTTGACCTGGATACGCCTTTTGAAGATTATCCGCAGAAGGTTCATGACATTCTGATCCACGGAACGAACGGCAAAGAGGTGCTGGTGCATTATACCGGTCAGCGTGGCAGTGGTATATATCCCGTCGCCTTTGAAGGCCTGATTAAAAATGTGGAGCGTCGTTACCGTGAGACCGCTTCTGAGAGCTCCAAGCAGGAATACGAGACCTTTATGCGTATCACTCCCTGTAAGGAATGTAAGGGCATGCGACTGAAAAAGGAATCCCTGGCAGTTACAGTATGCGATAAAAATATTTTCGAGATCACTTCCATGTCCATCCGGGATCTGCAGAAGTTCCTGGACACCATGACCCTGACGAAACAGCAGCAGTTCATCGGCGAGCGTGTGTTGAAAGAGATCCGAGCCAGAGTAGGATTCCTGGTGGATGTTGGTCTGGAGTATCTGTCTCTGGCGAGAGCTACCGCTACTTTGTCCGGTGGTGAGGCACAGCGTATCCGTCTGGCAACCCAGATCGGTTCCGGTCTGGTAGGTGTCTGCTATATCCTGGATGAGCCCAGTATCGGTCTGCACCAGAGAGACAATGACAAACTGCTGAATACACTGAAGAATCTGCGGGATCTGGGAAATACCCTGGTAGTGGTAGAACATGATGAAGACACCATGCTGGCAGCGGATTATATCGTAGATATCGGACCGGGTGCCGGCTCTCACGGAGGTGAGGTCATAGCATGCGGCACAGCGGAGGAGATCATGCAGGTTCCGGAATCCATTACGGGACAGTACCTCAGCGGCAAAAAGCGGATTCCCGTACCGGAGACCAGACGTACACCTGCCGGCTGGATCAAAGTACTGGGAGCACAGGAAAATAATCTGAAAAATGTAGATGTGGAGATTCCTCTGGGCGTGATGACCTGCGTCACCGGTGTGTCCGGATCCGGCAAAAGTTCGCTGGTGAATGAGATCCTCTACAAGCACCTGGCAAGAGAACTGAATCGTGCCCGCTGCATCCCCGGTAAACATAAAGGAATCGAAGGCGTGGAGCAGCTGGACAAGGTCATTAATATCGACCAGTCTCCCATCGGACGTACCCCCAGATCCAACCCGGCTACCTACACCGGAGTGTTTGATCTGATCCGCGACCTGTTCGCTTCCACTGCAGACGCCAAGGCGAAAGGCTACAGCAAGGGGCGTTTCAGCTTCAATGTCAAGGGCGGACGATGTGAAGCCTGCGGCGGTGACGGTATCATCAAGATCGAGATGCATTTCCTGCCGGATGTCTATGTTCCCTGCGAAGTCTGTGGCGGCAAACGCTATAACCGTGAGACACTGGATGTGAAATACAAGGGCAAGAGCATTTTTGATGTGCTGGACATGACGGTGGAAGAAGCACTGCCTTTCTTTGAAAACGTACCTTTTATCCGCAGGAAGATTGAGACCCTGTATGACGTGGGACTCTCCTATGTGAAGCTGGGACAGCCTTCCACCACCCTGTCCGGCGGCGAAGCACAGCGTATTAAGCTGGCAACCGAACTCTCAAGGAGAAGTACCGGTAAGACGATATATATTCTGGATGAGCCAACCACAGGACTGCATTTTGAGGATGTGCACAAGCTGGTGGAGATCCTGCACAGACTTGCGGATGGCGGCAATACGGTAGTAGTCATCGAACATAATCTGGACGTGATCAAGACCGCGGATTATATCATCGATATGGGACCGGAAGGCGGAGACCGTGGCGGAACAGTGATCGCTAAGGGTACTCCGGAAGAGATCGTAAAGGTGAAAAAATCCTACACCGGATACTATGTGAAAAAGATGCTGGAGAAGGACAAGGAGTTACGTCTCTCTGAATAGTTATCAAAAATTAATATTTACCCTCTATGAAAATGGAAAAAATTCAGTTATAATATAATGTATATGACTAAAATAGCGTGTAGAGTCAAGACTTATAGATAGATACCATCGGAAAGGGGTAATAAAAAGATGCAGTGCACAGATATCGGAATTGATTTAGGTACCGCCAGCATTCTGGTATACATCAGAGGAAAGGGTGTCGTATTGAAGGAGCCCTCTGTTGTAGCTTTTGATAGAGATACGAATAAGATTAAAGCCATCGGTGAGGACGCGAGACTGATGCTGGGAAGAACTCCCGGCAATATCGTAGCGGTCAGACCGTTACGTCAGGGCGTTATCTCCGACTATACCGTAACAGAGAAAATGATGAAGTATTTTATCCAGAAGGCGCTGGGTAAGAGAACTTTCCGTAAGCCCCGTATTGCTGTCTGTGTACCCAGCGGTGTTACGGAAGTAGAGAAAAAGGCAGTAGAAGACGCTACTTATCAGGCAGGTGCCAGAGAGGTATCCATCATTGAGGAGCCCATTGCAGCCGCTATCGGTGCCGGAATCGATATTTCCAAGCCCTGCGGTAATATGATCGTAGATATCGGTGGTGGTACTTCCGATATCGCGGTAATCTCCCTGGGAGGTACCGTAGTCAGCGCTTCCATCAAGATCGCCGGTGACGATTTTGATGAAGCCATCGTTCGTTACATGCGTAAAAAACATAATCTGCTCATCGGTGAGAGAACCGCAGAAGACCTGAAGATCAAGATCGGTTCCTGCTATAAGAGAGCAGAAGTAGACTATATGGATGTCAGAGGACGTAATCTTGTTACCGGTCTGCCGAAGACCGTCAAGGTATCTTCCGAAGAGACCGAGGAAGCATTACGGGAGACTACTGCACAGATCGTGGAGACGATTCACAGCGTACTGGAGAAGACTCCCCCTGAGCTGGCAGCCGATATTGCGGACAGAGGAATCGTTCTGACCGGCGGCGGAAGCTTACTTCGCGGTCTGGAGGATCTGATCTCTGCCAAGACAGGTATCAACACCATGACAGCAGAGGATCCTATGACAGCCGTAGCTATCGGAACCGGTAAATACGTAGAGTTCCTTGCAGGATACAGAGATAATTAATGAAGCAAATGGCAGGATGCCGAACATTTGTCGAAGGATCGATATCGCAAATGGAGGATACGAATGGTTAAGGGTCTATATACCGCATATACCGGTATGTTAAACGAACAGAACAGAATGGATATCATGACCAATAATCTGGCGAATGCGTCTACTGTCGGCTATAAAAAGGAAGGCTCTACCAGCCAGTCTTTTGATGATGTATTGACAGTTAAGATCAAGGACCAGTCAGTGGGCATGAGAAATGCCCAGAAAATCGGTATCAAGAATCCCGGCGTGAAGATCGGCGAGAACTATACCGACTATTCACAGGGATCATTCCGTATTACCGGCAATACCTATGATCTGGCACTGTCCGGAGAAGGATTTTTTGCCATCGAATTTACCAACAAGGCAGGGGAGACCGATACGAAGTACACCCGCGCCGGACAGTTTACGCTGAATAAGGACGGCTACCTGGTAACCGAAGAGGGTGATTATGTCTTAGATACCCAGAACAGGCGGATCCGGTTAAATACTCTGATCGATTCTTCTATTACCGATGACGGTACCATCTATCAGAATGGTCAGGCAATGGCGAAGATCCAGGTGACGGATTTCGCAGACTATGACTATCTGGAAAAATATGGTGAGACATACTATCAGCCGATTCAGGGAGCGCAGACCATTGCTTCCAATGCCCAGGTGAAATCCGGTTACCTGGAGATGGCGAATGTACAGATCGTATCCGAAATGGTAAATCTGATCTCCATTACCCGTGCCTATGAGTCAAATCAAAAGGTAGTGCAGACCATTGATGACACTCTGGATGTGGCAGTGAACCAGATTGGCAGAGTCCAGTAATCTAAAATAAAAAATAGCCGATATATAAATATAGTATGATTTCAGGATGGAAAACCGGGTCATGGAGGACATAAGGGACAGCTTGAGAGGAGACTACATATGGTCAGAAGCTTATGGACAGCAGCGACCGGCATGATCGCACAGCAGACGAATGTGGATACCATTGCCAACAACCTGGCAAATGTCAATACCACAGGTTACAAGACACAGGTCAATGAATTCAAGAGCCTGTTATATCAGAACATTCAGACGAAGACCACCTCAGCGAATGGAGATACCAAGCCCAGCAGCGCACAGGTGGGACTCGGTGTAAGAAACGCATCCATCAGTTCCGTATTTAAGGAGGGAAGCCTGACTGCATCCGACAGTGATACAGCATTTGCTATTGACGGAAAGGGATTTTTCGCAGTGCGCGGTGCAGACGGCAACACTTACTATACGAGAAACGGTAATCTGAAGTTTACACTGGCGTCCAACGGCGGCAATATGCTGGCAACCTCCGAAGGACTTCCGGTACTGGATACCCAGGGAAGACCTATTGTGCTTAGCAACAACTATGTAATGAGCAAGATCACGGTCAGCAAGGACGGAAGCCTATGCTATCCCGATGCACAGAACAATCCTCAGCCCATCGGTATCACCATCGGTGTATTCCAGTTCAACAATCCCAACGGACTGGAGAGACTGGCAGACAGCCTGTATCAGCAGACCGCAGCCAGCGGACAGGCAATCAACGAAGCCACCAACAATAACGTGGAACGAAGCAGTATCATTCAGGGATATCTGGAAAGCTCCAATGTACAGGTCGTGGATGAAATGGTCAACATGATCGTGGCACAGAGAGCTTACGAACTGAATTCCAAAGCTATCACAGCGTCCGACGAGATGTTACAGCAGGCGAATAACTTGCGTAGGTAACGCGAAGCGTTTTCGAGATGCATTGCACATTACCGTGGAATAAAGAAAGGCTCAATTATGGATATTAGCAGTTTATATGGGAGCTCTGCGTTAGACAGCACCGCTTACACCAACGCGGCGAACCAGACGGCTTCCAAATTACAGGATAAACTAAACAGTGCAGATTATTCCAAAGCGACCGATGATGAACTCATGGATGCCTGCAAACAGTTCGAAGCCTATTTCGTAGAGCAGATGTTCAAAGAGATGATGAAGACGATCCCGGAGAGTGACAGCACCTCTTCTTCCAACTCTCAGTTGATGGATTATTACAAGGATGAGATGGTACAGCAGATCGCTTCGGATTCCACAGAGCAGAACAGCCTGGGACTGGCACAGATGCTGTATGAACAGATGAAACGCAATTATAATCTTGAGTAACTATTTCGGGCTGCCGCTCCCGGCAGCCCCTTTCTTTAATCTATCACCGCAGCAGCGGTTTTCTCTTACGTTTTCGTAGAGATCAGCCACATGTAACAGAACATACACCGGAATGAGGAATGGAAATGGATAACATTACAGGATATGTAGATCATATTGTCTATCAAAACAGTGATAATGGATATACAGTCATGACACTGGTGGCAGAGGGAGAAGAAGTGACCTGTGTCGGTATGTGTAAAGGCTTAGGACAGGGAGAAAATATTTCTGCGGAGGGAGAATACATAGAGCATCCGGTCTACGGCAGACAGTTCAAGATACAGACCTATGAGACTGTGGCACCCACCGACCGCGCCGGCATGGAACGCTATCTCGGATCCGGAGCGATCCGCGGTGTGGGCGAAGCGCTGGCTGCCAGGATCGTGAAAAAATTCGGAGATGATACTTTCCGGATCATAGAGGAGGAACCGGAACGGCTGGCGGAAGTAAAAGGAATCAGCGAACGGAAAGCCCAGGAGATAGCTGTTCAGATGGAAGAAAAAAAAGACCTCAGAGAGGCCCTGGTCTATCTGCAGCAATATGGTATCAGCAATACCCTGGCTGTGAAAATATATAACACCTATGGAATGGAAATGTACAGTGTGATGCGTGAGAATCCTTACAGACTGGCGGAGGATGTCAGCGGAGTGGGATTCCGCATTGCTGATGAGATCGCCGGGAGGATCGGTATTCACACCGACTCCGATTACCGCATCCGGAGTGGAATTTTGTATACACTACTGCAGGCGGTGGGAGAAGGACATTGCTTTCTGCCGCTGGAACTTCTGCTTCACAGAGCAGCGGAACTGCTGGGAGTATCAGAGGAAAATATCCGCCCGCAGGTGGATAATCTGATCATGGACAGGAAACTGGTGGCAAAAGGAGATGCGGTTTTCGCAGCTGCCTATTATTATGCGGAACTCAATTGTGCCAATATGCTTCGGAACCTGAATATTCCCATGCTGGAGGCAGAAAATCTTCCCGCACAGGATATGGCAATCCGTAAGAGACTGGAGCGTATGGCAGAAAACCTATCCATGGAACTGGATGAACTGCAGCTGAAAGCGGTGGAGGAAAGCATAAAGAACGGTCTCTTTATTTTATCCGGAGGACCCGGCACCGGGAAAACGACGACTATCAATATGATCATCCGTTATTTTGAGTCGGAGGGAATGGACATATTCCTGGCAGCGCCCACGGGGCGTGCTGCCAAGAGGATGACAGAAGCGACCGGTTTTGAAGCGAAGACGATCCATCGTCTATTGGAATTAAACAGTGCCTTGTCAGATGATGATACCAGAAGAGCCAACTTTGAACGGAATCAGGAGAATCCCTTAGAGGCAGATGTAGTGATCATTGATGAGATGTCCATGGTGGATATTCAACTGTTCCAGGCACTCTTAAAAGCCATTTTGCCGGGAACGAGACTCATTCTTGTTGGGGATGTGGACCAGCTGCCCAGCGTGGGACCGGGTCAGGTGCTGCGGGATCTGATGAACAGCGAAGCCTTCCCCATGGTAACTTTAGAGAAAATCTTCCGTCAGGCGGGCGAAAGTGACATTGTAGTCAATGCCCACCGCATCAACAAGGGAGAACAGATCGCTCTGGACAATAAATCCCGGGATTTTTTCCTGTTGGAGCGAAACGATGTGAATGTTATTTATAAACATATGATCCAACTGATCCGGGAGATGCTGCCCAAATATGTAAATGCCACACCCTTCGATATTCAGGTACTGACGCCCATGCGGAAAGGAAGCCTGGGTTGTGAGACATTGAACGGTATCTTACAGAGGTACCTGAATCCGGCGGATCCTCATAAAAAGGAACATTCTTATGGGAATACCGTCTTCCGCGAAGGCGATAAGGTCATGCAGATCAAAAATAACTATCAACTGGAGTGGGAGATCGTTGGCAGATATAACATTCCCATTGATAAGGGCATGGGTGTCTTTAACGGAGACATGGGAAGAGTCCTGGAGATCAATGAGACAATGTCTACACTTCTCGTGGAGTTTGATGACGGCAGGAGGGTCAATTATCCATTCTCCGGGTTGGAGGAACTGGAGCTGTCCTATGCCATTACGATCCACAAGTCTCAGGGAAGCGAATATCCAGCAGTCATTATCCCTTTGTTACAGGGACCAAGACAGCTTTATTATAGAAATCTGCTCTATACAGCTGTCACAAGAGCGAGAAAATGTGTGACGGTGATCGGAAGTGAAAGCGTATTCCAGGAGATGATACAGAACACAAACCAGCAGAACCGCAATACGAGTCTCGCAGAGCGAATCCGTGAATTTAATGAATAAAAGTATCATACAAGATATCAAAGAAAATATAATTGTTCTGTTCTGGCCGGAAACCTGTCCATTCTGTCAGAAAGTCTGTAAAGAGGGCATCTGTACAGAATGCAGGGAAAGGCTGGAATTCTTACGAATCAGAGAACCAAGGTGTATGCAATGCGGCAAGCAGATCCGTAGTATGGAAAAGGAATACTGTTATGACTGTATGCATACACATCATTATTATGAGCAGGGATTAAGCTTATGGAACCATAAAGCTCCTGTGAATCAATCTATCTATCAGTTCAAATACCACAATCAGAGAAGATACGGGGAACTGTACAGTCAGGAACTCGTGAAAAATTTTCAGAAAGAAATCCGGCGATGGAACCCGGATGTGATCATACCGGTCCCGCTGCACCGGGCGAGACGTAGAAAACGGGGTTATAATCAGGCACAGATTCTTGCGGAAAACCTGGGAAGGATGCTGCGCATTCCGGTGGACAGTAAAAGCCTGGCAAGAAGAAAGAAGACCAGTCCGCAGAAGAAACTTGGACATAATGAGAGAAAAAAGAACCTGAAAAATGCATTTGCGGTAACACCGGCATTTCGCCCTGTCCGGAAGGTATTGCTGGTGGATGACATATATACGACCGGCAATACACTGGATGCGGCGGCAAAAGCATTAAAGGAAAAAGGCGTGGAGAAGGTTTATTTTTTAACTATAAGTATTGGACAAGGGTACT
>OIZP01001496.1_pt1 | contig 11849 bp, 10 predicted proteins | sample 1588531 | NCBI WGS metagenome assembly OIZP01 (sample SAMN03283283) | human gut metagenome | biome: human-associated habitat; material: feces | host: Homo sapiens | place: Peru | collected 2012 | reverse complement strand
TACAGAGAGTGTTGGCTGCCTGAAAAACACACAGATGTATGAGCTGCTGGCCAAAGCCCATAATATGATGGGAGCGGTGTTTGATCGGAAGAATAACCGGATGTTGGCACTCAGCTCCTACTATAACAGTCTGAAATATGCGGAAAAATATCATTATTATTATATACAGGGCATGGCGGAGAGCAATATTGCCTATACCCTGGTCAGGATGCGCCTGCGGCAAGAGGCGATACAGCATTACCGTATAGCGATCGCCTGCTTTGATAAGTCAGAAAAAACATATCATTTAAATTATAACAGGATCAACTGTATGATCGAGTGCGGCTGCTGTCACATGTACCTGGGAGAAATGGAAGAAGCCCTGCAGCTTTGGAATGAAATAGAGCAGATCCTCAGAGAAGCACCGGAAAGCTATTATTCGAAAATAACATTGGAAATGTATCGTATTCCCTGCGAATTATTAAAAGGGCATGCGGAAGAAGCTTTAAAGCTTGCGTCAGATCTTCTGGAGCAATTGTCAGACCGGGATGTTTTTGAAGAGATCATGGATGAACTTGTGATCCTGGCGGGAATCCTGGCTATCCTGCCCGATGGAAAATATCTGGAGGAACTGATCCGGATCATTGATGAAAAAAATGTTGAAGTGTATTACAATATCTTCCTGGATCTGTATCCTTTTAAAGTGCAGAGCATATTAAGCAAAGGAGACATGGGGGAATATGTGAAATATACCCGGCAATATTTAGAGACTTATGAAAAATTCCGGCAGGAAAATCACCGAGCCTTGGTCGGTGTTATGGAATTACAGGACCGGTTGAGAAATGTAACGCTTGACAGAGAGAATATGCAGGCTTCTAATCGTGTACTGGAGGATCTTGCCATGCATGATGAACTGACGGGATTGGCGAATCGTACTTATTTACATGAATATCTGACCGGATGCTTTGAACACGCCTATGCGCAAGAGGAGATCATGGGTGTGGAGCTTATGGACATTGATTTTTTTAAGGAATATAATGACCATTATGGGCATCTGGAGGGGGATCATTGCCTGAAAGCCATCGCAGCAGTTCTTCAGGAGCGCCAGATTCCGGGACAGGTATTTTGCGCCAGATACGGTGGCGATGAATTTATGATCGTATATACGGGAATGACAGCGGAGCAGATCCGGAGAATTTCAGAGGACATTCTCAGAGAGGTTCGTACGTTAAAAATATCGCATGAGTGCAGTAGATGCAGTAAATACGTATCCGTCAGCCAGGGAGTGTTTGCCAGAATACCGGCAGGAAATAACAGAGAGTGGGATTTCACTTCCAGAGCGGATGATCTTCTCTATAAGGCAAAAAACTGTGGAAGAGACGGCATCTGTCTGTCCACGGAAAAGGCCAGAGATAAGTTTATAGAGATCAAATAAACAGCGCAGACAGCGCGGATGGGAGAGCGTAGTATGTTAGTTCAGAAATACAAAGACATGCTGTCGGGAAAATCAGTGATCCGGCAGCTTTCGGAATTTGCTACGGCAAGAGGACAGGAGATCGGATACGAGAACGTATTTGATTACAGCCTGGGGAATCCTTCTGTTCCGGTTCCCAGAGAATTTACCGACCGCATGATCCATATGCTTGCGACAAAGGAACCGTTGGAACTGCACGGTTATAGTCCAAGCCTCGGTATTACAAGTGTCAGGGAGGCAATTGCGGAGAACCTGGAGAAGAGGTTCGGGCTGCCTTATCGCAAAGAGCATATTTTCATGGCATCCGGGGCGGCCGGAGCGCTGGCACATGCTTTTCGGCTGGTGACAGAGCCGGGAGATGAGATCCTGACTTTTGCACCGTTTTTCCCGGAATATCATCCTTATGTGGATCTCACCGGTGCGGTACTGAAGGTGGTTCCGCCTAATCTGGAGAACTTTCAGATCAACTTCGAGGCGTTTGAGGAGATGCTGACGGAGAAGGTCAAGGCAGTACTGATCAATACTCCCAACAACCCCTCCGGTGTGGTATATTCCACCCCGACATTGCAGAGACTGGCAGATATCCTGAGAGAAAAGTCAAGGGAATATGGTCATATTATTTATCTGATCTCCGATGAACCTTACCGTGAGATCGTGTTTGAAGGTGTAGACAGCCCCTGCGTATCCTATTTTTATGACAATACCATCATGTGCTATTCTTTCTCCAAATCCCTGTCCCTGCCGGGAGAACGTATCGGTTATGTGGCAGTGAACCCGGCATGTGAGGATGCGGAGACCATGATCAACATGTGCGGACAGATCTCCCGCGGCATCGGACATAACTGCCCTCCTTCCATTATCCAGCTGGCAGTAGCACAGGTACTGGACAAGACAGCGGATCTGTCGGTGTATGAGACGAATATGAATATCCTTTATAAAGAACTGATCGACCTGGGATTCACCTGCGTGAAGCCCGGTGGAACCTTCTACATTTTCCCGAAGGCGCTGGAAGAGGATGCTAAGGTATTCAGCCAGAAAGCATTGAAATATGATCTCGTTCTGGTACCGGGTGATAGCTTTGGTGCCCCCGGATATTTCCGCATGGCCTACTGTGTGGATACCGAAAAAGTGGAGAGATCCCTTGAAGCTTTGCGCAGATTTGTCAAAGAAGAATACGGAAGGGAGTAATGCGAATGTATCAGGCAGGACTGGTATTGGAAGGCGGTGGTATGAAGGGTGTCTATACCGCCGGAGTGCTAGACTTTTTTACCGAAAAAGGAATTGACTTCTCCCATATCTATGGGGTATCTGCCGGAGCGTGTCATATGTGCAGCTATATGTCCAGACAGAAGGGACGGGCGCTGAGTGTCAGTGTGGACTATCTGGATACGAGACGGTATTGCAGCCTGGAGAGCTTATTGACCAGCGGAGATCTGTTCAATGTGGATTTTTGTTACCACCTGATCCCGGAATATCTGTATCCGTATGACTATGAAACATTTGAAAAATATCCCGGTAAGGCATACAGCGTGGTGACCAACATCGAGACGGGACAGCCGGAGTATCTGCGTGTACGTGATATTCGCACGGATATTGATAAGATCCGTGCTTCCGCATCCCTGCCGTTAGTGGCACGGAATGTAAAAATAGATGGAAAGCTGTATCTGGACGGTGGCATCAGCGATGCGATCCCTCTGGAGAAATCGATCCTGGACGGCAACCGCAAAAACATCGTTGTCATGACCAAGGAAGTGGGATTCGTGAGAAAACCCGCCTCCGCATCGCAGTTAGGACTCATAAAACTCAGATATCTGAAATATCCTAAAGTATATGAACTGATGGCGGACAGACATATCCGTTATAATGAGAGTCTGGACTATATCGAAAGACAGGAGAAATGTGGTCAGGCATTTGTGATCCGTCCTCATAAAAAGAGTGATGTGGGACGGATCGAGAAAGACAAGGATAAACTGATCGCCTTATACGAAGAGGGTTATCGGGAAGCAGAAGCCTGCTACGAGGATCTGCTGGCATATCTGGAAAAGTAAGTACTAAAAATATAAGAAAGTAAAGAGAGAAAAGAAATGTTAGAAATTATCAAAGCAATTATTTACGGTATTGTAGAAGGTATTACCGAGTGGCTGCCGATCAGCAGCACGGGACATCTGATCCTGGTGGAACGCCTGATCCCTTTTAAGCAGACAAGTGAAGGCTTTTTCGATATGTTCGATGTAGTCATTCAGCTGGGAGCTATTTTAGCGGTGGTTGTATTGTTCTGGAACAAGATCTGGCCCTTTTACCTGAAGAAAAATAAGCAGCCGAAAAAGGGAGGCATTGTAAAATCCGCAAAAGATCCCGCAGTGGGAAATGTGGCACTGAGCATGGAAGCTTTCTGGATGTGGGTGAAGATCGTTGTGGCATGTATCCCGGCAGTCGTATATGGTCTGCTGTTTGATGATGCGGTGGGAGAAGCCTTCAAAAAAGAGATCGGAAGCAGTGGCGTTACAATCCAGGTCATAGTGGTAGCTGTAATGCTGGTATTGGTCGGCGTGCTGTTTATCGTGATCGAAAATTGGAATAAGAACCGCGTACCTACCACAACAAAATTGTCCCAGCTGACTTACAGAGATGCACTGATCATCGGTCTGTGCCAGCTGGTAGCGGCGGCACTGCCCGGAACCTCCCGCTCCGGAGCTACGATCCTGGGAGCCATTATGATTGGTATATCGAGAACAGTAGCGGCAGAATTCACCTTCTTTCTGGCAATTCCCGTTATGTTTGGAGCGAGTCTTCTGAAGGTATTGAAGTTTGGATTTGCATTCACGGGAATGGAGCTTGCCTGCTTGCTGGTCGGTACGGTGATATCCTTTATTGTATCCCTGTTCGTACTTCGCTTCCTGATGGGATATATCAAAAAGCATGACTTTAAGGTCTTTGGATGGTACCGGATCGTACTGGGTATTATCGTATTACTGTACTTCCTTGTATTCGCATAACAGTTGACAATTATAAGGAAATGGAATACACTACCCTTATCGAGCGCCGGAATACGGTACTTGTGAGGAGAATGAAAATGTTTTTTGTACATGATTCGTACAGAAGGGAGACGGTAACATGGCAATAGTTAAGAAAACTGTAGCACCAGTAGCAGCAGCGAAAGTGGAAGCGCCTAAGGCAGAAGTGAAGAAAGCAGCACCGACAACTCCAGTTAAGACAGAAACTAAGACCGCTGAGAAGGCACCCGTAGCAAAGGCCGAAGTAAAAGCACCTGTAAAGGCAGAGGTTAAAAAGCCCGCAGCTAAGAAAGAGACAGCAAAAAAGGAAACGGCTAAGAAAGCACCCGCTAAGAAACCCGCAGCAAAAAAGGCAGAGTTAAAGAGCGAGATCAGTGTTCAGTTCGGCGGCAAGTCCTATTCTCAGGAAGATCTGCTGAAGATTGCAAAGGATGTATGGAAATACGACCTGAAGCAGAAGGCAGCTGATCTGACCAGCATAGAATTATATGTAAAGCCCGAAGAGAACATGGTTTACTATGTAATGAACAAAGAGACCACCGGCAGCTTCTACATATAAACTATTCAGAGTAATAAAAAATAAGTATATATACGTTGAATGCTTGCATTCATAAGGATATATACTTATTTTTATATTACGAAGTAACCCTATGAGCAAAAGGAAAGCACCGAAGGTGCGGTTTTGCGAATAGGGTCTGAATAGTTTACCAGGCCCCAAAGTTGAATAATCACTTTGGGGTTTTTGTATCATTATTATCACAATGTTAAAGGATGACAGAATGCAGAAAAAATCAGAAAAGATTATTTTTACATTATATCTGCTGGGTTTTCTGGCACTGGCGCTTACCATCGCCCTGCTGCAGCCCCTCGCCAATACACCGCCCCTGTTCGGCAACCCGCCCGATGAGCATGCGAGATATCTGATTCCGCAGTTTATCTGCAAATACGGCAGAATCCCCACGGGACTGGAGGAAGAAGTGCGGATTCCGGCGTATGGATTTTCTTATGCACTGTATAACGTATTTCCATATATTGTACAGGGGTATATCATGCGTTTTGTCAGCCTGTTCACGGAATCCGAGATCGCGTTGCTGTACACTGCACGCCTGGTGAATGTGACTTTCGGACTGCTGATGGCAGTCGTGGTATACTTTATCGGGAAGAGAGTATTTCAGGATGACAGATTCCGCTGGCTGTTCTGCTTTGCGGTGACCTATCTGCCGGAAGGACTGTTTATGCATACCTATGTGAATACGGATTCCTGTTGCATGCTGTCCACGGCGATGATGGTGTATGCACTGATCTGTGTTTACCGGGACGGCATCAATGTCCGGAACAGTCTGTGGATGAGCGGAGGCATTATTTTATGCGCACTTTCTTATTATAATGCCTATGGATATATCGTAAGCTGCATTTTGCTGTTTGTTATGTTCTTTTTACAGAAAAAGGAGAGCGGCGGCTATTCTTATGACTGGAAGAAGATGTTAAAATACGGCTGCTTTATTGCGGCGGTGGTCCTGATAGGAATCGGCTGGTGGTTCATTCGAAGTTATATTGTACTGGACGGAGATCTGTTAGGACTTGCCACCCGGGAAAAAATGGCAATACAGTATGCGATAGAGAGCGTGAATCCTCTGACGATGCAGACCTATCAGTCCATGGGATATACAGTATTCGAAATGTTCCGGGAACGTTATACCTTGTCCGGACTGTTTCACAGTTTTGTAGGGGCATTCGGTTCCATGTCCATATATGGTTCCATCTGGCTGTACCGGGCATATAAAGTATTTTTTGCCGCAGGCATTGTGGGAGCGCTTCTATATCTGATCCGCTATAAAATGCGGCGGAAGATATCCGGGAGAGAATGGTTCTTTCATATAAATATGTTGTATTGCATTTTCATGCCGGTTTTTCTGACGATTTATTATGCATATACCACGGATTATCAGAACCAGGGACGCTACCTGCTCCCGGCACTGCTTCCGTTAATGTATTACATGATAAAAGGGATTCAGAAGCTTTCGGAAATCAGCTTCAGAGGCAAGACTTTTCCGAGATGGCTGGTAAACGCAGGCATTGCGGTATGCTTCCTGATCATTATCGGAGGCACAATAGATATGGTATATGTACGGGCCCTTCCCGTATATTTAGAGACAGGACTGGTACTGGAATAGTGCCGGTTCTGTCTTTATATGAAAACTATTCATAAAAGTCCGAAGAAGCAATTTTGCGAATGGGGCTCTGAATAGTTTTTTTTAATATTTTGTTTAGAATTATTTTCCGGAAAATCGGTTGACAATAATACCCGGTAGTGATATTTTAGGGTAAGAAGATGTTAGCACTCCTTTTAGATGAGTGCTAATAATCCCAAAGGGAGTGATGGAATGCAATTGGATGACAGAAAAACAATTATATTGCAAGCCATTATCCGGAACTACTTGGAAACGGGAGAGCCGGTAGGCAGCAGAACCATTTCGAAATATACGGATCTGAATTTAAGCTCGGCAACCATTCGGAACGAGATGTCAGATCTGGAGGAGATGGGTTATATCATACAGCCCCACACTTCCGCAGGAAGAATTCCGTCCGATAAGGGATATCGCTTCTATGTGGATACCATGATGGCGACCAGAGAGCAGGAAGTCAATGAGATGAAGGATATGCTCTTAGAGAGACAGGATAAGCTGGAGAACCTGTTAAAGCAGGTAGTCAAGACTCTGGCTCAGAACACACAGTACGCCACCATGATCAGCGCTCCGCAGGTACATCACAACAAGTTGAAGTTCATCCAGCTGTCCCGGGTAGATGCCGGACAGATTTTGGCAGTCATCGTTGCCGAAGGCAATGTGATCAAGAACAATATCCTGGCGGTGAATCAGGAACTGGATGATGAGACAATGCTGAAGCTGAATATCCTGTTGAACACACACCTCAATGGATTGTCCATGGAGGAGATCAACTTAGGGATGATCGCAGCGATGAAGCAGCAGGCCGGAATCCACAGTGAGATCGTCAGCGAGGTGATCGATGCCGTGGCAGATGCCATCAAAGCAGACGAAGACCTGGAGATTTACACCAGCGGCGCGAACAACATTTTCCGGTATCCGGAACTGGCAGATCAGTCCAAGGCAAGTGAACTGATCAATGCTTTCGAGGAGAAGCAGCAGTTAGGCGGTCTGATCCAGGAATCCCTGGCGGACGAGGGAAGCACAGGTATTCAGGTGTACATCGGAGACGAGACACCGGTGCAGGGCATGAAGGACTGCAGTGTTGTGACAGCTACTTATGAATTAGGCGAAGGCATGAAGGGAACCATAGGAATCATAGGTCCCAAGAGAATGGATTATGACAAGGTCATCGGAACGCTGAGAACCGTACAGAACCAGTTGGATGACCTTTACCGCAAAGAATAGACAGATTCCAGAAAGGAAAGTAAGAATGGCAGATCAGGAAAAAGAAATATTAGAGGAAGAAATGGAACAGGATCTTTCAGATGCCGAAGAGCTGAAAGAAGAAGAGACAGAAAATGAGGAGCCCGTGAGCAAGGAAGACAAAAAGGCAGCAAAGAAGCAGGCAAAGTTCAGCAAAAAGGAAGATTCCTACAAGGAGAAGATCGATCAGCTGGAAGACAGAGTAAAGCGTCAGATGGCAGAGTTCGAGAACTTCCGTAAGAGAACCGATAAAGAGAAACAGGCAATGTTCGATACCGGTGCCAAGAGTGTGATCGAGAAGATCCTTCCGGTAGTAGATAATTTTGAAAGAGGTCTGGCAACGGTTCCCGAGGAATCCAAAGAAGATCCTTTTGTAGACGGTATGAACCGTATCTACAAACAGCTGATGACAGAGCTTGAGAACATCGGTGTAAAACCCATCGAGGCAGTCGGACAGGAATTCGACCCGAATCTTCATAACGCAGTGATGCAGGTGGAGAGCGATGAGTATGAATCCGGTGTGGTAGCCCAGGAGCTTCAGAGGGGTTACACATACCATGACATGGTCGTAAGACACAGCATGGTAGGCGTTGTTCAATAATTTGATTATCACATATTTTTGAAAATAGAAACTATAAAATGAAAACAGAGAATAAAAACAGGAGGAAAATATTATGAGTAAGATTATTGGTATTGACTTAGGTACAACCAACAGCTGTGTAGCTGTTATGGAAGGTGGTAAACCCACCGTTATCGCAAATACAGAAGGCGCAAGAACCACACCCTCTGTTGTAGCATTTACCAAGACCGGTGAGAGACTGGTCGGTGAGCCTGCAAAGCGTCAGGCAGTTACCAACGCAGAGAAGACCATCTCCTCTATTAAGAGAGATATGGGTACTGATCGTGGCCGTACCATCGACGGCAAAAAGTACTCTCCTCAGCAGATTTCCGCTATGATCCTGCAGAAGCTGAAAGCAGATGCAGAGAGCTATCTGGGTGAGAAAGTTACCGAGGCAGTTATCACAGTTCCCGCATACTTCAATGATGCTCAGCGTCAGGCTACCAAGGATGCAGGTAAGATCGCAGGTCTGGATGTAAAGCGTATCATCAACGAGCCTACCGCAGCAGCACTTGCTTATGGTCTGGACAATGAGAAAGAGCAGAAGATCATGGTATATGACCTTGGTGGTGGTACATTCGATGTATCTATCATCGAGATCGGTGACGGTGTCATCGAAGTATTGGCTACCAACGGTGATACACACCTTGGCGGTGATGATTTCGATAACAAGATCATTCAGTGGATGCTGGATGAATTCAAGAAGGCAGAAGGTGTAGATCTGTCCGGCGATAAGATGGCTATGCAGAGACTGAAGGAAGCAGCTGAGAAGGCTAAGAAAGAGCTGTCCAGCGCAATGACCACCAACATTAACCTTCCTTTCATTACCGCAACCGCAGAAGGACCTAAGCACTTTGATATGAACTTAACCCGTGCTAAGTTCGATGAACTGACCAGAGATCTGGTTGACAAGACTGCTATCCCCGTACAGAACGCTATGAAGGATGCAGGCCTGAATTATTCTGATCTGGGTCAGGTACTGTTAGTAGGTGGTTCCACACGTATCCCTGCTGTACAGGATAAGGTAAGAGCATTGACCGGTAAAGAGCCCAGCAAGTCTCTGAATCCTGATGAGTGCGTAGCAATCGGTGCTTCTATCCAGGGTGGTAAGCTTGCCGGTGATGCAGGTGCCGGTGATATTCTGTTACTGGATGTAACTCCTCTGTCTCTGTCCATCGAGACCATGGGTGGTGTTGCAACCAGACTGATCGAGAGAAATACAACCATTCCTACCAAGAAGAGCCAGATCTTCTCTACCGCTGCTGATAATCAGACCGCAGTAGATATCAACGTAGTACAGGGTGAGCGTCAGTTCGCGAAAGACAACAAATCCCTCGGCCAGTTCCGTCTGGATGGAATTCCGCCAGCAAGAAGAGGCGTTCCGCAGATCGAGGTTACCTTTGATATCGATGCCAACGGTATCGTAAATGTATCTGCAAAAGACCTGGGAACAGGAAAAGAGCAGCACATCACCATCACCGCAGGCTCTAACATGTCCGACAGCGAGATCGACAAAGCAGTCAAAGAAGCTGCTGAGTTCGAAGCTCAGGATAAGAAACGCAAAGAAGCAATCGACGCAAGAAACGATGCAGACTCTATGGTATTCCAGACCGAGAAAGCAATCGAGGAAGTCGGCGACAAGCTGGATGCAAACGATAAGACAGCAGTAGAAGCTGACCTGAACGCACTGAAAGACCTCATTGCAAAATGCAATCCGGAAGAGATGACAGATGCACAGGTAGCTGACCTGAAAGCAGCTCAGGAAAAACTGATGACAAGCGCTCAGAAACTGTTCGCAAAGCTGTATGAGCAGCAGGGCGGCGCAGCAGGCGCTGGTGCCGGAACAGCTGGTGCAGGCCCGGATATGGGAAATGCAGGAGCAGCAGGCGGCCATGACGACGATGTCGTAGACGCTGACTACAAAGAGGTTTAATTTTCGGCATGTCACACTCCGTGAAAATACCGACTGTGAGTTGAAACAATAAGTAAATAAACGCAAAAAGCCCTGTGAGGCGAATGTTTGCAGGGGACGGAAAACACATTCCGCCCCCTGTATTTATGCTGGTATTGCTTTCGGAAAAGTGCTATACTGGAGCGTGCGGAAAAACATTTCTGCAAAGATGAAATTTGTGGAACAGAAATGAAAAGGTGAACATAAATGGCAGAAAAAAGAGATTATTACGAGGTCCTCGGCGTAGACCGCGGAGCGGACGATGCAACATTAAAAAAAGCATACCGTAAACTGGCCAAGAAATACCACCCGGATACCAATGCCGGAAATGCACAGGCGGAAGAGAAGTTCAAGGAAGCAACGGAAGCCTATAATGTGCTGAGTGATCCGGAAAAAAAGAAATTGTATGATCAGTTTGGCCACGCAGCTTTTGACGGCAGTGCCGGGGGCAGTGGAGCCTACGGTTATGGAAGTGAACCGGGAGGCGGCACCTACAGCTATAACGGACCAAATGGCAGCTTTCATGAATATCATTTTGAAGGCGGCGATATGGATGACATCCTGAAGAATATATTCGGCGGTGGATTCTCGGAAGGAGCAGGAAGCGGCTTTCACGGATTTGGAGGATTCGGAAAAGGATTTAGCGGTGGCGGAAATTTCCGGCAGGATGGTTCCGATGTGACAGCTGAAATAGATGTAACATTTGATGAGGCTGCATTCGGTGGAGATAAAGTTATCCGGCTGTCAGACGCACAGGGCAGCAATGTGGCAGGAAAATCATTGAAAGTGCATATTCCGGCAGGTATCAGCGACGGAAAAAGCATCCGTCTGAGAGGAAAAGGAATGCCGGGAGTGTCCGGAGGCAAAGCAGGAGATCTGTTATTAAAAGTCAGAGTCGGTAAACGTCCGGGATTCGAACGAAAAGATATGGATGTATATTCAAAAGTCACGATTCCGTTTACTACAGCAGTGCTGGGAGGAGAAGCAGTGGTACAGACACTTACCGGAAGGGTTGTATGCAAGATTAATCCGGGAACACAATCCGGAACTAAAATACGGTTAAAAGGAAAAGGAATCGTATCTATGAAAGATGCGGGAAGATATGGAGATCAGTATGTGACTGTTCAGATAGATGTACCAAAGAATCTCAGTAACGAAGCTAAGAGAAAATTAAAAGAATTTGAAGCTGCATGCAGGAACGGAAGCCGGGGAGCAGCATAAATTTTAAATATAAATATAGAATAAATGCATTGTTTTATCAGAGGAATCCAGCTTGGATCCGGAAAGGTAGAAGGATGCATTTTTTTCTGTATTGACGCTCTCTTTAGAAAGAATTATAATAAAATAATTAGGAAAAAGAATCTGTATTTCCATACGGGTT
>OIZP01001495.1_pt1 | contig 11851 bp, 8 predicted proteins | sample 1588531 | NCBI WGS metagenome assembly OIZP01 (sample SAMN03283283) | human gut metagenome | biome: human-associated habitat; material: feces | host: Homo sapiens | place: Peru | collected 2012 | reverse complement strand
ATTATAAATAGGTGTAAATCTTTGCGTACTTCAGCAAATGCTAATAAAGTGTCTCGTGAATTCCTTTTTGACAAACAATGGACTCTCATGGATGAAATTGATATAGATAGGCATGGCGAATGTACTGTAAAAGATAGGGTGACGATGTTCGGGATTAATGACATGGGATACCGCATTGCTAAAAGACAAAATGGCGTAACCAATATGGGTGGCAGATTCCGTAATGGGCAAGATGAGCGGTATAAGTTTTCTTTTATTGAGATTACGATTAAGAAGAATATGTCTGTGAGCTATGAGATAACGGGGCGACAGGGATTGCAACAGTTTGCAGTTCTGCCTTATCATAATACATCGTTATTTACAGTTTCAGTAACCAAAGGAGGAAAAATATTTGGTAAAGCTACTATGAGGGATGGGACTTGCTTTGTACAACTCGACAAAAAGGTATCAAAGAGTGATAGTTTTAAGCTGTCGATACAAAACAAGACTGGTAAAAATATGGCTTTTGTAATCGTTAATTACAATCCTGGAAAATGAAAGGTATGATGAGTAAAGTTCTTCTTCTGTTTGCTTTGTTGTCTTTTTCCCCCTTTGTAGGGAAGGCACAAGAACATTTTTTCTCTAATCAGGTGGTAGATGATTATTTCATGGCGTACGACCTGAATGAGAAAAAGGAATATATCAAAGCCTTTGATGTACTAAAAAAGGTGGAAAGGGAGATGGACAATAGTTTGTCGCAGAAAGGTATAACTGTAACCGAACTTCATGAAGATGATTTTTTGATGCCATATTGGGCTGTAAAGAAAAGTCTGGGAGAGGTGGCTTATAAGTTAGGACTATATAAGGAAATGGATGCTTGTAGCAAAGGTCTGATGGATATATTCGGCAAACATGTTTTTAAAGAACAAGCTAACTATAATACTTGTCTTGCCGATTTATATAGGATTGCAGGTAATTCTTGTTTTTTGCAAGGAATATATCAGGAGGCAGAGGCATATCTAAAAATGGCTTTGCCAATGAAGTCTGCAGATTTTGATTTTGCTGATGCATTACGAGATGACTTGGCTCAAATATACTATCAGCAGGGTAGGTATTCGGAAGCTATCACTCAGCTCGATTCTATTTTGGCTGGACCTCGATATAAGGAGAATGCACGAGTGAGAGGTATGGAATCTCTTCGCCAAGAGATTATGTCGCAACGGGCTTTATGCTTAGCTCGTAACGGGAAATATAACGAAGCCTATGAAATCATGCAATCCATATTGGGTTATTTCAAACAGCATCGTGACGACAAAAGGAGAGCAGAAGCATTGCGCAAAACAGCTAAGATTCTCATGTTGAAGTATGATGGGACAGGAATTTATAACCCTCAGGCTTTACGATATTATAAGGAATATCTCGCTTTGTCCAAAAAGTTTATTGATCAGAATTTTGTCCGCATGTCAGCTTCCGAAAGAGAACAGTATTGGTTGGCAGAGCAACCTTTTGCCACAGACTGTTATCGTCTGGAAGGCAGGGATGCAAGTTTTCTCTATGATGTAGCCTTGTTCAGCAAAGCTATTCTACTGCAAATAAATAGGCAATTTAAACCAGACATGAGTCTATCGAATAGAAAACAAACTCTTTCTTCCATTCGAACTACTTGGCTGGATGTGAAAAGAGCTATGCCGCGAGGTTCATCGGCCATAGAGTTTATCACTTATGAAAAGAGAGGAGAAATTTATATAGGTGCTTTAGTGATTAACAAAGAGAGCAAGAGCCCTGTATTTGTAGAGATTGTTTCATATGATTCCTTATTTAATTATCCCTTGGAGAATGGTATTACCTTAGGAGAAGCTTTATCTTCCAATGAGTCAGAGATGAAGAACCTGATTTATCGGAATTTGAATTTGAGGAATTTAATATGGAATCGTAAATTAATAAATGTAATAGGGCAGTCTAAGTCTATATATTTCGCAGCAGATGATTTATTGCATCTCCTTGCAATAGAATATCTTTTACCGGAAAAGTTGGAAAGGAAATCATTTTATAGAATGACTTCCACCAGGTTGTTGGCAGAGCGTTCACACAAACAGAAAATTAGCAACGTTCTATTTTGTGGGGGTGTGAACTATGAGTCGAAAGAAAAAGAAGAAGAAGGAAAGAATAATGATAAGGTAGCATATTACAGAATGTCGCATGAGATTATGGGTCTTCCTTATTTGTCCGGTTCACTAACAGAGGTTGATAGCATTTCTATTTACAGGAACAATCCAAAGGATAGTATTTTGGTTGGAATGCAAGCTTCCGAGGGAGTTTTGCGAAATCTCTTAGGAAAATATTCTGTCATTCATCTGGCAACACATGGATATTTGTCAAATTCTGCATCCTATGCTTCTGACTTGATACCAGCATCAGCAGACGAACAGTTATCTAATAGTTGCTTATTTTTGGCAGGAGCGGAAAGTTGCATGAGCAATAGTAGTTTCAGTCCTGATAATTATGATGGCATCTTGTCTGCAAGAGAGTTGGCAGATCAAGACTTGTCTCATGTTAGTCTTGTTGTCTTGTCTGCCTGTCAGTCGGGCTTGGGATATATTTGTACAGATGGTGTGTATGGACTTCAGCGCGGATTGAAAACTGCAGGTGTGAAAGCCATCATTGCAAGTCTGTGGAGTGTTGATGATCAGGCTACTATGCTGTTGATGAGAAAAATGTATGAATATCTTGGTCAGGGAAATCCACTGCATGAAGCTTTTTCCAAGGCAAGATTGTATCTGAAAACGGCAACGATAGAAGAACGTTATCGCCGTTCTCAACTTCCTGACCTTATTGTTGAGAAGAATTTTGATGATCCTATGTATTCTGATGCCTTTATCTTGATAGATGGCAATGAATGAGAAGGACGAATATAAAGATATAGTTAACGTAAGTATAAACATAAATGATATAAAAAGATGAAGAAGCAAGTTGTTTTATTGCTGTTGTTATTAATTTGCAGTTTTCGTTCTTTTGCTCAAGGGCCGATGACGGGTGTACAACCTAAAGATGGCATGATGGGTAATTTGCAAAATATGCAGATGGATAATTTTGAGGTGAATGTCAACCAAATGGATGATGATACCAGAAAGAAACTGAATCAAGTAGCTGCTATCTATCGTTCAAAAAGCAGAGGCGCATTCACGGATATAAGTAAGTCTATGCTGTACGGAGGCGTTTCTTCCGTTTTCACTGTTATTAGCAATGAAATCATATCGTTGATAAAGATACGCTCACAGCAAAAGAAAAAATGGATGGAGATGAGGCAAAATGAGTGTTTGTTTATAGATAGTTTGCAGTCTTCTAAAGGACAGAGCGATTTCTATAGGAAGCCATCCGTTCATGGTGCCTTGGATCCAAGCGATATGAATTTTGATGGAATCACTTTCCGAGCCAGCCGTAATGGAAATGAGATTCTCAAGATGGTGTGTCATATTGATACCACCAAGTTCTCCCATTTATTCTTGCATAGCAAGTTTTATTTAGTATTGGATAGTGTCGTGTTTCATCCATACCAGTCGTATCTGCCAAATTTGTCTGCCAATCGCATAAGGGGTGTTGACTCAAAAAGTTCTAAGGAACAGATTGACTATTGGAATATGATCAGCAAATTTAGTTTCTCCGAACAGCAATCTCCTACCATCAATATTCGCATGGACTTCTCTTCATCATGGATTAATGAGGCGGTACAGGTTTATCAAGATGTGAAGTTGGGTTCTTTCAGTGTAAATATTCCTATCAATGAGATGGATTTGGGAAAGGATTCCGTCTATGTTTATAGTCGCCAGGAGGCTTTGATGAAGCATAAACAGTTGATAGATATTACGGGCGACTGTTTTGTGATACCTCGTTCTTATATGCCTGTAGCTGCCAACAATCCTTCTTGGGGTACTGGTGAATATAAGATGAAAGTAGTGATGAGCGAGCGATGCCAATATAACCCTACTAAAGGCCGTTCCAGCAATTGGCACAAAGACTACAAGCAGCTGGTTAGGTTGCAGAATCATGGTAAAGCCAAAAACGAATACATGATGAATGTTGTCTCCTCTTTTAAGGAGAGCAAGGATAATATCATCAAAGCAACCTATACACCATTGATTAATAGCCTGCAAAACTCTTTAGGATTGAATGCGACGGGTAGCTCAGCAGGTAGTAAGATGGGTGCGATGGGAGGAATGCAAAGTATGCCAAAGAAACCATAAATTTGAAAAAAATGCGATATATTTTCAGTTATTGCAGGGATGGTGGTGAAAAGTAACTAATCATATAGAAAATTAAATAGGAGATTCTAATTTATGCATAAAATATTTATTTCATATTCAAGACATGATAAGGAAAAGGTCTTCAAAATAAAAGATGAAATAGAAGGGCTTATTGGAACAGAAACATGCTGGATAGATTTGACGGGCATTGAAAGTGACAAGCAATTTATAGATGTTATTATTGATGCTATAGACCAAGCTGATATATTTCTCTTTATGTATTCTAAGTTTTCTGACGGTTCTGAATGGACGCGTAAAGAAGTTGAGTATGCAAAGAGTGAGAATAAAAAAATAGTTTTTGTCAAAATAGATAAAGTTCCTTTGAGTAAATACTATCGTTTTCAATTTGGTGGGCACGATATAATAGATATTTTCGATAGAGACCAGAAAAGAAAGTTAATGTTCAATTTGCAAAATTGGGTAAAAAAAGGTGATATATTACTTGAAAGTAAAAGTTTATGTGATGATAATTATGAAATAGTCCAAAACACATCGGACAAGACACATCGGACCCCTATAGAAGTTAAGACATTAGGAGATTTTGTAAAGAAGTTGAAGCATATTTGCAATAGATTAAAGATTTTTTTATTTGCATTTTTTGAATGGTTTATTCATTTAAGGAGTTGGGTTATAATGACAACAACTCTTAATATCTTATTTTCGCTTTTACTGTGGTTGGGTGCTTCTGTAGTAGAAGAAGATGATGACATGTCAGATGTAATGATATTCTTTATTGTATGTAGTGTCATTCCTCTCGTTATTGTATTAGTCAAGCCGTCCGTTTTAGGCTTTAAAGAAAGGGTGAAGTCTGCTTTTCTGTTGCTAATACCTATTGCTGTTTATTCCTTTTCTTATTTCACCATAAAGTCTATGGAAAAAGGAAAAGAAACCACAATGAACAATAAAACTCCCAAACAAATCAGCATATATTGTATGGGTGGTTATCCTGCTGATTCTGTTCAATATTTGGAAGTTTTCCTAAGAAAATACTTCCCAAATGTGAGAGTTATGCCGAATAATATCAATCTTCCTTCACATTATTTCAACAAAGAGCGTAATAGATACCTTGCAAGTGGATTGCTTGATGAACTTGCTAAACATCGTAACAATGATGCAGTGATAGGAGTCACTGATTATATAATTTTTAAACCGAATAAAAAATCGAATACTTTTGGTATCATGGGTATGAGTTATACTAATACTTTTAAAAGTATAGTTTCGACAAAAATACCTCTAAATGGGAAGGAACAGTCTAAAGATAATATTTGTAAATTGGCTCTTCATGAATTAGGTCATGGATTCGGTCTCAAACATTGTCCTAATGAAACTTGTTATATGGTAGATGCAGAAGGAACTATGAAAATAGTAAATGCTATAGGTTTTTGTGAATCTTGTAAGCATGTATTAAATAGCAAAGGTTGGATTATAAAATAAGTGAACTAATAAGCTATTCATTATGTACAATATCATATGTCCCAAAAGAAGCAAACAAGCTTTTTGTGGTCGAATGACAAGAAACTGAACCTCCTTCATATTGCCACTCATGGTGCATATAGGGTTCAAAAGGGAAGCAATGTCGAACAGCATCCTTGCTTTTGCTGGCTGCCATTTAAAAAGATTGAGAAATATGAGAAAAATTGTAATATTCTTTATGGTTTTATTGGGCACATGTAATATGTTGGCTCAATCTGTTTTTGTACAAAAAGGTATTACTTTTCGTTACAATGGTAAGAATCCACGTACGCCGCTCGGTGGAGTGTATGTGAAGACTGCAACTTCACCCAATGGTGTCGTAAGTGATGAAAATAATGGTGTTTTTTCCTTGAAACTACAGAATATTAAGATGGGTGACCGACTCGGTAGGGCAACGGTTAGTAAGAAGGGCTTGATGGTATTCAACCAACAGGCAGTGGATGAATGGAGTGCAAGGAAAGAGCCGCTTAAACTGATACTTTGTGATGCCAATCAATTTCAGAAGCAGAAAAACAACCTTATCTCTATTGGAAGAAATCAAGCAGAAAAAAAATATAAAAAAAGGTTGGCTGAACTTGAAAAGAAAAACAAGGCTCAGCAACTCACCCTTGATGAATATTATGCGAAATTAGATTCCATCAATAGAGATCGTGATAATGCCGAGAAACACATGGAAGAGTATGCTGATATGTTTGCTCGTATTGATGAGAGTGAGGTGGATACGCTTGCTCAGAGGGCTATCGAACTGTTTAATCAAGGACAATTGGAGGAGGCCATCAAATTGTTTGAACAAGGCAACTATCTTGAAAAACTTGACGATGCATTAAAGATTAAGACCCAAGCAGAAGAATTGCGTCAAAAAGCTGATTCTGCAGAGGTTCTTGCTGATAAGGATATTGAGGAATATAAGAAGAGTATCCAAGCCCAAGTGTCAGCTTATAAAATGAGTAATGAATGGGATAAGGCTGCTGAATTATTGAAAGGATTGGCAGATAAATTACAAACACAGGATGTTATTGGGGATTATGCAAGGTTTTCACTAACTCAAAATCTGTTTGCAGAAGCTGAGACATATTATAATATATATATAAAAAAACAATTATTACTTTCTAAAATAAATCCACAAAAATATGAGCCAGCTTTGGGAGATAGCTATAATAACCTTGGTATTTTATACAGTGATACCCAGCGTTTTACTGATAGTGAGCAGATGTACAATTCTGCCTTGGAAATCCGCAAACGTTTGGCAGCCACTAATCCTCAGGCTTATGAACCAGAATTGGCAATAAGCTATTATAACTTCGGTGTTTTATACAGCGACATGCAACGTTTTGCCGATAGCGAGCAGATGTACAATTCTGCCTTGAAAATATATAAACGTTTGGCAGATGCTAATCCTCAGATTTATGATTCTGATTTGGCAGATAGCTATATCAACCTCGGTGTTTTATATAGCGACATGCAGCGTTTTGCCGATAGCGAGCAGATGTATAAATCCGCCTTGGAAATTCGCAAACGTTTAGCAGATGCTAATCCTCAGGTCTATGAATCAAGTTTGGGAAATAGCTATAACAACCTCGGTGTTTTATATAACGACATGCAACGTTTTGCCGATAGTGAGCAGATGTTCAATTCTGCCTTAGAAATATATAAACGCTTGATGGGAGAGAATGCGCATTTTTATGGTCAAAGATTGGCAAATTGTTTGTTTGGGCTCGCAAATTCACAAGTTAAACAAGAAAAATACTCACAGGCATATCAATGCTTTAAGCAAAACATACCGTTACTGAAGACTTTGTATCAATCAGATAATGGCAATTATACAGAACTGTTGAATGATATTTTTGTGAGTCAATCTTTCTATTCCATTTTCGAAAAACAATATGTAGAAGCTGAAATTTATTCAAAAGAGGCTTTGGAAGTTGATTCAACAAAACACGTAGCTTATAGCAATCTTGCTGCTGCTCTCCTCTTTCAAGGCAAATACCAAGAGGCAGAAAAGATATATCGCCAATATAAATCAGAAATGAAAGAAGATTTTCTTTCTGACTTCGAGGATTTTTCCAAAGCAGGTGTTATTCCTAAGAACAGAGAAGAAGATGTAGAAAAAATAAAGCAATTATTATTGAAAGAATAAGCATGAAACAGCAAGAATATAAATATTTCGCCTTTATATCTTATAACTCCCTCGACTACAAGTGGGGAAAGAGAATACAGAAAAAACTGGAGCGTTATCGTATGCCTGCTACTCTATGTAGTAAACATGGCTGGAAAAAGAATCCGATGCGTCCTGTATTTTTTGCTCCTACCGACATACAGCCAGGAGGATTGTCATCTGAACTGCAAGAACGACTGAAGGCATCCCGAAACCTTATAGTGATTTGTTCGCCTAACTCTGCACGCTCCGAATGGGTGGGAAAGGAAATCGCCTTCTTCCATCAGTTGGGACGTACTGAGCAGATACATTTTTTTATCGTTGATGGTATTCCGCATAGTGGAAAGGAAGAGACTGAATGTTTCAATCCAATAGTCAACGAATTAAGCTTACCCGAAATCCTTGGTGCTAACATCCATGAGAAAATATACCATTGGCCATGGCTGAATAGAGAAAGAGCATATGTGCAACTTATCACCAAGCTATTAGGTGTTGAATTTGATAGTATTTGGCAACGTCATAAGCGTATGCTCATGGAGAAGGTTGCGGCATGGATAATAGGTTTCTTCTTCGTATTTGTAACCATGATGGGTGTCTGGATGTATGGTCAACCTGTCGATGTCGCCATCTCGCTACAAGAGGCGACGCTATACAACAAGAACCTGCCTCCTATGAAGGATGCCGTCGTCACTCTGTCGTTAGATAGCGAGACCAAGACAGATACAATCCAGAATATTAAAGGTCTGGCTCATTTCCAAAACATACCTCACCGCTATATAGATAAAGAAGTGCGTATTACATTCAAGTGTACCGACTTTTCTGTTGTTGACACTATTGTCACCTTGCAGAAACATACAATAATTAACATCTCTCGTGATGCTTCCGTCTATGGAAATATTCACTTCCGTCTATGGAGCGAATCTAAAGGAACATTTGTGGGCAATACAAAGATACAGATTGAGGATATGCTTGCCATATCGAACGCTAAGGGTGAAGTGAAATTGAAAGTTCCGTTGTCCAGACAAAGGACTGAATATAAATTACACTCATCAGTTCATTTAAAAGATAGTGTACTTTTTATGCCATATGGCAAGGACTGTGTAATTAGAACGAAATAGGGTCAGGAGAGATAGTCCGTGATATGAAAGAATAACCATGATAGATTTTTCATCACAAAATACTCTCTATTTATCAATAGTTCGTTAAAATTTGAGTATATGGCTATGCGGCCTTAGGCTGCCAGCCAATGAGTTCTTTGACAATCTTACTAATTAAAGTTCGGTTCGGTCGGCATCGGGACATGTCGAAAATTAATTTCGTATAGTTCGCATTGAACATCAACGACTTAACTTTTGCCATGGAATTGTCCATACCATTGTCTTTCATGAAGACCTTGGCGGCATTCAGTGAGGCGAACGATGCGTTGAACGCAAAGTCCAACTGTCTCTTGTGTCTTGCCTGACAATCCATAAGTCCCGTAAACTGCTTGCTGTCGCGATAGCAGAACTCTATCTGGAAACGAGTGCGGTATGTCTTCAATACTTCCTCACCCGTCATCGAGAGTTTTGTCGAAAAGAACAACTTGCACTTTCCACCGGGCATTCGCCAGATGACAAGTCGCACCCTCTTCTTCAGAGCCTTGGCATAAGCCTCGAGGGTGTACGCCTTTCCGTCCAGTCCATCAATGTGTAGTTCTTCCATGCATGAGAAGTTGAGGTTTGCCAAGTCAATCTTGTCTCCCTTGACTCTTGGTCGTCCACGCCTCTTTTCCCTCTTGGGAATGTAATGCAGACAAGCGTTGTCACGGAAGCGGCTGACCAGATAGAAGCCAAGCTCCGACATGCCCTTCTCGAACGTGGATGTGGAGAAGAATGCGTCAGCCACTACTATATCAGTGATACTCAGCAGTTTCTTTGAATACCGCTTCATAACACTGATGTAATATTCGACGAGTGTCTTGTTCCTCATCTTCAGCGCGGAGTTTCCTATTGTCTGATGGGCACGCAGCATCATGCACTTGTTGTTGGCAACATCCAGCAAGCCGACGCCCATGATTTCAAGTCCGTGCTTCACCGCCCCTGCACATCCCGACCAGAACCGTCCGATATGAGGAGTCTTCTTCCCGGCCTTGCTGATATAGCATGGATCTATGGCAATGGCAAGTAAGCCATCCATGTCCAACACACGCCTTGCAAGAGACAGGTTCAACAGAAGCCAATCGATGCAGTCTTTCTTCTTGCGGTTGAAATTCTGACGATAGGTCTGCTCACCGTGCTTGCCGTAGCGAGCCATCTGTGTGAAGTTTATCTTTCTGGGTAGAATCATATATAAAGTCAGTATCTCGATGAGCAGAGTCTGGAAAGTTTTTGCTAACTTTGCACCAGATTCTTTCATTGATGTACGGATTGCATCCTTGAGGATCTCCTCATATTGGCTAAGTGGCTCTGAAAATATCATACTTTTAAAGTCTTGAATCAACTATAAAGGTACTGAAAATCAGACACTTAGCCAAATTTATTTAGTTATGTTTTGTTAATCAACTTGCTCATTTTCAAACGATTACGTAATTATTAACAGAGTATTGATTTATAGTTTAGTAACAAAATAGGTGATTTATGAATAAGAACAATTACACCCCACATCCTATCGACACGAAAAATGTTGGTTTACCCATGGAATTGCAAGCTTTGGCAGAAGATATTGCCAAGAATGTGCATGAGGTATGGGCAACTGGACGGATGAAGGATGGCTGGACGTATGGCGAAGAGCGCAATGATGCAGAAAAGAAACATCCTTGTCTTGTCCCATATGAGGATTTGAGCGAGGAAGAAAAGGAATACGACCGTCATACGTCAATTGAAACAATCAAACTTATTTTGACGTTGGGATTTAAAATTTCTAAAGATTGACGAAACATTTTGAAGTAAAAAAGCAAGAATAAATGATATCATGTATTCTTCTTTGTAAATATTTTCTTTCAGATTTTACCAACTTGTTTTTAGTCAATGTAGCACTCGAAAAATGGATTTTAGTATAAAAAATCATCCTTATTTTACAACTTTACGCATCAAAACTTAATAGTAATGCCTTATTACTGTTTCCATGTCCTACGACTATATACTCCCATATCGTACAACTATAGTTCTCATGTTGTACGACTATAGGGTGCCATGTCGTCGACATGAGAACTTATAAACATAACCCTTCTAATACAAGAAAACATAACTCTCTGATTTTCAGTATCTTCTTTTCCTTGTTCATATTCTCAATATTTACACACAAATAAGAATCAATTGAAAAAACAGAAATCTCAGCGAGGAAAATATAAAGAGAATTTCACGAATTACCTGATTAATAATCCTCTGAGAATTCAACAAGTAAGTGTAAAATTTCAACAAGATTGGCGTAAATACGACATAAAAATGAATAGCGAGAACTGGGTTGTTTCAATTAACTATCAAAAACTTCTTATAATCTTTAACTATTTATTTTATAAAAGTGTATTAACTTAAAAACTATTAAAAACTGCTTTGGTATTAATATTTTCTTCAATTTCTTATTTCATTTTCAATTTCTTTTTATAACTTTGCAATCGGACTGTATAGCCAGACGATTGTTGTCGCTGCAAGACGAGTTCTTGTATGATGACTGACCTGGCAGCCTACGCCGTGCAGAGTGTAGCGAAGTCAAAGTGGCATATCTACATAAAAGCGGGCATTGGGTGGGATGACAGTCCAGACATAATGGAAGGCGTTTATCGACGCTGTGTTTAAGACTTCCTGTAATCTTGCAAATTCACAGTAAATTGTTGTCTTGAACGTAGTCAACGGTAGATGTCCCGGGTGTGATTATATCAATCCCGTGGAGACCTGTAAGCATGGATTGTGTCCTTTCGGGCGCAGTCTAATGTGTTATATAGGTCTCTTTACGGACATGATTTTCA
>OIZP01001492.1_pt1 | contig 11877 bp, 10 predicted proteins | sample 1588531 | NCBI WGS metagenome assembly OIZP01 (sample SAMN03283283) | human gut metagenome | biome: human-associated habitat; material: feces | host: Homo sapiens | place: Peru | collected 2012 | reverse complement strand
CTTTCTTTGGCTTTTTAATTATAACAGATTCATAAAACTGATACACTACTTTCATCTTGTCAACCACACGATTGTAGATTAATAGAAAAAAAATCAATAAAAAAGATTTGACAAATCATCTCGAATACTGTATCTTAATATTGCATGCGAAAATAGGTTCTGAAAAGAACCTATATTTAATGGATGGGCAAGACCCACCCGGCTTCGTTTGCTTGGAAATTGAAAATTTTGAAAGGAGGATCTTATGCCTACAATCAACCAGTTGATTCGTAAAGGTCGTAAGGCCAGTCAAAACGTTTCAAAGTCTCCAGCTTTGAACCGTGGTTACAACTCATTGCAGTCTAAACCAACAAACCTATCAAGTCCACAAAAACGTGGAGTTTGTACACGTGTTGGTACTATGACACCTAAGAAACCAAACTCAGCACTTCGTAAATATGCGCGTGTTCGTTTAAGTAATGGTATGGAAGTTACAGCTTACATTCCAGGTATCGGACACAACTTACAGGAACACAGTGTTGTATTGATTCGTGGTGGACGTGTTAAAGACTTACCAGGTGTTCGTTACCACATCGTTCGTGGAACTTTGGACTGTGCTGGTGTAAATGACCGTAAACAATCTCGTTCATTATACGGAACTAAAAGACCTAAGAAATAGATCAATCGTGAAAGGAGGAAATTAGATGCCTAGAAAAGGACACATTGCGAAACGTGACGTACTAGTCGACCCAATTTATAACTCTAAGTTGGTTACTCGTTTGATCAACAAAATCATGATTGATGGTAAAAAAGGGGTTGCACAAACTATTTTGTACAACGCGTTTGAAATCGTAGAAGTAAAAACAGGAAAAGCACCAATGGAGGTTTTCGAACAAGCTTTAGAAAACGTTATGCCTCAATTGGAATTGAAAGTTAGACGTGTAGGTGGAGCCAACTACCAAGTACCAGTTGAAGTAAGCGACGAACGTCGTTTGACTTTAGGACTTCGTTGGATCGTAAACTACGCACGTTTACGTAACGAAAAAACAATGGAACAGAGATTAGCAGCTGAAATTATTGATGCTTCTAATGGAACTGGTGCCAGTGTTAAAAAACGTGAAGACACTCACAAAATGGCAGAAGCTAACAAGGCTTATGCTCACTACCGTTGGTAAGAGAAGGAGTAAAGAAATATGGCTAGAGAATATGCTTTACACGAAACTCGTAACATCGGTATCATGGCTCACATCGATGCCGGAAAAACAACAACAACAGAACGTATTCTTTACTACTCTGGTGTAAACCACAAGATTGGTGAAACACATGATGGAGCTAGTACAATGGACTGGATGGAGCAAGAACAAGAACGTGGTATCACAATCACTTCTGCTGCTACAACAGCTCACTGGAAAAAGACAGATGGAACTGGTAAAGAATGCCGTATCAATATCATCGATACACCAGGCCACGTAGACTTCACAGTAGAAGTAGAACGTAGTTTACGTGTATTAGATGGTGCCGTAACAGTATTAGATGCTAAAGCAGGTGTTGAACCTCAAACTGAAACAGTTTGGCGTCAAGCTACTGAATATAACGTTCCACGTATTGTATTCTGTAACAAAATGGATGCTACAGGTGCTGACTTCTTAATGTCATGCAATACAATCATCGATCGTTTAGGAGCTAAATCTTGTCCAATTCAGTTACCAATTGGTGCTGAATCAGACTTCGAAGCTATCATTGATATTATCAAGAGAAAAGCTTACGAATTTAGTGGAGATTATGGTCGTGTAATCACTGAAATCCCAGTTCCAGAAGATATGGTAGATTTTATGGAAGAATACCGTGCTAAATTGTTAGACTATTTAGCAGATTATGATGAAGATTTCATGATGCAAGTATTAGAAGGTGAAGAACCTTCAATCGAAGAAATCAAACGTGTATTACGTATTGCTGTATGTAATGGTGACTTCTTCCCAGTATTATGTGGATCTGCATATAAGAACAAAGGTGTTCAATTAGTATTGGATGCAGTAGTAGATTACTTACCAAGTCCATTAGATGTACCTTCAATCAAGGGTACTACATTAGATGGAGAACCAGATGTTCGTCACCCTGGTGATGATCAACCATTCTCTGCATTAGCATTTAAGATCGCTACAGACCCATTCGTTGGAAAATTATCTTTCTTCCGTGTTTATTCAGGTACTGCAAAGGCAGGAAGCTATGTATTAAACTCAACTAAAGATAAAAAAGAACGTTTCGGACGTATCGTTCAGATGCACGCCAATGCACGTAAAGAAATCACTGAAGTTTATTCAGGTGATATCGCTGCTGCAGTTGGTTTAAAGGTTACTACAACAGGTGATACATTGTGTGATGAAGATCACCCAATCATCCTTGAATCTATGGAATTCCCTGAACCAGTAATCGAATTGTCTTTGGAACCAAAAACTAAAGCTGACCAAGACAAAATGGGATTGGCTCTTGCAAAACTTGCAGAAGAAGACCCTACTTTCAAAACATATACAAACGAAGAAACAGGACAAACAATCATTGCCGGTGTAGGTGAACTTCACTTGGATATCATTGTTGACCGTTTACGTCGTGAATTTAAAGTTGAAGCAAATGTTGGACAACCACAAGTTGCTTACCGTGAAACAATTCGTCAGGCTGCTGATTGTGAAGGAAAATATATCCGTCAGTCAGGTGGTCGTGGACAATATGGTCACGTATGGATCAAATTCGAACCAAACGAAGGAAAAGGATTTGAATTCGTTGATGCTATCGTTGGTGGTAGCGTACCTAGAGAATATATCAAACCAACTCAAGAAGGTTTGGAAGCAGCATTGGAAAATGGTATGGTTGCAGGTTACCCAGTAATCGATGTCAAAGCTACATTATTTGATGGATCATACCACGATGTCGACTCTAGTGAAATGGCTTATAAGATTGCCGCTAGTATGGCATTAAAAGAAGCTGGTAAGAAATGTAAACCTGCTATTCTAGAACCAATTATGTTCGTAGAAGTAACTGCACCAAGTGAATACTTAGGTAGCGTTATGGGTGACATTTCAAGTCGTCGTGGACAAATCACTGAACAGGAAGAACGTGGAAATGCCATTATCGTTCGTGCACATGTTCCATTATCAGAAATGTTCGGATATGTTACAGACTTACGTAGCTTTACTCAGGGACGTGGAAACTATTCTATGAAGTTCGACCACTATTCAGAAGTTCCAAAGAGTATTGCAGAAAAAATTATTAAAGAGAATTCAAGCGAAAACTAGTTGATTTTCGCTTGGTTCTGAAATACAATATTTATTGTATGAAATATGTTAGCATTTAGGAGGAAATTATAAATGGCTAAGGAAAAATTTGACAGAAGTAAAACTCACGTTAATATTGGTACTATCGGTCACGTTGACCACGGTAAAACAACATTAACAGCAGCTATTACAACAGTATTAGCTAAAAAAGGTATGGCTAAAGCTGAAGCTTATGACCAAATCGATGGTGCTCCAGAAGAAAAAGAACGTGGAATCACTATCAACACTGCACACGTTGAATATCAAACAGAAAAACGTCACTATGCACACGTTGACTGTCCAGGCCACGCCGATTATGTAAAAAACATGATCACTGGTGCTGCTCAGATGGACGGAGCAATCTTAGTAGTTGCTGCATCTGATGGACCTATGCCTCAAACACGTGAACACATCTTGTTAGCACGTCAGGTAGGTGTTAAATATATCGTTGTTTACTTAAACAAATGCGATATGGTTGATGATGAAGAATTAATCGACTTAGTAGAAATGGAAGTTCGTGAATTATTAAACGAATACGGATTTGACGGAGACGAAACTCCAGTTATCCGTGGATCAGCTTTAAAAGCTCTTGAAGGAGATCCTAAATACGAAGAATCAATCTACGAATTGATGAATGCTGTTGATACTTGGATTCCAGATCCAGCTCGTGAAATGGATAAACCATTCTTAATGGCAATCGAAGACGTTATGACAATTTCTGGTCGTGGTACAGTAGCTACAGGACGTGTTGAACGTGGTCAAGCTCACTTAAACGACGAAGTTGAAATCGTTGGTATTAAAGACACTCAAAAAACAGTATTAACTGGTTTGGAAATGTTCCACAAACAATTAGACGTTGCTGAAGCAGGTGACAACATTGGTGCATTGTTACGTGGTATTGCACGTGACCAAATCCAACGTGGACAAGTATTAGCTAAACCTGGAAGTGTACACCCTCACACTAAATTTAAAGCACAAGTTTATGTTTTAACTAAAGAAGAAGGTGGACGTCACACTCCATTCGTTTCTAACTACCGTCCTCAATTCTACTTCCGTACAACTGACGTTACAGGTGTAATTACATTGCCAGAAGGAACTGATATGGTAATGCCTGGTGACAACGTTGTTATGAACGTTGAATTGATCGCTCCAATCGCTATCGAAACTGGTACTAAGTTCTCTATCCGTGAAGGTGGACACACTGTAGGTGCTGGTAACGTTACTGAAATCGACGCGTAATTTAGATATGTAACTTAAGACTGATGCATTTGTATCAGTCTTTTTTTGCGTTATAATTTTTTTCGAAAAGAGGGAATTATGGATTACGAAAAATGTAAAGCGTTAATATGTTCAATAGATTTTGGAAAACTGTCTTTAGCTGCTCAACACTTAGGTGTTACTACTCCAACTATTAGTAAAATGATTACAAGTTTGGAACGGGAAACTGGACTCAAGTTATTGAATCGAACTAGAGAAGGAGTAACTCCGACTGAATCTTGTCTTAAATTATTAGATAATTTTAGAAAATTCGTTTATGATGGGTCTATTTTGGAACAAAAGTCTTCTCAAATAAATGGTGTCGACTTTGGTAGAGTTAATATTGGTGTTGCTCACCGATTCTACTATAAGTGGCTTGCTCATATAGTTAAAGGTTTTAAGGAATTATATCCTAATATTGATATTCAAATTTATCATGGATATAGTACTTTTTTATTAAATTCATTAAAAAAAAGAAGCATTGACGTATGTATAATTTCAAAAAGAGAAGGTCAATATAATTGGATTCATCTAATGGATGATCCAATGGTGGCAATGATACCTTGTGATAATCCTCTCTCTAAAAAGGATAGAATATCGTTAGATGTATTTGAAAAAGAAAAATATGTTTGTTCTTATCCGAATAAGGATACAGATTCGGCAAGAGTTTTTCGAAAGTATAATATTCACCCCAATATACAATTATCGACTTCGGATTCCTATGCTGCTTATACTATTATTGATGAAGGTTTAGGTATTAGTTTAGAAACAAAGTCCACTGCTCAATTCTATAAGGGAAATAATGTGAGATTGATTCCAATAAAGCCAGCAGAATATGTACCTATTGGAATTGCTACTAACAAAGAGATGACACCAGCAACACAAACATTTATAAATTATGTATACAATCATTTACCCGAAGAATTATAGTCTTCGGGTTTATTACATGAAAAAATGTAAGAATGATGTAAAATGTTTACATTTACCGTTGACAATGGATCAATTATAATATATCATACAAAACATATAAGAATAGTATGAATTAAGGAGAATTGATTATGGCAAAACTAACTAGAGACCAGAGAAATTTTAAATTTGAAACTTTACAATTGCATGTTGGACAAGAACAGGCAGATCCGTCTACGGATGCTCGTGCAGTCCCTATATATCAGACATCATCTTATGTTTTTAAAAACTGTGATCATGCAGCTGCACGTTTTGGATTGAGCGATGCAGGAAATATTTATGGTCGTTTAACTAATCCAACTGAAGATGTATTTGAAAAACGTGTTGCGGCTCTTGAAGGAGGGGTAGCCGCTTTGGCTGTTGCTTCTGGTGCTGCTGCAGTTACATATACAGTTTTGAACTTAGCTCAAAATGGAGATAATATTGTTTCGGCTAAAAACATTTATGGTGGTTCATTCAACTTGTTTGAACATACTTTACCTCAATATGGTATTCAAACGACTTTTGTTAATATTTTTAATGAAGAAGAAGTTGAAAGTGCGATTGATGAAAATACAAAAGCTTTGTATATAGAAACATTAGGAAATCCGAATTCAGATGTTGTAGATATTGAATCAATTGCGAAGATTGCACACAAGCACAAAATTCCATTAGTAGTAGATAATACATTCGCAACACCATATTTAGTAAGACCTATCGAATACGGAGCAGATATTGTTGTTCACTCTGCAACAAAATTTATTGGTGGACACGGAACAAGCATTGGTGGTGTAATTGTTGATGGAGGAAAATTTGATTGGGAAGCGAGTGGAAAGTTTGACTCATTAACAAAACCTAATCCTAGCTACCATGGGATTAGTTTTACACAAGCATGTGGTCCAGCTGCTTTTGTAACGAAAGTGCGTGCAATCTTATTAAGAGACACAGGAGCTACATTGTCTCCTTTCCATGCATTTTTATTCTTACAAGGATTAGAAACATTATCGTTGCGTGTAGAGCGCCATACATATAATGCTTTAAAGGTAGTTGAATATTTAAATAATCACCCTCAAGTAGAAAGCGTATCTCATCCTAGTGTATCTACAGATCCAAAACAACAAGAATTGTATAAAAAGTATTTTCCTAATGGTGGAGGATCTATCTTTACATTTGATATTAAGGGAGATGCACAAAAAGCTAAGGATTTCATTGATAATCTAGAGTTATTCTCATTGTTAGCTAATGTAGCGGATGTTAAATCTTTGGTTATCCACCCAGCAACAACAACACATTCACAATGTACAGAAGAAGAATTGCTAGATCAAGGTATTCGTCCAAATACAATTCGTTTGAGCATTGGCTGTGAAAACATAGATGATATTATTCAAGATTTAGATGAAGCGTTTAAGGCAGTTGCATAATTAAAAAAGTCAGAAATTCTGACTTTTTTTGTTGAAATATTATTTTTTCAAGTCTAAGACAACTGGAACTGAACGATATCCAACGCCCATACGATCAATACCCATATCAATCAATTGTAAGAAATGCTCGCGTGTACGAATGCAGCCGCTGCCCTTAACTTGACATTTATCTTTAACTTCTTCTTGCATAACTTTAATGATTTCTGGTGTCGCACCATGTGATTCAAATCCAGTTAAGAATCCTGTTGATGTCTTTACAAAGTCAGCATTTGCATCCATTGCACAATGACATGCTTTTCTCACTTCTTCTTCAGTTAATGCATCGGTTTCAAAAATAACTTTTACAGGAACATTTTTTTCGTGACATACATCAACAACTGCTTTAATATCTGCAGTAACTTCATCATATAAACCAGCACGGATTTTACCAAAATTTGATACAATATCTAATTCGCTGATAACATCTGCATATTTATCAACTAAAATTTTTGCCTGTGCAACTTTTGATTCTGTAGAACTTGTTCCAAATGGAAAGTCACAAACTGGACATAATTTAGTTTTACTTCCTTCAACATATGGCTTACAAAGTTCCATATATCCAGGGTTGATACAGATTGAAGCGCAACCAAGCTGCACACCATCCTTGGTAAGTTCAATAATTTGTTCTGGTGTAAATTCTGGTTTTAATACGGAGTAGTCAATATAACTGGCTAGTTCCTGTGTAGTCATTTCTTCGGCTTTTTTTTCTGGATGTTTCATATTAAATCCTCCTAAATATCCTTTTTACATAAACATTATATGCTCATATTCTTTCGTTAACAAGAATAAAATGAAAATAAAAGAGCATATATTGCTCATATGAACATTTATGATAAAATATATGTAGTGGAGATGAATATATGCTAGGAAAAGAAAGAATACTTTATTTATTAGATTGTTTGGAGAAAAATAACATTTTAAAGGTTAAAGAAATTGCTTCAGAATTAAATATTTCGGAAGCAACAATTCGACGTGATTTATCTGAACTTGAAAAGCAAAACAAGCTAAAAAGAATTCATGGAGGAGCTATTAAAATAGATACAAATCAGATTTTATCAGAACAAAGAGAAGTAAGGATGCAAGATCGTTTTCGTATCCATTATGAAGAAAAAAGAAAAATATGTGATAAGGCTTGTTCGATAGTACAAGAAGGAGAGTGTATTTTTTTGGATGGAGGGACGAGTATTGTTCCTATGATTGATAAACTACAGAATCTTAATATTCGAATAGTTACACATAATCATTTAATAGTCTCAAAACTAAAGAATCCTAAAGCGCAGATCATCGTAATTGGAGGAGATTATATTTCAAAATATGCGATGAGTGCAGGCGCTTTAGCCATAAATACATTAAGTCAATTTCAGTTTGACCGCTGCTTCATTGGTTGTGCAGGGGTTGATGTCGATGAAAATTGTTCATACACAGCGGAAGCAGAAACTAGAGAAATGAAGAATGTTGCGATGAAAAACGCAAAACAATCCTATTTGTTGATAGATTCAAGTAAAGTAGGAGTCAAAGGTTTTTGTAAGTTCAAAACGCTTGATTGTTTTGATAAGATATATTGCGATAAAAAAGATAATAATTTAGAATATCCAGATAATTTTGAATGGGTGTAATTGGAGGATAGCTTATGCATGATTTTATAGTATATGAACCAAAAGATATAAACATCGTTCGTTTGAGGCATTTGCAAAAACGTATGCAAAATAGAAAGGCGAGTATTTGTTCACAAAGAGCTGTGTTATATACTGCGTCTTTTAAACAAAGTGAAGGAGAGCCTTATATTTTAAGAAAAGCCAAGGCGTTTGCGTATACACTAAGGAATATGGATATTTACATTGAACCAGATTCACTTATTTTTGGAAATCAAGCAAGTCGTAATTTTGCAGCACCAATATTCCCTGAATATTCAATTGATTGGGTGATTAATGAATTGGACGAATTTGAAAAACGTGAGGGGGATGTATTTTCTATTGATGAAAAGACAAAAAGAGAATTACGTTTAATTGCTCCTTATTGGCATGGGCATACACATGAAGATGATGTAAATAGGCATATGATCGATAATGTTCTTCTTGCTGAAAAACAAGGTGTTATTCATCGTGGTGGAATCAGTATGAGTGGTGATGGACACATCGTTCCAGATTATCCTACATTATTGAAGAAAGGTTTTCGACAAATCATTAATGAAGCTAGAGAAAAAATGAAAGATGGTTCTTTATCAAAGGAACAAGAATATTTTTATAAATCTGTAATAATAAGTTTAGAAGGAGTTCTTGATTTTTTTAAGCGTTATTCAAAGTTAGCGGATGAAGAAGCAAAAAAGTGTAATGATTTAATTCGTAAAAAAGAATTGCTAGAAATTGCGGATATGGCAAGTGACATGATGGAACAAGGTGCGCGTAATTTTTATGAGGCGGTTGAAGTTTCTTATATGGTTCATATGCTTCAAATGATAGAAAGTAATGGGCATTCCTTCTGTTATGGAAGATTTGACCAATATATGTATCCGTATTATAAAAAGGATCTTAAAGATGGTAAAATCACAAAAGATCAAGCACTCGAAATTATTACACATATGTTTATTATGAATTCTAGTTGTAATGAGGTGCGCCCATATGGTCACACTAAGTTTTCGCAAGGATATCCATTATACTCAAACCTAGTGGTAGGCGGACTAAAACCAAACGGGGAAGACGGAACTAATGATTTATCTTATTTATGTATTGAAGCAATGAATTTAACAGCTCTAGCTGAGCCAAATTTTTCTGCACGTATTCATGCGAAAACCCCAAGAAAGTTTATTGAAGCTTGTGCCAAATTGATTCGTACAGGGTGTGGAATGCCAAGTATGTTTAATGATGAAGTGGCTTCCAAAGGCTTAGAAGATCTAGGAATAAGTCATGAAGATGCTTTAGATTATTGTCCAATTGGCTGTGTTGAGACGGGCGTTCCAGGCAAGTATGGGCATAGAGCAACAGGTATGACATATGTCAATTGGGGAAAAGTGTTGGAAATTCTTTTACATAATGGGTATGATCCAAATACAAAGATACGTTTGTTGAAAGTATCGGATTCAGAATCGATGCATTCAAATTTTAAAAACTATAATGAATTATGGCAAACATGGGAGAATTTCTTAAAGTATTATTCAGATTTGTCGGTTGAGTGCGATAAGATTTGCGATACGTATTTAGCTAAATATGACGCCTCTCCTTTTGCAAGTTGTCTAATTCAAAACTCAATGAAATTAGGGAAAACATTAAAAGAAGGTGGATGTAAGTATGATGTGATTAGTCAGTCTAATATTGGTCCTAGTGTTGTTGGAAATAGTTTGATGTCAATTAAAAAGATGGTTTTTGATGAAAACAAAATAACATTTGATGAATTGTTAGATGCGATGGATGATAATTGGACGAGTAAAAAATCTCAGTATATTCGAAAGTTATGTATGAAAACCCCTAAATTTGGAAATGATAATGATGAAGTGGACAATATCGTAAAGGATGTATTTAACTCGTATTTAAAATTATTACCAAGTTATAAAACATTAAGAACAGGAAAAGGCCCTGAAGTGAGTTGTTATACGATGTCAACTTCAAATATAACATCATATGTCCCAAATGGTTTTGTCGTAGGGGCTACACCAGATGGAAGAATGGCAGGATCACCCTTGAATGAGGGGTGTTCTCCAACACAGGGAACAGATAAAAATGGGCCAACAGCCGTAATAAATTCGGTTTCTAAGTTGCCTAATGAAAAGGTGGCTGCAGGTCAATTGCTAAATATGCGTTTCTTGCCAGATTCTTTAGAAGGAGAGGAACAATTGAATAAATTTATTGACTTCTTAATCGTGTCCCAGAAAAAAGGAGTATATCATAATCAGTTTAATGTAATAAGCACAGAAGTTTTATTGGATGCCAAAAAGAATCCGGAAAAGTATACGGATTTGATTGTACGAGTAGCTGGTTATTGTGCACAATTTGTTTCTTTGATGCCACAGGCTCAGGATGCAATCATTGCAAGAACACAAAATGAAATCTAGGGTAAATTCACTCTAGATTTCTATTATATATTATTACTTTTTTTGATAAAATGATTTCGTTTAAGAAAGGAAGATAGTTTTTGAGTAAAAAAGGGATTCGATTTTTATTATACTTTGTTGGTCTTTTTATATTAGCATTGGGGTTAACTTTGAACACAAAGGCGAATTTAGGAGTGTCTCCAATTATCTCAGTACCTTATAGTATATCGCAGATAACTGGATATAATTTTGGGGATTTAACTTTTGTGATATACGCCATATTTGTAATGGTACAAATAGCGATTCATGTTAAATTGAAAAAGAATAAGAAAATAATGTCAGATCTATTACAATTACCACTAAGTTTAGTGTTTACACGATTATTAAATATATTTTCTGCATATATACCAGCTTCACAAAATTTAGGAGTTCGTTTAATAGTATTAGCTTTTGCGATAATTTGTACAGGTGTAGGAGCAGCCATGTCATTGAGTATGCAACTTGTTCCAAATCCTGGAGATGGTATAGTACAGGCATTGGCTGAAAGATTCAATAAGAGTGTAGGTTTAACCAAAAATTTATTTGATTGTTTAAATCTATGTATTACGTTATGCATAAGTTTATTCATTGCTCACCGAATTGTTGGTGTAGGAATAGGTACTGTGGTTGCAGTATTAGGTGTGGGGCGAGTGATAGCTTTATATCATCATATTTTTGGTTTTAAGATTAAAGATTTGATTTAGGAATGAAACTGGATAATACCAGTTTTTTTAAATTGGGCGATGAAAGCGTATACAGTAATAAAAATGAAAAAAAGATAAAAAAGTTAAAAAAAACATTTGACGAAAGGGGAAGTATTTGGTAATATAGATGAGCACTGCTGAGGTGCACATGATCTTTGAAA
>OIZP01001486.1_pt1 | contig 11898 bp, 13 predicted proteins | sample 1588531 | NCBI WGS metagenome assembly OIZP01 (sample SAMN03283283) | human gut metagenome | biome: human-associated habitat; material: feces | host: Homo sapiens | place: Peru | collected 2012 | reverse complement strand
CGTCCTCATCTGGCATTTCGCCATTATAGGGGAAACGGGAAGAATCAATGCCGTTTTGCTTAACAAGTTCTATTACAATGCTGACTTGGTCATCTGACAACTTGAATTTAGCACGATGAAGCACTTCATCGTATTCTTTTATAATGTCATCATTATATAGAGGTGTAATACGATGAAGGGTCAAACTTTCAAGAACTCTTGCTGTTGAAGCATTTGAGTTGTGAGTGATAAGGGCTGATACAAAAATATTCGTATCAATGACTGCATATACCATTGCGCTCTTTTCTTAATCGTCTGACTTCTCTGATTTCTTCATTAATCTCATCGAGGGTGAGTTCTGGCGTTTCGCCTCTTTCTGCTTTAGCTCTAAGTTCTTTGAACGTAGCCTTTGCTTTTGCAGTCACCTCATCTTCTTCCTTAGCTTGGATGGAGAAGGGAATGCTCTTACTGCGAATTACTGCCTTAACAAAGATGTTAATGGCGGTATTCGCACTCATACCGAACTGTTCGCAGAGTTTATCAAACTGTGCTTTCTGCTGGTTGTCCATACGGACTGTCATTGCTGTCTATTGATTAATGATTATTGAACAGCCCTTTATCCTTGACAAATGATTTGTCGGGGATAAAGGGCTGTTTTGTTTTAGTACAGTTGATGTATTACTCGAGTACAGTTGATGTATTACTCGGGTACAGTTGATGTATTACTCGGGTACATGGGATGTATTACTCAAGTACAGTGGATGTATTACTCCGTGTTAGTGGTGCGGGGTGATGGATTAGTCGTACCAGTTGATGATTGGTTCGTAGCTGTCGAATTCTAATTCTTCGGTTACGCCCACCTGTTTGAGCGTTTTGAGAATGAATTGCTGTTCGTTTGGCGACAGCGGACGGTCACCGCGACGGCGCTCGAAGTATTGGTTGCGTGGCCAATGGGCTACGCATATCGCCATGAAATCAGAGTACTGGTCGGGGTACATTCGCTTCTGGAAATTGGTGAAGCCGCGGGCGTATCTCACGGGTTTGCAGTCGCGATGGTATTTGCAGGAGGCATCCTTGGCGCAAAGGGTGGGGTTGATAAGGCGCAGATGTTCGTCTGTCTTCACTTTCTCGATATAAGCCATCTGGTGCAGACAAGTGGCTGCCAACGGGCAGTCGCTATGTATGCATACGGGATAAGTAGCAGGAGTGGATGTGAAATCTTTTTTTAGCATAGGTAATAATGTTTTTCTGGTTAATGGTATTTATCGTAAATGCAAAGTTACGATTTTTAAATCAATTTCGGTTGGCTTTTTCAGGTATTATTGCGTAACTTTGCCTTATGAATGAATTGTTAATGCGTGCTACGCTTAAAGAATATTTTGGATATGAACGGTTTCGTCCTTTGCAGGAGGATATCATAAGGCATATACTTGAGAGGAAGGATTGCTTGGTGCTGATGCCTACAGGCGGCGGCAAGAGCATCTGCTATCAGATTCCGGCTCTGATGATGGAGGGTACGGCTGTGGTGGTGTCGCCACTCATCTCGCTCATGAAAGATCAGGTGGAGAATCTGCGTGCCAACGGCATCGAGGCAGCTGCGCTTAACAGCAACGCTTCGGAGGAGGAGAACAGGGAAATAGCGGAGAGGGCTTACAGGGGCGAATATAAGTTGCTGTATGTCTCGCCGGAACGTCTGTTGTCGGAGATTCAGTTCGGTGTGCTACATCACTCGTCGGGCACGTCGCCTACGGGAAAGCTGAAGGTGAGCATGTTCGCTGTGGACGAGGCTCATTGCATCTCGCAATGGGGACATGACTTCCGTCCTGAATATACGCAGCTGGGCAAGCTGAAGGAGTTTTTCCCTGGTGTGCCTGTGGCTGCGTTTACTGCTACGGCGGACAAGATAACGAAGGAGGACATTGTGCAGCAACTTGGACTGACGAAGGACGATAGGGGAGAGGCTACGGTCTTCGTGTCGTCCTTTGACCGTCCTAATCTCTCGTTGGACGTTCGCAGGGGATATTCCGCCAAGGACAAGCAACGCTTCATCATGGCACTCATAGCTCGTCATCCGGGCGAGAGTGGTATCATATATTGTATGAGTCGTAAGACCACGGAGAGTGTGGCTGCCAAGTTGCAGGAGAAGGGAGTGAGGGCGATGGCTTATCATGCCGGACTGTCTGCCTCGGGACGTGATAGGGTGCAGGAGGCTTTCATCAACGACGAAATAGATGTGGTGTGTGCCACCATTGCTTTTGGTATGGGCATCGACAAGAGTAATGTGCGCTTCGTGGTGCACTATAATCTGCCGAAGAGCATTGAGAGCTATTATCAGGAGATTGGTCGTGGCGGACGTGACGGTCTGCCGTGCGAGACGGTGCTCTTCTATCAGGTCGGCGACATCATCACGCTCAGAAAGTTTGCGGAGGAGAGTGGACAGCAGGACATCAACAACGAGAAACTGGAGCGTATGCAGGAGTATGCGGAGAGTCAGGTGTGCCGTCGACGTATCCTGCTCAACTATTTCGGCGAGACGATGGATCATGACTGTGACAACTGCGACGTTTGTAAGAATCCGCCACGGAGGTTTGACGGCACTATATTGGTGCAGAAGGCTCTTTCGGCGGTTATGAGAACGCAACAGCAAATAGGTTTCCGCCTCCTAATTGATATCTTGCGTGGCACGTCCAATCAGGAGCTTTATCAGAAGGGATATAATATGCTGAAGACATACGGCTGTGGCAGGGATGTGCCGTTCAAGGACTGGCAGGACTATCTGCTGCAGATGCTGCATCTGGGCTACATAGAAATTGACTATAAGGACAATTCGCACATAATGGTGACTCCGCAGGGTGAGGATGTGCTCTTCGGTCGTAAGCAGGCGCAACTGGCTGTGGTGGTGCATGAGGACCTGACTGTGAAGGGTCGGAAGCAGAAGCTCCGTGAGCAGCCGCTTGTGGGGTTGGACCTCGGCGGTGCAACGGAGGACATGGAGTTGTTCGAGAAGTTGCGTAAGCTGCGTGTGAAGTTGGCTGCAGAGAGGGGAGTGCCGCCATACGTAATCTTCGGTGACCGCACGCTGCATCAACTTGCCACCACAAAGCCCAAGACGAGATTGGCGTTCGGAACAGTCTCGGGTGTTGGTGCGCATAAGCAAGCAACGCTCGGCACGATATTCGTAAAGGAAATACGCAAGCATCTGGGTATGTCGGTGAATGAGAAGGAAACGTGGAATATGATGCCTTCGGAGTGAATCGATCGATAATATAAAGAAAGCAGGGGGAAGAATCCGGGGTTATATGGATTCTTCCTCCTGCTTTCTTGTTGTATGCAGACTGAGTGATCAGTCGTTGTTAAAGTTCTGTCTTGCTCTTTGGAGAATTTCTTTAACGCTCCTTATCTGAGGGCGTCGGGCTGTACCAGCCTTTTTCTCTTCGTAGTCGCGTCTTTGACGTTCCAAGAAATTGTCTGCCATAGATTCCGTTACTTGAACTTACTGTATATGACAGTAATATGGTTCTTGGTGTTGGGGCCTCCAACCAGCTTTGTGGACGTGAGCGACATGTCGTGCGTCACCTTTGTGAGAACCGATCTTTGGTCGATGGTGGTGTAGGTGGCGGTTACGGGGATGATGACCACTTTGTTCCAGTCAGCCTTTGTCTTGTCTGCCGTCTCGTTGAGGTGCTTTATCAGACCTCCGATGTTGTTGAAGGTGTATGTGTTGCTTGAACTGTTGTAGGAAGCCAGATAAGACGTCTTGTAGTCGGCTATCTGGTTCTTCTCGAAGAAGCTATACATATCAGCCTTTGGCAGGAGCAGCAGGGTCTGTGGAATGCCAAGACGGTAAGCTTTCTGCTGTACGCCGTCGTTGATGCGTGTCAGCGTTATCTTAGCCGTATTGATGGTGTCGTTCTCATGTCCTGCCACAATCTCGTTAACGGGGAGTGTCATCTCCGTGAAGATGCCGGCGGGCGACTTGAGGTATGTGCATGAACGATCCTCATCTACAAGTCGACGGAGCGTAGACATATCGTTGTTGATGGTCGTGGTCTGCAGCACCTCCTCAGTTCCGGGGAACGAAGCCATGGCATTGATGATGGTATCGCGCTTTGTGCCGTCGCTACTGGTGTAGGTGGTCTTGTTGCGGAAGTATACGTTCAGCTGTGAGAGCGTCACGTACGCCATCGATCCCAGTCCGCTCTGCGTCTTGAAAAAGAAGCCCGGCACAAGATTGTGGATAAATGAATATGAGTTCTTGAAGTATTCAGGATGCTCATAATACATATTAATGATGTACGAACCAAAATTGTCATAGCCCTTATATGGCTTGTCCAGCGCAATGCGGATGTTAGGCATATAGTCGCTTTTCTTTCTTGTGCTCTCGTCCACATTGAGGTCAGCGAGAGTATAGATTCGGCTGCCTGCCTTAGAGTCGCTCTTCACATAGCCTTCTTTCTCGGGGTCGTAGTTGGAATAGAAGAACTTCTGCTCGTCCACGGGCTTGTTGAGCTCCATAGCCGTAACCTTCATCGTCGCCAGCGAGTCGCCGTAGAATCCGGTATAGTAAAGACGGAGGTCGCACGAGTCAGCCACTATCAGTCCGTCCTTTTTGCTCACGATGCTGTCCTTTTCAGGAAAGCTGAATCCTTCAGGCGTATAGAACTGCGTCATGAAGTCGCCGGTCATGTAAGCTCCCGTTTCGGGATCGCGCACCTTGCCGAGATATCCTGTGACGGAACGTGAGAGAACCGAGTCAGCCAGAATGGAGCGTGTCTCCACCTGGAATGTATCTGTGGAAATCTCGAGCTTGTCCACATTGTCAGTCAGCGAACCGCCGATGGTGTCGGTGGTGTCGTCGCATGAGAAGAGCGTTAAAGCGGCAAGCGCAATGCCTGCCATATACTTGATGTTCATAAGTTAACCTGTTACAATATATTATATACATCTACGCATCAGGCTCTTAGTTAGAGAGCTGCGTAGAATTCCTTATATGCAGAGGTGTAGTCCTCTCCAGGATAAGCCAGTACGGGTATGCCTTTGCTCTTGGCGTACTCGATAAGCTCGGGGCAAGCGTCGGCTTCTGCCTCGACTACGGCGTCGCTGTTGTCAATGGCAAGCTTGCTGAACTCCATGAAGTCGAAGTCGTCCTTGTAGGCAGCGAGGCTGTCTACGGTGACGTCCTTAAATTCGAGGCAGTTCTTGAAGTTGTCGCCGAATCCCTTTGTGAGACCTTCCTTAAATACAGAAGTAACAATCTTTGACTGTGCGAAGATGGGTTCTGCGCTATAGACAGCCTTTGTGAAGAGGGGCACGACGTAAGACATCCAACCCTGGCAATGAATTACCTCCGGCGACCATCTGAGCTTCTTGACTGTCTCGAGTACGCCGCGTGCAAAGAAGATGGCTCTTTCGCCGTTGTCTTCATATTCCTCGCCGTTCTCGTCGCATGTCATCTTGCGCTTCATGAAGTAGTCGTCGTTGTCGATGAAGTAGACCTGAAGTCTGCTCTGGGGGATTGATGCCACCTTAATGATAAGTGGGTGGTCTGTGTCATCAATCACGAGGTTCATGCCAGAAAGGCGGATAACCTCATGGAGCTGTCCTCGGCGTTCGTTGATATTGCCCCATTTGGGCATGAATGTTCTTATCTCAAGACCCTCTTCCTGCATCTTGCTTGGAAGGTCGCGTCCCATTACGGACAATACGGTTTCGGGTACGTACGGAGAAATCTCCTGATTGACAAATAAAATTTTCTGTGCCATACTGTTTGATTTAAGTGCTGTGCCGCGCTGCGATTTGTATACGCATAGTACAAAGCAGGTGCAAAGTTACAAAAAAAAATGTCACATTTCGGCCTTTAAATACTATTTAACCAACTATTGGATTGCAAAAGAGTGGTTTGAGGCTTGCAAATGCACAGGAATTATTATAACTTTGCATAATTATTTACTGAAAGTTCAGTATTGTTAACTTTACAGACATCATATTAATATTATGACAATCGGAGATAAAATACCTGAGGTTCTGGGTGTTGACCAGAACGGACGTGAGATTAAGGCAAGTGATTATCGTGGACGCAAGATAGTGCTTTACAGTTATCCAAAAGCCAATACAAGCGGATGCTCGGCAGAGGCATGCTCTTTGCAGGCACATAAGGACGAACTGGCTGCGGCAGGATACGACATCATCGGCATCAGCAAGGACAAGCAGACTGCGCAGAAGAAGTTTGCTGAAGCGAAGGGACTGGAGTTTCCGCTTATCGCTGATACGGAGACTACGCTCTTGCAGGAGCTTGGCTGCTGGGGAGAGAAGGTGGCGTGCGGCAGAAAGACCATAGGCATTCTTCGCACCACTTACCTCGTTGACGAAAACGGCATCATCCAGAAGATATTCACTCCGAAGGAAATCAAGACGAAGATTCATGCAGAGCAGATTCTGGACTATATCAATAAATAGAGCTTTTTCAACTTTATAACATTACACTAAAACAAATGAAGAAGCTCTCTCTTACTCTTGGATTGGCGCTTGTCTGCTCGGCTTCTTGGGCACAGACCATGCTCTGGCAGACCGACACCACGCGCCACCAATATTATCGTATACCTGCCATCGTTGCTAACGGCAAAAACGTCATAGCCTTTGTTGACAACCGTTCGGGTGTTACGGACGCCACCAGTTGGGGCGACGTGGGATCCGTGGGCAACATCAGCATAGAGGTGCGCCACAGCAAGGACGGAGGACGTACATGGACTTCGCCTAAGTGTGCCGTAAAGGGATTCGGCAACGGAGGCTACGACCAGAGTCATGGTGATGCTGCCGTGGTGCGTGACCGCGAGACAGGACGCATGCTCATAATGACGGGTTCGGGCGATGTGGGCTACGGACGGTCGAAGGTTACCGTTCCGGGCGACTATAGCGAAGCCCTGAAGGTGGGACGCTACTATAGCGATGACAACGGAAACACATGGAACGGAGGAGAGGTGACCTCTCAGATTTACGACCTCTATCGTGGTCATGGCAACATTTTCCGCCTTTTCTTCACAAGCGGTCGTATCTGTCAGAGCCGCATGATAAAGCGTGGAGAATATTATCGCATCTATTCGGCTGTGGTGACCAATGAGGGTAGCTTGGTGGTCTATTCGGACGACTTCGGCGATACTTGGACTCCGCTTGGTGGTGCAGACGCACGTCCTGCTCCTGAGGGCGACGAGGCGAAGCTGGAGGAACTTCCTGACGGCCGTGTGCTGCTGAGCTGCCGTCGTAGCGGAAAGGACGGCAGATGGTTTAATGTCTTCAGCTATGGGGACAACAGTTATGGTCAGGGCAGCTGGGCACAGTCGGTGGCTTCAGAGAATCCTGACGGAGGAACAGCCACCATCAACAATAACTGCAACGGCGAGATTCTCCTTGTGCCGGCTAAGGCAAAGGACGGCAGTCGTGTGTACGTAGCCCTTCAGTCCGTACCCCGCGGCACCCCCGGCAATCATCCTTCCAACCTTGAGCGCCGCAGCCACGTGTCGGTATACTGGAAAGCATTCCGTTCTGCAGCCGACTGGGCTTCTCCCGAAAACTGGAAAGACGGATGGAAGCGATATGAGATAACCGACGGCTATTCGGCTTACTCGTCTATGGCAATCGGAGACAAAGGCAACATCTGCTTCATCTATGAGGACGACGGCGTGCGTTTCCGACTCGGAAGCCAGTCAACGGAGATGTATAGCATCTTCTATCGCAACCTCACTCTGAAGGAGATAACCGGCGGCAAGTATAAGTATAGCAAGATAAAGTAAAAAAAGAAATCACTAAAAAATACAATTTTTCAGACAAGTGTATATAGGAATAGCAGGAAATATCGGTAGTGGTAAGACCACGCTTACGGAGATGCTTGCCGAGCATTACCAATGGGAACCGCGCTACGAGAAAGTCGTCGACAATCCTTATATGAACGACTATTACAAGGACTTACATAGATGGTCGTTTGCCTTGGAGGTGTTCTTCCTGAAGGAGCGCTTCAAGGATGTTCTTCAGATATCTGAATCGGAGAACAACATCATCCAGGACCGTACCCTTCATGAAGGCGTCTTCGTCTTTGCCGCCAACAATTACGCGCAGGGCAACATCAGCGACCGCGACTTCGAGACTTACATGGAGCTTTACGAGATTATGGTGGAGAAGGTGAAGCTGCCTGACCTCATGATTTATCTGAGGTCTTCCGTGCCGCACCTCGTGGAGAACATCCAGAAGCGAGGACGTGTGTATGAGCAGAAAATCCCCATCGAGTATCTGCAAGGACTGAACGACAGATACGATGACTTCATCCGTAACAAATATAAGGGTAAGGTGCTGGTCATCGATGTGGACAAACTCGACTATAAGACGCGCCCCGAAGACCTGAAGCTGATAACGGACCAGATTGACTCCGTATTATCCATTTAATCTTACCCAATCCAATAAAAACAAAAGAATAAATGCACATAGCAATAGCCGGAAACATCGGTAGTGGCAAGACCACACTAACCAAGATGTTGGCAAAAAGATATAACTGGTCGCCCCGTTTCGAACCCGTTGAACACAATCCCTATCTTGACGACTTCTATAAGGACATGTCGCGCTGGTCGTTCAATCTCCAGATATATTTCCTTAACAAGCGTTTCAAGGAGGTGGTGGAGATCAGCCAGAGCGACAAGGACATCATTCAGGACCGCACCATCTTTGAGGATGCCTGCATCTTCGCGCCCAACCTTCACGGACAGGGATATATGTCAGACCGCGACTTCAACAACTATTCGGATCTCTTCGATACGATGATGACTCTCGTGAAGCTGCCTGACCTCATGATATACATCCGCTCCACGGTATCGAATCTGGTGAATCAGATTGGCAAGCGAGGACGTGAGTGCGAGCAGACCATACGCATCGACTATCTCACAGGTCTGAACGAGAGATATGAGGAATGGATTAAGGACTATAAGGGAAGGCTGATAATAGTGGACGGCGACACCCAGAAGTTCGAGTCGGATCCTGAGGCATTCCGAAAAATTACGGACAAGATAGATTCTGCATTGTACGGAATGTTCAAGTAATATAACAGTTGAGAGTTGAGAATTGAGAGCCTTTGCTAAGGCAAGCGGCAAAGCCGGTCGATGTTATGTAATCACAACTCTCAATCCTCAAATCTCAACTGTCAACTTTCTTAAAGCAGTCCCATTGCTTTAAGTTTTCTTTCTATAGCCTCTACGCCACCTTCCACGTTGCTCTCGATATTGAGAGGCATTACTGGATCGTGGAGCGACATACGCAGCAGCCACCAACCCTCTTCGTCGGCATTGGTGCAGCTGACACGCAGACCCTCATAGTTGGGCTGTACGATTGTCCATCCGGACATTTCCTCTGCCTTCGCCTTCATGTCCTCCAGAACCTTTGCTCCGTAAGCCTTGAAGTCCGGATCGGTCAGCTTTATTCTTATCTCCTTGCTCTCCTTAGGCTGCTTGAGCGAAGCGATTATTTCGTGCACCTGCTTGCCCTCTCTGTTCATCTTTGCTGCATGAACGATGAGCTTTGCTGCGAGATATGCGCCGTCGTCGAGGAAGTGGTTCTCACGAAGGGCAGCGTGTCCTGAAGTCTCGATGGCAAGCCAGCACTCTTCGCCGTTCTCGTTAAGGCGGATGCCCTCGTTGATGACATTCTTATATCCACGGCGGAAGCGATGGTGCTTGCCACCCTTGCTGCTGATATATTCTGCCAGACCGTCAGACGTTACAGAGTCTGTAACGATGGTGCTTCCCGGATGCTCCTCCAGGATTACGGCAGAGATGAGCGCTATGAGCGAGTTGCGGTTTATGGGTTCGCCCTTACGTCCGATGATGGCAGAGCGATCAACGTCGGTATCGAAAATCACGCCGAGGTCAGCATTGGTGGTCTCCACGGCATTGCATACCGAAGCCATAGCCTCAGCATTCTCAGGATTGGGGATATGGTTGGGGAAGTGACCGTCAGGCTCAAGAAACTGGCTGCCTTCCGTATTGGCTCCGAGCGAACGCAGAATCTTCTCGAAGAAGCCTCCGTTGCCGTTGCCTGCGTCCACGATGATGTGCATGCCCTTTAGAGGATGGTCATAGTCATCGGCTTTCACGCCCTCACGGATATAGTCGGCAATGTGGCGTGAATATACTGACATGAAGTCCATGACCGTGGCGTTGCCCTTTGCGCCGTCGTAAGCATACTCGCCGTTCTCGGCAATCTCAAGGATGGCAGCGATGTCCTTGCTGTCAAGTCCACCCTTGGGAGTGAAGAATTTAAGGCCGTTACGATTAAACGGCAGGTGGCTTGCCGTCACCATAACCGAAGCCGTAGCCTTTACCGTGTCGCTGATGGTGGTCATAAACATGGCAGGAGTCGAAGCCAAGCCGCAGTCCACGACGTTGGCACCAGCCTCAACAGCACCCTTTATGAAGGCACCCTTGATAGCGTTACCAGAGAGGCGGCAGTCCATACCTACGGCAATCGTAGGATTCTCCACGCCCATTGTCTTTCTCAACCAGCAGACAAACGACTTGCCGATTGTCATGATCACCTCTTCAGTAAGGTTGACGTTTTCGCCCTCGATACCTTCGAGAGCCACGCCTCTAATGTCAGATCCGTTCTGTAATTTTTTCCAGTTCATAGTTCTTTATTTAGGTTAGTATGTTTTTTAGTTCAGCTTAGTCATGTGATAGCCGAGACGTTTCAGCTCCATAGCCATTCCCATCAGATACATCTGGTGGAGGGCAGCCACGTATGCGCGGAAGGCTTCGGAAGTGCCAGGCTCAAGGTGGCGATGACAGAGCAGGTTGTACGTACGTGAGGCACATTCGCCCACCGTCTTTGCCATTGCCGCCTGTTGCTCCTCGTCCAGCAGAAGCACCTTCTCGCAGACATATTCGTCCATGTGATCGAAGTCGCGCTGGTCACGCAGGTATTTATACAGGTCGTCCACCTTGCTGTAAAGCTCCCAGTCCGTATCCCAGTATTTCGCTATCGCCATTCCCACGAACATCATCCATCCGAGCGAGACGGTAGGGTAGTCGCGGAACTCTCTCATGCCGTCGGGCAGATAGCTCTCGCCGATCTTCTGCCAAAGTTCCTCGATGTCCTGCGCTTCCGGCAGCCTTTCGTCCACCATTCCGATGGACAGCAGATATTGATGAAGGTCGTCGCAAAACAGCTGTTCAATGTTGATGTCGTATTTCTTTGGTTCCATATAGTTTTCTTATTACTTATTTCTTTTCACAAAGTTACTCACTATGCTTCGGACATCCAAACAAAAAGACATCGCGGAGAACGAAAAATCGGCTGATTAAGAAATATTAACGGTAGATGCTGATATGAAAAATGCGGATTGCTTGCATCGCCTAATGGTTTAACTGATATCGTACTTCATGTTCATCTTGTCATTTAAAGATTAAACCGTTGATAATGAGCCTTTTAGAGGAAAGAGGGTGTGACGATTATTCCAATTCCAGTTCTTCCAATTAATTTTCAATGGGTTGCGCTTTGCTTCTTTATATATATAATTACTTAATAATCAATTAATTATATAATCTATAAAGAGAGGGTTAGTATGTGCGTGCCCTTATTGGAATCTGGAAGATTTGGAATATTGGAAGATTCTTTTTCCTATACAGCCTCTTTCCACTTGAAAAACAGCCTGATTATGATTGCAGACAGCTGTACTTAAACACTTTAACCATATCCTTGTTGCCACCCACAAGCTGGCTGCATCTGTTCAGCATTCCGGTGTCTGAGAAACCGCATTTCTCCATGACTCTTCCCGATGCAGGATTTCCGGTGAAATGGTCTGCCCAGATGTTCTTGAAATGCTTCTCGTGGATGCAGTAGTCGAGCATCAGCTTCAAGGCTTCGGTGCAGATTCCCTTGTTCCAA
>OIZP01001485.1_pt1 | contig 11900 bp, 8 predicted proteins | sample 1588531 | NCBI WGS metagenome assembly OIZP01 (sample SAMN03283283) | human gut metagenome | biome: human-associated habitat; material: feces | host: Homo sapiens | place: Peru | collected 2012 | reverse complement strand
CACCCTTAAGGTGACGCCGTCTTCGGATAAGCAGACCGAGGGCTGCGGTATGCCCAAGTGCCCGCAGGGATGCTCGGATAGCTGCTTTGACAAGAACGGGCAGTGCACCTGCGCCGGCAAGAAATACAAGACCTATCATGCTCAGGTGAGCGCGACCTCGAGCAATCCCGGGGTGGCGGTCGCGACGGCAGACGCCAAGGGCGTGACGGTCTATGCCAAGACGGCCGGCGAGACGACCATCACCCTTAAGGCATCGCTTCGCCAATATACGGATGCCACCTGCGAAATTAAGGTGCACGTGAGCGGAGTTGTGTCCGAGGCGGCCGGCTCGTCAGATGCCTATACCGAGATACCCGCGGCGGCGGAGGTCTCGAGTGAGGCTGTCGAGGATAAGCTCGATATCAATAAGGCGACGATTATGGGCCGCGCCGTTTGGCAGGTGCGCATCAATGGCGCCGCCGATCCCACGGCGCGCATGCGCGAGATGGCAGGCACCGACGGCGACCTGACCTTTTGGGCCGGAGACACGTACTTTCATCCCGACTACTCGTTGACGTTTGGCGGCAAGCATTTTACGGCCGACGAGGTGACCGAGACCGATCCCGCCATGACGGCCGAACGCACCGCGACGGGCGAGCTGACGCAACCGCTTGCCGGGCTCGACAAGTTTTTGGTGCTGCGCTTTGCCCAGCAGGGCGCGTTTTGCTCCACGGGAAAGGCCTATGTGCTCGCCGACGACCTGTTTGACGACAACGATGAGCTGGGACTCTTTACCTTTGATGCCGATACACAGACGTTCTCGCGCGTCGAGGATTCCGATATTGCGATGGTGGGCGGATACGTGGCGTTTTCGGTGAGCGAGGGCGGGACCTATGTGGTGTCGACGCGCGACCTCCAAAACGATGCATCGCAGGCGGTGAAGCATGCGGCCGGTGCCAAGAAGGACACGGCCGAGGGTTGCTCCGACATGATGGATATGGGGAGCACGGACATGTCTGATGCCGACGACGCGGACGCGACCGATAGCGGCATGCCGCTTGTCGCTCCCGCCGCCATTGCCGTGATTGTTGTTGCAGGCGTTGCCGTGGCACTTGTGCTGCGTCGTCGCAAGGGCGCTTGCGGTGTGGGCGCATCGGACGCAGATAGCCCCAAGCGAAAGGAATAGCCGGTGCTAGCTCGCCTTCGACAACTGGTGAGGCGCTTCGCCGTAGTGGCGGCATGCGTTACGGTTCTTGCATTGGCGGGAGTCGCGGGCTTTGGTGTGCCGATGGCGTTTGCCGATGGCATGGGCAGCATGCAAAGCATGGGCGGTAAGGCGAGCTCGGGCACCGCATCGAGCGATACGGCATCCCAGGTGTCCTCGAAAAAGAAAGCAAAGGGCACTATGCACGTCGCGGTCGGTTTGGACCGCCTGATGGGCACGAGTACCCCGGGCAAAGGCTCCAAGATGGACCGCGAGACCATGGGCCGCGTCTTTCCCGGCTTGCTAGATATCGAGACCGATCCGGTGTCGATTAACGTGGGCAAAGAATGCTCCATGAAGGATCTTTGCGGCATCGATCCTTGTACCTGCGGAAAGCCCGATGCGTGGGGGCATTGCGCCTGCGCGGGCTTTGAGGAAGTTGCGCCGACACTCTCTATCGAGTCGAGCGACGATGGCGTGGCAAGCGTGGAGGAGTTCGCGGGGCGCTCGTGGATCGTTCCGCATGGCACCGGCACCGCGGTCATCACCGTGTGCGCTTCGCTGGTCCACTACAAGGCGGTTGAGTATCGGTTTGCGCTGACGATTGAGCCGTTCGGCTTTATCGATGTGCTGCTGATCGCCGCCGCGCTTGCGCTTGTCGTGCTGGCGGTGCTTGCTGTGTGGCTGGTCGGCGGCCGCCTGCTGCGGTGTATTCGCCGCATGGCGCGACGCTGCGGTGCGCGGAGGCGCGTGGTCGCCCAGCTTAAGCACGACCATCCCGCCCGCTGGCGCGAGCTTCTTGCCGAGCGGGATGACGGCCCGTTTGGCGGCAGGCGCCTTTTTGGGCGTGGCCGCTGCCCGCGCCGTCCGAGGGTGACGTTGCATGAGTTGAGGTTTGCCGCGCGCGATGCCGCCCTGCCGTGCCTGGCTGCTGCGCTTGTGCTGATCGTTCTGGTGCCCGTTTCGACGACCGTGGTGCCGGGCATTTCTATCTTTAATATCGATTACACCCACGAGCAGCTCAAGTACCAGCTCTTTGCGCAGGGTTTGGGCCCTGCGGTATCGGCTTGCTGCGCTGTCCTTGGTGCTGTGCTCGGCTTTGCCCTCTTTGGGTTTGTGCTGGTGCGTCAGACCGTAACGGCGCATTTTTCGGTTGGAATGGCACGCGCGCGGATTTTCGCCGTGCGGTTTGCCGCCGGCGTCATCGCGTGTATCTTGGCCATCGGGCTTCCCTTTGCCGCATCGCTTGCTTTGAATGTGGCTGCACTCGGCTTATATCCCGGCGAGTTGGGGGCATTTGCATACGTCGTGTGCGGCTATGCGCTCACCGCCGCCGTGTCGTTTGCGATCTCTTCCGCCGCGCTGTTGCTCGCGGGGTCGCGCGCCGAGGCCGTGGCATTTGCCGCTACGGGCGTACTCGGCGTGACGATTGTGCTTTGGGCGGCAGGCGTGCTGCTTCAGCAGCTGCTGCCCGGGTGTGCCTGGGGCGTCGCGGCGTACAACCAGACAACGCCGATTGAGCCTTCGCCGCTTGCGTCCCTTGCGGCCTTCAATCCGGTTTTGTTCTTTGCCCAGATGGGGGCCGAAAAGCAGTTTTTCGCGGCGCTGCACCCGGTGTACTATCCGGTGCCCGGCAATATGCTGCTGCTTGTGGCGTGGGGCGCCGTACTGGTGGCGCTCGCCCACCTGGGGGCCTGGCTTATGGAACACCGTCGTGGCGAGCAGGCCGAAATCGCAGGCCTGACGCCGCTTGCAACCTATGTGGTCTCCGCGGTTGCCGGCTTGGCGGCGTTTGCATGTGCGTTCTCGTTGCTTGCCCATACGGACGCTCTTGTGGCGATGGCAGCGGCGTGCGTTTGCTTCGCGGGCATTGCGGCGGCGGTGTTACTTGGCCCCTTGCGCGGCAAGATGCCCCCGCGCCGTGTCGCGAGCGTTGTCGCAATTGAGTCCGTGGCACTTATTGCCGTGTGCGGCCTGACATGGACAGGTTTCTTTGGCTTGACCGAGCGCCAGCCTGCGGAGGCGGACGTTTCGTCGGTCGAGGTCTCGTACGTGGGCGCGCCGGTCTATATGACCGGTGAGTACCAGGGCGTGACGCATGGCGGTGCGTACTATGCGACCATGTCGCGAAGCTATCGTTCGGCCTCGTCCATAAAGACCGTAGAGGCCGCCGAGCGCCTGCTGCTTTCGGACGCCCACGAGCACCTGGGAGACGATTGTCTGCCGCTTGACGTGACGATTCGCTATGTGCGCAAGGATGGGCGGGTCACAACGCGCTACTATGCCAAGGTTTCGCAAGATGCGTTCGACAAGCTCATCGCGCTTCAGGACGATGCCCATGCCCGCAAGCTCGAGGCGGCGGTTATTACGGCCGATATCACGGGGCTCAAGCGGGGTGACCGCGCGACGGTCGAGGCCTCGCCGCTTTTTGAAGTTTACAAGACGGGTGACGTTGCACTTGCCGGCGCCGATCTTTCGGATGCTCACGAGCTTTCGCTTTCTGGCGCCGACCGTGTCGAGCTTATGTCCGCGCTGGCTGAGGACGTGCGCGCCATGTCGGTCGCCGATCGCTACGACGCCACGGCTCCGATCCGTGCGACCCTTTTGGTGTCGACATCGCTCGAGCAGGATATGGGGGCGTGCGGCTATTCGTTTAACGCGTCGGTAACCTATCTGACCGATGCGTACCGCAACGCACTCGCGTGGCTGCGCGATCACGGCTATGTGGCTGATGACGCGAGTGCCGGCACCGACGCCGATAGCGTGGGAGCCGACTGGACCTCTGTGGCGCTTGAGCGCGATGCTGCAGCTTCGACGACGCCGCTGAGCAGGTACTTTATGGGCTATCGTGCCGATGGGGACGATGAGTTCTGGTATGACGGTGTAACGGCAACCGGTGGCGTGTCGTCGCACGCCGAGACTGACGATTCCGAGCTCATGGCGCGTATTGCCCGCGCGTCCCGTGCCGGTTGCCTGATGGATGGCGGCTATCTGGTGCGCGCGACGCGTACTGATGGCGGGTACACGTATCTGTATCTGCCGGCCGCCAACGTGACCGCATCGCTCGAAAGGAGTATCGATGGCCTCTCCAAGTAATGCGTCGACACAAATTGTCGGCACGGTTGACGTGTCATCGATTTCTGTCGCCGGGACGTCACACGCGGTGTCTGCCAACGGGCAGACCAAGCAGGTTGAATCGGCACGATTCGCCCCGCAGGAGCTCGGCGTGGCTGTTTCTCCCGCATCTATTGAGGTGGGGATCAGCTGCGGCATGCCCGACATGTGCGGTATTGACCCGTGCTTGTGCGGCACGCCCGACGCGTATGGGGCCTGCGCCTGCAACGGGCTCAAGACCATCACGCCTTCGGTGACCTATGCGTCGTCCCGTCCGGAGGTCGCGACCGTCGAGAAAGCGTTTGGTAAGGTGTGGCTCGTTCCGCACGGCAAGGGAAAGACGACGGTGACCATGACGGCAAAGCTCAAGCACTATCAGACGGCATCGGTCGAGGTGCCAGTGGAGGTTGCTGGTCCCAAGGCGGCCGACGGGCTGCTTGCCGGGGCTGTTCTGGCGGCGCTTGTCGGCGTGGTCGCCCTGGGCTGGGGCATTCGAAAGCTCGTGTCGCGCGGCCGCCGTCGCTCTGGTCGCGGGGCGGCGGCATGCCTCATGGCCTTACTTTTGGCAACGGCAGCCGCCGGGTCGCTTTCTGCGTGCGGCGGTGCGTCGGTGCGGGTTACGGAAGCTTCGCCGGCGTTGTCTGCGGGTGAGCTTTCGGCCGGCTCTGATGCTTCGAATGCCGAGGCATCCCAGGCCATCAAGGTTGTTTTAAGAGCCGAGCGCAAACTTGCCGCGACGGGCGATGACGAGGACGTGGCATCCGATTTCTCGGTCAAGCTCAACGGAAAAGCGCTCGATTCCGATGCCATCAAGCTGACGGTGGGCGTGTCGGGGCGCGATGTGACGTTTACGTTCTCGCCGGGTAGCAAAGCCGCCGACGGTCCGGGGGCGGGCGGCGCGTATTTTGCCGTGTACCAGGGGCAATTCTCCATCGCTGCTGCGCGAGATGACGGTGCGCTGCCGCATCTGACCGATGCCAAGACGGGCGATACTGCCGTGCTGCGTGACGCAGCGACGGGGACGCTGCCCAGCGGGGCGCGGGTCGAGCTCGTCTCGTCGGATGCCGGGTCAAGCGCCGCGGGCACTCCGGCGACGGCGACGTTTCGCGTGACCTCGCCTGCACGTGCTCGCGCCATCACGTGGTTTTCGCTTGACGGCGGCAAGACAAAGATTCTCAAACACAACCATCAGTTTGCCGATGATGATGCCGCATCGTATGCGCAGGATTTGGCCGCCGCGATGAACAAGGCGTCCGAGAACGGGACGGCCGATGCAACGGGCGGTTCGTACACGGCGCGCGCAACAGGCGACACCGTGACCGTCCGCTCAAACAAGGTCGTAGACGGACAAACGATTGAGCCGATGGTTGTCGAGGGCTTTGGCGTTACGGGCGGAACGTATACGGCGGAGGAGTCGTAATGGGCGGTGCAACAAAACAGCGCGTCTCGCGCGCCGATGCGAGCGGGTTTTCTCAATCGCGCGCCGCCAAACGGCTGGTGCTGTTGGTTCTCGCGGCGATTCTGGTCGCCGGCCTTGCTTTTTCGCTCACCTTGGGCCGATACCGCATGGGGCTGGGGGACTTGGTTGCGGCGCTGGGCGGGGCTGACGATGCCGCGCTCAACGTTTTTTTGACCATACGCTTTCCGCGCGTTGCCTGCGCGCTGCTCGTGGGCTGGTCACTGTCTGCGGCCGGCTGCGCCTACCAGGGCATTTTTAAGAATCCGATGGTATCGCCCGATTTGCTGGGTGCATCGGCGGGAGCCTGCTTTGGCGCCGCGCTTGCCATTTTGTTTTCGGGCAGTGGTCCGGCCGTCGAGGTCGCGGCGTTTGCCTTCGGTGTCCTGGCGGTCGTTTGCTCCTATACGCTGAGTGCCGTCATCGGGCGTCACATGCGCGGCGTGCTCGTGCTGGTGCTCTCGGGGCTTGTGGTGGGAAACGTGTTTCAAGCTGGCGTTTCGGCGGTAAAGTTTTTGGCAGATCCCAACTCTCAGCTTCCCGAAATCACCTTTTGGCTTATGGGCGGACTCGCCTCGGTGCATGAGGGCGATTTGCTCTGGCTCGCCATCGCCTGTGCGGTGGGTACGGTCGGCCTGCTTGCGCTGCGGTGGCGGCTGAACGTCATGTCGCTCGGTGACGAGGAGGCCGCTTCGCTTGGTGTTGACGTACGGCGGACGCGAGCGCTCGTGGTGCTGTGCGCGACGCTGCTCACGGCGGCATCGGTGGCGGTCTCGGGAATGGTCGGCTGGGTTGGCCTTATCGTTCCGCACCTCGCGCGTTTTATCGTGGGGTCGGACAACCGCTACCTCATGCCCGCCAGCATGCTGCTGGGCGGGTCGTTTCTCATGCTTGTCGACGACATCTGCCGCAGCGTGTATACGACCGAGATCCCGCTTTCTATCCTGACGGCGCTCGTCGGCGCGCCGCTTTTTGTGTATCTGATCTGTCGCGGCAAGCAGGGGAGGCTCTAATGGCGCTTCTTGATGTATCGCGGTTGAGCTGCGGATATGGGTCGGTGCCCGTGCTTTCCGACGTCACGTTTTCGGTGGATGCCGGCAGCGTTCACGTGCTGCTGGGGCCTAACGGCGTGGGCAAGACGACGCTCTTCAAGACGATCCTGGGCTTTTTGCCGGCGATTTCGGGCTCTATTGAAATTGACGGACGCGAGGTGCGACAGCTGTCTCGCCGCGATCTTGCCCGCTTGGTGGCCTATGTGCCGCAGGTGCGCGAATCGACCTTTGGCTATACGGTTCGCGAAATGGTCCTGATGGGGCGAACGCCCCTGATGGCGGGGATGGCGACAACGCCGTCGCATGGGGATGAGCGCGCGGCGGATGAGGTGATTGAGCGGTTGCGGCTTGGACGCCTGGCCGATCGGGATGTGACGGAGCTTTCGGGCGGCGAGCAGCAGATGGTGCTCGTGGCACGGGCGCTTGCCGCGAATCCTCGGCTCATTGTGATGGACGAGCCGTGCGCGAGCCTTGATTTTGGCAACCAGGCGCTGCTGCTGACGCGGCTTGGCGAGCTGCGCCAGCAAGGGGTTTCGGTCCTTATGACCTCGCACGACCCCAATCACGCGTTTGCGCTCGATGCAGACGTGACCTGTTTAGGGCGCGATGGCCTGGTGGCGACCGGTGCTGCACGCGAGCTGCTGTCGCCCGAGTTGTTGAGCGAGCTCTATGGCGTCGAGGTTGCCGTCGGGCAGATTTCGGGAGCCTCGGGCTCGCCCGTATTGGCCAGCACCCCGGTGGTCGGGCGCGCGGCGGGGAGGATTTAAACCGTGAGCATGTCGAATGGATGCATGTCGCGCGCGGCATTTGTGCGCAGGGCGGTCGCCGGCATAGCGATGGTCGCCGCCGGCATGGGCACCGGGACGCTTTCTGGCTGCGGGGCATCTGGCGGCTCCGACGGCACGCGCGTCGTTACGGATATGGCGGGCCGCAAGGTATCGGTGCCGCGCAACATCGAGCGCGTGTTTTGTACCAACCCAATTGGCACGGTCGACTTGTATGCCCTCGATCCGGCGCTGCTCTGCGGTTGGAACTTTAAGCCGTCAGGGGATAGCCGCAGCTATATCCCAAAAAAGTACCTCGACCTTCCGGCACTTGGCGTGTGGATGGGCTCGGGCTCGACCCCTAATGCCGAGGAGATCGCGGCGCAAGATCCCGATGTTCTGCTCTGTTTTTGGACGGCCGACGATGCCGGTGCCAAGATGGCCGATTCGATTGCCGAGGACACGGGGATGCCCGTGCTCGTCGTCGATTACGATATTCGTCATTTGGAGCAGGCGTATCGGTTTGTGGGAAAGCTCGTGGGCGAGGAGGGGCGCGCGGATAAGCTGGCGTCGTTTTGCCAGGGGTATTTGGACCGCGCCGTCGCCATCGCGGAAGCGGTGCCAGAGAACGAGCGCAAGTCGATTTTTCTCGCGCAGGGCAAAGACGGGCTTACGACCGATCCGGTCGGCAGTATGCATGTGACCGATGCGCTCGAAATGCTGCATGTCGGCAACGTCGCGGACCTGCCCGGGACAACCGGTAAGGGTATGGGCATGCCGACGGTCAATTTGGAGCAGATTATCAGCTGGAATCCCGATGCCGTGATTGTGGCCGAGTACAGCATGAGCAATGCCGAGAGCTCCGATATCTATGGGGCGATCGTGGCCGACGCACACTGGGCGAATGTGCCGGCGGTGGCCAAGGGCCGGGTCTACCGTGTGCCCCAGGCGCCGTTTTCGTGGTTTGGACGCCCGCCCTCGGTCATGCGTGCGCTTGGATGCCTTTGGCTCGTAAAGGTGCTGTATCCGGACTACGCCGCCGATATCGATCTTGCCAAGGAGGCGCGGACGTTCTACCGTGAGGCTCTGGACGTCGAGATCGAGGACGACCGCCTGTCGGAATTGCTGTTCACGGCCCTCTAACTGCAGAGCGCGGGCCTAGCGCGAGGATGCCACGTGGGACAAATTAATCAGATTAATTTGTCCCACGCTCCAACACATCGGCTATCTGTGAGTTGCGGTGAAATAGGGACTGTTTGGTGGTCTTAGGCCGTTAAACAGTCCCTATTTCACCGCAACTTATTGGGGCGTTGCTTATTGGTTCATCGCGCCGTGGATGTAGGGGGTTACCTGGGGGGAGATGTGGCCGCAGCCTAGGTTGCGTAGGGCGTATTCGATGGCGGCAGGCAGCGGGGTTTTGCCTTCGGCATCGACCGCGGTGCCGCCGAGGGCGGCAATCTTGGCAACGTCGGTGGGCGCGGCTTCAACATGCATGCAGCCGCCAACTAGGCGCGCGCGGACCTGTGACAGGTCAAGATCGTGCAGGTAATCCTCGCAGGCGCGAATCAGATCGACCTTCTCGCGCGTAAGCTCCTCGCCCGTGGGGATGCGCGTGGCAAGGCAGGCACCGGCGGGCAGATTCCAGACGGGATAGCCCCATGCGCGCAGCAGCTCGCGCTCTTCGTCCTTGGTAAAGCCGACCTCCATAAGAGGCGAGCGCACGCCGAGCTCCTGGGCGGCGCGCATGCCGGGGCGGTAGTCGCCGCGGTCGCTTGCATTGCTGCCATCGATAACGGTGGGGAACCCCAGCGATTTTGCGTGGTTGACGATAGCGGTGAAGCCGGCGCGTTTGCAGTGATAGCAGCGGTCGGCGTCGTTGCAGGCAACCTGCGGAAGCTGGAGCTGATCGACCGAAAGATTAAGCACCGGAAGCTTAAAATGCGGGCCTTCATCGGCCTGTCCGTCAACAGATCGCTCAAACGAAGACTGCTCGGGCGTGCCGATGAGCGGCGTGGTGAGATGGACGAGAAGGGTGCTGGCGGGCATGATGCGAGAGCAAACGGCAGCCAAAAAGCTGCTGTCGACGCCGCCGGAAAAGCCGATGGCGACGCGTCCGTATGCCAAAAGCAGCTCTTCGAGCGCTGCGAGTTTGTCCTGAAGCTCCTCTGCGGGTGCGGTGGTGTCTAAAGACATAAAACGTTCCTTACCGTTGAGTACTCGGTCGAAAACTATAATCCTACCGAGCCGCTCGCCATAAGACATCTATCTATGTAACGAAAGTGCAATATGTATATACGTTATATACAAGTTTGTAAAGTGCGGTAGAGTAGCGGCAATACAAGCCGATGAGGGGGAGCGAAATGATCAAGGCTGTCATTTTTGATATGGACGGAACGCTCGTGGACACCGAGCGTTTGGGCATCAAGGCGTGGAAGGCGGGCGCCGTTGAGCTGGGGCTCGCGATTGACGATGCGCTTATCCACCAGTTTATCGGCCGTACGCTGGTCGATGTCATGAGCATTCTCGAAAAGCACTACGGTAGCCACGAGACCGCCGAGGCGATCTATGTCCGCCACAAGGAGATTCGCGACGAGATGGTCAAGACCGAGCTGGAGCTTAAGGCCGGCGCCGCCGAGTGCTTAGACGAGCTGCTGGCGGCGGGCTATCACGTGGGCCTTGCGACGTCTTCGCGCCACGTTACCGCCGAGCGCAACCTTAAGATGGTCGGTCTCTTTGACAAGTTTGAGACCGTGACCTGCGGTGAGGACGTCGTGCACGGCAAGCCCGATCCCGAGATGTATCTGCTTGCCTGCGAGCGCGCGGGCTTTGCTCCCGAGGAGTGCGCCGTGGTCGAGGATTCGCGCAACGGCTGCGTCTCGGGCATCACGGCCGGCTGCCATGTCTTTGCCGTTCCCGATATCGTTCCGCTGCCGCAGGACGTGGTGGACGGCTGCGAGGCGGTGCTCGACACGCTGTTCGATCTGACGGCGGCGGTCAAGGCCGTGCGCTAGAAAATTGCGGCGTTGAAACGAGCAATTGCTCACGTTTGCGCTTAAGCAAAAGGGGCCCGGCAATGGTCGGGCCCCTTTTGCTTAAGCGGCGACACAGCATACTTACGGGCGTGCTATAGATACGCACCGAGGTTGATGGCCGTGGCGTCGGTCTGGGTGCTTGCCTGGGTGCTGGCGCGTTCCAATAGGAACGGACGTACCAGTTCTTGGCGGTTGATATCCTCGGCGGCGGTGACTGCGGTGACGGCGCGCGCTGCAGAGCCGACGCGGATATGCTTGGTCTTTGCCGGGGCCTTGTTCTCGATTTGTTCCATCAGCAGTTGGACACCCTTGCGGCCAATCTCGTAGCCCGGGGGCGCTACCGTAGTGAGCGGGACCGATCCGCTCCAAGCGAGCGGGTTGCCATCGCAGCCTGCTACGCGTACTTGCCCGGGGACAGAGATGCCCTTGTCGACCAGTGCCGAAACGACGCCCGAGGCCAGCACGTCGGTTAGACCGACGACAAAATCGGGGCGTTCGTCGGCGGGGCGCGCGGCGATTTGGGCGCCGATGCCGTAGCCGTCGGCGGCGGTATTCCATTCGCCGGCGTCGATGACTTCGATCTTGATATCGGGGTGTAGGGCGAGCGCCTTATGAATGCCGAGGACGCGATGGGTGAGTTGCATAAATGCTGCTCGGCCGACGACGACAATATGGTGCGCGCCGCGGGCGATGGCGAGTTCGGCAATGATGCGACCCTGGGCCTCGTTGTCGGCCGCTACGTAGTAGCCGGGCTCGGAGCAATGGATGTCCAGGTGGACGATCGGCACGGGCATCTTGGCCATGGCGGGGTGCCAATCGGGGGATGCCATGGGCTGAACCATGACGCCGGACATCTGGGTGCCCATAAAGTAGCGCAGGTAATGATCCTCGAGAATATCGTCGTTATCGGCATTGGCGATGAGTAGGTCGTAGCCGTGCTTGCGGGCCTCGTTGTGGGCGCCGCTGGCAATTTGGAGCGAAAAACCGTGGTCGAGACGGGGGAGCACCAAGCCAAAGGACTTGGTGGCGCCGCCCGCGAGCTGACGAGCGCTTTGGTTGGGCAGGTAGCCAAGGCGATTGATGGTCTCGTTAATGAGCTTGAGGGTCTCGGGGCGCAGCTTTTCGGGATGGTTGAGCGCGTTGGAAACCGTGCCCAACGAAACCCCGGCCTCGCGCGCGACGTCGCTGATTTTTACCTTTGCCATAGCGGCCCCTTTGATGCGTTTCAAGTACAAGGCAGATTGTAGCATCCCAAACCTACCAAAAAGGGACAGGTTTATTATGGCAGGTTTTATCTGG
>OIZP01001484.1_pt1 | contig 11901 bp, 7 predicted proteins | sample 1588531 | NCBI WGS metagenome assembly OIZP01 (sample SAMN03283283) | human gut metagenome | biome: human-associated habitat; material: feces | host: Homo sapiens | place: Peru | collected 2012 | reverse complement strand
ACTGTTATGTGGAGGATGAGAAGGCGGCGGCCATCATCAGGTCATTTGCCGGACTGATAAAGTCGTTCAAGCTGCAGATATACAACGAGGATACAGGAACCGGGCTCATAAGGCATTTGCAGATAAGAGTCGGAAGAAAGACCGGACAGATCATGGTGATCATAGTCACCGCATCGCCGGTATTTCCGTCCAAGAAGAACCTTGCAAAGGCACTTGTGACAGCTCATCCGGAGATCACAACGGTTGTCCAGAATATCAACATGAAGGACACCAGCATGGTCATTGGAGACAGAAATCAGGTCATTTACGGCAAAGGTTATATAGAGGATATCCTGTGCGAAAAGCGTTTCCGTATATCTCCGGGCAGCTTCTACCAGGTGAATCCGGAGCAGACGGAGGTTCTATATGGCAAAGCTATCAAGTACGCGGATCTCAAGAAGAAGGAGACTGTGATAGATGCCTATTGCGGTATAGGGACCATAGGCATAGCTGCGAGCGATCAGGCAAAGAAGGTCATCGGCGTGGAGCTGAATGAGGCAGCAGTGCACGATGCCCGGGTGAATGTGAAGATGAACAAGATACAGAATGTTGATATTTACAGTAACGATGCAGGTAGATTTATGGTGGATGTCGCTGAGGAAGGGGACAGCATAGACGTGGTATTCATGGATCCTCCGAGATCTGGAAGCACGGAGGAGTTCATGTCATCGGTCATCACCCTTGGACCTAAAAGGGTTGTGTATATATCCTGTGGCCCGGAGAGTCTTGCCCGGGATCTGAAATATATGACAAAGCACGGCTACCAGGTCATCAAGATGACCCCTGTGGACATGTTCCCGCTCACCCGCGGGGTAGAGACCGTCTGTCTTCTGACAAAAGCAAGAGCAATACAGAGATAGTGAAAAATGAAAAATAGTCCCATTACTTGCAAAATGTCTTGATCATCACAGTGTACTACACACAATCGGTAGCGAAATCGACTGAGTTTCAACGTTTCTTTGCCGCGTCGTAGATCCTCAACGTCCTTATTGAGGTCGGAGACGCGTGCATATAGAAACAAGTTGAAACAAAGGTAGATGAGCGTGATTGGAGTAGTACACTGTGATAACAGACATTGCAAGTAATGGGACTATTTCATTTTACATGTACTTCACAAGCTCATCGATGATAGGAGCGTAGTGTTCGCCTTCAAGACCATAGTCCTTTTCCTTGTAGTTCCAGGCGGCGCGCCCGATTCCGTACTTTTCAAATACAGAATTAATATCCTTGTACCAGTTCAGGGTTCCATCGAGCGGAGCCTGATCTATGACACCGTATTCACCGCAGTAGATTGGTGCATTTCTCTTCTCAGCAACCTTGATGGCATCCAGAAACATAGTCTCAAAGAAAATAGGACCAAGTGTGTGAAGCTCAAGACCGTCATCGGTTATAGCGCCGTGCATACATCCGACAATCTCCCTTGACTTTGCCATATACTCGTCAAAATCACCGGGATACTCGATGTGGAAATCCTGTGGCATGCCGGTTACCCAGTACGCTGACTGGTGGGTGAAAAGCATCGGCTCGTAGCAGTGGAAATTGTAAACGATATTTTCATCGTCATAATCCGGGAGGAGCTTGATTGATGTGACTGCATTGTAGCCGACACCACCGAGAAGTATTTTGGCATTTGGCGCCTTTTCGCGTATTATCTCGATACATTTGCCGGATATCTCGTTCCACTCATTTACAACGGCAGGGCTGACGACCTCGTTCAGCGGCTCGAACATCATTATGTCTGCATCCTTTGCATATCTGTCTATGAGCTTTCTCCACATTCCGTAGAATCTTTCCTGAAGAGGCTTCTCATAGAAGAATTCAAGCAAATGCGCTTCGTCGTCAAATATGTATCCAAATGTCTTGTGCAGATCAAGAACCATATTGAGGTTGTATTTTCTGCACCACTCTATACAAGAGTCGATGTAAGCATAGCCGCCTTCCTTGTCAGTTCCATCCTCGTTTTCAAAATTGTCGTAATCAATAGGAAGACGAACGTGGTCAAGTCCCCATGATGCTATCCGTGCGATGTCTTTTTCCGTGATAAATGTGTCGAGATGTTCCTTGTCAAGTGGTCCCTGTGAAAGCCATCCACCTAAATTTACGCCTTTTTTGAATCCGTCTAAAGTTCTCATAATCTTTAACCTCCTGTGAAATAATAAATTATATATTGCGCTCATTTGTCTGTTCATGAGCATTTGTCTGTTTCGTTTTCTGTGAGTTTATAGTAGCATTTGCGTTGATAAGCGGATATAATAAATATGTCAATTATATAACAAATGTGTGATGGAGATATATGAATATCACAGAGGAGGCAGAAAGGCAATGAAGATATCGGATGAAATAGTAAAGCAGCAATTTGTACAGAGAGAATACGGACTGGCGCACCCGACATACGACAGTGAACTTGACTTCTATCAGCTTGTCAGCAGTGGCAATGTGAAGGCACTGTCGGGTATGCTCCTCGCAGGAGAGGAGGATGCCGAGGTTCTGGCAGCCAGGGGAATATTGTCGGAGGATAAAGTCCGAAACAGAAGATATCACGAGATCGTGCTTGTGGCGATGATATCCAGATTTTGCATAGAAGAGGGCATGGAGGAGATGGAAAGCTACAATCTCAGTGACTTCTATATTAATAAGCTGGACAAAGCACAGACCACGCAGCAGGTCATAGAGATACATAATCAGATAATCATGGATTATGCCAAAAGGATGCGCCGGGTGAAGAAGAAAACAGTCATATCGCCACACTGTGTCAAGGCTATGGATTACGTATATGACCATTTGCATGAGCGGATAGATGTGCGGGAAGTGGCAGAATTTGTGGGAGTGGAACGCTCTTATCTGAGCAAACTATTTCATAAGGAGGTCGGTCAGACAATCTCAGATTACATCATGGAGAAGAAGCTTCAGACTGCCAGAAATATGCTTCTGTATTCAGATTTTTCCTGTACGGAGATATCGCAGTATCTGGCATTTGTCAGCGGAAGCTATTTTGCAAAATGCTTCAAGACAAAATATGGAGCGACTCCGAATTCATATCGCAGGACAAATTACAGGAAACATTGGAAAGAGGCGAAATCATAGTCTTGTTATGTGCTGGTATAATTGACAACATCTGTCAAAGGTTGTAGAATTACATGAGTTTTATTTGTATATAAGGAGAATGAATAGCTATGTCATCTTTTAGATTTCATGTGGCTCTCGCAGCCGCCAAACTGAGTAAGGGACTCATCCAGCTCCTGGGTAGGAACGGTACGCATACACCTGGAGTTATCGCCCTGAAGATATGTCCGGATTTCCTGGCACAGGCGCCCAAGGCACCGCTTACGATATGTGTCACAGGAACAAATGGCAAGACCACCTGTAGTAACCTGATAACTGATGTTCTGGAGAAGGATGGAAGAAGAGTTGTCAGCAACAGAACAGGTTCCAATATCGTCCCTGGCTGTACGACAAATGTCATCAACAGCCTTACATTTACGGGAAAGGTCAGAGTGGATGCCACTGTATTTGAGGTGGACGAGCGTGCTTCAAGGCTGATACTTCCATATGTGAAGCCTGACTACCTCGTTGTAACAGGACTTTTCAGAGATTCACTCAAGAGAAATGCTCACTCTGATTATATTTTTAGTGTCATAGATACCTACTGCCCTGATTCGGCAAAGGTGATCCTGAATGCGGACGAGCTTTGCTCAAGCATGCTGAAAAAGGACAGCTACAGAGTGTTCTACGGAATCGGCAAGCAGCCGGATGACAAGACTGAGCCATACAACCTTATCGCGGATTACCAGATCTGCCCTAACTGCGGTGAGAAGCTGAAGTACAATTACCTCAGATACCACCACATTGGTGATGTGGTATGTCCGAAGTGCGGACTTCACTCACCAGACAAGAAGTATCTGGCAACCGACATAGACAGAGAGAAGATGACAATTACTATACAGGAGGGAGACAAGAAGACAGTTTATCCGCTGATCCATACAGCTCTCTTCAATATATATAATGAAGTTACAGTTATCTCGGCACTGCGCGAGATCGGTCTCTCGGCTGAGAGAATCAAGGAACTCATGGGTCAGATCCATATACCGGATTCCCGCCACAACGAGACTACAGTGAATGGTGTTACAGTAATCCAGGCGCTCTCAAAGGGACAGAGTGCAGTTTCCTCATCCAGAACATTTGAATATGTGGCAAATGAGGAGGGCAAGAAGGCTATCCTCCTTGCGATGGATGATCTCGAGGACAGACAGAAGAGTATAGAGTTCTCAGGCTGGATATACGATCTGGAGTATGAGCAGTTCAACAGGGATGATGTTGTACAGGTCATCTGCACAGGACCTAGATGTTACGACCACAAGGTTAGATGTCTGCTGGCTGGTATCCCGGAGGAGAAGATACTCACAAATCTCAGTGAGGTCGCTGCGGCAGATGACGTGACTATAGATGGCGTTGACAGAATATACATTCTGTATGACTGCGAGAACTATGGAATGTCATGCGAGATGAAGAAGAAGATAATCAAGAGACTGGAGGGTGACAAATAATGAAGATTGAGATTTTATATCCGGAAATATGTACACTCTACGGTGACAAGGGAAATACAATGTATCTGCAGAAATGTCTGCCGGATGCGGAATTTGTGACAACAGGACTTAACGAGAAGCCGCTCTTTCTGAGAGAGAACATCGACATGGTGTATATGTGTTCCATGAGCGAGAAGAGCCAGGAGCTTGTGCTCGACAGACTGATGCAGTATAAGGATGAGATAGCAGCGTGTATGAAGGATGGCAAGGCGCTTTTCCTTCTAGTTGGCAATTCCATGGAACTCCTCGGAGATTATATTAAGAGAGAGGACGGAACCAGAGTTACAGGACTTGGTGTTGTTCCGGGCATGTACTCAGTCCGCCAGGCCCCAAATCGTTTCAACACGCTCATCAAGGCAAAGTTTAACGATATGACACTCATCGGGTACACCAGCCGATTCGCCCATACCTACGGAATACCAGATGATATGACGTTCTGCAAGGTGGAGATCGGACAGGGCAGCAATCCAGATACCATGAATGAGGGAATCTGTAGGAACAGAGTCATTGCGACATATATCCATGGACCACTCCTCATTCAGAATCCTGATTTTGTACATTATCTGCTTGAGAGACTGGATACTCCAATGAAGGAGATACCATTTGAGGCCGCAATGCGAAAGGCATATGATGTGAAGCTTGCTGAGTATGGCAAGCCTGATCTGGAGCTGTCATAATAGCAAAATTAATAACGATAAGTAGAACCCTGGTGGCTGCGTGCTGCTGGGGTTTTCTTTGTATAAAAGTATATGGAATTATACAATTTGTATAGTTATGTAAACCTATTGAAAAACGAAAGGCAATATGTCACAATACATATGTTGCCACCCCTAGACAGGCAAGGAAATGGGGGAGTATATCTTGATAGGTTTATTAGTATCTTTTGGAATTTCTGTTATAGCAAGTATAGTGGCCTACTATATTTGTAAGTGGTTGGACAGAGACAGATAGTTGGCAATCAGCCCAGGAAGTACGTCGTCCTAGTTAAAAGACGGAGAAAACCCCAGTAGGGCCAACTACTGGGGTTTTCGCTGTACTATGGGTTAGTACATCTTGAAATTATTAGTATCTTTGTCTGCCGACATTATATCATATGATTTATCCCTTCGCAATATTCCTTCCCACACATCTTAATGTTTTTTCAGATGTATCCACCCCTGCAAAAGTAGTATAATGATATCGCAAGAAGAAAAAACAAGCGACGCGAAGCGGCATTTGTTTTTTTCTTGCGATATCAACGAGAACCCGTTCGGCGGAGCCGAACATGGAGCGCGGCAGCGCGCGGGTTCGAGTCTGCCAAAAGCAAGAAGAAAAAAGCGCGACGCGAAGCGGCATTTGTTTTCAGAAAATGGGGTATATTATTCATAAAAACAAACGAAAAGACAACGTGAAAGGAGTGGGTTACATGTTAAAGGATTGGAACAGACCGGAGCGTCCATCGGATGAGGAGATAGATACGCGGTTAAAGATCGCCAGAGAAAATCTGACACGCAATCAGATCAAGGTCAAGGAAGGCAAGATCCCTGTATTTGTTATACTTGAGGGCTGGGGTGCCGCAGGTAAGGGAAGTCTTGTTGGAAGGATCATCAAGAATATGGATCCAAGATTTTTCAAGGTTGAGTCGGTGAAATATTCCACGGATGATGAGAAGAGACGACCATTCCTGTACAAGTATTTTACAAGAATACCTGAGCAGGGAGAATTTGTATTCCTGGACGGTGGCTGGATGCGGGATATCGTGGGAGGCAGGATGTCCGGGGAGCTGTCGGATAAGGAGTACAGGAAAAGGGTGGATAGCACCAAGAGATTTGAGAGGAGCCTTGCAGATAACGGCTACCTCGTTATGAAGTTCTTCCTCCATATCGATGAGCATGAGCAGAAGAAGAGACTTGAGGCACTTTTGGAAGATGACACGACAAAGTGGAGAGTGTCAAAGCATGATCTGAAGCAGAACAAGAAATATGATAAGAATCTTGAAGCGTTTGACAGCTTCATGTATGACACCAATCTGTCAAATGCTCCGTGGTACATGGTAGATGCAAAGGAGAGGAAGTGGGCTGAGCTGCAGATCCTTGACATTATCAATCAGGGCATAGAGACGGCTTTGCTCAATCAGGGACACGCCGCGCCGATACTGCAAAATACATTTGCACTCAAGAAGATCCCAAAGCTTTCAGAAGTGTCTCTCGACAAGGCGCTTACGGATGAGGAGTACAAGGAGGAACTCGACAAGCTGCAGAAGAAGCTCGGCAGACTGCACAACGAACTTTACCAGAAGAAGATTCCGGTCATCATCGGATACGAGGGCTGGGATGCGGCTGGAAAGGGCGGAAATATCAAGAGGATAGCGGAGGCACTTGATGCCAGAGGTTATGTGGTAAATCCTATTGCAAGTCCTGAACCTCATGAAAAGGCAAGACATTTCCTGTGGAGATTCTGGACAAGACTTCCAAAGTCCGGCCATGTGGCAATATTTGACAGAACATGGTATGGCAGAGTCATGGTTGAGAGACTTGAGGGATTTTGCTCGGAAAATGACTGGCAGCGTGCATACAACGAGATAAATGAGTTCGAAAAGGAACTGCATGACTGGGGAGCAATCGTCATAAAGTTCTGGGTTCAGATAGACAAAGATACGCAGCTTGAGAGATTCACACTCAGACAGAACACACCTGAGAAACGCTGGAAGATCACAGATGAGGACTGGCGCAACCGTGACAAATGGGATGACTACGAGACTGCGGTGGATGAGATGCTGGAAAAGACCAACACAAGCTTTGCTCCATGGCACATATTGGAGTCAAATGACAAGAAGTATGCCAGAATAAAAGCCCTCAAGATCGTTATCAAGGCGATAGAGGACAAACTTGAGCAGGTTGAAAAAGATTAAAATGTATATAGGCTGAAACAACATGCTGTAAATAAGACACACAAGGCGGTGATACACAACAGAAGTATCACCGCCTTTTTCAAAAAGGTTTAAGGAAGGAAAAAGTTATTACCGGGTTTAATTGCTTTCTCTGATGATGGATACTCCAAGAGGAGCTAATTCCATATTGCCATCAAATACATTTTTTGTTTGAATGTCTGTTCCGTGAACTTCAGATATAATCTGAGGCTCGTCGGTGTTGTTCAGATAGAAACCATATGCAGTTCCGTCATCTGCGTATCTGCAGTGATACTGAACTCCATCAGGGAGATCTTTTATGGCGATACCGGCGTTCACCAACATCTGCTCCATGATCTCACCAAATTTGCTGTAATCTATTCTTGCAGCCACGTAGTAGGCTTTGCCCTCGCCGTAGCTGTTCACTGTCACTGCTGCATTTCCAGAGTAGAAATCAGAATCGTAGCTTCCAAGCACATCCGCTGTTCCGACTCTCAGTATCTCTGCATAGTCACGGAGTTCGCATGAACTGCCATCTGTGAAGCTCACGCTGTTTCTGTCAGATGGATACAGGGTGTCTATCTCTTCACTGATGATTCCAAATACATCTGCAAGCCCATTTCCAGGGAATCCACCGAGTATACAGAGCTGATCCTTGTCTACATAGCCCGTAAAGTAAGTGGACAGAAGCTGTCCGCCCCTCTTTACAAATGCGGCAAGAGACTCGGCTGCGCCATCTCTCAGCATGTAGAGCATAGGCGCTACGACAACGTCATAATCGTCAAGTGATTCATCCGATGCAATGATATCCACGTCAATTCCACGCTTTGTCAACTCTTTGTATACAGACATGCAGGTCTCAGGATATTTCTTTGATTCCTGCCCCAGAGCCTTGACATCATCTATGGCCCACATGTTATCCCAGTCGAACAGCAGTGCAACCTTTGATCTGATGAGTGTGCCGGTTATCTCGGAGAGCCCATCAAGCTCTGCGCCGAGGGCGGCAACCTCCTTGAATATTCTGGTGTCATTTGTTCCGAGATGGTCAACGACGGCGCCATGATACTGCTCAAATGAGCCTCTGCCCTTTCTCCACTGGAAATACTGGACTGTATCAGAACCGCAGGCGATTGCGTTGTATGAGAACAGTCTGTGTATGCCAGGTCTCTTCAGTTTGTTGTATGGATGCCAGTTTACAAGCCCAGGTGCGCTCTCCATGAGCATGAAAGGTTTGTCCTTCTTCATGGATCTCATAACCGCGTGGTCAAATGTATTCTGTCCCATGACATCAGCAAGACTCTCGTAGTCGTTGTGGAATCTAGGGTATGAATCCCATGAGATCACATCCAGCTCCTTTGCCATCGGTCTGTAGTCGAGACCGTCATAGAGCTGCATGAAGTTGGTAGTTATCGGTATGTCAGGGGTGAGTTCTCTGAGGAGCTTTATCTCTGACTTCATATAATCGTTCATGTTCCATGTGGTGAATCTCTTCCATTCGAGATTCAGTCCCATAATGCTGAAATCTCCATTTTTATAAGGCGGCTCGATCTGGGAGAAATCATTGTAGGAATGACTCCAGAAGGTTGTCCACCATGCCTTGTTCAGCTTGTTTATGTCGTGGTCGAACTTCTCAGCGAGATAATTCTGGAATCTCTTCACACAGAGGCGGCAGTAGCACTCACCGCCCAGCTCATTTGACACGTGCCACATGATGAGCCCCGGATGATTGCCAACATGGGCATGAAGCTGCCGGATGATATTGTCGACCTTTTCCCTGTAGATAGGTGAGCTCATGCAATGATTCTCACGGACGCCCTGATGTTCCCTGACGTCATATGAATCCACGCGCCTGATCTCAGGATACTTCTGTGCCATCCATGCCGGTTTGCCACCCGATGGCGTGGCAAGAACCGTGTAAATGCCTGCGTTATACAGGTTGTCCATAACATCCTTCAGCCAGTCAAAATGGTATTCGCCCTCAACAGGCTCATATGCTGACCATGAAAATACACCAAGTGTAGCGGAAGTCATGCCGGCTTCTTTCATCATCTCTATGTCCTTCGCCAAGATGTCGGGGCGGTCAAGCCACTGCTCAGCGTTGTAATCTCCTCCATGTAGGATTCCATTTATCTGTGGGAAAAGTTTGTTTTTATTCATTTATCTGAAACCTCCTGTGTTTGGAACGGAACACCAGCCATGCATACCAGCTTTGCTCAACAATATGCGCAAGCGGTTGCACAACCTACGAAATAAAGGTAACATAGATAGACAAATAATTCAATGGAGATTTGAAAAATAAAATTAAATTGTGCAAAATATACAAAAGGCTGCCAGGAGTGACGATTGATACAATATTGCTTGAAGCACTCGAAGATTGGCTTAAATAAAGCTGTTAAAACAATTTTACAAAACGGAATATTGTTGCTCAAAATTGCGCAGTTTGACATATCCTACAAGACGAGACGAAATGACCTAAAGGGCTGTCGGATGATGGAAAAATCATATATAATATTAAGTAATTGGGGGATGAACGGACTAGTATAAAGAGTGTGGAAAAGGAGGAGCTATATGAGAAAAGATATGCGCAGAAGATTATGCGTTGGTGTGGTGACATTTTTTACGGCAATCGCAGTAATGGGAGGTGTCCGATATAGTGCATTTGCCAGTGATTATCATGCAAATGAAGACAGCATTGAGGATGAGGCATTGGTGGAAGAGACAGTTGACCTGTCGGATACACTGCAAAAGGGTGGACTTGGAATATCGCAGCCATCCGGCGATGTTGCGACTCTGGCATCCACATATGATAAAGATGCATTTGATGCCCGTCTGGTGGAGGCATTCAAGAATTACGAGAGCAGTGTAGATGTGTCTGACATAGGGATAACCCGTGATGAGGCGTACAACGGAGGGATAAATACTGTCATAAATTCACATCCGGAGATTATTGGCATTGCGGGCACATCATATTATTATAGTTCGAGTACAAATCTTGTCACAGAGATTGTCATTACATACACTTCAAACGCAAGAGAAGAGCAGCAGAAACTGGATGCTGCGATCAATGAACTGAACAGCAGGGTGGACATAAGCGGAATGACTGATGAGGAGATAGTTCTTGCATATCACGAGTATCTTACATCCACAGTTGCCTATGCATATGCTGCATATCTGCAGGGATCTTTAGGCGGAGCTCACGAGTACGATATGTATGGAGCACTGGTAAATCACAGCAGTGTGTGCCAGGGGTATGCAGAGACGATGTTTTATCTGCTGAAAAAGGCAGGATTGTCATGTGCCATAGCATCAAGCCAGAATATAAATCACGCATGGAACATAGTGAAGGTAAACGGAAAATGGTATCATGTGGATGCAACATGGGATGACCCGGTGTGGGATATGCCGGGAAGGTCAAATCACGATTATTTCCTTGTGAGCTTTGACACTATGAACAAGAATACATTAGTTAATCACACCAAGGATAGAACAGATATGGTTGTAAGTGCCCAGTGGGGAGATACATACACATCTGCGATAGATACAACATATGAGAGTGGTAAGTTCTGGAATGGTGTAAATAAAGCAATTTTATATAAGGATGGTTATTGGTACAGTATAGGAAGTGGGGCATCAGATACTGGCTACCAGATAAATAAGTATCAGTATTCAACAGGCACAAACAAAGTTATATATTCGGGCACAGCAAAATGGACAGCTCCAAGTGGCGGATACTATCCAGGTGTTTACGGATCAATATATCTTCATGGCAATAGTCTGTATTTTACAACGCCGGACAGCTTGAAAAAGATTGATCTGATATCTGTAGCGGCCAGCCCGGTAGAGATTTTAAACATACGGACAAAGTATAACAGTGCATCGGGAAGTAATCTGTATGCATTTGGAGAGCAATATGGCAAGGTTGTGTATTTCATTGCAGATACACCAAATCTGAAACAGACAAAGGATACGAGCGATTCTACAAAGTATAATAAAAACTATGAAGAGTACACACTGGATATTTGTATCAGTCATAATAAAGCCTCCGCTCTCATGTTCTCGTTTGTTCGAGTTTATGAGCAGCGGAGGCAGTTTATGACAAGCGTGGCAGGCTATCGCGGCACAGCCTGTTATATGAAATCTATTATCTGGTGATGCAGGGCGGATACGGTAAACTCAGTCTCCGGGAATCGGGCGGAAAGCTTATCTTCCAGACTGTACATGACCGGGTCTTCCGTACAGAAATGGTCGGCGTCGATGAGGTTTATCCCGAGTTCAGCTGCATGCAGGAACTGGTGGTATTTGATATCGGCAGTCACATATGTGTCGCAGCCCTTTGTGTAAGCGTCGTCAATGCAGTCGCCGCCCGAGCCTCCCATCACCGCGAGTCTGTGT
>OIZP01001479.1_pt1 | contig 11913 bp, 8 predicted proteins | sample 1588531 | NCBI WGS metagenome assembly OIZP01 (sample SAMN03283283) | human gut metagenome | biome: human-associated habitat; material: feces | host: Homo sapiens | place: Peru | collected 2012 | reverse complement strand
CTATGCCAGCCGCTTCTATGCCGAAAACCTCACCATCCGCAACACCAGCGGCAATGTGGGACAGGCAGAGGCGCTCTTCACCAACGGCGATGCCCATATCTTCAACAACTGCATCTTCAGCGGCTATCAGGACACCTATAAGGCAAATGTGGGAGCACGCGGCTATTTCACCAACTGCACCATAGAAGGCGCCACCGACTTCGTCTACGACGGAGGAATGGAATGGTTTGACAGTTGCCGTATCCACCTCCTCAAGGGAGGCGGCTATATCACGGCACCTGCCGAGAGCGGCATGCCGATGACCAAGGTGATGTATCCCGATCTCAGTGCCGACAAGTTCTATCCCGGTCTCTTCTTCCGCAACTGCACGGTGACGGCAGCCGATGGCGTGGCCGACGGTGCATACTATCTCGGCAGACCATGGAAGGAAACATGCGGAGCGATGTTCATCGGCTGCAAGCTCCCCAAGGCCATCAACGCCAAGGGCGCCGGTGCCTGGGCACGTGCCAAGATCGATAAGCTCGCCGGCGTGGCCTCCACGTTTGGCGCCAAGGGTCTGGCCTGGATCGCTTTCCGCGAGGACGGCTCCATCAACAGCCCCATCGTCAAGTTCTTCTCGGACGAGGAAATGGCTGCTCTGCGCGAGCGCATGGACGTCGAGCCCGGCGACCTTGTGATGTTCGCCGCCGGCCCGCGCCTGCTCTCCGATGAGATCCTGGGTGGCATGCGTTCGCATATGGCCAACGCGCTCGAGATCAAGCGCGAGGGTCACGACTTCCTGTGGGTCGTTAACTTCCCGCTGTTCCACTGGGACGAGGATCGCAAGGCCTATGCTGCCGAGCACCAGCCCTTTACCCTGCCGACCGAGACCGACATCGCCAAGATCGAGGCCGATCCGCTGGCAGCCGGTTCGTGCACCTACGACTTTGTCATGGACGGCTTTGAGGCCGGCGGCGGCGGTATGCGTATCCACAACGCCGAGATGCAGATGTCCATGCTCAAGCTTCTGGGCTTTACCGAGGAGCGTGCCGAGTCTCAGTTCGGCTTCCTCATGGAGGCCCTCAAGTTTGGTGCGCCCCCGATGGGCGGCTTCGCTCTGGGCCTGGACCGCGTGTGCATGCTGCTCACCGGCTCCGACTCCATCCGCGACGTCATGGCGTTCCCCAAGACGGCCAGTGGCTCCGACCTCATGTCGGGCGCCCCGAGTGCCGTTAGCGGCGCCCAGCTCAAGGACGTCAGCCTGCGCCTGATGTAGGCGAGCGGCTACATATTGCCTGTAACGAGGGAAGGACGTGTGCCTTCCCTCGTTTTTTATGCGTGGGCGTTGCAAAGATACGGCTGCGCCGGCGCTGCGGAAACTGCGTCCCGGAATTTACGTCCAGAACGGGACGCACTTTCCCAAAGGGGCGTGTTTGGGAAAATGGGGACCGGAATTCGGCATAAATATGGGACACGGTTTCCGGTTGAGCTTTCCAACGGAAACTGTGTCCCATAATCGATGACCAGAACGGGACAGGCTTTCCGCAACAGCTGTCTGGCGGAAAGCCTGTCCCAGTTTCTTTATAGCGAATCTCTCTGGACGAGCTGCATGTGCATCACGGAGGTGGTGGGCTCGGCACCCTTGATCATATCGAGCGCGATGCTGGCGGCCATATGGCCTTCCTCGCGCAGCGGCTGGCGGATGGTCGTGAGCGCGGGGACGCAGCGAGCCGCAATCTCGTGATCGTCGAAGCCGACAACCGATACATCCGCCGGAACGGAAAGGCCTGCCTCGTTGAGTGCGGTGATGACGCCGGTCGCGATACGGTCCGATCCGCAGAGCACGCCATCGAAAGCAATCTCGCGCGCGAGGATCTGGTGCATGGCCTGATAGCCGTCTCCGTTGTTCCAGCCGGTATAGATAACGTTTGCGTCTGGGAGGTCTTCGCCCAAGACGGCACGGTAGCCGCGCAGGCGGTCGACAACAGCGGGGTTGTCTTGCGGTCCCAACACGGCGACGATATCTTTGCGCCCGCGTTCCTTCATGGCGAGTGCCGCAAAGTGTCCGCCCTCTTCGTCGTCAGAGTAGACTGTCGAGAACACATCGCGATAGGGGTGGCCCTCGAGCTGGCCGCACAACACGGTGGGTACGCCCAGCTCGCGCAGCACCTCGAGCAGCTCGCTGCCCTTGTAGGGGGAGACGTCGATAACTGCGTCGAACGAGCGACGCTCAAAGTGCTCGCGCGCACGGTTGCGCTCGTGCGCGGAAGACGCCTGCAAGATAACGGGTAGATAGGACGATTCCGAGAGTTCCTCGGTAATACCGCTCAAGAACTCGCTGTATGTTGGGTCGCTGAACAGCTCGCTTAAGGGTTCGGTCACGAGCACGGCGATGATTTCCGTGCGCCCGACGGCGAGTGCTCGGCCGCGCGCATTGGGGACAAAATTGACTTCCTTGGCCGCCGCGCGGACGCGCTTTTTGGTTTCCTCGCTAATGCGGGGCGAATCGTTGAGAGCGCGCGATGCCGTGGAGCGCGACACGCCGGCAGCTGCGGCAACCTCGGCAAGCGTAGGTGCGGTGCGAACTGGTTGGGTCATGGCGTCTCCTGGAGAATGCGGTCGATGTTGTCGCTGATACGGGTTGGTGCGGATACAGCTTACTATAGTGCGCCTGAACAGCGTTCATAATATCCGGCCACTGGTGGCATTTCGCATGCAGGCTGCTGCTGAACATGTCTTGCAAAGGTGGGGGATAAACGGGCGCGGCGGTTGTCTGCGGGCCCTGGAACACTGTTTTGTGTTGTGCATCGATACTCAGGGTGACATAAGTCTTGCGGTTGTACAACCGGTTGCACCGTTAATCCGGCGAAATCGACCGTTCGGCGGACAACCGGTTGCACAGCTTTTTGCATCGACCGTAAGATAAGGACAACCGGTTGCACAAGAATCACTACGATGACGAAGGAGCATCACCATGGACGCCATTAACGATTGGGAAAACCAAGCGCTCACCAACAGGAACCGCCTGGCGCCCCATGCGTACTTTATGGGTTACGAGACCGCCGATCTCGCTGCTACGTACAGCCGCGAGCTTTCGCGCGGATTTGTCCAGCTGTCCGGCTCGTGGCAGTTCCGCCTCTTTGAGGGCCCTGCCGCCGTCTCCAACGAGGCACTTTCTACCTACGAGCCCGAGTGGGACCACGTCGAGGTTCCGCACCTGTGGCAGGTAGACGGCTACGGTAAGCTTGCCTACACCGACGAGGGCTTCCCGTTCCCGGTCGACCAGCCGTTCGTTCCCTCCGATGACCCCACGGGCGTTTACCAGCGCATCGTCAACCTTCCCGCCGTTCCCGCGGGCGCTCGCGAGATCATTCGCTTCGACGGTATCGAGAGCTACGGCGAGCTGTACGTCAACGGCCAGTTCATCGGCATGACCAAGGGCTCGCGCCTGTCCGCCGAGTTCGACGTGACCGACGCACTCGTCGAGGGCGATAACCTGTTTGCCGTTAAGGTCTTGCAGTACAGCGACGGCAGCTATATCGAGGACCAGGACATGTGGTGGGCCTCGGGCATCTTCCGCGATGTGTACCTTATGCAGCGTCCTGCCGCGCACCTGGTCGACTTTAGGTTCCGCACGCACCGCGAGGGCGATGCCGCTCTGGTCACGCTCGATACGGTGGCCGAGGGCGCAAGCCGCGTCGTGTTTACGCTCAGCGACGGCGAGAACGTAGTTGCCACGGGCGAGTGCGTCGACGGTCACGCCGAGTGCACCGTTGCCGATGCTCACTTCTGGAACCCCGAGGACCCCTTCCTCTACGACCTTACGTTTGAGGTCTACGACGGTGACCAGGTCAGCGAGTACGTCCCGCATCGCCAGGGTCTTGCCGAGGTGACGGTCGAGGGCAATCATATCTACCTCAACGGCACCTACTTTAAGATGCACGGCGTCAACCGCCACGATCACGATGACCACAAGGGCCGCGCCGTGGGTCTCGATCGCATGCGCCGCGACCTTGAGCTCATGAAGCAGCACAACATCAACGCGGTGCGTACGTCCCACTACGCCAACGATCCGCGCTTCTACGAGCTGTGCGACGAGTACGGCATCATGCTGGTGGCCGAGACCGATATGGAGAGCCACGGCTTCGAGAATATCGGCAACATCGCCCTGGTCACCGACGATCCGGCGTGGGAGCCTGCCTACGTCGACCGCGTCGAGCGTCTGGTGATGCAGGAGCGCAACCACGCGTGCATCATTATGTGGTCGATGGGCAACGAGAGCGGCTATGGCTGCAACATCCGCGCGATGTACGCCAAGGCTCACGAGCTCGATGGTCGCCCGGTCCATTACGAGGAGGACCGCAACGCCGATACCGTCGACGTCATTTCCACCATGTACTCCCGTGTGTCGCAGATGAACGACTTTGGCGAGCATCCGTTCCCCAAGCCGCGCATCAACTGCGAGTACGGTCACTCCATGGGCAATGGCCCCGGAGGCCTGTCCGAGTACCAGGAGGTCTTTGATCGCTGGGATTGCATCCAGGGCCAGTTTATCTGGGAGTGGTGCGACCACGGTCTGGCAGCTGTGACCGAGAATGGCGTTGCCTACGACATGTACGGCGGCGACAACGGAGACTATCCCAACAACAGCAACTTCTGCATCGACGGCATGGTGTTCCCCTGGCAGCAGCCGAGCCCTGGTCTGACCGAGTACGGCCAGGTCATCTGCCCGGTTCGCATGGCCTATGACGCCGAGGCGGGCGAGCTGACCGTCACCAACAAGCGTTGGTTTACCACCTTCGAGGATGTCTGCCTGGTGGCGGAGACCCTGGTGGACGGCGACGTGGTGTGCCGTAAGACGCTCATGCCCGGAGTGGTCGCTCCCGGCGAGTCGGTCCAGCTGCCCCTGGCCGTTCGCGAGGCTGCAGCAGGCGAGACCCTGCTCACCGTGCGCGCCTACACCATGGCTGCCCACACCTGGTGCGAGCCGATGTTCCAGCTGGGCGCAAGCCAGTTCGCCATCGCCAATCGCCCGGCACCGGCCATCGTGGCCCCTGCTCGTCCCGAGCTTACGGTCGAGGAGACCGAGCAGGAGATCTGCATTCACTCCCTCAACGGCAAGCTGACCTTCAGCAAGGTCAACGGCACCGTGAGCGAGTGGAAGGCATCCGGTCGCGACGTTATGACCTCCGGTCCCCAGGTTGGTTTCTGGCACCCGCTCGTCGACAACCACGCCCAGGAGTATGACTCCCTGTGGAAGGACAACTTTATCGATGTGATGCAGACGTCTACCCGCAAGGTTTCTTGGAAGCAGGATGGCAATGCGGTCGTCGTGACCGTGAGCCAGCGTATCGCTCCTCCCGTCCGCGCGTTTGGCATGCGCGTCGAGCTTGTCTACACCGTGCTGCCGAGCGGCCGCGTCGACCTCAAGGTTTCCGGTGAGCCTTACGGCGATTACTCGGACATCATTCCGCGTATCGGCATTTCCTTCGAGGTTCCCGGTTGCGACCGAGCCGTCGAGTGGTATGGCCACGGCCCGGGCGAGAACTATCCGGACTCGCTGCGCGCCAACCCGGTCGGCCATTACCGCACCACGGTCGACGACATGTTCACGCCGTATGTCATGCCCCAGGATTGCGCTAACCGCGAGGGCACCCGTTGGGTCGCCCTGCGCTCCAGCCACGGTGACGGCCTGGTCGTGACGCGCCCGAGCGACGCCGCTTCCAATCCGTTCTCCTTCTCGGCATGGCCCTATACCTGCGAGAACATCGACAAGGCCGGACATGTCTACGACCTCGTCAAGAGCGATTCGGTCACGGTCAACATCAACGACCAGCTGCTCGGCCTTGGCTCGAACTCTTGGGGTTCCGAGGTGCTCGATTCCTATCGCACCCGTTTTGAGAGCTTCAGCTTTGAGGTGTCCCTGCGACCGCTGACGTCTGCCGATCTGGCTCAGGCGCTGGCACCCATTAAGGAGGCATAAGTCATGCATGTCTTTAACTCGCGCGCCGATTTCGACGCTCAGATGAAGTCCGTCAAGAAGTGGATGCGTACCGGCCAGGCGCTCGACGGCGTCTCTGACCTGCAGCACGACGTGGCTTACTCCATCGGCGACTCGTTGGTGTACTGGTGGGTCTATGCCCGCGAGGCCGCAATCGCCGATCTGGTCGGTCACCGTCGCTATCATGCCGTGCTCGCTCCGCTCGACGGCGACCTGACCGTCGAGGTTGCCCCCAAGGCGGGCCTCGCCTGCACCCGCGCTTACAGCGATATCGATGATCGCGAGCGCTTTGAGGGGGCGGGGGAGACCGTGACGATTCCCGCCGGCGGCGTTGCCGTCGTCGAGATCAACGAGGCTTACCGTGTTATCGCCAAGGCTTCGGATCCCCGCGTCGTGGTACTGCACGTGACGGTCGAAGGTTATTCCTTCCCCAACAAGTAGTATTCGTCCGCCTGGACGTTTGCTTTGCGCCGTTAAGGGGGATGGCTTTGTTGACTCCCTTTTCCCCATTCCCCTTAGCAGGTGCGCCGTCCGTGATTGCGCTTGCAGCCCGGACGGTTTTAGATGAGATATAACGGATGATTGGGAGGGCTTATGAGCTCTGAAAAACGAGGAACGATTGGTTCGTTCGCTCTGCTGGGCATGACGGTCGCCGCCGTGTTCGGTATCAAGAACATCATCAACAACAACGCGGCAATCGGCTTGGCAGCTGCGCCGTCGTTCTTCTTCGCCACGCTTTTGTACTTTGTCCCCTATACCCTGGTTACCGCCGAGTTCGTCGGCCTCAACAAGGACTCCGAGTCAGGCGTGTATGCCTGGGTCAAGACCTCGATGGGCGGCCGCTGGGCGTTCCTTACGGCGTTTAGCTACTGGTTCGTCAACCTGTTCTACTTTGCGTCTGTTCTGCCCAACGTCATCATCTACGCAAGCTACGTGTTCTTTGGTGCCAATGCCGAGCTTTCGCAGCTGTGGATCACCATCATCGAGATCGTTGTCTTCGCTATCGCCACGTGGGTTTCGACCAAGGGCGCTAAATGGATCGGCTCCATTTCCTCCTTCGGTTCGACCGCGGCTCTCGGCCTGACTGCCGTGTTCATCCTGCTGTCCCTGGCTGCTGCTTTTGGCGGCGTCGAGTTCGCTACGGCTCCCACGCCCGCCAACATGGCTCCCGACATGAGCAACTTCGCTGCAACCTGGGGCTTCTTCGGTACCCTCGCCTGGATTATCCAGGGCGTTGGCGGCGCTGAGTCTGTCGGCGTGTTCCTTAACGACCTTAAGGGTGGCGTCAAGGCCTTCGTGCGCACCGTCGTTATCGCCGGCCTGACCATCGGCCTTCTGTATGCAGGCGCTTCGCTGCTGGTCAACCTGTTCATTCCCGAGGGCGGCGTTGCCATATCCACCGGCATCTTCGACGTGTTCGGCGCTGTCTTTGCCCACTTTGGCATTCCTATGGAAGTGTCCACGCGCGTCATCGGCTTGATCCTTCTCGCCGCTACGCTGGGTTCCCTCATGATGTGGACCTCCGCTCCCATCAAGGTCTTCTTCACCGAGATCCCCAAGGGCGTCTTTGGTAGCAAGATCGTCGAGCTCAACGAGCACGGCATTCCTGCCCGCGCTGCCTGGCTGCAGTTCGCCATCGTCGTCCCCATCCTGATCATTCCGGCTCTGGGCTCCGGCAACCTCGACGACCTGCTCATGATCGTCACCAACATGACGGCTGCCACGGCACTGCTTCCGCCGCTGCTGATCCTGCTTGCCTACTTTATGCTGCGCAAGAACTTCGATGCTGCTCCCCGTGGCTTCCGCATGGGCTCGCGCAGCTTTGGCCTGGTCGTTGCCGCATTCCTGCTTGTGGTCTTCTGCTTCGTGCTTATCTGCGGCACCATTCCGCTCGATCAGCCGCTGTGGCTGACGCTGGTCTACAACGTTGGCGGCGTGGTTGTCTTCCTGGGTCTTGCCGTGATCTGGTACAACCGCTACATCAACCGTCTGCGCGAGACCGATCCCGAGGCCGCCGAGAACGAGCTTCGCCCTTCCGTCCTCGATATGATGGAGTAGCGGCTAGGATTAATCTACGGCTGTGGAATAAATCGATTCCCTTTCCTAGGGAGGGGCCTTACGAGGCCCCTCCTTTTGTGTTTTGGGGCATGGATTTTGGACCCTGTGGGCAAAAAATGCCAAATATGAGTACTGTTGCAAAAGAGGTGTCATATTTTTCGGCCTGTTCTGAGTAAAAATGGGCTCACAATCAATTTATCTAACCCCCTTTAAAGGGCGTTTGACGGCTTTCAACCTCTTCGAATCGCTTAAAGTAAGCAATTTGCTCTCGATTTTGCTGCTACTAAATTGGTGGCAGTACTCATATTTGCCACTTTTTGCCCACGAGGTGTTCAGAGGAGCTCTCGACAAGCATCTAACGCTACAATAGCTACCACGTGGCTGGGTTTGCCGGCCGAATGGGCGATGCCGCGGGAGGGGACATGGTCGAGTTTACAAAGACGATTAAAGATCCGTTGGGACTGCATGCCCGCCCGGTTGCGCTGCTCTATGACATTATTGCCAAGCACCGTAGCGACGTGTCGGTTAGCATCGGCGACCGCCATACCGACGGGCGTGACGTCATGGGCCTCATGGCCCTCTACGGCGAGTGCGGCGAGGACATCGTGTTTCGCGTCTCGGGCGTAGACGAGGCCTCGTGCGTCACATCGATCAGAAACCTCTCGCTCTAAACGCAACAATATGACAAAGGGACAGTCCCTTTGTCATATGAATTGGTATGACAAGGCGCTGCAAAGGGATAATCTTTGCAGCGCCTTCTTTGTTTCACATAGGAAACTTTTTCGAAAACTGAATAGGGACTCTTCCCAAAAAGTTAACCGCGTGCTAGTTTACTAAAGCGAACATAGACGTGGCTAACTTTCGCTGCGTCGATGTTGAGGACGATTCGATGTTAGGAGCCCAGTCATGTCTAGCGGACCGCAGATGCCGGCCATGCCGCTTTCGATGGTGAAGGCGGGCGAAACCGTGCGCGTGTCTCGTGTAAAGGGCAACGAGGACATGAAGCACCACCTCAAGGACCTTGGCTTTGTCGAAGGCAGCGAGATTCACGTGGTGAGCTCGAGTGGCGCCAACATCATCGTTACCGTGCTGGGCGCCCGCTTTGGCATCGATTCCAAGGTGGCCATGCACATCATGACCGTCGGTTAGACGACGGTTTTTTGTAAGTACTGAAAGGGGGACAAGTAAATGAAGACGTTGGGTGACGTTAAGGTGGGCGAGAGCTCTACCATCGTCAAGCTTCACGGTGAGGGCGCACTTCGCCGCCACCTTATGGACCTGGGGCTCATCAAGGGCACGTCGTTTAAGGTCGTGAAGGTCGCGCCGCTCGGAGATCCGGTCGAGATCAACGTGCGCGGCTACGAGCTTTCCATCCGCAAGGAGGAGGCAGCCGTCGTCGAGGTCCAGTAAGGGCTTGCGGCGTACATTTCTGCAGATAAAGTTAGGTTTTTCTAACTTAACGCAGCATCTCGCAGCATCTTTGAAGCACATTATCCAGCCTGTGCGGAGAAAGCAGCGCGGGCAAACAAGGAAGAAGGATTGAATGGCGGATTCTCAGATCCATGTCGCACTGGCGGGTAACCCCAACTGCGGCAAGACCACGCTTTTCAACCTGATCACCGGCGCCAACGGCTACGTTGGCAACTGGCCCGGCGTCACGGTTGAGAAAAAGGAGGCCAAGCTCCTGAGTGACAAGAGCGTCACGATTACGGACCTCCCCGGCATCTACTCGCTTTCCCCCTACAGCCCCGAGGAGCAGTGCTCGCGCGATTACCTCATGAGCGGCGAGCCCGACGTCGTCGTCCAGGTGGTCGACGCCACCAACCTCGAGCGCAACCTGTACCTGGCGCTTCAGGTTATCGAGACCGGTCTGCCCGTGGTCGTCGCCCTCAACATGGCCGACCTGGTCGAGAAGAACGGCGATAAGATCGACACCGACAAGCTCTCCAAGAAGCTCGGCTGCCCGGTCATGATGATCTCGGCTCTTAAGAACAGGGGCATCACGGAGCTGTTCGAGCAGGTCAAGAAGTCCGCTGCTACCAAGGGCCAGGTGCCGGAGCACAAGTTCGACTCTTCCATCGAGGACGTTCTGACCCACATCGAGAACAACCTGCCGGCGAGCGTCCCCGCCAACAAGCGCCGCTACTATGCCGTCAAGCTGTTCGAGCGCGATGTGGACGCTTGCAAGCTCATCAACCTCACCAAGGAGAAGGCCGCTCGCGTGGAGCAGCTGGTCGCCCAGTGCGAGCAGGACTGCGACGACGACGCCGAGTCCATCATCACCGGTGAGCGCTACGGCGTCATCGCCCACATCATCGACGAGTGCATGACCAAGGCTCCTGCCAAGATGAGCACCTCCGAGAAGATCGACCGCGTGGTCACCAACCGTATCCTGGGCCTGCCGATCTTCGTGGTCATCATGTTTGCCGTGTACTACATCGCCGTCTCCACCCTGGGCGGCACGGTGACCGACTTCACCAATGACCAACTCTTTGGTACCGATGGTTGGTACGTACTCGGTCAGGGCCGCGACGCCTACGACGAGGCCGTCGAGGCCGCGGGCGACGACGCCGATTCGGTCGACCCGGCGCAGTACGGTCCCTATGTCACCGGTATTACCACCATGGTGCACGATGCCCTCGTGGCGGGCGGCACCGAGGACGGCGGTCTGGTCGATTCGCTCGTCTGTGACGGTATCGTCGGCGGCCTGGGCGCCATCTTCGGCTTTGTGCCGCAGATGTTCCTGCTCTTTGTGATGCTGTCCTTCCTGGAGGACTGCGGCTACATGGCCCGCGTTGCCTTCATCATGGACCGCGTGTTCCGCCGCTTTGGCCTGTCCGGTAAGTCCTTCATCCCCATGCTCGTGTCTTCGGGCTGCGGCGTCCCCGGCGTCATGGCTACCAAGACCATCGAGAACGAGAAGGACCGCCGCATGACGGTCATGACCACCACGTTCATTCCCTGTGGCGCCAAGCTGCCGATCATCGCCCTGCTCATGGGTTCCATCATCGGCGATTCTTCCACCACCGCGGCGTGGATCAGCCCGCTCTTCTACTTCCTGGGCGTCTTTGCCGTCATCGCTTCGGGCCTCATGCTCAAGAAGACCAAGCTCTTCGCCGGTCGCCCGACGCCGTTCGTTATGGAGCTTCCCGCCTACCACTTCCCGGCGATCCGCTCTTGGGCGCTGCACGTGTGGGAGCGCTGCTGGGCCTTTATCAAGAAGGCCGGCACGGTCATCTTCGCGTCCACTGTCGTGGTTTGGTTCCTGTCCAACTTTGGTAGCTACAACGGTTCCTTTGGCTTCCTGCCTGCTATGGACGGCATCCCCGAGGAGTTCATGGACTACTCCGTGCTCGCCATGCTGGGCAACCTGGTCGCTTGGATCTTCGCCCCGCTCGGCTTTGCGGACTGGCGCTGCGCAACGGCGCTGATCTCCGGCTTCACGGCGAAGGAAGCTGTTGTCTCCACGCTCGCGGTGCTCCTCGGCACGAACGTCGCAAATCTCAGCTCCGCCCTCGGCTCGGTGTTCAATCCCATAACTGCGGTGAGCTTTCTGGTGTTCACACTGCTGTACACCCCATGCGTCGCCGCCGTGGCGACCATTCGGCGCGAGCTCGGCTCGGCCGTGAAGACGATAGGCGTGGTCATAATGCAGTGCTCGGTCGCGTGGCTGACGGCGTTTGTGATCTATAATGTGATAAGGGTGATCGTGTGAAGCCGCTGGATATAATCATACTGCTGGTCGTTACCGTGCTGCTGGTGCTCGCATGGCGCACCGCGCATAAAAAGGGCGGCTGCTCCTGCGGCAGCGGCTCCGGCTGCTGCGGAGACTGCGCGCGCTGCCGTCACAGCTGCGATAATAAAGAAGAGTGAAG
>OIZP01001478.1_pt1 | contig 11913 bp, 11 predicted proteins | sample 1588531 | NCBI WGS metagenome assembly OIZP01 (sample SAMN03283283) | human gut metagenome | biome: human-associated habitat; material: feces | host: Homo sapiens | place: Peru | collected 2012 | reverse complement strand
CAAATCGTCCACTACTTTTACATTCCGCTCCATAAAATACTCCCTCTTAACTGTTATATTTTTAATGTTGAAAATCGTGGTGATCTACCAAAATATTTGAAATATATAAGAATTGAAATCTCACAGAACTAAAATCTTCCTATAAGATAAAGAATAACAAATCAATGGGTGTCTGTCAACGTAGCAAAACAGCAAAATCCAGGCTCTAGCAAAATGAGTTTTTGTCATGTACACCCTTATAGCTCGTAAGCGGGAAGCTCATTTCCTTTTATGTCAATCATACATTATGTCCAAGCCAATCGAGTAGGAGGCAGTAACTAACCGCCGTCCTCTCTCACCACCGTGCGTCAGACTGTCTAACGATTGGTGTAGAGAAAGCTGCCACCTTTCAGTGTAAACTTCTCTGCATACCTCGAAACAGACACTCTATATATTGCTCTCTCCAAGCCAAATGTGACTAGTTTATCCTGCATGGTTTTTCCATCTTCCATTGCCTGCTTCTTTAATCTATCCTTTACGGATATTGCATTTGTCATAACAGTACCTCCAGATACCGTTTCATTATATTTCCGCATTTGAGCATTTCAGCGTATCGGATTAATCTATTCAAATTACGATCACTCCGACGCAGATAAGATGTAAGAACTTCTTTAGTTTCCTCAATTCCAATTTTTTCTCTATAGTACACTATATCCACAACCGTTTTCTCAATATCATAAATACGAAATCTATTTTTTCCATCCTCTATAATCTCAATGCCAGTATAATATCGATCATCTGTAAAATAACACACCTTTAGTTCCGGCCAATCCGGAAGTGTTGATACATTTCCATTTCTTGGAATTGCTACGTCGATAGCTTCCAGACGATAAGTAGACAAATTATAATACACAGCTGCACTCAGCAGGCAGACTACCCCGTCTGGTACGTAGGCATATACATAATAGAAATCTGATTCTTCACCATCAAATCCTACGTTTTCATAATATTTTTTATTCAGTTTTGTCAACATTCCCTGTTCGACCATCTGATTAATTCTATAGTAAGAAAATCCCATGTTTCTCAGCTCCTGGGAAGAAAAAATCATTTGATTATTAGGAATCTGTGCATTCTTTGTCATTCTCGCTTACCTCAATTCCAGTATTCCCAAATTAGCAATAAAATATTTAAATATAATTCAGCATTATTCTATTTTGCCGAATTATATTTAAATATTAGCTACCATTTTTTTATTTGTCAATATTATTTCAAGATTTCATTGACTTTCCCATCTTCTGCATGTAAATCTTTATCTGACTCGCCATTTCCTCTCGTGTTACATACTTATTCATTTGTATCAACTGCAAAATAGCATCCTCCACTGAGTTCGCATTTTGGGGTTCATTTTGAGGTTCATTTTGGGGCTCACCTTGTTCCATTAAGAAATCCGGATGAATAGGTATCTCAACAGTAACTGCTCTTCTTTCATCATCCGTTTCAAATGTCGCTTTAGGAGAACCATTATCTCTAAGTTCCTCTTGTATAGTAGGAATTCCTGTAGGTTTTCCTTCTGTCAAATCTAACTCCTTCAAAAATTCTCCCAATCGTTTGTTTCTATATCTTAACTTCCAGAAATTTTTCCACTCAAAACACCTTCGTCGGAGTTTGCATTTGCGTGTGAGACTTCGGTGTTAATTATTTTACACTCGTATTCGTTTCAAAAATATCTATTAGAACCGGAAGCATTGCTTGCTGCTCTCTAACCTACGAAGATGCCGACAGCGGATATCAATCCTGCGGCGTAAGGGACTCAGGTACCGTGCATAAAATTCAGGGCTGACTCAAAAAAGGCGCATGCCTCCCAGCATGCACCCCGTTGTGCGTTTTATTGTAATATTTTGTTTGCAACACTGGGGCTTTTTTATACTATTTATAGGGGAGATGCAAGGGAAAATTATTTCTCTTTTATCAGCAGATATTTCGCACCTCATTTTCTACAATATTAAATCGTATAAATTCCGGTATCGCATTTGCAAGTGCCTTTTCTTTTATACGTTCATCTCCCGTCGCTGCATATGCCACTTCAACACCTGCAGAAAAATATAATTTTTCAAGCTTCTGGGCGCGAATATCATTATAATTTGTACAAAGAGGTAAATCGTTCATCCTGGACAAGTAATCAATCATAGCCAGCAGATACATAGCTTCTCTACACCATCTGCGTTCATAAAGCTTTCTTACTTCATCCGTCTTAAGTGTTTCGATAATAAAATCTATATCACCCATATCCTTTACATGATGGCATGTATTACTTTTAAATGTTTCAAACGAACATCTATAATCTATATTATCTGCACTATTATTTTCCAATATTGAATCTACCGTTACATTAAGCACCTTGGCAATTTTATGCAGAGTTCCTGCCGTGCATTTATCAAGGTCTGCTTTTCCATTACAGATATCAGTAATTGTTGTCATTGCAACTCCGCTTTCCTTGCTCAAACGATACCTCGACATTTTTTCTTTTTCAAGTAAATCATTAATTATCATCTGCTTCCCTCCTATTTATTAATATATCGGTCAGCCGAAGTACTGTCAACAATATTATTTACAATTAATATATCTGAGAATTACTGGGTCAAAAGCCTTCTTCATTAAAATCATTTTTATTCAAATTGATTTTAATAAAATTCTTCTGAATAAAATATGACATGAACTCTTATTATGTTTTGCATTCTTTTTTTCATTTTTGACAAAATAGAAAACGCTTATGCTATAAGATTCCTATGGACTTAATTTAGAGGTTTTAGCAGTAAAAGAAGCCGGTGCATCAGCACCGGCTTCTCGTGTATTACGTTAGTTATGAACCTTTTACAGAGATTACTGTAACAGAGACAGTACGCCCTGGTTGGACTGGTTAGCCTGAGCCAACATAGCCTGACCTGCCTGGGACAGGATGTTGTTGTTGGAGTACTTAACCATCTCAGTAGCCATATCGGTATCACGGATAGCGGACTCTGCGCTGGTGGTATTCTCAACTACGTTGTCCAGGTTGTTGATGGTGTGCTCCAGACGATTCTGAACAGCACCAAGTGCGGAACGCTGGGTAGATACTTTCTGGATTGCATTGGCAATGGTGTTAACAGCTGCATCTGCATTTGTGCTGTCCTTACCATTTACCAGTAATCTACCATCAGCATTCAATAAACCAAGACCTGCTGCGCTCATGGATTCGATTTCAACTTTAATTTTGTTATCTGCGTCAGAATCAGCACCAACCTGTAAAGTAAACTCCAAAGCATCAGGAACATAGGTGTTGTCATATTCATTAATTGTAGAAACATTCTCACCGTTGGTCTCTGTTGTCTTTACAGTTGCCTTAACTTCAGTTCCGTATTTTACACCTTTTAACGCTCCTGCATCTACAGCAGCCGTACCGGTAATTGACAGACCTGTTTGTAAGTTTTTGGCATCTGTTGCAGTAAACGTCTTCTGAATCTTTAAAGTAGACTCGTTACCCTTATCTGCATCTTTTACAGTAACATTTAATCCCATAGCCTTAAGATCTTCTGCTGTGTAGGCACCACTTGCACCCTTAGTTCCAGACGCAATTGTCCATGTGTCAGCATCAGCCGCTCTTGTAAGTGTAACTGTTCCATCATCAGAATCATTTAATGCTGTCAATAAATCCTTACTAAGACCATCACTTGACAATTTTGCTGATACCTTGGTTTCATCTGTAGTTTTTGCACCAACTTTTCCTAAAGAAACCGTTCCTGCATTTAATTCAGCTCCCTTAGCTACCTTAAGTCCAAGTCCTGTTACTCCACCTACGCCAGTTAAAGTTGCTTCTGCCTTAACCGTACCCTTTGCATTGCCTTTCAGCAGATAGGTCTCATTGAACTTGGTTGTAGTGGATACACGGTCAATTTCAGTGGTCAGCTGATCAATTTCGTTCTGAATGTACTCTCTGTCATCTTCGGAATTGGTTCCGTTAGAAGACTTTACAGCCAGCTCATTCATTCTCTGCAGCATATCCTGAACTTCGTTCAGAGCACCTTCAGCGGTCTGTACTGCACTGATACCGTCCTGTGCATTGCTGGAAGCCTGTGTCAGTCCTCTGATCTGCTTTCTCATTTTCTCACTGATGGAAAGGCCAGCTGCATCATCTGCTGCTCTGTTGATCTTGTATCCGGAAGAGAGTTTCTCAGTAGACTTTGCCTGAGAAGCAGTGGTCAGACCTAACATTCTGTTAGAGTTCATAGCTGTAAGATTGTGTTGTACTACCATAATAATTTACCTCCTTGTATTACTGCCCAATTCCTTTTGCGGCAGTGTGCGTATCTGTACTGTTATTGAGAAATCCTTTTCTCCCAGATACTTGTTGTTAGTTTTTATAGTAACCGGAGTAGGAGCTTCCCTGTCGGGCCCTGACAGAGCCGCTCTTCCTCCGGTTATTACCATATGAAATTATTTGTCCGCATTTCCCTTTGTGATGACCACGTTGGATTTTTTGCGGTACTTCTCCGGGTGCTCTTCTTCCGCATAATATTTAGGAAGCTTCGCTCTCTCCTCCGGATCTGTGATCTGGTTCTCTAATACCGTGCTTCGCACGATGTTCACCTCTTTCGGTGCATCGATCATGATGCGGAGATGATTCTTGGTTCCTCCCAGAAACACGATCTTGATATTGTCATTGATCATCAGGTATTCTTCCGGACTAACGGTCAGACGCAGCATATTGTTAACCTCCCTGTTTTTATTCAGCCTTCCTTGCCTGCTGGTTTGCACTGATGCAACATTTTATTATGGAATGTTGCATTTCCCAAATTCATTTATCATTTCAAGGAGGCCACTATGAGCACAACACAACCTATCCGTAGCAAACAGCTTTTACATGATTTCAAAAACTACTATCTTACCGAACAGCCGGAATTCCGGAATTACACCATTATCCTGATCGGTCTGAATACCGCTCTCCGCATCAACGACATCCTTCATCTCACCTGGGGAGATGTCTATTGCACAGAACACAGCCGCTTTTACACCCATCTCCTGATCACGGAGAAAAAAACAGAAAAAGAAACCAGAATCCTGATCAACAGAGAACTTCAGAAAACATTACTGTCCTACCGGAAAACACAGCCTTCCATAGCCGACACAGACTACCTCTTCCCCAGCCCCAGAAAAACCGGTTCCCCACTCTCCCGATACCAGGCCTACCGCATTGTCCGTAAAGCTGCTGAAGCCGTAGGGATCGAAGACGTGATCCGGTGCCATTCCCTGCGGAAGACCTTCGGCTACCATGCATGGAAAATGGGAACGCCACCCGCATTGCTGATGGAGATTTACAATCATTCTTCTTTTCAGATCACAAAACATTATCTGGGAATTGAACAGGATGACAAAGATGCCGTATTCCGCAATATACAGCTATGATATGTGTTACTTTAAATCATTATGACGATATAAACAATACGGGATAACGATTTTTATAAAAAGGACTAAAGTTTTCCCATGGTCAGCCGAAATATGTAGTGCAAGACAAAATGCAACATTCCATAATAGAATGTTGCATTTTTCTATTTTAATCCTTTCATTTCTGTGGTATTCTTTTAAAGACTGCATATTGCTATTTTTCGACAAATATTTTCTTTTATTGAAACATATACAGTCAGAATCAGGAGTACACATGAAAAGCTTTATATGTCAAATGTTCTATAAGCAGCGGGCGGCATTCGAGCAAAGCTACGCTTCCAGGGGCAAAGAGTACCCTCTTCCGGAAGACGTTTTCCTACAATCGGATATTTTCTATGACGAGAAGCATGTTCCGGCACATCGTCTGGATGTCTACCGTCCCAGGGGACGGGACGGAGAGATTCTCCCGGTCATCGTCAACGTACATGGCGGAGGCCTCCTCATAGGGAACAAGGAGTTCAACCGTCCTTTTTGTGCCTCCCTTTGTGAGGCGGGGTATCTGGTATTCAGCATCGAGTACCGCCTGATACCGGACTGTCTCTTCTATGACCAGCTGGCTGACCTGCATCTGGCACTGGATTTTATCCGGGATCATCTGACGGAATACGGCGGTGACATTTCCCACATATATGCCTGTGGCGACAGCGGCGGTGCCTGTCTGTTGACTTATGGAATCGCCATGCAGAAAAGCACTGCACTGGCACAAGCTGCCGGAGTAACCCCTTCTGACCTGCCAGTCCGGGCACTTGGTCTGGTCAGCGGTATGTTCTATACGAACCGCCTGGATCAGATCGGACTTTTCCTCCCCAGATATCTCTACGGCCGACATTATAAAAAAAGTGCTTTTGCCCCCTATGTATCTCCGGAGCACCCGGACATCGTGACCAGCCTGCCACCCAGTCTCCTGATCACCAGTGACAACGATAATCTTCAGAGCTATACTCTGAATTTTGAAAAGGCTCTGCGCAGACATCAGATGCCCCATAAACTGATCAACTACCCGAAGGATCCCCGCCTGACCCATGCGTTCAGCGCTTTTTACCCGGAGCTTCCGGAAAGCAGGGAAGTGATCCACCATTTGATTCACTTTTTTGAACATACCGGGGAAGAATGTAAAGGAGGATGTGTATCATGACATACGACGAAAATGTTTTCAAAGAAAAAGCCAATCGGAAAGCTCGTAAGATCTGGATCGTTTTTGCTGTTTTACTGAGTGCCAACTACGGCTCCGATGCGTCCGGGGGATTATATCCCACCACTTCTTATCTGATCTTTCTGGCATTATGCTGGCTGCCTCTGATCTTCGGCGAAGTGCTGTTACGTGTAAAGGGCTGGGCAACGGAGCTCTACCGCTACGATCTGGTCATCGGTTACGGCATCTTCTACACTTTTGTCATCTGTACTACAGCTTCCCCGATCGCTTTCACTTACATCCTGCCGGTGACGAGCCTGCTGGTACTATATAAGAACCGGAAATTCATGATCAACTGCGGTATCGCCAATGCCCTGATCATCATCGGTGCAGCCGTCTACCGCTATATGCTGGGCTTCAACAGTGCTTCCGATATGAAGAATTATCAGTTACAGCTGTCCTGTATCGTCCTGTGCTACATCTGTTATGTCATGTCCATCCGTCATCTGAACGAATCCGACGGTGCCATGACCGACAGCATCAAGGCTGACCTGCACAGAGTCGTAACTACCGTAGAGCAGGTTAAGTCTTCGAGTAATATCATTCTGGATGGCATCACTGTCGTAAGAGAACTGGCTTCCGAGAATAAGCATGGCTCCGATATCGTCATGCTGGGTATGAACGAGCTGACTGACAACAACAATATGCTGCAGGATCGTACCACATCATCCACACAGATGACCTCCGATATCCGCGCCCAGGTAGAAAATGTGGTAGCTCTGATCGGAGAAATGGTCACTCTTGTCGAAAAAACACAATCCCATTCCGGTGTCAGCGCGGAAGACCTGAAGAGTCTGGTGAATACTGCTGCTACCATGTCACAGCTGTCCACCGAGCTGGAAAATGTTTTGGAGAATTTCCGTCAGGAATTCGAAATGGTAAAACAGGAGACCGGCACCATAGAGAAGATCACGAATCAGACGAATCTGCTTGCATTAAATGCTTCTATCGAAGCTGCCAGAGCCGGAGAAGCCGGCAAGGGCTTTGCTGTCGTAGCGGATCAGATCCGTACCTTAAGCACTGAGACCCACGCTTCCTCTGAGCAGATCAGGGATGCTCTCTCCCGTTTGGATGCTACCTCCGCGAAGATGACCTCTTCCATTGAAGAGACATTAAAGCTGATCCAGATCACTCTGGAAAAAGTAACGCAGACCGGAGATAACGTAAATCAGATCGCTTCTGATTCCGTACAGCTGGGCAATCACATTCAGGTTGTAGATAATGCCATTAAAGAAGTAGAGAGCTCTAACACTCAGTTGGTATCCAACATGGAGCAGGTATCTAACATCGTGGACACCATCACAACCTGTATCACACACTCCAGCCGGACCAGTGAACGGATGCTCAGCAAGTATCAGGAAACAGCAGATAATATCAATACCATCGAAGATGTCATGGAGAACATGATGTGTGATCTGGGTATCGGTGGTTTCATGGGTATTGAAGATGTCAAGCCCGGCATGAAGATCGACTTACAGCTAGTCGGTCAGAAGGATGACAAATATCTTGGTGAACTGATCGAGCAGATCCCGGAGGGGCTGTTGGTATCCTGTCAGAAGAAGCTGACGCTTAACGGGTCTGCTTCCTGTATGCTGCAGGTCACCGCAGGTAATATCCTGTACTGTTGGGATAAAGCCACTATTTCTCCTGCTCCCGAATGCGGTGAACATGCCTTCAAGATCACCATTACTACCAGACCCAGGATCAACAATAGACGCAAATACCCTCGTATGGATCTGAATAATACCTGTACTATTAAGTTCAAAAATTCCGATACGGAATATGCGGCTACCATGGAAAATATCAGTGCCAACGGATTCGCCTTCCTTGCCACAGACAAGATATTCACCCAAAGCAAAAATGCAGAAGTCATTATCACAATCCATGATTTTGCTCTGCCGAATCATAATGAGCTGGAAGGTCGCATCATCCGCTGTTCCGACGATAACGGACTGTATATCGTCGGATGCCAGATGCCGGAGGATAATTTCTATATTCTGGAATATGTAGAGAATAACTTAAATAAATAGAATTCCTGTATAAAACCAAGGCTCCAAAAATGCCCATTCATATTCAAATGAATGGGCATTTTGAATGTTGTTTTTTACGGTTTCAATAGCCGGGCGATCAGACCCTCGACCTCCTGGAGCTGTTCTTTTGTGCTCTCTTTGTGGCTTTCCTTGCGGTATTTTGACGGAGACATGCCCTTCATGGCATGGAACGCCTTGGTAAATACCAGCGCATCACTATACCCACAGGACAGGGCGATACTCTCAATCGGATAATTGGTGGATTCCAGCAGCTCTCTCGCCTTGGTGATACGGAAGGTGGTAAGGAACTGCTGAGGCGACATTCCCAGATAATTCTGGAACAATGTATATAAATAACTGCGGTTGATACACACATAATCCGCCACATCCGTGACCTTGATAGGGTTACAGTAGTTACTCTGGATAAAAGATACCGCTTTTTTCACATACTGGTTCCCCTTATCCTCTTCCTCTCTGGCTACCACACCAGCGCTGTCCGCGATCACAGACAGAAATACTCCCAGCAGTCCGTTCCGGCGCAGATCATCCGCGATTCCAAAGGTATTGTGTTCCATCATATCACGGACAATAGAATACAGCTCCTCTGATTTATCACAGGAAAAAATAGGATGCCTGTCTGACAGTCCCATGCTATGTAAATACTCTTCCGCGCGGCTCCCGGCGAATCCCACCCACAGATAACTCCAGGGATCCTTCGCATCCGCCTGATAGAAAGCCAGCTCGTTGGGCTGGATCAGAAATCCGTACCCTGCTTCCAGCCGGTATTCCTTGTCATGGAACCGGAAATGCCCCTTGCCGCTTAAGACATAGTGGATCAGGTAGTGCGGCTTGGAGGCCGGTCCGAAGCTGTGTAGCGGCTCCGTCTGGGAACAACCGCAGCAGTTCACATACAGGCTTCCTGTCTTATCATTGGCAAAATCCAGTTTAAATGCTTTTTCCATGGTAATTCCTATCCTTTCCTCTATTCCTCATCAGCACATGTCACTATCCACACATCTGCCTCATCATCCGAAAGTTATCAACATTCCCATCGGTCAATTCACTATAATTCCGCCATTTTCATCAAATTCCACACCAAAATCCCTGCTGTACTCATTCATTCGTTGCAAGATCCGCTTTGCGTCCTCTCCGGTCGCCGGAGTCGGCTTGAAGTCATTCCGGGTCTTTACCGAGCTTACCATACAGGGAATGATCCGGGCGTTCTGGTCCTCCACCTTTTCCCCGTTCTCAAAAGTAAAGGTCTGCTGGAAGATCATGGTGTCCTTGTCCTCCGGATTCCGGTTGGCTCCGAAGCAGAAATTCGCCAGGCTGTAAATGATATATCTGCCCTTGTATTCCTCGATTCCCTGCAACACATGGGGATGATGACCGATGACCAGATCCACTCCCCAGTCGATACATTTCCTGCCCAGCTGCTGCTGATAATTCTCCGGATAGGTGTCTTTCTCAATGCCCCAGTGACAACAGGCAAGGATCAGATCCGCATTCTGCTCCCGCAAGACTTCGATATTATTCTGAATCAGTTTCTCCGCCTGTGCGCCCCATTCCACTTCATTGACGGAGATAATGCCGATCTTCAGATTCCGCTCTCCGCCGTGGGCTGCCGCACTGTCCGGGATCTCATAGATGCCTACATTTTTATCATAGGCATAGACAATGCCCTCCTGCTCTAATGCCGCCACCGTATCCCGGCTGCCCTGCTCTCCGTAGTCCAGTCGATGATTGTTCGCAAAACTGACCGCCTCAATGCTGCCTAAGGTCAGCAGATGGGCATACGCCGGATCTCCCTTGATGCAGTAGGTCTGCTCCTCACGCATCTGTTCCGATGTGGTCAACGGCCCTTCGAGATTCACAATGGTCATATCGTCCGACTCGAAAATATCTCTCACATTCTCGAAAAAATATCCCTCATCTTCCGCCTGATCGTACGCCTGGCGGAATGAATAGCTGTAATCCTGTTCCTGATGGTTGCCCAAAGTCACATCCCCTGCCGCGGAGATCGTGATCGTGTAGCGTTCACCCTTCAAAGTATCCGAATTCCCGAACTGTCCCGCTTCCGGCAATGCAGTATTGTCACCGGCCATCCCACCTGGCAGAACGATCTCCCCGATATTATCCCCGGGCTGATTGTCCTGCGGTCCGGTATGATAACCTCCGATGGGCTGCGCCAGTTCTTCCCGCCCCGGAATACAGACCTGCTGTGTGAGATCATCCCCGCAGCCGCTAAGCGCTATTGCACTGACCACACAAACCAGTGCCACAAACCGCTTTTTTCTCTGCCCCATAAACACTCTCCCTCTATATACAAAGAAATCCCTTATCCCTCTCCTAAATCGTCTTAATTTTCAGAAGCTGTTGTCGCAGTGCTGTCTCCCGTTCCATACAGATTCTCCTGCAGGAATTTCTTATTTGCCTCGAAATCCACCTCCAGCACGGACATTTTACGATGGGTCGCATCCTTATATGTGCCTTCAATGGGAATACTGTTCTGTATAATATCGTAAGTCAGAATCTTCGGTGCCATAAGACTTAACCGGTAACACTCCGCCTGGGTCAGGTTCGTGGTCAGATTCGGCATCAGACCGTCGATCAGGCCCTTTGGATTCGTGAGTACACCCTTAGGCAGCTTATGAATGACCTCTGTCAACACCTTTCTCTGTCGCTCGGTTCTGCCGAAATCCGTACCGATATAACGGTTTCTGCAATATGCCAGCGCCTGGGGACCGTTCAGATGCACCATACCTCCGGACAGATCATCGAAATAGTCCGTTCCCTCCGGTCTTCCCAGCAGGATATTATATTCTACCAGGTAGCCGTTCACGTATTCCACTTCCTTGCCGGTCAGCTCCAGATCCACGCCGCCGACCGCATCTATGAGATTCGCAAATGCCTCAAAATTCACCAGCACATAGCGGCTGATATGAATGTCAAAATTCTTCTCGATGGTCTCCATCAGCAGCTCCGCTCCGCCGTAGGAGTAGGCCGCATTCAGACGATTGTCCTTATGTCCCGGTATCTCTACATACATGTCACGGAGCAGAGATGTCATATATATCTTTTTCGTCTTGTTGCTAATAGACAGCAGGATCATGGCATCGGATCTGCCATCCTCCCCGTTCTCACGGGAGTCGTTACCGATCAGGAGAATATTAGTAACGCCTTCTTCCTTCATGGGAGAGCCTGCGACGGATTCGATCGCTTCATAATTCATCT
>OIZP01001476.1_pt1 | contig 11919 bp, 7 predicted proteins | sample 1588531 | NCBI WGS metagenome assembly OIZP01 (sample SAMN03283283) | human gut metagenome | biome: human-associated habitat; material: feces | host: Homo sapiens | place: Peru | collected 2012 | reverse complement strand
TGTTATGAATTTTCATTACATTAACTTGAACAGCAATTCCTAAACCAATTAATATAACAATTTCTGTAACAAATACTATTAAAACAATTTTTAGTGGAGTATTCTTTTTTAGCATTTTTTTATCTCCCTTCATTTTACTAATTTTTCTATTTCTTTGTAAATTCTTTCTTCTACATTTTGGTTTGTAACTTTATAAGCTAATTTTCCCATATTTAAGCATTTTTCTTTGTTTAATGCAATATCTTCGATTTCTTTATTTAAAATTTCACCTGTTAATTCATTATCTTTTATAATTTTTGCAGCACCTACGTTTTCTAGTACTTTTGCATTATACATTTGATGGTCATTACTAACATTTGGAAGAGGAATTAATATAGATGGTTTTGAAAGGTTAGAAATTTCTGTAATAGTCATTGCTCCACTTCTTGCAACAACAACATCACATATATTTTCAATCTCTTCCATATTATATATGTATGGTAAAATCTTACAATTTTCTATTTTATCTATATTAATATCTTTCTTAGATAATTCTTCTTTTATAATATCAAATTGTTTAGGTCCTGTTGACCATACAATTTGATAATTTTTATTCTTATTTTTTTCAATTATATCAATTAAAGCCTCATTAATTTTTTGTGCGCCTTGGCTTCCACCAAAAACAAGTATTATTGGCTTTAATCCATTTAAACCTAACTCATTTATTATTTTTTGCTTTTCATTTATAGTATAATCATGTTTTTTAATTTTAACTGGTGTTCCTGTAAATACTACATTTTTACAATTAGGAATTCTTTTTTTGGCTTCTTCAAATGAAACTAAAATTGTATCTGCTTTTTTCGATAGCATTTTTACAGCCTTTCCTGGAAAAGCATTGCTTTCGTGTAAAAGTACAGGAACTTTATTTGCTTTAGCAGCCATTACTACAGCTCCACATATATATCCTCCAGTTCCAATAACAATATCTGGTTTAAATTCTTTTACAATTTTCTTAGCTTCACCTATTCCCTTATATGTTTTATATAATTTCTTTAAATTTTCGCAAAAAATTCACCTTCTTTCCGTTGCCTTTATTATGATTTGCATTTATAATATAGATTAGTGCGTTGATGAAAATATTAAAAATGTTACTGGCAGAGGATTTTCCGAAAAGGCGATAAACAGCCGTGCATTGTAAATTATTTTCTGAAATTATATCATTTTCTTATTATGAGGTATATATGGAAAACACAAATTCTAACCTTGTCGGTCTTACCGATTCCGAAGTTCAAAAGCGTATAGATGAAGGAAAGGTAAATATTTCAACTAATATTAAAACCAAATCAATCAAAAGAATATTTTGTGATAACATTTTTACGCTTTTCAATCTTATAAATGTAATTTTGCTTGCGGCATTGATTTTTGTGGGTTCACACAAGAATATGCTTTTTATCGGTGTTGTTATCGCAAATATAATTATAGGTATAGTTCAGGAAATTCGTTCCAAAATAAGCGTTGACAAGCTGACTATTTTGTCTGAGAAAAAAATCAATGTTCTCAGAAACGGTAAAATTGCTGAAATAAGTAAAGATGAGATTGTTCTTGATGATATTCTTGTGCTTTCAAGAGGAAGCCAGATTCCTGCCGACTGCATTGTATGCGACGGCAACTGCAGAGTCAACGAAAGTTTGCTTACAGGCGAATCAAATCTCATTGAAAAAAATGTCGGAGATGAACTTCTTTCAGGCAGTTTTATTGCGGCAGGAAAATGCTATGCTCAGGCTGTAAAGGTCGGATCCGATTGCTATGCCGCAAAGATAAATAACGAAGCCAAATATATTAAAAAAGTAAATTCTCAGATTATGGAGTCATTCAATTTCATTATCAAAATCTGTACATTTGTACTTTTTCCGATTGGCATTGCATTTTTTATTCGACAATTCACACTGCCCGATGCAACATTGCAGTCTGCTGTAATCAGCACTGTTGCGTCGCTTGTCGGTATGATTCCAAAGGGAATGATTCTTCTTACAAGCTCTGTTCTTGCAGTATCAATTATCAGGCTTTCATCTAAAAAGGTTCTTGTACAAGAGATGTATTGCATTGAAACACTTGCAAGAGTTGATGTGCTTTGTCTTGATAAAACGGGAACGCTTACAACAGACGAAATGACGGTAACAGGTGTCATTCCGTTTGAGGCTGATGACAATAAAATCAAGAAAGCACTTTCTTCAATTGTAAAAGCGTCCGATGAACTGAATGCAACTTTGTATGCACTGCGTGACTATTCGGATTCCGTTTCACCGTATGAGTGCAGTAAATTTTGCGATTTTTCCTCCGAAACAAAATGGTCGGGAGGTACATTTGAAAACGGCAAGACCTACATAGTCGGTGCGACTGAATGTATTTTAAAAAGCAGAGAAAAGTATTCCGAGGTGTATTCTGAGATTGAAAAGATAAATCAAACTGTCAGAATCCTTGTTCTTGCCGAAAGCGATAGTGAACCGGACAAAGACTCATTGCCTGATGATTTAAAACCGCTTGCACTCGTTCTTATCAAGGATAAACTTCGTGATAATGTAAATGAAACGGTAAAATATTTTAAGGAACAGGGTGTCACCTTAAAGGTTATTTCAGGCGACAGCGTTAAAACTGTTAAAAATATTGCACTTGACACAGGAATTGAGGGTGCAGAAAATGCCATTGATATGTCAACCGTGACAACAGATAAAGAGCTTGAAGATGCGGCAGAGCGTTGTAATGTGTTTGGCAGAGTAACTCCGGCTCAAAAGAAAAAGCTTGTGGTTGCCCTAAAAAAGCACGGACATTCGGTTGCTATGACAGGTGACGGCGTAAATGATGTTCTCGCACTCAAAGAGGCGGATTGCTCCGTAGCTATGGCGTCGGGCAGTGATGCCGCACGAAATGTGTCACAGCTTGTACTTGTTAATAATGACTTTGGCGCAATGCCGAGCGTTGTGGCAGAGGGCAGACGAACAATCAATAACCTTGAACGAAGCTCTGCACTCTATCTTGTAAAGACGATTTATTCGGTTATACTCTCAATTTTCTTCATATTCTTCCGCACAGGATATCCCTTTGAACCGATACAGCTTACGCTTGTCGGTGCATTAACGGTTGGATTGCCGTCATTTGTACTTGCTCTTCAACCGAACAAAGACATTGTAAAGGGTAATTTCACCGTAAATATAATAGCAAGATCACTCCCAACAGCTTTTTGTATTTCGGCAGATACAATATTACTCGCAATTTTAAAGTATATGACAGATATGCCGCAGGCACAGTTTTCAACTCTCTGCGTATATCTTACTGCATTTTCATGTATGCTGCTTGTAATCAGATTATCAATCCCGTTCAATCCTCTCAGAGCCGTTATGGTCATCGGATGTTCCGCGGGAATAATAATCGGTTCAATCTTCTTCGGCGGATTGTTCTCACTTGTATCGCTTACATTTGAAAACATCGTATTGCTTGTAATCTTTGCTGCAGGCACATTTGTTGTATTTAATATACTCTACAATATAGCACAGCACTATATAGAAAAATTTAAAAAGGAAAGTCATCTTAAACTGACTGCAAAAAGAAATGCAAATAAACAAAAACGCTGAAAAATTAATCAGACAACTGAATAATCAAGGCTATGAGGCTTTTATAGTGGGCGGTTGTGTTCGTGATTATCTTCTCGGTTTGACTCCGCATGATACAGATATTTGCACAAACGCTTTGCCTGAGCAGACAAAAAAATGCTTTGGGGCTTATCGTACATTTGATACAGGTATCAAACACGGCACAATTTCCGTTGTATGCGGCGGTGAAGTCTATGAAATCACAACCTACCGTATTGACGGTGATTATTCCGATAACCGTCATCCGGACAGCGTAAGCTTTACACGAAACATAAACGAAGATTTGCAACGCCGTGACTTTACGGTAAATGCAATGGCATATAACGCTGAATACGGTCTTGTCGATCCATACGGCGGTAAAAATGATCTTAAAGATAAAATTATCCGTTGTGTTGGAAATCCCAATACACGCTTTAATGAGGATGCTCTGCGAATCTTGCGGGCATTACGCTTTGCCTCTGTTTACGGATTTTCAATTGAAGAGAACACATCAAAGTCTATATTTAAAAATGCAGACTTGCTAAAAAACATTGCAACAGAGCGTGTGATTTCGGAATTTTTAAAGCTCATCTGCGGTAAGGATGCCGTAAAAATTCTTGACGCTTACCGAGAAACTATTGCTGTTATTATCCCTGAAATTACCGTTATGTTCAATTTCAATCAGAACAACATTCATCATTCGTATGATTTGTGGCAACATACCCTGACTGCACTCGGCACAATTGAACCGAATCCCATACTTCGTATGACAATGCTTTTGCATGACATCGGCAAGCCTTCTGTCGAAACCACCGACAACAGCGGTCAATCGCATTTTCAGGGACATCAGCTTGAAAGTAAAAAAATTGCAGACAGAATTCTGCACAGACTAAGATTACCGTCTGATTTTATTAACAAAACTCTTCTGCTTATTGAATATCATGATGTCCGTTTTAACGGCAGTAAAAAGCTTATGAAAAAGGTTATGAATGTACTCGGTACAGACCTTACAAAGCAGTTGTTAGAGGTCGAATACGCCGATATATCTGCCCAGTCTGAATATCAGCGAGAAGAAAAGCTCGGATATCTTGAAACGGCTAAAACACATCTTAATGAAATAATCAAAGATAACGAATGCTTTAAGCTGAGTCAGCTTGATATCAACGGTAAAGATGTTTTAAACCTTGGCGTAAAAGAGGGAAGAGATGTCGGAAATATTCTCGATTATCTGCTAATGCTTGTAGTAGATGCAAATGTTCCAAACAAAAAATCAATACTCATATCTAAAGCCAAAGAATATATTTACGGTAATCAAATAAATAAGTAATTAAAAAAGAGGATTTCAGCGAAAACTGAAATCCTCTGATTTTTGTTTAAAATTAAAGAACCTTTGATAAAAATTCTTTTAAACGGTCGTCCTGCGGATTATTGAAGAACTCCTGCGGATTGTTCTTTTCTTTGATAACACCGTCGTCAATAAATACAACATCGGTTGCAACTTCCTTTGCAAAGCCGATTTCGTGAGTAACAACAACCATTGTCATACCTGCCTTGGCAAGCTCTTTCATAACATCAAGAACTTCGCCGACCATTTCGGGGTCGAGTGCAGATGTTGGCTCGTCAAAGAGGAGAACATCGGGATTCATCGCAAGCGCTCTTACAATTGCAATACGCTGTTTCTGACCGCCTGAAAGCTGGTTAGGATATGCGTTTGCCTTTTCGGCAAGTCCTACACGCTCCAAAAGATCCATAGCGTCTTTTTTAGCCTCATCTTTGCTCTTGCCAAGAAGCTTGACAGGAGCCATTGTAAGGTTATCAATAACAGTCTTGTGGGGAAAAAGGTTAAACTGCTGGAACACCATTCCCATTTTTTGACGGTGAACATTTATATTAACCTTTGGATCCGTAATATCTGTACCCTCAAAGAAAATGTGTCCGCCTGTCGGTTCTTCAAGTCTGTTAAGGCAACGGAGAAAAGTTGATTTACCCGAGCCTGACGGACCGAGAACAACAACTACATCGCCTTTAAAAATGTCAATATCAATACCTTTAAGAACCTGAATATCCTTACCAAATGATTTTTCAAGTCCTCTTACGGAGATCAATGCGTTATCTTTCACTCTTTTTCAATCTCCTTTCAAATCTTCTGAGGATGTACGAAAGCACAAGCACAATTACAAGGTAAATCAATGCAACCGTAATAAGCGGGAAGAATGCCTCGTAAGTTCTTGAACGAATCATATTACCTATATATGTGATATCTGCAAGCGCAACATAACCTGCAACCGAAGTTTCTTTGAGAAGTGTAATAATTTCATTGCCGAGTGCAGGAAGAACATTTTTAATTGCCTGCGGAAGAACGACCATTGTCATTGTCTGTCTGTTGTTAAAACCGAGTGAACGGCTTGCCTCAGTCTGACCGATGTCAACAGCCATAATGCCCGAACGAACAATTTCTGCAACATAAGCGGCAGAGTTCATACCAAATGCAATGATTGCGGCAAAGATACCGTTTCTTACAGATGCAAGAATAATGTAATACATAATCATCAACTGAACTACAACAGGTGTGCCTCTGATAACAGTAATGTAGATGTTGCAAATCGCATTAAAGAATTTCAGAACACAATCACCGAAGCTCCTGCATTTTCTCTTGTCAAGCTGAATATCGTGAGTAGCTCTTACAAGAGCAATGACAAAACCGATAATAACACCGATAATACCTGCAAACAATGTGATTTCAAGGGTTACAAGCAAACCGCTTAAAAGCTGCTGCCATCTGTTATCTGTGATGAATGTGTTTTTAAAGCTTTCGCCGAGATTGCCGAACAAACTGCCCGACGCACTGTCGTTTACGATAATAACCTGAGTTGTGTTGGCATATGAAGTTGAAAAGTCGATATTTTTTCTTCTTTCCGGTGTGTCGGTCATACCCGCCATACCGAAATCGTCTTTGCCGGTCTGAACAGCAGTGATAACAGAATCAAATTCCATATCATCAATAACAAGTTTTTTACCGAGCTTGTCACAGATTGCTGTAGCCATCATCGGGTCAAGACCGACAATTTCACCGCCCTCAACATATTCATACGGTGGAAAAGCAGCGTTCGTAGCCATATGAAGTTCACCGTCATACTTGATATCCTTAGGTGATTCATATGGTACGGTATCAGTATTACCCTCTATGTAATAGCTTTTGATTTTATCAAGAACGCCTTCGTCTTTAAGCTCTGCAAGAGCTTTGTCAATTTTTTCGGTGAGTTCATGATTTTCCTTTGAAATGCAGATTGCATACTGCTCTTCCGCAAAAGGTTCATCAAGAATTTTTAGTCCTGCATTTGCTTTTACAAATTCCTTTGCCGGTTCACTGTCAATTACAACGCAGTCGATTTTATTCTGTGTAAGAGCCACGATAGCGTCGGCACCCTTGCTGTAACGCATAACCTTGGTGCCGTCAGCCTCATAGTCAGATACAAAAGTATCGCCGGTTGTACCTGTCTGAACACCTACGGACGCTCCTTTGATATCATCGGCAGTCTTAATTTCCTTAACCGATGAATCACCGCATCCCGTGAACAGAAAGACAGTAGAGAACAGCATTGAAATCAGTACCAATAAAGTAACTGTCTTTTTCATTGTTTTCCTCTTTTTCTTTCTCTTAAAATATTTATTTGCAAATCTTTATCAGATTCTTGCAACGCCTGATTCAATTGCGGCCTTCTTAACAGCCTCAGCAACAGTTTTGCCGATTCTCTTGTCAAATGCCTCGGGAAGAATATAATCTGCATTAAGCTCTTCATCGCTCACGAGTGAAGCAATTGCAAAAGATGCGGCAACTTTCATTTCTTCGTTAATATCGCTTGCACGGCAGTCGAGAGCACCTCTGAAAATACCCGGAAAAGCAAGTACATTATTAATCTGGTTAGGAAAGTCACTTCTGCCTGTACCGACTACAGCCGCACCTGCCTTTTTAGCAATGTCAGGCATAATCTCGGGAGTCGGATTAGCCATAGCAAAAAGGATAGGATCCTTAGCCATTGACTTAACCATTTCTTCGCTTACGCAACCTGCGGCAGAAATTCCGAGGAATACATCAGCACCCTTCATTGCATCTGCAAGCGAGCCCTCAAGGTGAGAAAGGTTAGTAATTTCAGCCATTTCCTGTTTAACAGCGTTAAGTCTCTGATCACCCTTGCAGATAATACCCTTACTGTCGCAAAGTGTAATGTCCTTTACACCCATATTAAGAAGGTGCTTTGCAATTGCAATACCTGCCGCACCTGCACCGTTCATAACAACCTTGATTTCGTCAAGTTTCTTGTGAACAAGCTTGAGTGAGTTGATAAGACCTGCGGCAACAATAACTGCAGTACCGTGCTGGTCATCGTGGAAAATCGGAATATCGCATTTCTCTTTGAGCTTCTTTTCAATTTCAAAGCATCTCGGAGCGGCAATATCCTCAAGATTGATTCCGCCGAATGAACCGCTGATAAGGTAAATTGCGTTTACAATTTCGTCAACATCCTTACTTCTTACGCAAATAGGAAATGCGTCAACATCGCCGAATTCCTTAAAAAGCGCACATTTGCCCTCCATAACAGGCATACCTGCCTCAGGACCTATGTCACCAAGACCGAGAACAGCTGTACCGTCGGTTACAACGGCAACAAGGTTGTTCCTTCTTGTGAGTTCAAAAGACTTGTCATAGTCCTTCTGAATTTCAAGACACGGTTCTGCAACACCCGGAGTATAGGCAAGAGAGAGGTCTTCAGCCGAGTTAATCGGAACTCTTGAAACAACTTCAATCTTACCGTTCCACTCATAGTGTTTTTTGAGTGATTCTTTTCTGATATCCATATCGGTAACTCCTTATAATTAATTCCCTTTCATTATACCCCTAAAAAGCCGTTATATCAAGTAAAAATCACAAAATTCATTTGACTTTTGTACAAAAAAGGTATAAAATAAATGTGCGAGTGTGTTGAACAGCTGCGAGCAGCTGCCGAAAGGTACTGTGCGAGGAAAGTCCGGGCTTCACAGAGCAATAATAACGGCTAACGGCCGCCGGAGGCGACTCCAGGGATAGTGCAACAGAAAATTACCGCCATTATATGGTAAGGATGGAAAGGTGAGGTAAGAGCTCACCGGAGGGCAGGAGACTGCTCTGCCGTGTAAACCCTATTTGAAGCAACACCGTGGTAGGACATTATACGCTTGCTCGGCGTGTCCTTAGGAGGTGGCATCGAGCAGATTCGGTAACGGTCTGCCAAGATAGATGGCTGTTCACGACAAAACCCGGCTTACAGACACAGTCGCATATTAGGGCACCTTTTATGGGTGCTTTAATATTATTGTCGAATTTTAGCAATTTGTACAAATGTTATGCACATTTGCAATTAATTTAAAAAATGCATTGCATTTATGCTGCTCTTTATTGTACTTTGCTTTATGCTGAAATCTATTGAAATTGATTTAATTTGATTTAATTTGATTAGTTTCAGTCGACTGATTCGACACATAGTAGAGTTTTGAAATTAATTTGAAAGGTGTGTAAAATTTTGAAAACAAAATCAAAAATACTCAGCGCAATATTGAGTGTGAGCATCCTGTCGGCAAGCCTATCTGCCTTTGTATCCGGTTCACTCGGTGTTCAGGCGGCAGAAAGCTCGCCAACCGTATCGGCTAATAAGTACAGACTCAAAGATAATATTCAGGACGGTGTAATTTTACATTGTTTTGACTGGACTTATAACGATATTAAGGCTGAATTGCCTAAAATTGCAAAAGCCGGATTTACAAGTATACAGACTTCTCCGGCACAGCCAAACGGAACAGGTACTTGGTATTGGTTATATCAGCCAATTTCATTCAGTATCGGAACAAATGGTATCGGCACAAAGGCTGAACTTCAGTCGCTTTGTGATGAGGCAGAAAAGTACGGGATTAAGATTATTGTCGATGTTGTCGCTAACCATTTGAGAGGCGATCACAACAACATAGACAACGATTTAAAGCCATCCGAGTATTGGCATACCTTCGGCGGAGGTATTGACTGGAAAAACCGTTGGCAGGTAACACACGGCTCGATTGGTATGCCGGACATTGCAACCGAAAATCCATTTGTTCAGCAAAAAGTCTGCAACTATGTTCAGGAACTCAAGTCGGTAGGTGTTGACGGACTTCGTTGGGACGCTGCAAAACACATTGGCGTTCCGAGCGAGGGCGACGATTTCTGGAAATCGGTAACACAGTACGGTCTTTATAACTACGGCGAAATTCTCGGTGGTCCCGATGACCGTTCGACAGGCAATGAAGACATTATGAAAGAGTATACCGATTATATTTCTGTTACAGACAGTAACTACGGTAAAGAACTTCGTGATTCATTTAACTCAGGCAAAGCACCTGCTTCAAGCGGAAACTGGAGTGAAAAAGGCATTTCAAACGATAAGCTTCTTTATTGGGGTGAAAGCCATGATACATGGTCAAATAACAAAGACTGGGGCTTTTCAAATGAAATGAGCCAGAATGTTATTGACCGTGCCTATGCGGTTGCGGCAAGCCGTAATAAGGTTACTGCTCTTTATTTTTCCCGTCCTTCTTCAACCAACAAAGACAGTATCAAAATGGGAGAAAAAGGCTCAACTCATTTCACCAGCAGTGAGGTTGCCCAAATCAATAAGTTCCATAATGCAATGGACGGCAAAGCCGATTACTACACAGTGTCAGACGGTTGTTCTGTAATTACCCGTAAAGACGGCGGTGCTGTTATCGTAAAAGGCAGCGGAAGCGGCGAGGTATCGGTAGAAAACGGCGGCGGTTACGCAAAACCGGGTACATACACAGACGCTGTTTCGGGCAACACATTTACAGTTACATCAAGCACCATTTCAGGTACAATAGGTTCATCAGGTATAGCAGTAGTCTATGATGCTGAACCCGAAGGACCTTCAGCGTCAGTAACTCCGGGTTCAACAAACTACAATACAGATGAGCTCACACTTACGCTCAATTGCAAGAATGCAAAAAATGCTCAGTATTCAATTGATGACGGTGCATTTGTAAACTACACAAACGGTCAGAAAATTACAATCGGTACAAACCTTGCTTACGATACTGTAACCACAGTAACAGTAAAAGCAAGCGACGGCAAGACAACATCCGATCCGGAAACATATACATACACAAAGGTAGACCCGAATGCCGTAAAGGTTGTTGCTTATGATAACTCGTCAACCAAGTGGTCTAAGGTCAATGCATATTTCTGGAGTGATGATAATAAAGAAATGACATCGTGGCCGGGCAAGAAAATGACCGACAAGGGTAATAATATTTTTGATATTGAAGTGCCTGACGGTGCAAAATATGTAATCTTCAACAACGGTGACAGTCAGACAGATGACCTCATGATTGCAGACGGTAATAAAATTTACAGCAACGGTTCTTGGCAGAATTATTCGACTGTAAAACCCACTCAGCCGACAACAGCTCCTTCCACGACAGTCCGTCCTACAATCGCAACTCAACCTACCACAACTCAGCCTACCACATCACAGCCTGCTACGACACAGCCTGCTACAACACAGCCGTCTACAACTCAGCCGGCAACAGAGCCTTCAAACAGAATTCTTATCGGTGATGTTGATTTAAACGGAACAATTACAGTCTGTGATTCAACAGAGGTTCAAAGATACATTGTTAACATATCGACTTTAAGCGATGAGGCTCTCATTGCGGCAGATGTAAACAAGGATTCTGTTATTTCTGTAAAAGACGCAACTATGATTCAGGCTTATATCGTTAAGCTTATTGGTGAAGACTCATACTGCGGTACTTACACAGAAAATGTTGCACCCACCCAGCCTACAACAAATGTCACAGAGCCAACAACCGAACCGACTTCAATTCAGACGAAGAATTATGTTTATTTCAATAATACGGAAAACTGGTCAACAGTAAATGTCTATGTATGGAGTTCAAAAGATTCGACTTATATGAGCTGGCCCGGCAAGGCTATGGAAAGTATAGGTAATAACACATACAGATTTGAACTTCCGAATGGTGCAGAATATGCTATATTCAATAACGGTTCAGCACAGACAGGTGACTTAAAAATCCCCGATGTAAATATGATTTACTCAAACGGACAGTGGAGTAAATACTCCGAGTAAAATTTAATAAGTTTATCTAAGAGCCGCCCCGCACAATCAAGCGCATTTTGCTGTTTTGATTTTTACTGTCGGGGCGGCGCTGTTATTTGTTTAAATCACAATACAAAATAAACGGTTCATCATGATTTTTTGTGGGATGGTGA
>OIZP01001472.1_pt1 | contig 11937 bp, 10 predicted proteins | sample 1588531 | NCBI WGS metagenome assembly OIZP01 (sample SAMN03283283) | human gut metagenome | biome: human-associated habitat; material: feces | host: Homo sapiens | place: Peru | collected 2012 | reverse complement strand
GTACGAGTGTCCCGAGGATCATGCAGATGCATTGGCTAATGGTATCGTACCAAATGTCATCCAACGTGATGGCAGTTGCACGGAGCAGGTCCAGTTTGCCTATAACGAAACTACCATAACTGACGAGCAAAAGTCAAGTACTAATCCAGAAGATTTGAAGGTATGTCTTGAAGCTGCAGTCATACCGGAAGCCTACAAGGATTTTTTAACCGATGCACAGATTGTAGAGGTCAAGGAGTACACTTCTGATGTAGCAGAGTCTGCTGTACTGAAGATGACTCCCGAGCAGATGCGTGCCAAGGCTCTTGAAGGATACTTCGTGAGGGATGCCGAACGCAATCTTGTCTATTGTCCGCAAGGAGAAATCCTGAGGCAAAAGTCTATCAAAAGAAACGGTATGATTCGCTACTGCAACAAGCTTGCATGTAAAAAATGCAAGTGCAAGTGTACCATCCAGAAGTTCAAGGAGGCAGACTTCAACAAAGACACCTTGATAAAGGCAACCGAAGCAAAACGCAAGCAACTCAAAGAAGAGAATAAGGACAAGCCAAAACCTCCAAGAATGAAGGTCGTGAAGAAGGTTGTCCGTTACGTTTTGCATCTAGACCAGAACAAGATGGACAATCGCAAATGCCTCTCCGAGCATCCTTTCGGAACCATGAAGCGAGCACTTGGGCAATACTACTTTTTACTGAAAGGCAAACTGAAAGTAACTGCTGAGATGGGTCTTTTCTGCCTATCTTATAACCTTCGTCGTGCCATATCTCTCAAAGGTGTACCTGCTTTGATTGCTTCTCTTGGATAATGACCTGTAGGGATCAATACCATCGAAAAACACGCTCTATTAGTGTTCATATCGGCCTTTTTAAGCCCTTATGACGAATTGTTTAACATAAAACAAAATTTTAAGATGAAAAAATATATGCCCTTAAATGGGCTTAGGTGGAGTCGCGATAGCGGTTTCACCCTATGTGATACACCCCAAAACGGCCGTTCTCGGACGGGCTGGGGGGGTGATTCGACTAGTCGAATCACAGCTTTTTAAACTGAAGTTGAGAAGGGCTTCTGCTCACGAAAGAGCAGAGTTGATGAGAAATCAATTTTACTTTCTTGGCAAGAATGTAGAATTATATACTTTGTCATTTGGCACAGAGCCTTATCTGATAAGCATTCATGATTATGTGATTTGTGCTCATGATGTGGATTTTGTTAACCATGATGTAAGTGTGTTTAATGCTGCCCAGTATTTAGGTCTAAGACGAGGTGATATAGATAAGGTTGGAAGTATAGAACTTTTTGAAAATTGCTTTGTGGGAGCGAGAACAATCTTGATGCCTAATAGCTCTGTTGGAAAGAATTCTATCGTGGCTGCAGGCAGTATCGTAACGAAACACATTCCTGATAATGAAGTTTGGGGCGGTGTCCCAGCTAAGTTTATCATGAAGGTGGAAGATTACTTTGCAAAGATTCAAATGCAATCAGAAAAGTATCCATGGATGCCGTTAGAGAAGAAAAACGGCATGACAAAGGATGAGCTAGTACGCTCTCGCCAAAAATTTTTCTTCAAAAAATAGCAGACTATGATTTGTAAATTTATAGAACTACACGACTCTGGTAATGAACCGATATTGATAAATCCTTCTTGGATTGCTTGTATCGAAAAGAATGAAGATGAAGGTTGTTCGGTCAGATTAGGTGTTTCTTCAGATGGCGGAATAGCTTATTCTAAGTATGTTATTGAAAGTTATGAAACAATCAAGAATCTGTTATGCTAAACTCTGACGATAATTATATCCCTGTTGATGATGCAATGCAACGATTTGAGGATCATCTCCTTTCTCATGATAGGGTGGTACTTTCTGCCAAGTTTGGTGACGGTAAGACCTTTTTCTTGAAAAAGTTCAAGGAGAAATGTATGATGGATGCAGAATCGCCTTTTGAGTTTATAACGCTTTATCCTGTCAATTACCAAGTACTGGGGAATAAGGACATCTTTGAACTCATTAAGCATGATGTGCTTTTGCAGATACTTCAAGCTGGTATCATTGATGTTAAGTATGAGATAACAGATAGGATGGCTTTTGAGTTTTATGTTCAAAGCCATTTCTGTACAGTAGGAGAGTCTTTCTTTGAGATGCTGAAGTCGTGCGGTGCAGACGATATGGTGACTAAAGGCTTCTTGGCTGCTTTCAAATCTGTAAACTGGCTCAAAAGTTTGAAAGATAAAGTTGGGGAGTTTAAGAAAGAAATAGACCAGACAGCTTTTCTTGATAATTATCTATCCACTTTTGATGAAAACTCTGTTTATGAGAATGACATAATCACTAAGATTATTCGTGATAATATTAAAGCTTATCAAGAGAAAAATGGAAAGCGAGTAGTTCTTGTGATAGAGGATATGGATAGGCTTGATCCTGCACATCTCTTTCGTATCATGAATGTCTTTTCTGCTCACATGGATTATGGCTATCGCAGTATGCAGCCAATCGACAGTTCGCTAGTTGGCAACAAATTTGGGGTAAGTAATGTCGTATTTGTGATGCATGAGAAAAATACTGAGGCACTATTTCATCATTTTTATGGAGAATGTGCTGATTATGATGGTTATATGTCCAAATTCTATAACAAGGACATTTTCCGATTCTCTTTAGCTGAAGAAAAGGAAAATTACGCTTTAGCACTTATTTCTGAAGAAACCGGATTAGGAGAGGAACGTATCAAGGAGTATTTTGATAAGGGGTTCTTGGCAGCTAAGACTATGCGTCAGATAATCTTTGCTATGGATAAGATAGAAGAACAATTTTACTCTATAAGGGTTAAGGAGGATATAAGACCAAATCCTCAAATTCTGAAACTTTTAGTTATAGCCAAGAGATTAGGTGTTAGCAATGATAAAATAATTTCTGTAGTTGTTAATCATTTCAAAGACCTGGATAGATTTTATGTTGATAGACTTCTTCCTTTGATCGCTCAAAATCCAAGAACAGGTGAATTGGAGCAAGTTTATGTAATAAATCGACAACACGGAGACTGCTTTATTGCAGTTACAGATATTCATAATGACGGAATGTGTAATCCTTCTATAATGACAGCCTTTGCTGTGTCAGATGCTGATAGAGAAATAAAGCAAAGGACAACGAATATGTTGTATTTGTTAGGTTATTAAAAAAATATAAGGTATGATTACAAAACGGCAATATTCTATAAAAGCCAGCTCTTATGTAATTAATCTTTTAGGTGAAGAGCTAATTGGTAGTGATAGTTTGGCTTTATTTGAATTGGTCAAGAATTCTTATGATGCAGATTCTCCGGATGTTATCATATACCTTAATGATATTTTGTCAAAAAATGGTGAGATTATCATTGAGGACTCTGGTAATGGGATGACACCGGAAGTGATAGAGAAAGCTTGGCTTACGATTGGTACTGATTACAAACGTAAGGAATTGAAAATTAGCCCGATTTACCATCGTGTTTCTATGGGAAATAAAGGTGTAGGGCGTTTGGCAGTTCATCGGTTAGCTCATAAGATCAAAGTGGAAACACAAGCTAGAGAGGACTTCTTTGGCTCAAAATTGACTATAAATTGGGATAAACTGGTTAATGCAGGAACTCATCTTGAGGATTTAGGTGTATCTGTTGAGCATGGATTAGTTGATTTAATAAAGGGAGGACATGGTACAAGAATCACTTTGTCGGACCTAAAAAATCATAATTGGAATGCTACTAAAGTAAAAGGGCTTGTAGGTAAATTACAAGGCATCATCAACCCTTTTAAGCCGAAAGATGATTTTGAAATTATTATCAAATCAAATGATGTTAAGGTTCAGGGGTGGATAGATTCTGTAACCCCATCCTCTAAGTTTTTTGCTAATAGTCTTTATCGCTTTGATTTTAAACTGACACCAAGTAGCGAACAGGATGAAGATATCGTATCTTTTCTTTGGAAATATACATTCAATCCTGTTAATATGCCTTCTGATAGTAAAGTCTTGCCTAGGGTAATAGAAAGAAATGAAGGTTTGATGATTGATGGCAAAACATTTATCAATTATGATAGAGACTCTGTTGAAAAGTTTTATTTGAAAAATAAATTATTGAAGGATTTTGGTACAATTGAAGGCTGTCTTTATGGCTTTTCTAGTGAAGGGAAAATCTTAGATTTAATTTATGGTGCAGGTAAAAGAGAACTTTTGAAGAGTTATTTGTTGCAGAATGGTGGAGTAAAAATTTTTAGAGATGGTATCCGAGTTTATAATTATGGTGAACCGAATGACGACTGGTTGGGTATTAATCAAAATCGTGTGAGGAGAATGGGAAATCATTTCTCGAAAAATCAGATTATTGGCGGTATCAGTTTAAGCTTGGAAGATACGAAAAAATCATTGGTTGAAAAAACCAATCGCGAAGGATTTATTGAAAGCGATAGCTTTGAATTGTTTACCCTTATTATAAAGTCTGTATATTCGTATTTTGAGAAGTGTGCTATTTCTGATCGAGAAAAATTGTTAGCTTTTACAGATAAAACTTCAGTGACGAAGAAAATAGGTTTTTCTGAAACGATACAAGAGTTAGAGAAAAAGCTGGAAGCTAAGAACTTGACAAAAGAATTTTCTGCTTTAGTAGGAAGAGTAAAGAAGGACTATGATAATATGCGCAACGTTATGCTTAATTCGGGTATGAATGGCTTGAATCTCACGATAGTCTTCCATGAGGTGGAAAGAGAAATGGGGTTCATTAGTCATGATATCATGAAAAAAGGCTGTGACTTGGATAGTATCAGACTGCGTATAAAAAGTCTGATGGAATTAATAGAAAAGTTCATGCCTTTAATGCGCAATAGCAAAAATGCCACGGTGTTAGCTTCTAAATTTGCAGAACGAGTAGCAAGAATCCATGAAACAAGATTTCGTTATCATAAGGTTCTTTTCTCAAATCGCTTTACGGATGAAAAATCTACTGATTTTCAAATTACAGGACCTGCAGGAATGATTATGAGTGCGTTGTCTAATATCATAGATAATGCCATTTTTTGGTCTCGTGAAAGAAGAGCAAAAGATGGAGATGAATTTAAGCCTGCTGTGATGGTAGCCCCTGATTTAGTTCATTTTGATGGGCCGGCAATTATCGTTGCTGATAACGGATGTGGATTTCAAATGGATGAAGATGAAATGATATTGCCATTTAGAAGTCTCAAGCAGAATGGTATGGGTATCGGGCTTTACTATACAAGTTTGGTGATGGAAATAGTTGGTGGAAAATTATTATTTCCTGCTATTGATTCATTAGATTTACCTCCTGCATATAATGGAGCTTGTGTGGCTTTGGTCTTTTCTAATAGTAATAAAAATAAGAAGGTATAATATGTTAGAAACAAATAATAATATTATTATTGTTGATGATAATGAACAGCACCTTAATTATTTAGCAAATGTTTTTTGTCATTATGGTATTGGATGTCGAACTTTTCTCTATGACGAATTTAATATTATTCAAGAGCCTCTAGAAAATGTAAAGTTGGCATTTTTTGATATTACTCTGACTGACGCCGGTGATGAAAATGCTCAGATGGCTGTGCTTAGAGATGCGTTAAAGTCTTATATTTCTCTTAAGAACAAAGCTTTTGCTTTAGTGTTTTGGACAAGTAATCCCGAGTATAAGGAGCAATTTGTTGAGTTTGTTAATCGCTCGGAAGATAAGGAGGAAGTTCCGAAACCTCTGAGTATTGAGGTTATTGACAAAATACAGTTCCTTGATAATATAGATGGAATTCAAGAACGGTTATCTGAATTGATGGATGAAAAAATAATCAAATGTTTATTCTCTTTTGATTCCGAATTAAAGCAAGCTTCAGAAAAAAGTCTTAATGAGGTCCTTGATTTGATAGAGTTTCCTGATGAATGGGGGAAAAATGAACAGTTCGTGGATAATATAAGAGATGTCTTTGCTTTAATAGCAATGGAGACATTTGGAAAAAAACGAGGTGAGAAAGAACCGGATCTTGCTATAAAAGAAGCTTTTGGACCTTTATTCTTGCACCATTTGTGTGATATACCTTCAACTGTATGGAAGGATTTCTTTAGCGGGAAAAACATAACAAGAATTCATGATTTTCCAGGTGTAGGAATAGCCGCTAAGTTGAATACAATCTTTCATTTGGATACTTCCGACAAGGAACCAGATTCAAGAGGAAGTGTAAGAAAAATCCTTATGAATGATACAGCTAATGATGAATTGTTCAAAAGTATTGTAGGTTATGATATCAATGCTTGGATAAATGAAGTCCTACTAAAAAATACAAAGTACCAGGGCAAAGTTAAAGAGTTGGTTGCGGTGGAAATCAGCGCTGCATGTGATTATTCTAATATGAAGAAAAGGACTCACCAGTATTTACTAGGGGTGATTGTACCAAAATCAATCCAGGAACAAGTGGTAAGTCCATTACTGGGTGATGCTTTCTTTGATTTGCCGTTTAGTTTTATGTATGATAATGAAGAGTGCCATCTGTTTTTGCATTTAAATTACTTGGTTTCTGAGGAAGAAAAAACAGCCGTATTCAAACTCTTAGGGAATCGTTTGTTTTCTCTGAAAAATGAAGTGATGAATATGATTGGTGATAAACATGCCAAACATATAGCAAGAATAGGTATTAATAGTTTTAGATAGATCAAATATGAAACGAACATTAATAGTTGCTACGACCTCATATGCTGGTATGGGACCGTATGTGAGCGAGATTGTGAATACATTTTCCCCAGAAGATGATGTCTGTTATTTCTTCCACGACTATGAGGATGATTTCTTCAAGAAGAATATTAAGAAAGATTTGTATGGGAAGAGCGTATTCTATAAACAGGCAAATTCGGCTTTCAACAAGCTGAAAAATCTGCTTTTCAATTCTTCAGGCTACGATTGGTTGATTCTGGACTTATGTAGGGAATGGAAGATAGAATTGGTTCATTATATCAATGATATTCCGCCCATAAAGATACAGAGAAGATTGGAAAGTCAAGGTATCACGGTCTTGTCAACCGTTCATGACCTGCAGCCCCATGAGGCAAAGAAGGCATGGTATAAGATGTTGCGCCAGAACATCATGTATAAGCGATTGAACGAGAACTTGCAAGTGGCGAAGTATCTTGTTACCAATAGCATGGAGCAGTATCGTAACTTGAAAAGCCAATATCCTGATAAGGAGATTACTTTTCATTCGTTCCCTTCGCTAGTGACCAAAGAAATCGTGGATGGACATGATGAGCCAGAAGAATTGAAGAGCTTGAGCAAGCCTTACATTCTTTTCTTCGGTAGAATAGAGGAATACAAGGGCATCCATCTTTTGTACAAGGCTTTTGTGGAAAGTGCAGAACTGCATGATAATTATACCTTGGTCGTTGCAGGTAGCGGTCAGCTGGGGTTTGAACGTGTTGCTGATGATAAGAATGTGGTGATGGTAAATCGTTATATCAAGGATTCTGAGGTGGCATATCTTTATCAGCACGCCCAGTGTGTGGTTTATCCTTATATCTCTGCCACTCAGTCTGGCGTGTTGTCTTTGGCTTTCTATTATCGGACTCCTGTATTGGCAAGTAATGTGCCTTTCTTCAAGAGTATCATTGAGCCTTCTGGAACAGGGCTCTTGTTTGAAAATGGTGATGTGGAGGACTTGAAGAAACAGCTTCTTTCTCTCATGCATCTCGATACGGCGGCTATGAATGTTAAGCAGAAGGCTTATTATGCTTCTCATTATGAGGGCGCAGCCATCCATGACTCTTTGTTGAAGATTTATGCCATGGAATGGACGGAACGAGATTTGCTCGACATGTAGATTTGATTGATTATCATATAGTCTTAGGTAATGACTGTTATATCTCAACAGGTGTAACTATCTTGGCTCCTATTACTATTGGCAATAATGTTACAATAGCAGCTGGTGCTGTTGTTACAAAGAATGTGCCAGACAATTGTGTAGTTGGTGGTGCACATTAGACTTCCAATCAGAAGGCTTTCGCGAGTTCGAATCTCGTCTGATGCTGCCGTGCAAAGCTAAGAAGCCCCGACATGTAATTAGTACATATCGGGGCTTGGAAACAACAAAAACTGTACAAAGTATATAACTAAAGTTTATTTCGTACCAATTGTAATATGAAAGACGATGAAACAAAAAAATAAAAAACAAAAAAAAGTAGAGATGGTATTTATTAATATTGTTCTCTATCCTTCTGAAAAACAGAAGCCTGAGGAGTATATCAAATTGCTTTCTTCTATTATGGGAAGTCGTGTGATGATACCGAGTAGTACTTCTTCTGATAGATCAACTCTGTTGAGAACATTTGATAAAATCGGAGAATACTACCATGGATATTTCTGTAATGCAATATTTTTAAAGCAAGATTCTAAAACTTTAAATGTCAAGGCTAATGTTTTGGAAGAAACAGTGGTTGACCCAAATAAAGGGTTGGAAGCGAAGGATATGGAGTTCTGGTTCTATCCTAAATATCATAGATTTGTAGTGTATAAGACTAACCTGCCAAGAATATTGAAGTTCTTGAATGGCAGTTTTATAGAAAAATTGGGCGATAAAGACAGCTTTGCTATTAATGTGGAAAAAGATAAGAATACTATCGAAAGAATTATTAATGCAAGAGGTGTAGTCAGTGTTAAGGTTTCTGTAAAATATACGAATAATGATAACTGTGATGAGTGGGAAGACCTTGATTCAGATTTGCGTAATTCTGATACGAGTAATGCTGAACTATCGTTGAAGTCAAGTAAAGCTAAACCTATTCAGGTGCTGAAAAATAAATTGCTAAAGGCTTTCTTGGGTCTAAGTAAGTCTTATGGCACGGCTAAAGCAGAGATTATAAATGAAGATGGGCATACGGAGTCAATTAATACGGATGATCATCCAAAAACAGAATTTGTTGATATTAGTCAGAATCCAGCTCGTGATTTACAAACTATGGTTGAGAATATTGCCCAAAATAGTGATTGATTATGGAAAAGAAAGATTCGCCTACATTGCAATCTAAAGGTTGGAGAGGTTTTAGACATGTTTACTTCCGATATTGCAGGAAACAGTTTAAGCACTCATTCGTATGGTCTTGCTGTGCTGTTGCCTTTGTTACAATAGTAGCATGCTTTTCCGGTAAATCATATTTTGAATTGTTGGTGGTTTTAAGTGACATTGGTATCAAGGTAGCCCCACCTCTTTTGGGATTTACTCTTTCTGGTTATTCCTTAATAGTAGGAGTTAACGATGTGACAATAGCAGAGAAATTGAAATCACATAAAACAAAGTTTGGAATAACAATGTACCAATTGCTATATACTTCATTTATAGCAATGTTAGGTTCTATTTTTTTGCTTTTAATAGAAAGTGTTGTATTACATTATGTAATAGAGGCTGATTTGTCATTGGAGGTACCTATGATAGTTGATGTAATTAATATCATCATTTTTCTCGGGTATTCTTTGACTATGTTTTATGCTTTGTTTGCAGTGAAGGATTTGCTTTCTAATCTCTTCAGTTTGGGGCAAACTGCTAATAATATCTATCAAGTTATGCATATGAATGAAAATAATAAAAATATTCTTTTTCTGATGAAAGGATTTGGTGTTGGAGGACAGGAGGTTGTTACATCAGTCTTGTCTAAGGCTTTCCTAGATGATGGTTATGGAGTTAGCATAGTTTTTCTGAGTGAGCCACATGGACTTGTCTTTGATAATTTGGATGAAAGAATTAAAAAACATATCTTTGAACAAGAGGAATTCAGCCTAAATAGAATACATTCATTAAGGGATATTTTGGTAAAAGACAAGATTGATATAGTCGTTAACCAGTGGGGGCTTCCTTTTGCGCCTGCATTTATATTAAAACATGCTATCAAGGGGATGAATATTAAGGTTATATCGGTCTATCATAATCAGCCGAACATTAATGCTCGGTTAAAAGGTGTTGAGTTGAAGATTGATGCGACTCGTTCTCCATTGTCCAAGTTTATTTTACATATTGAAAAACAAATCTTTGGCTTGGTCACGAAATATAGCATGAGATATGTATATCATAATTCTGATAGTTATTTATTGTTGTCAAATAGACATATTGAAGACTTTAAGAATTTTACGAGACTCAGTAAACCTAGCAGGATTCGTGTAATAACCAATCCAATTACTGTTGATTCTCAAAAATATGTGTATTCGCAAGATAAGAAGTTAAAGGAAATAATTTATGTTGGTAGGATTGACATCAATCAAAAAAGAGCTTTCAGATTAGCTGATGTTTGGCATATTCTGGAAGAAAAGATGCCTGATTGGAAATTTACAGTTATAGGAAAGGGTGACGACTTTGAAGAGTTCAGAGACTATGTTAAAAGACTTGGGCTTAGACATATCTATCTAGAGGGGTTCAAGAACCCTAAGGAATATTATGAGCGCGCTTCCTTTCTTATACTAACATCTGAATATGAAGGATTGCCACTCATATTGGCAGAAGCTATGTCTTATGGAGTTATCCCAGTAGTTTATGGTAGTTTCTCATCTGTTTATGATGTTGTAGACGATGGAAAAAATGGTATTATCGTCCCTTATAATCCAAAAGGTTTTGATCCCAAAATAATGGCAGATGCTATCACGGCAGTAGTAACGAATACAAAACAAGTATCAAATATGGCTCTGTCTGCGATTGACAAGAGTAAAGAATTTAATATAGAACCAATAGTTAAAGAATGGGAGAAATTATTCAATGAGTTTTAAAGTATTTCATATAGTTACACATTTTGATATCGGTGGTTCCGAAACGGTTGCCTTGAACATATCTAAGGCAAAGTGTCCAAATGTAGAGTTCCACATGGTGGAAGTGGTCAAAGGAAAAGGAGCATATTCTAAAGCGTTCATAGAAGATTTGGAATCTAATGGTATTTATTACCATCGTTCTCCATTTTCAACGAACTTTATTTTAGGTGCCTTGTTGTTTCCTTTCTGGTTTTGGAAACTTCATCTCAAATATCATCCTGATGTTTATCATTCGCATACAGAGTCACCTGATGTTGCTCTTTACTTGTTCTTTTTACTTTTTGGATTCATGATAAATAAGAACATAAAGGTAGTAAGAACACTTCATAACACAAAGTTGTGGAAGCATAAGCATTTTATAGGAAAAGTCATAGAGCATTTTTTCCTAAAACATCAAGCGAATGTTTCAATTAGTGGACCTGTAAGGGAGTCTTATCTGTATGATTTCCCTTTTTATCATAAGATAATACCTATTATATATAATGGAATTGCCGAAAAAAAACAGTTCAAGTTTGAGGGTATTAAAGAAGGAAAAATAAACATCTTGTTTGCTGGTAGAATCGTTGAGCAGAAAGGCATATCTGTATTGTCGGCTGTTATCAACAAGTTAAATGCTCATGTCAACACCTTTTACTTTCATATTGTTGGTGAAGGTCATTTGAAAGAAGATTTGGTAAAAGAGTTGGGAATTTTTGAAAATGTACATTTTTATGGAAATGTTTATAATTTAGCCCAATATTTGCACTCTTTCGATTTCCTATTTATGCCTTCTGTCCATGAGGGATTGTCTATGCTTTCTATAGAGTCTTCTTTTGCAAAGTTACCGATAATTATCAATTCTTGTGAGGGATTGGTCGATACCGTTCCTAATGCGTGGCCATTGAAAGTTAAAGATAATAATGTAGATGACTTCGTCGAAGTTTTCAACAATATCAAGAATCTCGACAGGACGGTGTTGGCAGAAAGTGCATATCAATTTGTCTCAGATAGATTTGGTATAGAGCAAATGCAAAATCAGTATATTGAATATTATAAGAGATAAATGAAATATTATTTATTGGAATTATAAATGAAAACAAATATTCAGGTAATAATCATGGCCGGCGGTGTAGGCAGCCGCTTCTGGCCTATGTCAACCCCCGATTA
>OIZP01001470.1_pt1 | contig 11960 bp, 12 predicted proteins | sample 1588531 | NCBI WGS metagenome assembly OIZP01 (sample SAMN03283283) | human gut metagenome | biome: human-associated habitat; material: feces | host: Homo sapiens | place: Peru | collected 2012 | reverse complement strand
AGCTGATTGTTGGAGTAGATGATAAAACACACCAGATTGTTGGTGTGGAAAATGAGATATTGTTTCAGCTGATGGATGGAATAGCCAATGCGGTTTCTGATTCCTGTGTGCCACAGATTATTCCTGATATTGAGCCACAGACAGTAGATGGGAAAACGGTTATTGTTGTATCAGTAGAAGCTGGAAAGAATAGACCGTATTATCTTAGAACAAAGGGAAAAGATAATGGCACTTATATCCGTGTTGCAGGTACATCAAGACAGGCATTTCCGGAGAAGATAAAAGAACTGGAAATGGAAGGTGCCAGAATCTCATGGGATGAACTTACTTGCGTAGGTTATCCTGTTTCAGAAGATGCTACGGAGAAACTGTGCCAAGATATTGAAAAATTCCGGAAAAAGGCAGGAATGTCAGAGCATTCTGTAAAGAAAGAGCAGCTGATCAACTGGAAGATCTTAAAGCAGAGAGAGGGACAGCTTTTGGCAACGAATGCCTATGCATTGCTGACATCGGATTATTTTTCGTTCTCTAAAACACAATGTGCAGTATTCAAGGGAACAGACCGTGCAGTATTTCTGGATAAGAGAGAATTTACAGGACCAATCTATACACAAATTGAAGAAGCAGTAGATTTTGTATTGAGAAACATTCGGCTTGGAGCAACAATTGACGGATTGGTGCGAAAAGAGAAATATGAGCTACCACCGGAAGCAATCAGGGAAATGATCATTAATGCCCATTGTCATCGTAACCTGTTGGATGAATCCTGTATTCAGGTCGCAATTTATGATGATAGACTGGAGGTGACATCTCCGGGTGGCTTATATAACGGATTGACTTATGAAGAAGTCATGAATGGTCATTCTAAGATCCGGAATAAAGGCATTGCTAATATATTCAGTCAGATGGGACTCGTAGAAGCATGGGGAAGCGGAATTAAAAGAATCCTTAATGCAGCAGAAGAGTATGGACTCCCGAAGCCAAGATTTCAGGAATTTGATAATATGTTTCGGGTAGATCTGTTCCGAGTTAATCCAATAACTGACCAAGCTAACCAAGCTACTAACCAAGCTAACCAAGCTACTAACCAAGATTTTGAGAGATTAGACCGAGCGGAAGAGGAAAATGTACTGAGTGAGAAAGAAATAGAAATTCTGAATCTTGTACGTATGCAACCTTCAATCACGCAGAAAGAAATGGCTAATGCGTTAGATTGGAATCTTGCTAGTGTGAAGTATTATATAACCAAATTGAAGGAAAAGAAATATCTGATGAGGCAGGGGAGTAGCCAAAAAGGGAAATGGTTGATATTAACAAAACGAGATTAACACTTAAATCCAAATGTGGAAATCTGTGCATTTAAGAATGGAGAGTGGCTTCGTGTAGCAGGAGAACTTGTAGAAGATGATGAAGAGAAGCAAGACAGTCTATGCTTGATGCTTATCCATCTTTACAGAATACGTACTCAGCAGATGATGGAAATACAGAGGTATTCTATTTTAAGAATGCAACAGCTATATTTTCATCATTTACACATGAATCGGAACAATACGATTTGCGGCAATAAAAAGCGCAGTTGAATTTGTAAAAGGATTATGATGATCCGGGCGATTTTGCAGATGAATGGACGGAAGAGTTCGGGGATGGAAGATATGATGATATATTAAAAAACAGGTTTTTTAGCCTGTTTTTTATTTTGCAAAAAGGATTTTTATTGGACACATCAGAATTTACATTAGAGTTATAAAAGGTAGGTAGAATAAAAAATTGCAAAATGTGGAGAGTACCTGTCAGATGTAGTTTATAAGATTACTTTCTGATATACTAAAAGAAGAAAACAAATGATTATTCCGAACAGCTTATGTTGGAAATAGAGAGGGTTACTATGCCAAAGGGAACAAATCAGAAACTGAAATTATTTTATCTTCTCAAGATTATGCTAGAGAAAACAGACGAAGATCACAGACTCACTGTGAATGAGATTCTTGCAGAACTAGAAAAGTATGATGTTACTGCAGAAAGAAAAACAATTTATAAAGATATGGAAGCGTTAGAAGTTATGGACATTGAGATAGAGAGTGAAAAAGAAGGTCGCTCGAATTATTATCATGTCACAAATCGACCTTTTGAACTTCCAGAGCTAAAACTGCTTGTTGATGCGATTCAGTCTTCTAAGTTTATTACAGAGAAGAAGTCAAATGAGCTTATTAAAAAACTGGAAAATCTAGTCAGTAAGTATGAAGCAAGAGAACTGCAGCGACAGGTATATGTCTCGGGCAGAATTAAGACAATGAATGAAAGTATTTACTATAATGTAGATGCAATCCATACAGCAATCGCAGAGAATAAGAAAATTATATTTCAATATTTTCAGTGGAATGTAAAAAAAGAGATGGAATTGCGACATGATGGAAAATTTTATCATATCAGTCCGTGGGGACTGTCCTGGGATGATGAAAATTATTATCTGGTAGGTTTCGATTCAGAAGCAGGAATTATCAAGCATTACCGTGTAGATAAGATGCTGCACATTACAATGTCAGATGAACCAAGAGAGGGGAAAGAACGATTTGAGAAGTTTGATCTGGCTGCATATGCAAAGAAGAGCTTCGGTATGTACAGTGGTAAGGAGCAGAAAGTGAAGCTGTATATGGAGAATCAGCTTGCAGGTGTTATTGTAGATCGATTTGGAAAAGACGTTATGATGAGACCGGTGGACAAAACACATTTTACAGCATTAGTAGATGTTGCAGTCAGCAGACAGTTTATTCATTGGGTATTTGCACTTGGAGATGGAGCTAAGATTGTTGGACCGGAAGAAGTTGTGAAGTTCGCTCAGGAAGAAATCCGAAGACTTCAGGAGGAATACTTGAAAAGTGTAGGGGAGTATTATGAACAAAAAGAAAATAGTTAAGATTGTTTCAGTAATCCTTGGTGTGGTAGTATTCATTTTTATATGTAACCAAGTGGATGAAATATTAGATAACCGTCGTGTTCGACTAGAGGTTGAGAAGGATCGTGCAGAACGTCAGGAGAAAAAAGAAGCAGATCAGATTGCAGAAGATTATATGCAAGCTCTTGTATCAGAATTACAGTCACGATTGCATTCTTCCTTGTTACATGATGTACAGGTAAATTATCAAAAAGTCAGTTATGAAAAGTTTAAAGATGAATTTGGCGAGCGAGATAATGATGCAGATTATAACTATTATTATGTGATATCATATACCAGTGACTCAATTGATCAAGTTTATTTTCAGGCAAAAGAAGCAGGCACTATGACGGAGTTTCTAGATTCTTTAAAAGAAATGGGACATCAAAAAGAAAGTATATTTGATGAAACTTATGATTACGAGACAACAGTAAATGAAAAAACAATAAGAGTATGGTATTTGGACGTGGGCTCATTTGAAATCCCTATCATTGGAACAAGCGGATCTAAATATGAATATTCAACAGATTTTATGTGTAAACACAAATATTTAAATATAGATGATGAAACTGTATATTCCGAAGACTGGATTTCCAATAAGGAAGAACAGAAAACATCTGAAAATAATTATTCTAGTCCATCATCAGGATCAAGTTCAAGTAGTCATAGTAGATACCATTCAGATCCATATGATGTAGAGGATTATAGTGATCCAGATGATTTTGCAGATGAATGGGCGGAAGAGTTCGGGGATGGAAACTATGATGATGGTTATGAAGATGCGTACGATTATTGGGAAAGTGAACGAGATTAACACAGAAGAACATACGATGTTATACAGTCACTGAGAGAGAATACTGAAACAATTATTGGGACAGGTTGGAAAAGAAACAACCTGTTCTCTGTTTTATGAATGTCTACTTTAATTCTACCCTTGAAAATTGAAATACAAGTATGCTGATTGTAGAATAAGGATAGCAAGTGACGGAGGATAAGTTATGAGAGACTATAGTTTTGGAAATTTTATCAGTGCATTAAGAGTAAGACGTGGCCTGTCTCAATATCAGTTGGGTGCACTCGTAGGTGTTTCAGATAAAGCAGTATCGAAGTGGGAAAATGGAGTTTCAAAACCACGGATGAATACAATTGTGAAATTAGCAGAAGTGCTGGATATCGGAACAGACGAACTGTTAGCTTGCAAATACGATACTTTCAATCATAAGAGGAAGGATTTATTTGCGATGGATGAAAAGATTATTAGTAAAGCAGAATTAAAAATGAAAGAACTGTATGGTGAACAACTGCCAATAAGCATCAGTAACAGATTCAAAACAGAAGAACTCATGTTAAAAAATCAAATGATGCTCCGTTGGATGGGATTTCTAGGAGACTTGCACGATAGATTTTATGAAGAAGATGATTTCTTCTTGGTCAGAGGTGCGCAGATGGGATCATCTTTTATAGCATGGCTACTTGGAGCAACGAATGTCAATCCGTTACCGGCGCATTATTACTGTCCGAAATGTAAGAAAATCGAATTTATTTCAAATGTGAAGTGTGGACTTGATGCACCAGATAAAAAGTGCTCATGTGGAACCACTTATGAAAAAAATGGTTTTGGAATAGATGTAATTCATATGTATCCGTTATTTGGAGGCTGTGATATTAATATTTCTGATGGAGCTATGGAACTTGCAAAAGAATGTTTTAAAGACTATTTTCGTGAGTATAGTGAGATACGAGAAATAAAGATACAGAAAAGCGAAGCGGAAGAGGAAAATATAAATAAGGGTCAGCTTACAAATGTAGTTCGTTACATATTGGTTCCAAGAGAAGTGGCGGTACAGTATCCTGGAGAAATTCTCACATTAGCTCCGGAGGAGTATTTTCAGAAATTCAGTAAATTTGAGCGGTTGATGATCGTTGAAGATCCACAGGAGCATAGTAGCTTTAAAGAGATTGAAAATGTAAAAATGTCAGTCGTTGATATCCTGAATTATCTGAAGTATGCAGTTGAAAAGAAGAAGTTTAAGATTGATTATTTGGAAAAGGATCTTAATGAATTCGCATCAAAACTTTCAAGTGCCAGTTTCACAGAGCTTCTTGCAATAGAAGGATGTTTGCATGGGACAGGCGTTTGGGAAGAGAATGGAGAAAAGTTGTATGCAGAAGGAATTCCGCTGAGTGAACTCATTACAAACAGAGAAGATGCTTACACATATCTGTATAGTAAACTGAATGGAAAATGTTGTGATAATCCTTCAGGACAAGTATATGAAATTGTGAAAGGACTTCAAAAAGGGATCTATGCAGGTAAAGGAATGCCGGCTGATCTCGAGCAACTTTTATTAGAAAACGAAGTGCCAGATTGGTATATCGATAGTATGAAAAAAATACATTACATATTCCCCAAGGCACATTTGGTTACGTATTTGAAGCGGGATATCGGAAATTATATCAGCACAAAAAGAATTTCATAATCTTTTTTGAACTTGAAAATGGTTCAAAATGCACACTTTTTATTGGATAGGATCTCTGCTAGATATATGAAATATCAAAAGGAAAGTGTTAGAAATCTATTAATAGTACAAAGTTCATTTAAGAAGTTGAAAGGGGAATTTCTATGGAAAAGAAAGGTTACAGTAGCAGGAGTTGGTTTGGTTCTGTAAATCATTATGATTCACATGGGAAAAAGGTAGGGCATAGTAGCCCGGGAATGTTTGGTTCGATGAATCATTATGATGAAAATGGAAAAAAGATTGGACATAGTAGTCCAGGAATGTTCGGCTCAACGAATCATTATGATGCGTATGGAAATAAAGTAGGACGATCAAGTTCTGGATTCTTTGGAAGTAAAAATCATTACGACAATCACGGAAGAAAAACCGGACACAGTAGTCCAGGAATGTTTGGAAGTTGGAGTCATTATGATGATTAAGAGCAGTACGGAATATAGAGTGGTGTATCATGAAAAATAGTTAATCTATTACTTATAAATAATTAAAAAGAATTATTGTAGAGCAGGTAGAAAATGTTCTTACCTGTTCTTTTTATGCTAATAAGGCGTTTTTATTGGACAGTTTAATTTGTAGATTAGAATTATCAAAAGGAATAGAAAATAGAAATTTACAGAAATGGAGGAACTGGCAATGAAGGGATTTAATACAAGTGATGGATACATGGGATTGGTAGAAGGCAGATATATTTTATTTGCCAGTGAATCTGATTACTATGAGTACATGAATGATTAGTCCGAAGGGAGGAAACGAAATGTTTAATTTGGTGATTGATTTAGAAATGTGTAAAGTTCCGAGAGACTATCGGAGCAATTCATATAAGTATGCGACCGAAACAATACAAATTGGTGCAGTTCTTCTTGATGATTCATTTAAAAGAATAGGAACACTTTGCCAATATGTTCATCCAGAACATGGTGTGATTGATTATTTTATAGAAAATCTGACAGGTATAAAGAACAGCCAGGTTAAAAATGCTCCTAAGCTGGAAGAAGTACTGCTACATATGATTGATTGGCTGGGAGAACGTGATTACAAAATCTATGCCTGGAGTGAATCGGATAGAGATCAGCTGCTACATGAAATTAAAGCAAAAAACATGACGGATGAAAGAATCCATGCGTTTATGAAGGCTGAAAACTGGATTGACTATCAAGATGTATTTACGAAACGATTTGAATTATCACGACAGTTAAGTCTGGAAGAAGCTCTGGGACGGGTTGAGATTGAACCGGAAGGTAACTTCCATGACGGATTGGATGATGCTGTTAATACAGGATATCTAATAGAAAAATTGGAATTGAATCCAGAGTATCAACTGGTAAGTTACGAAATGCCGGATAAACCGTCAGAGCGCTTGAGCAGTACGCTTGGAGAACTATTTGCTGGGTTGGATTTGCGATTTACATAATAAGAAAAGTGAAAAGGTGCATCTTTTTGTGCGATTTATATAAAAAGATGCACGATATGTCGTTGCTTATGATATACTAATTCTACAGCTATTCAATAGTTTGGTAAAAAAGCAGAATAAGGAAAAGGCAATACAAACCGTGTATCCTGATACCTCGAAATTCTCTTGCGAAGCATCAGAATATATCAAAATCAAAGGCGAAATGAAGGAACTTGATGTTGGCAGGGTCTTTAGGAAAATAGTAAAACAATATATAGTGAAATGCTGCGTTATAGATTCAGAGCTATATCAAGTGTATTTAAATGAACTTAAAAGGTTGGCGAAAGAAGACGATGTAATCATAGACGTGATTGCACGCAGACGGTTTGGGAAAGAACCCGTTGAAGAAGTCGCTGTACCAGGGGTGATTAAAGTTTATCAAGACAGATTTTATATGGAAAATCAGTGGAATATATGTATTAAGGCTACCGTAATTGTGGAGTAACAGGGGAGTGGATTAGATGAAATTATTAGGAAATATACTTTGGTTTCTTTGTGGCGGGATAATCGGAGGTCTTGCATGGATCATTGCAGGATGTATATGGTGTGTCACAATTGTTGGAATTCCTGTAGGTTTGCAATGTTTCAAATTTGCATCCTTAGCATTTTGGCCTTTTGGAAAAGAGGTTGTATATGGGAATGGAACCTTCTCATTTCTTGTGAATTTAATTTGGATTGTTTTCTTTGGATGGGGAATGGCTCTTGGAAATATTGTCTTAGGATGTATGTGGTGTATCACGATTGTAGGAATCCCGTTTGGAAAACAATTCTTTAAAATGGCACGTTTGTCTTTTATGCCTTTTGGTGCAAATGTGCTTTAGAACAACCTTTTTATATAAAAAACAGTCAGGTGAAAATAGCTCCGAAGTTGAATGCAGCACTGATTCATATGATTGACTGGCTGGGAGAGTGCGAATATGAAATCTACGCCTGGAGCTGAAATCGAGCCAGAGGGTAACTTTCATGATGGATTGGATGATTCTGTAAATGCAGCGTGTCTGATAGAAAAATTAGAATTGAATCTAGAGTATCAGCTGGTAAATTATGAAATGACGGCAAGCAACATTTTCGATATTGATCGATATTTTTGAGAGAAACATATCACTTTTTCTGTTAATGAAATTGCTGCAAAAGTAGTTCATTCAGCAAGATATATCACATTCAAGCTGTGTAGCAGCTGTCCTTATAAGAACGAATTCTATGAGACGCTTTTAAATATCGGTAGAGAATCTTGTAAGCTGGCAACACAACGGTAGCAAGTCAACATTTGACGAATTTCGGACATTGAGCCGGGAAAAGACATAGAAGAATATTCCATAAAAGAATTAATCTGGGACAGGGCTGAGTATGATATCCAATATTTTGAAGATACATACGTGGTAACAGGACATACACCGACACAAGGAATTATGGGGAATCCAAAACCGGGTTATGTATACAGGGAGAATCATCATATTGCGATTGATTGTGGTTGAAATCGAAGAAATGGACGTTTGGCTGCAGTTTGTCTAGATACAGGACGGGAATATTATGTTGAAAAATCTTGAAAATAAGGTGGGAAAACGAAATGATTGATTTACAATATGCGAAGAAAGCTTTTGAAAACTATTTGAATGATTATGACCAAAAAAATGAAAAGATAAAGTTGAAGATTGTGCATACTTATGGAGTGATGGAATGCAGTAAAAAAATTACAGAAGATATGAAACTGTCCGCAGAAGATTGTGAGCTCGCTCAGATTATTGGATTGTTACATGATATTGGAAGATTTGAACAATTGAAATGTTACAACAGTTTTGAACCGGGAACGATGGATCATGCAGCATTCGGTGTGAGAATTTTATTTGAGGAGAGACTGATTCGGCGTTTTGTCGAAGAAAATAAGTGGGATGAAATTATAAAAACAGCAATAGGACATCATAGTGATTACTGCTTAAAAGGAATTACGAATGAGCGAGAGTTGATGCATGCTCAAATCATACGTGATGCAGATAAACTTGACAATTGCAGAGTAAAACTCGAAACAGCAATTGAAACTCTTCTGGGAGTTACGGCAGAACAGGTAGGAATGTCGGAAATTACGCCAGAAGTTATGCAACAATTCAAAAATCATAAATCAATTCTATTAAAGACAAGAAAGACAAAGATGGATTACTGGATATCTTATCTTGCATATTTTTATGATATAAATTTTAAAGCGACATATGAAAGTATAAGAGATAACCATTATGTGGATAAAATTATAGGAAGGATTCCGTATACAAATCTAGATACTGGAAAACAGATGGAACAAATAAGAAACGAAATGAATCTATATATTCAAAACGCTATAAATGAGAATGGAAATTACAGATAAATATAATTGAGATTTTGAAGGCGATTTACAATTTTCAGCATAGTGAACAGAAGATGAATAATATATGTAAGGTGGCAAGAAATGGCTTATTACATAACAGGAGATTGTCATGCACATTTTTGAAAAGTTAATCTGGTTGGCAATATTCAATATATGGATGCTCAACTACTGTATGAAGAAATCAAAGAGTTAGGAGAACCAGATTCTGTTCAGAAAGTAGGAAGACCAAGGTACAGAGTAGGAGAAACGGTGTATTTTACTTATGGAAAAGAGGACGCAAGGGAAGGCTACGGAACTGTTGAATGGGTTGATGATTATGGAACATTAGGGTTTGTACAGGCTTACCTTCAACATTGATTGTGTTTTCAATTGGAAGTATAATATGTTTAACCATTAAAACGAGGGGGGAGCAGAAAATGAAAAAGAAAAAATTATTAAAAACAGGTCTCGCTGTAGCATTAGCCGTTATGACACTGGCACAGCCTGTATCTGCCGCTAACTGGGTACGTAATAATACTGGCTGGTGGTGGCAAGAAGATAATGGTTCTTATCCAACAAATCAGTGGAAAGCTATTAATGGTAAATGGTATTGGTTTGACGGCAATGGATATATGGTTACAGGATGGAGAAATATCAACGGTACATGGTATTATTTAGAAAGTTCTGGAGCAATGGCTTCGAATAAATGGATTGGCAATTACTATGTAGAATCTAGCGGAGCAATGGCTACCAATAAGTGGATTGGTAATTATTATGTAAATGGAGATGGTCTTTGGACACAAACAAAAACAACTGGTCAATGGATATCTAGTGGTAATCGTTGGTGGTATCGTTATTTTAATGGAAGCTATGCTCTTGGATGGGAAAAAATAGATGGAAACTATTATTTATTTGATAATTCGGGGTGGATGTTAACAGGGTGGCAATTTGTAAATGGTAGTTGGTATTACATGAATAATAGTGGAGCTATGCTGACAGGATGGCAGTACATCAATGGAACTTGGTATTACATGAATAGTAGCGGAGCTATGCTAACAGAATGGCAGTGCATCGGCGGAAAGTGGTACTACTTCTACTCAGACGGAAGCATGGCATCTAATATATGGATTGATGGTACTTACTATGTAGAATCTAGCGGAGCAATGGCTACTAACAAATGGATTGATGATTACTTTTATGTTGATTCTACAGGACGTCTTGTTGAAATTGCTGGAGATGGGCATCATTGGAATGACGGTATTATAACTACTGAACCAACATCAATACTAGAAGGTGTCAAGACATATACCTGTATTTACTGCGGAGCTACAAAAACAGAACCTGTTCGGCCAATAGATCATAATTGGGTAAATTTCGAGTGGCCTGATTTTAAAAACGGTTATGCATGTAATATATGCTACAACGATGTTACAGATTATGATGACTATTATGACTGTCATGGTGGATGGCATACACATACATTTTATAATTTTCCATCCTACTATTCTTGCGACAGTTGTGATAAATTAATCCATAAGCATAAATGGTATTACACGCCACCGGAATTTTTTGAAGGAACAGATGTGATTTCTAGTGAAGGTTATTGGGAATGTAATGGTTGTGGAAATCAAAGTTCTGATGGCAAACATACGGAACCAATTCTTGCTTCTGATGCTGGACATGAGTATGGTGCAATAGATCATTGGACCACTCCTTTCAATTTTGAGAAAGATTCGCACGACTGGGTTATTGTAGATGAATATTGGGCTCCAGCAAATGACGAATTACATTTGCATCATATTCGAATAAATGGAGTACGGTCCATGGCAGTAGGAGATACTTATCAAGAAACAGTTCAGTTTACACCGGCACATCCACTGGAGGGGACTGATGTTTCATGGGAAAGCAGTGATCCGTCTGTTATAGCTGTTGATTCTACTGGAAAAGTCACTGCATTAAAGATTGGAACCGCGACTATAAAAGCAACATCTTCCAAATCTACTGATACTTTTGTAATCCGTGTTACAGAAAACAATGTTGGACATGTTGATTCGGCCTCACTTCTTATTGATGGACAAAGTAATCCTAGCGGAGCGTTAGAACTTAAAAGAGGTAGTTACTCTTTGTCTGTTCAGACGAATCCTGAACAAGCTGTTTATGAAGTATATTATCAGACGGAAGAGGATAGTTCTAAAGGTCTGATTGCTAATATTACTGGCAGTATTCGTATGGGAGATATTTCTATTTATGGTTGGGCTAACAGGGTACGGTACACAGATCCATCCAGTAGTATAGATTTTTTAAGAAAAGGTTCTGTACTTTTGAAAGCAACTATTACAGATGTTAATGGAGATAGAATTGAACTAGAACAACAGATTATTGTTGAATAGTTAAGAGCGATTATTTTCTTATAATCGATCTCAAAACATTCATCATCCCGTGCCAATCAGTGGAGTGATTGACACGGGAGTGAACAGTAACCGAAATCTCACTCAAGAAAATAATATATCATCAGTGCATTGTATAGCTCCTGACTCTGAAACCTGTTCGCAAAACTCTTTCCTGTAAGCTGTTCTACTCTCTGTAATCTGTATTTCACAGTGTTCTTATGTGAAAACAGTTTATCAGCTGCCCTCTGCAGATTGCAGTCACACTCAAAATAGGCCCACATCGTCTCCATCAACTGTGTATGAGCTTTCTTCTCATACTGTATGATAGGATCAAGCA
>OIZP01001467.1_pt1 | contig 11986 bp, 8 predicted proteins | sample 1588531 | NCBI WGS metagenome assembly OIZP01 (sample SAMN03283283) | human gut metagenome | biome: human-associated habitat; material: feces | host: Homo sapiens | place: Peru | collected 2012 | reverse complement strand
CCTTACCTGGCATGATAGAAGAACCTGGAGCCTTAGGAGGAAGGTTGATTTCGTTTAAGCCGCAACGAGGACCAGAAGCCATCAGACGGAGGTCGTTACATATCTTAGACAACTTGATAGCCAGACGCTTCAAAGCAGAAGAGTAGCTTACGTAAGCACCCGTATCAGGTGTAGCCTCTACCAGGTCGGTAGCTGTTTCGAAGTTCTCGCCTGTCAGTTTGCTGAGGTTGGCAGCACAGAGCTTAGCGAAGCCAGGAACGGCATTCAGTCCTGTACCGATGGCTGTACCACCCATATTGATCTCGTGTAAGAGCTTCACGTTGCGCTCCAGGTTGAGGATTTCCTCTTCCAGATTGTTGGCGTATGCGTTGAACTCCTGACCGAAAGACATAGGAACAGCGTCCTGCAACTGGGTACGGCCCATCTTGATGACATCAGCATATTCGTCAGCCTTATAGCGGAATGCGCTGATCAAACCTGTCAGAGCACCTACCAGATGAGTATTCATACGGATCAAAGCCAGACGGATAGAAGTAGGATATACATCGTTTGTACTCTGGCCGCAGTTGCAATGATCATTAGGAGAACAGAACTGATAATCAGCCTTTTCATGTCCCATGATTTCGAGTGCACGGTTGGCGATTACCTCGTTGGCATTCATGTTGACTGATGTACCTGCACCACCCTGTACCATGTCGATAGGGAAGTTCTCATGCCATTTACCGTCGATAATCTCGCGGCAAGCCTGACCGATTGCCCCTGAAATCTCATCGTTGATAACACCGAGGGTATGGTTGGTTTCGATGGCAGCCAACTTTACGTAAGCGATGGCGATAATGAAATCAGGATAGTCGCGCATCGTCTTGCGTGAAATGTGATAGTTGTTAATACCGCGCTGTGTCTGTACACCATAAAGTGCTTCAGCAGGAACTTTGAGTTCACCTAAAAGGTCTGACTCTACTCTAAATTTTTTCTCTTCAGCCATAATATTGATTGTTTTATTGTTAGAGAATTTTCTTATATCTTCTTCTCGGTTGCAAAATTACTGCATTTTTGGCTGAAATTCTTTATAAATTTTAGACCGATATTTGTAAAAAACTGATCAATGGGGCTAAAATACAAAAAAAAGTTGTATATTTGCAGCGGTAAAGTTTTATTTTTAGGCATTTGTTGACTGCCTCTTCTTTATAAACATAGAAATTGTATAAGCTGTATGAAACGAAAATTACACCTTATTATATATGTAGCGATCATCGTGTTGCTGACCGGTTGTGCTCAGCAGCCTAGGAAGTATGTCATTGGCGTATCCCAGTGTTCTGAAGATACCTGGCGCGATAAACTGAATGATGAACTGAAGATGGGCGAGTATCTCAACGATTCGCTTATCGTGAAACTGGCTTCTTCCAACGATGATAATGTGTTGCAGAATAAGCAAGTTAACCAGTTTGTCGATGAGGGCGTAGATCTGCTTATCGTATCTCCTAATCAGCTGAGTGCTATATCCAAGGCTGTAGAGCGTGCTTACGATAAAGGTATTCCTGTGATTCTCTATGACAGGAAGACCAATTCTGATAAGTATACGGCATTTATCGGCTGCGATAACTATACGATAGGTAAATCGATGGGAACTTTTATCGCCCAGCAGCTTCAGGGAAAGGGCCGCATCGTTGAAATCAGAGGCTTAGAGGGCTCTTCGCCTGCTTTGGAGCGTCATCGTGGTTTTATGGATGCTATCAAGCCTTATCCAGGGTTACAGGTTGTAGCCTCGGAGGGAGGAAACTGGAAAGAAGAGGGTGGAATCCAGGCGATGAAACGCATATTGAAACAGACACAGGACTTTGATTATGTCTTTGCCCATAATGACTGTCTTGCCTGGGGAGCTTATGTGGCTGCCCGCCAGATGAGGGTAAAGCGTAACTATAAGTATACCGGAGTAGACGGCATGGCTACCGAAGGTGGTGGTTTGGAACTTGTGCGCGATGGTATTTTCGAAGCCTCTTATCTTTATCCTACCAAGGGTGACGAGGTCATAGCGCTTGCCATGAAGATATTGAAGCATCAGCCTTATGAACGCGACAATTATCTGAGCACTTCTATCATAACCCAGGCAAATGCTGCCCTTACATTGATGGAGGCTAGAGATGCCGAGCGTCAGGCGCATAATCTGAAGACTTTGCATAAGCAGGTAAATCAGTATCTGTCTGATTATAACTCACAGAAAGTCATGCTCATAGGTCTGTGTCTGTTCCTGCTTGTTTGCCTTGCAGCTGCGGCTTTAATTTTCAGAGGTTATCTGATAAAGGTGAAACTGAACGAAACATTGGCTAAGACAAATGGCGAACTGAAGCGACTGAATGTAGAATTGGGTGAAAAGAATGAAGAATTGAAACGATTGAATGAGGAGGTCTTGGAACTCACTCATTCCCGTCTGGTATTCTTTACCAATATCAGTCATGAACTTCGTACGCCTTTAACCCTGATAGCCGACCCGGTAGAGATGCTGCTCGAAGATACCGGCATCAAGGGCAAGAGCCGCGAACTCTTGAAAATGGTGCAGCGTAACGCCCTTGCTCTCCAACAGTTGGTAAGTAACATTCTTGATTTCCGTAAGATTCAGAATGGCAAGATGGAGTTGAAACTCTATCGCTTCGACATAGTGAAGACCTTGACGATGTGGGTGGGCGACTTCCAGCTTACTGCCGAGCGCAAGCAAATCAGACTGCATCTGGATGTTGATGACTTGAAAGGCAGCCATGAAATGATTGCCGATCAGGAGAAGATTTCCCGTATCGTGTTCAATCTGTTGAGCAATGCCTTGAAATATACGCCTGCTGGTGGCGAAATCTTTGTTTCGCTGAAAGATGAAGGTGCCAATCTCCGTCTTGATGTGAAAGATACGGGCAAGGGTATCTCGCAGGATGAGGCTGATAAGATCTTTGAACGCTTCTTCCAGGCCAAGGGTGCTGCCAGCGGTACGGGTATCGGTCTGGCTCTGGTGAAATCATTTGTAGAGTTGCATCATGGTGAGGCTAGGGTAGAAAGTGAACTGGGAAAGGGCTCTGATTTTATCGTTGTCATTCCTCGTGAGCAGGAGGGTGATTCACAAGTTATCCACAATGATGCGGATATTGTGGATAACTCTGCAAATGCTTCTGCGCCAGAGGGTAAGAATGTGATAGATGAATCTGTTTTGCAATATATTGACGATGGAGACAGAAGTCGTGGAAAAGTTCAGCAGTTGGTAAGCGAGAATACCAATCGTCCTACTGTTCTGGTTATTGATGATAATACTGATATCCGTCAGTATGAGCGTACTCTTTTGCAGGATGAGTATATTGTTCTTGAGGCCGCCGATGGTAAAGAGGGTCTGGCTGTCGCCTTGAAAGAGGTGCCTGACCTGGTGATTTGCGATGTGATGATGCCTGTTATGGACGGATTGGAGTTTACTAAACGGTTGAAGACGAATACGGCTACCTCTCATATCCCTGTTATTATGCTTACGGCGAAGAACCTGGAGGAGCATCGCGCAGAAGGTTATGAGCATGGAGCTGATTCCTATATTACCAAACCATTCCATAGCAAGGTGCTTCTCGCCCGTATTGAGAATCTCTTGCGACAGCGTCAGCTCCTGAAGAATCTTTATCAAGGTTCTAAAGAGGCTGAGAAGGAGATTTCTGAGGCTCATCTGGAAGATCGTGACAGGCAGTTCCTAAAGCAGCTTCAAGCCATTATCCAGAAGAATCTTTCTGATAGCGAGTTTGGAGTTGAGGATATGGGACAGCAGATTGGCTTAAGCCGTGTGCAGCTCTATCGCAAGGTGAAGGCGATGACAGGCTCTTCTGTTGTTGACTTACTCCGTAAGGCTCGCCTTGCCAAAGCTAGGCGTTTGCTCGAAACCCGGAGCATGAGTGTCTCTGAAGTAGCCTATGAAGTGGGCTTCTCAGCGCCGTCTTACTTCACAAAATGTTTCAAGGAAGAGTATGGAATGTTACCTGGTGATGTAGGTAATGTGATGAAATAGAGAGAAATACGCTATACCTGAAGTGTAAAATCTGTGAATATATGGATAAAAATCGTTCATTTCCTAGCATAAAAGGTACATTGTATCATTTTTGTCACTATTTGAACGATAATTATACCTGTGTTTCGCTGAAACTTACTATCTTTGCACCAGAATTTAGAAGTTTATCAATTGTTTCATGCAGAAGTAGTTGCATTTTCATAGGTTTAGGTTTTTAGGTTATAGGATTAAGTATTCATTAAGGTAAGTAGTTTTCTTTAAGGTTAAAAGTTTTGTTTTGGGAAATAAGTAGTAATGAGAGAAAGCAGCTGTATAGACGGGATGTCTGACAGCTGCTTTTCGCGTATTATGGTTTGTTTCTTTTTAAGCGGCATACTATAGCTTTTTAAAGGGGGCTTATTCCCAATCTTCAAATTCCAGTTCCAGTTCCTTGTATTCGGGTTTGAAACTGCTGTTCTCCTTATCTTGCTTCCTGGCTTCTTCCGATGAGGCATTGCTTACGGACAGACCAAGCAGGCGGATGGGATGAGCAGAGGAGTAATCTACCTGTTTCAGCAGCCGTTTGGCAAGAGGTAGAATATCATCCTTCTTTTTCAGAACCTTTTCTTGTGAGATGCTTCTTGTTATCTGGGTAAAATCGGCAAACTTCACCTTCAGCGTCAGGGTTCTTCCTTCGAAACCGCTTTTCGCGATGCGCTCCAGCAGTTCGAGTACAGTATGGTACAGTTCGATAATCACTGCCGTTTTTAGATAGATATCTTCCAGGAAAGTCTGTTCGCAGCCTACCGATTTCCGTTCCCGGTAGGTGATGACAGGTCGTTCATCTATCCCCCTTGCGAAATCATAGAAGATGTGTCCGGCTTTTCCGAACACTTCTACCAGATGTTCTTCGGATACTTTCCTCAGGTCTGCTCCGTTGAAGATACCCATGAAATGCATCTTTTGCAAGGTTTTCTTGCCCACACCCCAGAAATCCTCTACTGGCAGCTGGGCGATGAAATCGAGCGCCTTGTCGGGATGAATGGTGCAGATGCCGTCGGGCTTGCGGTAATCAGAAGCCACTTTGGCGAGAAACTTGCAGTAGCTGATGCCAGCCGAGGCGGTGAGTCCGGTTGCCTCCTTGATACGGTTTTTGATTTCTTTGGCAATATCCACCGCCAGTTCTATCCCTTTCTTATTCTGCGTTACATCAAGAAAGGCTTCATCTATGGAGATGGGTTCGATGAGGTCGGTATATTCCTGGAATATCTGATGTATCTGATGGGATATTTTAGCATAATAATCATGCCGGCAGGGCACGATGATGAGATTAGGGCAGCGCTGCTTGGCTTGAGCGATGGATTGCGCCGAGTGAACGCCATACTTCCTTGCCTCATAGCTGGCTGTAGAAACCACACCACGTGGTCCGTCGAAGCCAACCGCTACTGGTTTGCCCCGAAGTTCCGGATTGTCTCTTTGCTCTACCGCAGCAAAGAAGGCATCCATGTCGATATGTATGATCTTTCGCTCAGTCATTGTTATGCAAACTGGCAATATAATGCGTAGTTTGGCATGAATTCATTCTCTATGTGTTTATATTTCATTTACTTCGTCAATTCTCGCCAGTTCCCATCCCTTGAACTGCATGATAATCTTATGGAGAGTCGTGCCTTGGCGTAATGCTTCCACTCTTGGTGCTTTGGCATATTGCTTGATTTGTTCCTCGGCATCAAGCCATTGCTTCGCTCCCTTGGTCATCTTGCTATCTTCTGTTAGAGTATCGAATTCTTTCTTAGACAATACCTTCAGCTCGATAATATAACTATGCTTCGTAGGGTAGTGGGTCAAGTTTGGCAGGAGGAAGAAATCGCAATAACCATGGTTCAATTCCAACTCTGGGGCAGTATAGTAATAATTGTTGAGGCTGAAATATGCCATGAAGAAACCTTGCAAGTTGCGCTCAGCCTCGATACCATCCCTAACAGATGATACTTCGGCGTATGCTTTTGCCATATACTCCAAGCATTCCTTCCACTTGCCCTCAAAAGCCATATAGGTAAACATGGTCTTGAGGTTGGAGGTATTGATGTATTTCTCCTCTTGATACTGCTCCAACAGATAATTATAATATTGTTTGCGTACATTATTATTAGGAATGCCCAAAATCAGTTGGTCTCCAAAAGTATCCTTGATGGTCAACATGCCATAGTAGAACAACAAACTGATGAATATTTCAGGATTTGTCAATGCCTTTGCCGGGAATGATTCCTCGATGTTTCCTACAATTTCTCCTTTTTCCGCAATGGTCATGATGACACCCTTTCGGTCTCCGTCCAACTTGTCGAGCTGGAGGAGTTTCTTCATCTTGTTGTAGTCGGTCTTGGTATTAGGGTCAATCATCTGCTCAGGGGCCTCACCTGTCTCCATATAGTTGCGGAGATAGTATAGTACCATGTCGCAGTTGAAGACCTTGCTTTGGGTTCTCAAAGCGCTCTTTGCAAAGCAATAGTTGTCGTACCAAGGTTTCATGTCCTCAATAATAGCTTCTACATCTGTATCGGCTGGTAAGTCGCCTGAATTCTTGTAGTAAGTGAACAGGTCTCTCACATCTTCTGTGGAGAAACCAAGCATCTGGTTGAAAGGTGCCTTGGTGGAGATATGCCAGCCTATGTTGAAACCGCTGGTCAAGTCATCGAGCGTTACAGGGCTTACACCAGTCATGAAGATACGGGCGAACATACCTTTGAATACCTTGAAAATCTCACGATAGAAGCCGCTGGCATGGGTCAATGCCCAATACACATCCTCCCCATGCTCGTTGAGCACCACGTTGGTGAAGTTGTCGTATTCGTCCACGATGAGGAATAGTTGATAACCATTCTTCTGAGCCTCCATTGCGAGGGTGTTCAATTTGCCCGAAGCATAGTTGATGCCTTTTATCTTGGCGATAGCCTCTGGGGTATAGTAGTCCTTGTAAAGGGTATCTACAAAGAAATCCACGCACTGACCGCAATAGTCATTGAATCGGTCTTCCAAGAGCTTGATGCCGCCTCCTATTTTCGAGAAGTCAAGGTATAGTACTTGGTACTTGCCCTGCTGTGGAGTAGGATGGGAGCCAATCCAAAGGTTGCCAAAAAGTTCTTGGAACCTTTCTGTCATGCTGATGTCATAATAAGCACGCATCATGCTTATCAGCAAACTCTTGCCGAATCTTCGAGGACGTATAAAGAAGAGAGCGTCTGCCTCTTTTTCCAACAAAGGCAGATACATAGTCTTATCGACATAATACTGGTTTCGCTCGATAATATCGACGAAATTAGATACTCCGTATGGTACTCTTTTAGCTTGTTCCATGATGAATGATTCCTTTCTTTCTTATTCTTTCTGCAAAGATAATGGAAATATTTGATATATGTGCCGTTTTGGTGAAAAAAATGTTTTGAATAATTGCAGAAGCCCCCATACTTTTCGTTTATCCCCTATTGCTTATGTTATGTTGGACGAATTCTTGTATCTGATGCAATGATTTTTAATGCTGTTTTTTCTATGAGTCGTTTCTTTGTCCATTCAAACAGGCTTCGTTTGTCATCGCAAGTACTTGCGTTAGCCAACGAAACTATCTGTGTCTGTTTCCGGAGTCGTCTCCGATAGCTAATGGTGTCGTCATCGATAGCTTGTTGAGTCGTCATCGATAGCTTGTTGAGTCGTTATCGATAGCTTATTGAGTCGTCTCCGTTAATTCATTGAGACGTCTCCGATAGCTTACAAAGCCGATTGAATATGCTAACTCAGTCACTTTAGTAAGCTCACTCAGCCACATTCGTAAGCTGATTCAAGCACTTGAACTCATTAACTCAAGCACTTGAATTCATTAACTCAAGCACTTGAATTCATTAACTCAAGCACTTGACTTCATTAACTCAAGTACATTATGATACGTTCTTAATAGTCTGTTGTGATTGTTTTTTTTCTTGCAAGAATTGCCATATTGCCATATCTTGTAGCTAACTGTCAGATTATAAGTATATTAAGGCTATGGCAATTCTTTATGTTTGGGCTTTATCTGCCATATAATTGCCATAAAATCTCTGTAATTTTGTCTTTGGTAATCTCCATAATCTTAGTATCCTTTAATTTATAACTAACTGATTTACAGTCTTAAAGGCTCTAAAATTTATCGAGATTACCAACTTTTAAAGCATATTTCTTATCCCGAACTCAGGTTTATACCAAGTTTCTGTTCGTAGGCTCGATAGTCTCACTATTGGCTTCCTTCATCCTTGACATTACTGTCAACGACTTGCCATTCGCTTCGCTTGGCGGTAAATACCTGCGACTGGATTTGAACCAGTTAGGTCAGTGTCATGCCCGACACACAATAAAGCCTAGACGATTCACATCGTCTAGGCACATCCTAAATAAATCTAAATAATTACTTTCTGCGTTTTGTTGGCCCTACTTTGACCTTTTCGACTACAGTTGTGCTCGGGTGCTTTTGCGCGTATTCGATAGATACAAATTTCCCAGTTTCTGCACTTCTGCCTTTTTCTACAGTTTTTGCCATATTCTGAATTATGAAGTTGATACTATGCGGTGACCTACCGTTTCCGCTACGGTACACTCAGGTGTTGTATGCCATTCTTTGTTCATTTCATCAAGTTTTTACCTTGTATGTGCCTCAGGACAGCAAAAGAAACAGCCGTCAACATTACTGTAGTGTTTCTTTGCCTCTCTTACAGCCTCCTTACCATTTGCGAAATATCCCAAAAAGATTCGATTTTCTACTGATGGCAAATACCTGCAACTTGATGCATGAACTTCATGTTCACCCGTAGGTTGGGCAATTTTGTTTACATAGTAAAAATTACTCATAATAAAGGAAGTCAACTCTCTGGTCCGTTAGCCAGGGTCTTAATTTCGAATTGACGCCACAAAGATATGAACTTTTTTCTTCTAAACAAACATAAATGTGAAAAAATCACATCTTAAATCCATATTACACAGAATAAAGCCGAAAATTCTTGCTGTATTGAGAAAAATTCTCTATATTTGCAACGGGTTTTATTACATAACTAATAAGATAATGTATGCTACAGCAATTTATAGTTGAGAATTTCCTCTCTTTTAAAAACAGGGAAATCTTCTCTCTTCAACCTAGTAAAGGCACGTTAAAAAAAGAACATAAAACAGAGTCCATTAAAGGACAGTGGGTGTTAAAGTCAGCTGCAATGTTTGGAGCGAACGCAGGCGGAAAAAGTAACTTCGTCAAAGCTATTGAGCTAGGGAAAAAACTTGTTTTAAGAGGAACAAGGACAGGTGACTTAATAGATTTCTATCCCTTTCGGTTAAGTTCTGAGAATAAGAAAAAGGATACGACTATTATTTATCACATACTCTGTGATAATAAAAAATATGAATATGGTTTTAGCTATAACGCAGAACAAATAAGTTTTGAATGGCTTAAACAAATAAACAAAAGCAACGATTGTATTATTTTTCAAAGAGAAACAGAAAAGTCAGAATTTGATATTTCATACCTACTTAAACTCAATCCAAAAGAAGAGGAATCACAGTTCTTGTCTTTTCTAGCAAAAGCAACGCCACAAAGACAATTATTTCTTCATGAAGTTATGAGTCGTAATATTCATGAAAATGTGTCAAATATTAAAGATTTGGACTCTGTTATTAATTGGTTTGTAAATTCTCTAAAAATAATATTCCCAGATACACCGTATAAACAGGGCGTACTACTTAAAGCGGCTGATGACAACGAATTAAAACGTGGCTTTGGAGCACTTTTAAGATACTTCAATACAGGTGTTGATGGAGTAAAATTAATCGAAGTACAATTTGAAAAACTTGGAATTCCACAAGACTTGCAACGTGCAATTAAAACAGATTTATCAAAATCCAATACAGACGAGGCATTTGGCACCCTACGCTTTGATGATAATTTGTATTTAATCAACCTGATTGATGGTGAGATAAAGGCTAAAAAATTGATGACAGTTCATAAAAAGATAGATGATACAGATGTGGAACTTTTCTCTCTAGGCGATGAGAGCGATGGTACAAAACGTTTATTTGATTACATTCCACTTATTTTAGATTTGATTCAAGGTGGAAAAGTCTTTGTTGTTGATGAAATGGAACGTAGTCTACATCCTGCACTTATTCAACAAATAATTACTTTGTTTTACAAGTATTCAAAAGATGTTTCTAGTCAGTTAATTTTTACCACGCATGAGAGCTCTTTAATGAATCAGAAAGTGTTCAGAAAAGACGAAATTTGGTTGATGAGGAAAAGTAGTAATGGAATTAGTTCATTTGGAAGAATGGATAATTTATACAATGTACGCTTTGATAAAATGTTACAAAACAGTTATCTTAATGGAGAATATGGAGCAACACCTATATTTGAAACCGAAGAAGAAATAAGCAAATTATTTTCAACTTTCAAGTAACCAGTAAACATCATTAGTGTCCCGTTAAATTCGGGACCAGTTAAATATTAATCAAATAACCCCGGAAAGAAGGGATAATCGAGTTCTTTGACATTATTGAAATCAGTCCTTTCGAAGAGATTAACGAGTGGGGTCTTATCCATAAGAGAAATGCTTCACATAGCGGTTTCCATCATACTTGTCAACCAAATGGCGAAACTTGTTATTGTCAAGAAATTCTATCAATTGGGCGAAAACGTATTTGTCTTTGTTCATCGTGCAGTGTTATAGATAACTGCAAAAGTACAAATTCAAATCGTCGCACCCTTGAAATCTCTTGCAAAAGACTGTATTTCAATTAATTCAAATAGCGATTAGTCCACTTTAACGGGACAGTAGTGAGTAAACATAATGACTAGCTTTATTTCTAAGTTTTTACTAACTACCACTGTGACTACTCCAACTTTTTTGTCACTTGGTTTAATAGGAGTAATAAAAGATAGTGAGACATTAGTGTCCCGTTAAAATCGGGACACTAATGAATGAGAATACTTTATCTATCATGAATGAAACAGAAGTATTAGCCGAGTTTATTCTAAAAGAGCCTATGAAATTTATGAATAATCTTGCCTTGTCATATAATTTAACCAGCGAATGTGTGGAGAAAATATTGTCATCAACAATTTTCTCTTTGCTTGAGAAGCGAAAAATATTAAACATTGTTCCGAAAGAAACAATAATAGCAGTAAGGACTATTTTTGAAGTGATAATAGATGCTATTTTGGCATCTAACGATGTCAATTTACATGAAGAGATATTATTTCATTTGCTTGCTTCAAACGTAAAATTGGCAAAGAAAGTCAGATTGGCAACACTTATGATTTCTGAACATAATACAGATTTTGAGTATTCAGAAAGAGTATTAAAAACAATAAATGGGAAGTATGCCGAAATCTGTAATTCAAGTAAGCGTACAACTGTTAAGGTTTCACCTTATAACAAAGACTTGCTTGAAATATTGAAACGAATAGAATATATTTCTTCATATAAAGAAACAAAAGATAGTGATGTCTATCGCATTTACCACAAACAAAAAAAACAATAATACGAGTATGTCATAGAGTTGGATAATTCTTATATTGCTGAATTATCCAACCTTATGGCGTGTACCATCAATGCGCCAGCTCCCAATATGTCTTAAAGAATGAATCCGAGTGGATAAGTGAATCCAGCTCATGATAGTTTTTCTTTCTCTTTTCATCCATGATAACCTTCTTGTAGAAAATTCGGTTAGTTCTGTCAAGATTCATAACCCGATTTTGATATAGAGATGAAAAGAGAACACAGGCGATAATGCCAAGAATGACAAGATACCATTGGAGCAATCTCCATTTGTCAGTCCTTTGTTTGCAACTGTTCCATCTATAGAACCACCACGATTTCAACGTAGGTGGAGGAGATGGTTTGGGACTTGTGATGGTTTGCAGAGCATCGCCCCATACTTTCAAAATCGCATGTGCTTTTTCTACTGATTCATCCTCGT
>OIZP01001466.1_pt1 | contig 11993 bp, 10 predicted proteins | sample 1588531 | NCBI WGS metagenome assembly OIZP01 (sample SAMN03283283) | human gut metagenome | biome: human-associated habitat; material: feces | host: Homo sapiens | place: Peru | collected 2012 | reverse complement strand
ACCCCTGATTCCAGCGTGAGAGGCTAGCGTCTTGACCGCTTGACCACGGAGCCATATTCATTTTCGTCTGTGTCTTTTTTGTTACCGCCACAAGACAATAGTTATTATATACCAGGCTTTCAGAAAATGCAACCCCTTTTTTAAATTTTTTTCAAAAATTTTTTATTTCTATTTCAAACTGCCGTTTTTTCTTGATTTTACGCGGTTTTCGGCGATTGTTCAACAAGCTTCAAATTCAAAAAAGGGGTGATTTTCTAAAATATCACTGAAAATATTTCAGATTATGTCTTCAGACTTCCTCTGCTTCCACCAACTGTTCACTCAGTTCTTCTACAGCTTCTTCCTTGACCATAATCTGAAGTGCCTGATTCTTATTCTTAATTACAACTTCTTCATGAGTACCGCCGTACTCTCCATCCAGAGTCCATGGAATTGCCTCAACAGATTCAAAACGGACTTCACCACTCTTGAAGGAGTATATTCTGTCCGAATTAATCTGACGCATCACAACTGCCCCAATCAGTTCGTTCAACTCGACTGGATTTTTTGGTGTTTTAAAGAGTGTCACCTCAAAAACGCCATCATCAAAAATAACATTTTCTCCTGTGATTCTTTTGAATCCTCCTACAGAACGTGAATTTGTCACCATTCCAAAGATAAACTCATCTTCAATCGTCTCTCCGTCATGTGTGACTTTGATCTTATAAGACGGAATATTGAACAGTCTCTTGGTTCCTTCCAGAATATAAGCCATATGACCAAGAATATTCTTCATACTCTGCTTCGTCTCATATGACACGTCTGTGAAAATGCCAAAGGCTGCAATATATACGAAATAGTCATCGTTAAACTGACCGATATCAAAGGAAAATGGTGTTCCTGTTACAATTATATCTGCGGCCTCCAGCATATTCTTGGAAATATGCAGACTACTTGCAAAATCATTCGTTGTTCCGGCCGGAATATATCCGATTGGCGTCTTATTTTCTCGCATCATCATACCGGTCACGACTTCATCCAATGTACCATCTCCGCCACTACATGCCACGAGATCATATTCTTCTGTGTACTCACTGACTTTTCTTACAGCATCCTGACTTCTTTGTGTAGGATAAACCGTCACCTCATATCCGCCCTTCACAAAAGTGTCGATCACATCTGAAAGTTTCGGCTTCAGAAGTCCCATTCCTGAATTCGGATTGTAAACAAATAGCATTCTTTTCATAAACAAATACCTCCTTATTCAAAAATCATTTGTGTTCACATCAGCTGCAAACTCTCCCCCCATAGAAAAAGATGGCTGTACTCCTCTTCAAAGTACAGCCCCTCTATATTCATTTGTAATCACATAGTTATCTCTCTGTGACTTCAATTACCATCTTATTGTTTTATACGTTAGCAAAGAATGTCTTAATGCCTTCCGCTGCTTTCTGCTCGTCCTCGCCGTCTGTCACAACAGTAATCTCCTCGCCTCCGATCAGATTCAGACTCATCATACCCATAATACTCTTTGCATTGATGTTCTTCTCGGCTACCTGAATGTACACTTTGCTCGCATACTGGCTGGCTTCCTGTACGAGAAGGGCGATCGGCCGTCCATCAAACCCTGGGTCCGCTTTCACTACAACAGATGTCTTAATCATAATAATCCTCCTTGTTCTTGCCGAACTTTGTCTGCCATCTCACTCAGCTTACGCAGTCTGTGGTTGATACCCGATTTTCCAACCGGAGGATTCAGGGATTCTCCCAGTTCCTTCAGTGTTGCTTCCGGATGCTCGAGGCGGGCAAGAGCAGCCTCGACTAATCCTTTCGGTATATTCTCAAATCCTATCTGATCTCTCAAATATGTAATATCTTCCAGCTGTTTTACTGCTGCTGATACTGTTTTATTAATATTGGCAGTTTCACAATTCACTTTTCTGTTCACTGAATTTCTCATCTCCTTGAGAATTCTTACATTCTCAAGTTCCATTAATGAGACATGTGCTTCCATGATATTTAGAATATCTACTATCTGTGCTCCTTCTTTCAGGTAAACAACATACGACTTCTTTCTGAGCACGATCTTTGCGTCCATAGAAAAACTGCAGATCAGATCACAAATCTGATGTGCCATCTCTTCTGTGGAACAGACAATCTCAAAATGATATGCCTTGTTCGGATCACTCATAGAGCCGGACGCCTGAAACGCTCCGCGAAGAAATGCTCTTCGACAACAAACCTGTTGAACAATCATCGGATTCACGGCATGCAACTCTTCCGCATTCTCCTGCTGCTCCCCCATCATCTTCGTAGCCTGTAAGATACGTATCGCATCTTCATGTTTTTTTACGATAACGGAATAGGTCTCTGTCTGCTTCTTTATATTTCTCCGAACGGAAATATCACCCCTTATATTAAATGTTTTTTCTATTAATGTAAAGACCTTTCTTGCAACTAAAATGTTTTCTGTACGAATCTTGATACTGCACCGGTCAAAACTATTGATTACAACTGTCCCGCACATGCCAATAAAAGCCGTCAGTTCCGCAATCTGGCAATGTCTGGCTGAACTGATGTTCCTTGCAAGCTCTTCCTTCACTTTTCCAGAAAATGACATATTTTCCACCTTTTACTTTCTCTTTGTGATACTATCCTTCTCGATATCACGATGTTCAATACGAACGCCATAACTTTCCTCTGTCTCAAGCGTGTGATATAACGCATTTGCCAGCGTTACAGATCTATGCTTCCCACCGGTACATCCAATTGCGATCACAAGCTGGTTTTTTCCCTCCAAAATATAATTTGGAATTAGAAATTCAACCATGTCTTTTAATTTTTCAAGGAAAATCGGTCCCTTATCATTCTGCATGACATAATCCTGGACTTCCGGATCATTTCCTGTTTTTTCTTTCAATGTATCAATATAGTACGGATTCGGAAGAAAACGCACATCGAATACAAGGTCTGCGTCCTGCGGAATTCCGTATTTAAAACCAAAGGACATTACTGTGATATAGAGATTGCAAAAGCTCTCACCTTTCACAAAAATCTTCTCAAGTTCAATCTTCAGTTCTCTCGTCAGCATCTTACTTGTATCAAGAATATACGTTGCCTTCATTTTCAAAAATGCAGTCTTCTCACGTTCTTTCGCAATACCGGTATCCACACGTCCCGACCCGCTCAGAGGGTGCTGTCTTCTCGTTTCTTTGTATCGCTTTACAAGTACAGAATCCTTTGCGTCCAGAAACAGAATCTCATATTTGATCCCCTTTTCATCCATTTGCTCAAGGTCTTTCTCTAATCCGGAAATATCCTGTCCGCTTCGCACATCGACTCCCAATGCCACTTTCTTCATTGAAGTTTCTGAATTCTCGATCATCTGCACAAATCCAGGAAACATTGCGATCGGCAGATTGTCCACACAGAAATATCCCATATCCTCAAGCATCTTAAGTGCTGTTGATTTTCCCGCTCCTGACATCCCTGTTACGATAACAAAACGCATATCAAAACTCTCCTATTCTTCTTACTTCCGCTTCCAGACGGACTCCTGAATTTTCTTCTACTTTATCTTCTACCTGACGCATCAGTTCCATAATCTCTGCTGCGCTTGCATTCCCTCTGTTGATCACGAAACCGCAATGCTTTTCAGAAACCTGTGCATCTCCGACCCTGAATCCGCGAAGTCCTGCATCTTCGATCAGTTTTCCTGCGAAATATCCTTCCGGACGCTTAAATGTACTTCCTGCACTTGCATACTCTAATGGCTGCTTTGTCACTCTTTTTTCTTTCAGATCATCCATCACTTCTTTGATCTTCTCCGGCTTTCCTTTTTCAAGAGAAATCACTGCTTCAAGAACAATATAATTCTTCTGTTCTACCACACTTGTCCGGTAAGCAAGTCCCATCTCTTCTACAGGAATCGTGAGAAATTCTCCATCTGCTGTCATCACTTCCACACTCTCAAGTACCTGCTTCATCTCTCCACCGTATGCACCCGCATTCATGCGAACGGCTCCGCCTAATGTTCCCGGAATTCCTGCTGCAAACTCAAAGCCTGTCAGAGATTCTGACAATGCTGTTGCCGCAATCTTCGACAGAAGTGCGCCTGCTCCGGCATAAATCTTATTCTCTTCTACCCTGATCTGATTCATTTTCTTAAAAATTTGAAGAATTACGCCACGATATCCCTTATCTCCAACAAGAAGATTACTTCCGTTTCCGATCACGGAATATGGGATTTCCTCTTTTTTGCATAACTCAACGATTGCCTGGATCTCTTCCTTTGATTCAGGTGTCACGAAATAATCTGCCGGACCACCAATACGAAATGTTGTATGTTTCTTCATCGGCTCATCTTTCATTACATTTTCCTGTTTTGTAATAGTGCACAATCTATTGTACAATTCCATATCTATACTCCGTTTCTTCTATATAATAGTATTAAATATTCTTATCAGTCATCAACATCATACACCACCCACTTCATAAAGTAAAGTATATTGCCTTGCCAAACACTAATAAACCATGTATAATGAATGCGTATATCTAAAATTAACCAAGCCTATTTGGAGGCACATTTTTTAATCAAAGGAGTGAATATTTAAAGTGGACGCAGGTGACACGTACCTATTAATTATACTGTTAATTTTACTATTGTTTTCATCATTTTTTTCATCAATCGAGACTGCGCTGATGTCAGTGAATAAAATTAAACTCCGCTCTCTCGCAGACGGTGGGAACAAGCGGGCAGCTTTGGCTCTTGATATCACAGAGAATCACACAGCGAAGATGCTCAGTGCGATCCTGATTGGTAATAACATTGTGAATGTTTCGGCATCTTCTCTCGCTACAACCCTTGCCTATTCATTTGGCGGATACATGGTCAGCATCGCTACACTGATTCTGACAGTGGCAATCCTTGTATTTGGAGAGATTACACCGAAGAATTATGCAACGATCAACGCTGAGAAACTTACGCTTCGCTATATTCCGGTCATCAAGTTTTTTATGACAGTCATGACTCCGGTTATTTTCATCATTAACTTGTTTTCCCGCGGAATCATGCTGATCCTTCGCGTAGATCCAGATGCAGCGAACAAAGCTATGACAGAAGAAGAGCTTCGTACAATTGTGGATGTCAGCCATGAGGATGGTGTAATCGAGTCTGATGAAAAAGAGATGATCTACAACGTATTCGATCTCGGCGATGCCAAGGCGAAAGACATTATGGTTCCTCGCGTACATGTTACATTTGCTGATGTCAATAGTACCTTCGATGAATTGATTGATATTTTCCGTGAAGACAAATTCACAAGACTTCCTGTTTACGAAGAGACACAGGATAATGTTGTCGGTATTATTAACATGAAGGATCTGCTTCTTTACGATCATGATACGCTGTTCAATATCCGGGATTTCTTAAGAAAACCTCATTTCACTTATGAGTTCAAAGATATCTCTGAACTTCTTGTAGAGATGAGAGATTCTACTTTTAATATTGCAATTGTTCTGGATGAGTACGGTGAGATGGCAGGACTCATCACTTTGGAAGATATTCTGGAAGAGATTGTTGGTGAGATCCATGATGAATATGATGAGAATGAAGATGAACTGATCAAAGAGATTTCTGATCATGAATATATTATCGAAGGTTCCATGAGTCTGGATGATGTGAACGATCACTTACATACAGAACTTAACTCTGAAGATTATGATTCTCTCGGAGGACTGATCATCGAACATCTGGACCGTTTACCTCAGATGGGTGATGAAGTTGTCACTGAAGATGGAATTCGTCTGGTGGTCGAGAAGTTGGATAAGAACCGCGTAGAAATGGTACATGTTTATCTTCCTGAACGAACAGATACAGATGAAGCGGATGGAGAAACTCCTGACGTTTCTGAAAATGATAAACACTCACATGAATAAAACTTTTTGAAATGTCGGCTGCATTATCGCAGCCGGCATTTTTTGACGTTTCACAGGCAATGCGCGCTTTCATATAATGATGTGAGTGTCAAAAGTAAATTTTGCCACTCACTAATGTAACCGGATTGCTCCATTGCTATGCAATTCCCGCAATCCTCGAACACCTCAAACTCCCATAAAATGGCGTGTTCACACCATTTTATTCCGTTTTCGGTGTTCGGCGTGTCAATAAGTATAAATTGCTTATTTGTGCGAGCACAAACGCAATTTATACTTTTGACACTTACATCATATAATATATAGAAACACAAAAATAATGAGGTGATTATATGTCTTATTCTATCATGCTTGATGCAGGCCATGGAGGTTGTAGATAACGCAAGTGATGAAAACAACGAAAATACAAGGAGAAAGGCAACTGTTGTACCTATTAAAATAGAATATGTGTGAGAGGACAAGCCTTTCAATAATGTAGACGTTCAGAAATGAGCGTCTATTTTTATACCCAAAATGAAAGGAGCATTAGATTTATGAAAAGGATGTTAAAACGATTGTGTACGGGCTTCTTAGCTCTTGCAACTGTCGTTACTGCTTTACCAACTACACCCGTTCATGCAGAAAGTAAGCAATACTGGACGGAAAGTGCAGAGCGTGTCGGTATCATTGAAAAAGTAATGAATGACGGGTCTATCGGTTCTACATTCAATGAGGGCTATATGAAAGTTGAGGGCGAAACTGCCTATTGTATTGACATCAATACAGATTTTAAGAACGGCTACAAGACCAGAGCTGACGCAAGCTCACGCATGAGTGCCGACCAGATTTCAGATGTGGCGTTATCCTTAGAGTATGTCAAACAGTATGGCGAAGCTCACAAGGAACTGAACTACAAACAAGTTTATCTGTTGGAACAATGCGTTGTCTGGCAGAGATTGAGCGTACATCTTGGCTGGCAATGTGATAACGTGCGAGCTTCTTATGATGAAATTCCAAAGGCAACGCAGGACGAAGTTTTCGCTGGTGCAAGAGCCTTTGTCAAAGAGAATAAAGGACGCTATGAATGTGGCGGTTATATCTACTCTGGCGAGGGGCAGGAATTAGGACAATTCTGGGCGAAACTGAATGTCGGAAATGCGAAACTTCAAAAGACTTCCAGTAATACCAGCATTACGGACGGTAACGATATTTACTCAATCGCTGGTGCAACATACGGTGTCTTTTCTGATAAGGACTGCACAAAACAGCTTGCCACCCTTACGACTGATGAAAACGGAAATACAGACGTTGTAGAGGTAAAAGCAGGCACAGTCTATATCAAGGAATTATCCGCACCAGCAGGATATAAAGTAGATAAAACTGTATATTCCTTAAAGGTTGAAGCTGGAAAAACAGCGACCTTGAAAGTATCAGATACACCGAAAGTAACAGACACTTTGATTAAGCTTTTCAAGATTGATATGGAAACACAGAAAAACAATCCGCAAGGGAACGCTTCTTTAGCAGGTGCGGAATTTACATGGAAGTATTATGCTGGCTTCTATAACAAAGACAATCTCCCTGCCGAAGCTACTCGTACATGGGTTACAAAGACAATCGCTGAAACTGACAGCGACGGGACAACCCACTACCTCACAAAATTAGCGGACGCATACAAGGTGTCTGGCGACAGCTTCTATATGCAGGACGGTAAAGCCGTTCTTCCTTTAGGAACACTAACCGTTGAAGAAACAAAAGCTCCAAACGGCTACTTGTTAGACGGTGCATATATGCAGGCTGGCGATAAGTCCGAACAGATTAAGGGCTTATATGTAACACAGATTACCGAGGACGGCGACCTTGCCGTATTATCTGGAAGTAACCAGTTTTCCGTATCAGACAAGGTTATCCGTGGCGGTGTGAAAATTCAGAAACGAGATTTAGAAACGGGCGATACGAAGCCACAAGGAAGTGCCACTCTGAAAGATACTGTCTTTGACATCATTTCCTTAAATGATAATTCTGTTTTGGTTGAGGGCAAGCTATACAAGAAAAATGAAGTCGTAAAAACTATTCGTACAGATATTGAGGGTGTCGCTTCTACTGCTTCTGACCTCTTACCTTATGGAAAATTCCGTATCGTTGAAAGTGAAGCTCCAAACGGATATTTGACAGATGGTGCAAAGCCGATTGATTTTACAATCACAGAAAATGGAAAAATCGTGGACTTAACCGAAAAAGCCCATTCTATCTATAATCAGATTAAGCGTGGAGATATTGAGGGTGTAAAAATCGGTGCAGGCACACACAAGCGTCTTGCTGATGTTCCCTTTAGGATCACAAGCAAGACGACGGGCGAAAGTCATATCGTGGTAACTGATGATAACGGGCAGTTCTCCACTTCTGCTGACTGGGCTAGTCATAAGAACAATACCAACGCAGGCAAAACAAGCGAGGACGGTGTATGGTTTGGAACTTCTGAACCAGACGACAGCAAAGGTGCGTTGCCTTATGATACCTATATCATTGAAGAATTACGCTCTGACAGCAACAAGGGCTTTGAGCTTATCCCACCATTTGAAATCGTGGTATCAAGAAACAATCTTGTGATTGATTTAGGAACTTTGACTGATGAATACGAAAAAGAAATCACAATCTATACCACAGCTACCAGCAAGGACGGCGAAAAGACTATCCTTGCAGGAAAAGAGGTAACAATCGTTGATACCGTTAAATTAGACGGTTTGAAGAAAGGCACTAAGTATCAGTTGAAAGGCTGGCAAATGCTGAAAGAAGAAAACGCCGAGCTTATCATTGACGGAAAGCGTGTAGAAAACGATTATACCTTTGTCGCTGATGATGAAGCTATGAAAGTGGAAATTGCTTATACATTCAATGCGTCCGAGCTTGGCGGTAAAAATCTGGTAACATTCGAGGAATTATACGATTTGAGCAATCCAGACGAACCCGTAAAAGTTGCGGAACATAAGGACATTGAGGACGACGGGCAGACTGTTTTAATTACAGAACGTATCATCAAGATACATACGACCGCTACCGATAAAGACGGCAACAAAGAGATTGAAGCAGGAAAAGACGTAACAATCGTTGATACGGTTACTTTAGAGGGCTTGGAAATTGGCACAAAATATCAGTTGAAAGGCTGGCAGATGTTGAAAGAAGAAAACGCTGAACTTCTTATCAATGGAAAGCGTGTAGAGAATGACTATACCTTTATCGCTGATAAAGAAAGCATGAAAGTGGAAGTTGCCTTTACCTTTGACGCTACTTCTCTTGACGGAAAACAGCTTGTAACTTTTGAAGAATTGTACGATTTGAGCAATCCAGACGAGCCAAAGAAAGTTACCGAGCATAGGGACATTGAGGACGAGGGACAGACGATTACCTTTAAGGAAAAGCCAGAAGTCCCAGAAGAACCAGAGAAACCCGAAACGCCACAGACACCAGATACACCGCATAAACCAGACAGTCCAAAAACTGGCGATGGCACAAACCTTTACGGACTGCTTGCACTTCTTTTGACTTCTGGTGCTGGACTGGCAGGTATCTTCTTCTACAAACGCCGTCAAACGAAGAAATCATAAGGTGGTAACGGTATGAGAAAAGAAAAATCACGTTCTCCGCCGATACCGTGTCGGCAGACTTCCGCTTATTCTGGCTTGTCTGCTACTTACCTGCAAGAACACGGATAGTCAAGGGTGCGTAAGCATTTATTTTACCCTTTACTATCTGTGGGATTGCTGGTACTTCCTAAACCGCCAGAATAAGAAACAAAACTAATCAATCAAAAAATAGAAAGAAACGAGGTAAAACACTATGGAAATGAAATATGTCGTGCCAGATATGGCACAGTCTTTTGGAACTCTTGAATTTGCAGGCGAAAGCGACCATGTTTTTGACAGAGATAAAGATAACCGCAGATTTTTCGCAAGAAGAAGCTACAACCTTTATTCAGATGTGCAGAGAGGGGAAAATGTTGTGGTGGAAATTCCCGTGCAGGCTGGCGAAAAGCATTTCAAGTATGAACAGAAAGTAAAACTTGTCAATCCGAAATTATACGGCAGAGGTTACGCAATCGGAGATATGGGACATACCGATTATGTGTTGCTTGCTGATGATATTGTAGCAGTTGAAGAAAAGTAAAGGAGTGAAGAATTTATGAGATTATCAAACGGGTTTGCCATTGACAAAGAGAAAACATTTGGAGAATTGAAATTTACAGCGGTGCGTGATGTGTTCTTGCAGAATGAGGACGGGACACCGAGTACCCAGCTTAAAAAGCGTATCTATGATTTGAAGTGCAGTCTGCATGGTGGAATTATCCCCGTGTCTGTACCGCCAGAAGTACCGTTAAGGGAATTTCCGTACAATGCAGTCGTGGAGCTTGTCAATCCAGTAGCCGATACGGTATCAAGAAAGACGTTTGGTGGTGCAGATGTGGACTGGTATGTAAAAGCAGAGGATATTGTGTTGAAGAATAAAGGCAACCAGAACGCAGGCAGTACACAGAACCATGCACCGCAGGGACAGCAGAAAAAATAGTATTCCTAAATAGATTTTCATTGTAGCGGATATATGGAACTGTTATAATATGGATATGAAGAAAGCGACAAATTGAAATTGTAAGGAGAAAATATGTTAAGATTATTCAAGATTACTTGTATTTCAGCAATATGCTTTATAATGTTATCTGGGTGTTCGGCTAGACAAGAAAAAATGGAGAGGACAGAAACAAATCAATTAGAACAATCAAAAATAGAGAAAAAAGTGAGCGAGAGCAATGACGAAGAAATACTTGATTTAAGTGATGATTTTAGTGGTGTTAATGGCTGTGCAGTTTTATACAGTCCCTCAAAAAATAAGTATTCTTTGTACAATAAAGATATGGCAGAACAAGAAGTTTCCCCATATTCAACTTTTAAAATTATTTCTACGTTAATAGGGTTACACAACAATATTATCAAAGATGAAACTTCCACCTTGAACTATAATGGAACTCAATATCCAAATCCAGAATGGAACGAAAACTTGACTTTGCAAAAAGCATTTCAAACGTCTTGTATATGGTACTTTCATCAGATTATAAATAGTGTGGGGGAAGAAGAAGTCAAAAAAGAACTAAGTGAGTTGGAATATGGTAATTGTGATGTTTCAGCATGGGAAGGAAGTATGATAAATCCATACAAAGAATTGAATGGTTTTTGGCTGGGTTCATCTTTGAAAATATCTCCATATGAACAGGTAGAGGTTTTATCAAGAATTTTTGAAAGTAAAAGTTTCTATGATAGTCAGAATGTCGAAATATTAAAGAAAATTATGTTAATTGAAGATGAGCAAGGGAAAAAAGTATATGGAAAAACAGGTTCTGGTACAAATGGAGAAGCATGGTTTATAGGTTTTACCGAAAAGGGACAACAAAGAGAATATTTTGCTGTATATCTTGAAGATAGTTTGCAAAAAGAACGTGTTTCAAGTACTTTTGCTAAAGAAATTGCTCTAAAAATAATAGAGTAAAGACATTTTATATTTAGATGAAAGGGGCGTATAAATGGACACAATAGGTTCATCAACAAAGCTAATGTGGTTTCTTGTTTGCATTTATTCATACCCTATCCTATTATTGATTTTTTCGGTGGCTATATGGTCTTATAATAGGTTTAAACGATTGGCTTTTATATCGTATATTACTGGTACAATTTTGACTGTGTTTATTTTACTGATTGATATTAATAATTTGGTAGCAAAATTTATAAAAGGTAATTTCATGTATAATTCATACTTATGGAATTTGTTTTTTGCAATTTTGAGTGTTATATTTATCATTATTAGCATTGGTTTTCGTCAAAAAAGCAAAAAAATTAGTAATATTTTTATCAATAGTGCTACATTATTGTGTATTCTTGTTTGCGTTATTCAAATAAACACAATAAATGTATAAAAGTGATTAAACAAATTTCAGTTTGACAACTTCATATCCATACACACAAAGCAGTTAGTCTTAGGATTGACTGCTTTTTTCGTACCCAGAAAGCCTACTAATAAAAAGTCAAGTACTTTTTGAAGAAATTTAAGAATTGAAA
>OIZP01001464.1_pt1 | contig 12005 bp, 15 predicted proteins | sample 1588531 | NCBI WGS metagenome assembly OIZP01 (sample SAMN03283283) | human gut metagenome | biome: human-associated habitat; material: feces | host: Homo sapiens | place: Peru | collected 2012 | reverse complement strand
CCTCTTGTTGCAACGATGCAATGATGGGTGGTTTGCTTGGAGCGATGGCAAATCGCAACAATGATCCTTTGGCAATGGCAGCCATGCTGCGTAAGGATGACGATAGTCAATGGGATAATCCGTTCATCTATCTGGTGTGGATGATGTTTGCCCAGAGAATGTGGGGAAACGACTGGAACAACGGACAGAATGCCCAGAACGTGGAGCTGCAGAATCAGATTCAGAGCCTGAGAAGTCAGATAGCTGACAACCAGAACAGCAACATGATCATGGATGCTATCAAGGGTAATGGCTGTGCCATCCAACAGTTGGCAGCAAACATGAACTGTGACTTCAATGCGCTGAACAGTGCTATCTGTGATGTAAGACAGGGTATCAGTACTTTGTCTGGTCAGGTTGGTTACTCTGCTGAGAAGGTGATTAACGCCATCAACCTTGGCGATATGAACCTGGTACAACAGTTGAAGGATTGCTGCTGCCAGACTCAGCAGAACATCATCCGTATGGGTTACGATAACCAGCTTGGTCAGAAGGACATCGTTAACCAGATGCAGCAGGGCTTCTCCTATACTAACTCTGGTTTGGAAAGAGGCTTCTCTAACGTAGGTTTCCAGATGAGCCAGATGGCTTGTGACTTGAAGACCAATGCGAATGCGAACACGCAGCGTATCGTGGATGTACTTAACAGCCACTGGCAGCAGGATCTGCAGCAGCGTTACAATGATGCCCGACTGGAGTTGAGTCAGCAGAGACAAAATGCAGCGCTTATCGCAGCATTGAAGACAACGACCCCCACAACTTAATGTTGAGACTGTCTGAATCATTAAAGAGGGAGACGGTTACAAATTTAATAATCGTTTCCCTCGCATATCACAACTTTAAAGAAAAGGAATTATGCTATTCAAGGAATTAAAGAGCAACTATCCTATCTTTCTGCTGGATAGAGCAACACTAAAGTTTGAGCAAGCTAAGGTGATGAATGTGCAGCCGAACTATCAATCGGTGAACATGAACAGAATAGAGGTGAACGTGACCATCCAAAACAAGGAGGGAAAGCAGAACACCTATGCCGTGGCAGACTCAGAGCAGAGTGCCTACGCAGGAAACCTTTTTATCTCTACTAGCAAGGACTGCATCATTAACGAGGTGAACGCCTTGAAGAACGCCAGCGAAGAGGTGCTGAGCAAGGTGGAGGAACACAAGCAGACCGTAGAGAAATGTAAGGAACTTCTGGGCGAACTGGACACAACGTTTCGTGACCAGCAGAAAACCAACGAAAGACTCGACCAGATGGAGAACAAGCTGGACGAGATTTTCAAGTTTGTTGTCAAATCACAAAAACAAGAATGATATGAACTTAGTAGAACTTATCACAAAATATCAGAGCGATGCCACACCGGAGCAGATGGTGAAGGTAACCAAGATCATCGGCAAGTTTGTGGCTATGCACGCAGAGGAAAATGACCTCCTGAAACTCTATAAGGAGATTTATGGGGTAGTGGGTAACGGCCACTTCAACGACTTCTTTGCTGATGTTCAGATCAAGAAGATGGTGTTTGAGGATGACAAGGAGGTTGAGCATCGTGCCCCTTACTATACCATGGCCAAGACGCAGGAAATCTATGAGACGGTGAAGGACGAGATCAGACCTTACAATCAATGGGATTTTGCTGTGGTTCTGAACATGATCTACTCAGATAACTATAATCTGATGAAGAAATGGTTCCCAGAGGACAGCGAGGAGCAGATGATGGACAAAATGGTGGACCTTGCCGTGAACTGGCTGAGGGATGATGATAACCCTTATGGGCATTGTAAGGCTTGGGGGTACTTCAACCATTGAAATGTTGAATGTTGAGTGTTGAGTTTGTAGGAAATTCCATAATGACTAGAGATATATAAAAGAAAACTATCAGAAGAAGAGAATGCAGGCGGAAAATGGGCTTGTGTTCTCTTTTTTCGTATAAGTTGCGCAACTTATCACAGAGAACCGGGAACGATGGCTTATATTTGCATCGTTTCCATAACGGAGTGGGGACGGAAAAATGAAAAAGAAAATGAATGATATTCGAGGTTACTTAATTGGGACGATATGGACTTTTCTGAGTCTGCTAGTACCCATCAGAGATTTTATGATTGCCATGATGGTATTGTTCGGGCTGAACCTGGTGTTCGGTATCGTGGCTGCAGTGTTTAACGGTGAAGAATGGAGCTGGAAGAAATTCGGTATGTTCTTTGTCTGTTGTGCGGTGTTTTTTGTGACGGTGGCAGCTCTGTTCATTATCGGTCACTTTCTTCACTCGGACACAGAGGCCTTGTTTTGCGTGAAGTGGGTGTGTATAGCAGCTACTTACCTGTTTGTTACCAATATCCTGAAGAATCTGAGGCGGATGCTGGTTGCTGAGACACCTTTCTACAAACTGGTAGACTATGCCTATTATGCACTGACTCTAGGATTCGTAGAGAAATTCCCGATGTTCAAGAAGTATCAAGAATATAAAAACAATAAAGAAAATGGAAATGAAGGAAATAACTAAAGAGCAGATATTGAAGATTATGCCGAATGCGAAAAATAGGGTAGATAAATATTTGCCTTATTTCAACGAATTGGCAGAGAAGTATCACATCAATACAAAATTACGATGGGCACATTTCCTTGCCCAAATAGCGCATGAAAGCGGTGAACTTCTTTATACACATGAACTAGGAAAGAACTCTTATTTCACGAAGTATGAGAAGGGATCACTTGGAAAGATGCTTGGCAACACGCATGAGGGCGATGGTGCCAAGTATAAGGGCAGAGGCTTCATCCAGTTGACCGGCCGAAGTAACTACTCAATATTCCAGGCCTACAGTATGCAGCCTGTGTTGGAGCATCCTGAGTTGCTGGAACAGCCGGAACTTTGCGTTGACGTATCGATGTGGTTCTGGGAGGCGCATGGGCTGAACGAACTGGCTGATGCGGATAATGTGTTGAGAATTACGAAAAAGATAAATGGAGGCACAAATGGACTGGTTAGCAGAAAGAAGTATCTTGCCAGGGCTATGGTTGTCTTATAAACAGAATAGCTTATGAAATCCAAACATTTAATTATCTATCTGTTTGTATGGATAGCGTATTTTTCAATGTTGCTAGTGACGAGTTGTAAGACGAAGACAGTGACGCAGGAACATTATATTACGGACCAAACAAAGACCAAAAGTTTGGATGCCTCCTGGCAGGAGCGATTTATCTCTGCTTTTGAGCAGATGGCAAATAGCAGGATCCAGGAGCACGAAACATCTGTCAAGGAAACTACACATACAAAGGATAGTACTTCAACCACTGTAGACCAGAATGGAAAGCCTATCAAGACAGAGAAATGGCATTCTGTTGTGACCAACAGGAACACAAAAGAGGTGCTGAGGCTAAAGGATTCCATTAACATCATATCTAAAAAGGTAGATAAATATCAACATCTTGTGGTTCAAAAAGATTCGCTGATCCGATTGAAGCAAGACTCTATCAATATCATGAGGCGAGAACTTACCAAGAACGAGCAGCGACTTGTGACAATAGGAAAGGTAAGTCTTGGCGCGTTAGTAAGTATCATCATAGCCATAATAGGTATTCTTGTTTGGTTGTGGAATAGAAAAAAATGAGCGTATGAAGACAATAACAATTAAAATCATCAAGAAGAGCGTGATGGGCGTGGTAGAAGGACTATCTGCCACCATTGCGCAGCATAACGCAGAGGTGGACTTCCAAAGCGTATGGGCTAGTGATGCAGAGGAGGCTAGACTGGATATATACTATAGGGAGGCAATAACCGACCTAGAGAACTTTCTTGCGAGGTTTTCTTCTTCTACCACACAGAAGTTTGATTTGCAGGCTCTGGCTGATGATTTCTCAATCACTATAGTGACACTTGCGGCTTGGCCACCAAGGTTAAGTGGAGTATTGAGCAATCAGATTCAGAACTACCTGGTGCATGCCATTATTGCTGGATGGCTGAGTGATTTTCCAGAAATGGCTCATACAGATTATGCCGGTATGGGAGCGAGTGACCTTGATGCCATTAAGGAGATTTTGTTAAAGAAAGACTTTAACTTTGCTGAGGCTGAAAGAAAAGCCGATGATACAACGAAAGAAAGCTCTTCTGCCAGTGATACATCAGCCAGAGCAGTAGACGGTGACGAGAAGGCTGGTTCTTCTCCTATGGCTTCGGCAAGAAGTGGGGATGAAACAGGTAAGCAGGAGAATGCGCAGGCAACTGCCGGGCGGTCTGTAGATACTGATGAGAAAGGAAATGGCGAACTTGCCGTTCAAAGCCGCAGTGTAGATGCTGAGGCTAAAAGTCAGAATAAACTGAATGCTGAGGCTCGAAATGAAGACGAAGTAGATAAGGATGGCCAGAGTGGGCTGAAAGGCTCAGAGCGTAATCAGGACTTCGTTTCGCAGCATTTTCATCAGGATCGTGTAGACTGGAGCGGAGGCAGGCCTCCTTATGAACTGAGGTAGATTTATTAATCATCTAAATATTTCGAAATATGGATAGTAAACTAATTACTTTGAACTTTAGCATGGAGCAGGTATGTAATGACATACTTGCCAGATGCTATGTATTGAGCCAAGGACTGGTGGATGATGCCCAGAAGGACATCAGAGCCACTATCGAAAGTCCTGACAGTAAAGAGACTCGCAGTATTATCAACCGTGCAGTAACAGAAGCCATCGGTAACATCAAGGTTGCAGCTCAGCGTTATCTGACCTCAGGTAGAGTGGAGGATAACAACAACCTGGAGCGACTGGTGAAGGGTACGAGAAAGTATGTGTACACCGATAACAAGAACGGAACTTGGACAGAGGTAGTGACTACAAGCATCATCGGTCAGGAAGATGAGGATGTGACTTCTACCGTAAACAAGGCTGGTAATGACCGGGAGGAAAGTATCTATGAGACTGTTACCCTGAAACTGGAGATTCCGAACTGGAACGTGGCTGTGACGGATGCGCTTAAGAGCAACATGCACCGGTATATTGTTGATTATACGATGAGCCAATTTCTACAGGATCAGTATACTGATAAGGCTTCGCAGTATGGGGAGAGTGCTACAGCAGACTTCAACAACATGAAGAGCAACCTGTTGAGCCGGGATAACTATACTTTGAGAAGACCTAGCTTTACGTAAGAGGCTATTGGGGACAGGCGATAGAATCGCCTGGAACGGTGGCTTTTCTTAATGAAACTTTTTTTCTTCTTTCGTTTTAGGTGTGTTTATGAAAGAGCCTTCGCTTCGGGATTACTCCTGATTTGCGAAGGCTCTTGTTTTTTGACATGGCTTAGAAAGCCATGGAACGGTGGCTTTTCTTTTTAGAACTTGCTGAAACGCCTGATGATTTCGAGGCGCGTAGCAAAGTATTGATTCATGGATTTCATCTTCAGGTATAGGGCGATTCGGAAGAAACGATAGCTGTGAGTAGCCATGTAGCTGGACTTCATGCCGCCCAAGCGACCGATGTAATGCCAATTCTGATTATCATTGCTACCATATAACCACATGACTGGTATGCTGCCAGACGTGAGGGAATGGATATAGCCTGTAATGGAATCAGGTACGTTATCTTCGTCAAACTTCAAGGTACGAGTAACTATGATACCATGATACTCTGTTGTATCTTCGTAATCGTAACCCTTATCGAGCACCATCACGCTGCCATCCCTATATTGTATGTAGGGGTGTGGGTAGGAATTGATTGCTGTGAGCACGTTCTGTATAAGGAAAGTGCTCCAGGCATTATCCTTGATAGAATAGCAGAGTGCCACCGTATCAGCCGTAGAGGTCTTACTCGTCTGTGTAATATCCAGGCATAAGATGCGAGAGTTTTTGTAGTCGTAGATGACCTGACAACGCTGGAAGAACTCTATTGGCGAAGAGGTGAAATCTATGAGTTGACGCATCTGAGCCTTGGTAGACTTGACGGTATCACTATCCTCCTCAGTATCATTGAAGAAGTTAAGGAATTTGCCTAGAGTGCCGGAAATGTTGAAACCTGGACCATCTAAGACATCGGACATGGAAACCACCTGTGACTCTGCTATGCGACTGATTGAGCGGTTTGTGGCGAAAAGCACGGACTGGTCTAGCTGAGTGATAGACTTCGGATTGCTGCAAACCTCACGACTAATCGGGTGGATGCTGCTATAGGTGCCTTTGGAAGAGACTTCCATCGCCCAAATACCATCGGTAGAGAATGCCATTAATGGATACTGACCGAACTGTCCCTGAGAGAGCGCACGCGTGGTGGAGGCTATTCCCTGTATGGTTCCGATACCTACGGTATTGATTCCGTTTAATGGGAAATAGAAGGCATTATCAGACTCTGATGTATAGATCTTATTGGATAGTTCCACTACATCATCAACTGTATAATTAAACGAATCGACCTTGTATTGTTCTAAATTGTCAGTGAAATCTCCCATGTGCATGGCTCCATTCAGTTCAGCGCATTGTTCAAGAGGGAAGACGAAGATGACATCATTATCCGAAGAATCCTTACAGAAGATAGCCATTTTATCAGCTCTCGAATCCGGGTAGAACTTGACAAGGTTGCCGATCATGAAGCCATCAATATCTTGACGAGAGAAGAACTTGTCACTACTTTCAACATATTTCGTTCCTGATGTAGTATTGAGGCTAACTACGATTTTCTGGATTTTGTACCTATATTTCTGGTTATCTGTACTATCATCATATTTAAGAATGTACAGCCCTGGTAGCATAACATAGCCACTGAAACCTGAAAAAAGCTTCTCTTTCAATCCGTACAGGTTGAGTCTATGATTATAGGTATAGCTACCTTGTGCGAATAGAGAGTTGTGAGTTTTATAATCATCCTTCATCTGTTCCTGCAATGATACCTGATATACAGCATTCTTGTCAACAGGTAATTTCTTCGTTGTATAATTTGTTAAATCTGAAATTTTCAGCGAGCAGACTTTGTAGAAGGTAGATGTATTCTTTAATTTGTTACGATAGGCATCTTCACTCAGTGATGGAAAATACACACTAAAACCTGTGGATATTTGTGAATTATTATCGTTACCAAAATAGAATAATCCTTTCCCAAGTCTATAATTTCTTCGTTTAGATCTGATGCTTGAAATTTTTTCAGATGTATCAACGTTGGAAATTGGAGGAGTAATAAATACATCCACCGATTTGATGACATCTTTCCATTCTTCAAGTTCATTACGTTTTGCGTCCAGTATGGCGTATCTCAAATCTACATTTCGGGGATAGTAAACGAATGTAACTTTGGAAATATTTACATTTGATGGATTGTTCTTTCCATCCTCACGTACAAGTGTTAAATTATCAGTCAGTTTGATGACTCCATCTTTTAAAAACAAGGCATTTGGTAAAAGTACAATGTAACTATCTGGAACTTGTACAGGCATGAATACAGGCGATGAGTGCATAATCATGGAACCATCAAACATTCTATAGCAATATCTAACAAAGAAATTAGCATAAAAACGACCTTTACGAGCAATCAGATTGTTCGTTCGATTGATAAGTGCATAGATGCTCTGTGTAATATCAGATTGCTTATTTTCTTTAATATTAAGACATTCATTTTCTTTTGTGTCATAATCTTCTTGCGTTAATTTTACGGTGTTGAAAACGTCATTACATGAGTAGGTTGTTTGCTGGATAGCTTTACGAAAACCATTTATACTTCCCTCAGCGTCCACACCTCCATTTATGTAATTCTCCGGATAATCATCGGAAATAGAAAAGGTGATTTCTACGAATGGAGGCTTTTGTGGCAGATTTTTATAGCCACCATCCACCCATAAAGCATAGTGAATCCCATCTGTAGCTACAATGATAAGCGTATTGCCTATGGAATTAACGGAAAGAACCGATGCTTCGTAGTCGAAGGACTTGATAGGGATGGTTGAACCTAGAGATCCATCCTGAAGGAACCAGTAGATGGCTGATGAGGCTACGGCTATGAGATGGCGGTAATTGCCAGTTTCGTGCACATACAATATCTTAGCCACCTCACCATTAATGGTGAGTGGCTGAGAGAGGGGTGTTCCTGTGACAATAGAAGGGCGCAATGCGCCATCATGCAGCTCTAGATTGCCGCAGAGGGATAGCGCACCGTTTTCTACTGCCATTTCATCAGGAGTGAGGCTGAGACCTTTGTATCTAATTGATTGTTGCATATTTCTTAATGTTTAATATTTTACTATCGGCAATGCTCGCTGTCGGCCCTGTTGACGATAGCCAAAGCTGGACAACTGACGCCATCTACATCGAGATTTATAGTTTCATTTGCCGTAACCAGTTCTATCTGCTTAGTACCAGTCGGGATATTCGGTATATAGCTAAGCAAGAAACTGACGGTAGAAACATTACTGGCATGGAGTTGCCCCTTACGGCCAGACAGTTTGATGCATACTACTTCTTTAGCTTCTATATCCGGTGTAGACTTAATTACATACATCTGCTTACTTGGCGTATAGAAACAGAAACAAATCTTATCACCCGGATGGAGATCCAGCAGTTTGCAAGGACTAGACCTCAGAGTGATACGCCCAGAGATATTAAGGGCAAGTCCTCGCTTCTGAACGCGAGGACGATTGAGAATAATGACATCATTTGTTAGCTTCATGATCTGCAGGTTTATGGAGCCAGAAACGGAAATAATCGTTTTCGGCATCCTGGTTTCGTACTTTGACGTATTCTCTGGTAACATAGAAATGCTTCTTGCTAAGAGTAGGGTTGAGGCCGTAATCGTTCAGCATCATAGCTGGCTCTACTCTGCCATCGAAGGAAATCTCATACCAGTAGCGGTGGAGAAAGAACCATGGACGAAGACGGACCTCCTGAATGGTGGTGTAATTACTCTTGTCTGCTCTGCATGGAACGATACTCCAGCTACCATCCTGCCAATGCTCTGTGGTCACTTCTCCACCTGGTGCCATTTCATGTTTCTTGATAATTGACTTCTGGATCTTAACGAGAAGGCAAACATCGGCAGTGAAGACCTTAGCCATCTTGCCATGGCAGAGCATGACGAAGCGGCCTTTCTTATCAGGGAGGAGGCTACGCTGTTTGCCCGGCTTATTGATGACACAGACGGTGGAGAGGAACTTATGTCGAGCCATGGAGAGAAAATCGGGCAGTTTCGCCTTGGCGTGCATGCGGTCGATTACCTTCTGGACCTTTTTGAAGTTTTTCTCTGCCTGAGTCTCATGAATAGTAACCGGAGATTGGGGTAACTGATTTTTTTCCTTTTGCTCACGAATCTTCTTAACGTTTTCACGAACCTGCTTCTTAGTAGGGACTTCAAGAAGATGACCGGTTTTCTTATCGAGTTTGTATCTTGGTTTTTGCTTTTCCATAATGAGTAGTCTTTAAATGTTGCCAGTGTTGAGGCAGATGATTTCAAAATGATGATTTTCACAGATGTCGTTTCCGTTTGCCATCTGATGATTGAAGGAGCAAGGGATATGCTTGTTGTACAGATCGCACTGAAGACAATGATCAGGAACATCTTTCTGTTCTTTGCTACCAACTTCATTATCTATTGGCTTACTGGGTACAGCCCTGACAACACGACCGAAATGGTCATAGAGTTGACCGGGAACGATACAGGTTGCCTCACGGAGGGATGGGAGATTGTAACCCATCTGGCGGATAAACCAGAGGCGTAGGTAAATGATTAAACGTTTCAACTTTTTCATATATGATTGATGTTATATATTAATAATGTGGGTAAAGGTACGAGAAAAATGAGGATAAAAAGTGATAACTTGCGCAACTTCGGCCATAGTAGACCGAAATGCGCAAGATTACTACTTATTTTTCGGACTTCTCATCCTTTTTCTCGTCAGAAGTTGATTTATGCTCGAAAACATCCATGATCTTAGTCTCGGACAGACTCTTGACCTCGTAATCTATCATGGTTTTACCCATCACCTCGTCAATATAGCGGCGAGCACGTTCAAGACTCTTTGCCTGTACGAGATAGGTAACGTAGGAACGTTTCTCCTTTTCACTCTTCTCATCAATGGTGATGAAGGCAAGACGAGCCTTGAACCAGAGATCATCATCGCAGATGTCAGAGAAGAAGATTTCTCCATAGGCAGCTCTGTTGATATTAGCTACCTTCAGTTCGCCTGATACGTACACTGCCATTTCTTCAATGATTTTAGCTTCTGCCTCGGTGAAAGAGAGCGCATCTACTGTGTAGAGTTCCGTTGTCATTTTTTCGGAGCCATCTTCACGTGTTTTTTCGTATCTCACTTTGCACTCAAACCAGGTTGAGGAGCGAGAGCGGAGAGATTGAAAATTACCTGTGCCGATGATTTTTTCTGTTGCTTCGTTTACTTTGGCTGCAACATTTTGTGCAGACTCTTCTTTCTTTTCTGATTTTTTCATAATTCTTTGTTTTTATTTGTTATACAATATTTTATTGATTTCTTCGTCTGAGAGAGGTTTTCCATCCTTGCCGATATACTTTTTCATCCTGAAGATCATTGTACCGGGTGTGGGATTTCGTAAGTAATCATTAAACATCACATTCGCCAGTTCTTCATCAGTTGACTGGAAGAGGCTGTGAGGAGGGCATTTGTATGGACGTTCCATGACGTGGTACTGAATGGTGTAGCCTTGTTTGCGAAAGTCTTCTTCCTGAAAATGGATGAGTTGCTTATCAATCTTTGATTCTTTCTCCTTGATGGTATTAAAGAGAGTCTTCACCAGTTCTTTGTCAGGCTCAGGCTTCTTCTTTTCACCAAAATACTGCTTAGTTGCCACACGAAGTTCAGCTACCAGGATAAAGAAGTTCCCATTGTCAGTTTGCGGTACGTTCTGGGGTTCAACCTTCATGATGGTTTCGTCAACTCGCTTTTCCAGTTCAATGGATTGGCGTAGGACGCCTTTATCTCTGCGTGCCCAATACTGCTTTTCTAAAGTTCGCATGGAAGCTACTAGCTTACGAAATGCGAGGGCTGCCTGTTCACTCATATTACTTGATGCCTAATGTTTTCTTTATCTTATTGATGCGCTCCTGTTCTATAGGGAGGAGGTTACCTTTTTCGTCTATTCGGCAGAGGAGGCTGAGATTTGGTTTGATGGTTATCCACTTGTGAAGACCATCGTGCTCACGCTTTATCTGTCGAAGTTGGGCTTCTTGCAGTCTTTCGTGCAAATGCTGCTCATGACGAAGTTTACTGATTTCGTTCTGTATTCTGTCCATTGGCATTATCTTCTTCTGATGGGCATTTAATGTATAATGAATCCCATTGGTCTCTACCTACAAATTCAAGTGCTTTATCTACATCTTCAACACAAACAAAATCTTTGTCCGTTATGTTTGGCATGTTGCTAATAAATATATAGCCTCTAGCATATGAGTGTATATATTCCTTGAAATGCTTCTTCTCTTCTGGGGAAAGATATGATGGACGATTGACAAGATATTGTTCAAAATGTTTGAATGATACCTCATTATTATTCTCAATTTTCTTTACGCATGAAGAGAATGAACGAATAGCTTCATCCATCTTCTTTGAAGACTTATCCCAACCCAAATTGAGATCTCCAAGTTCAACCTTTAACATTGATAGAAGTTCTTCCGTATCTTTCAAACGAGATATTTTTCTGTTGACAGCATCGGAAGCAGAATCTAATACATTTAGGGATCTCTCTAGATTGGCATCATTTTTCTTGATAGCCTCTCTATATGAGATAAGTTCTTTACGCTGCTCTTCGATAATTCGCATTAAACGCTTGTTTCTGTCATCGAAGCGAACCTTGAAGTTCTCGTCTCTTAGCGTGCAAGAGACGATGCCAAGCGTGATGACAAAGACCACGCTGAGGCAAATAATTAATGTTATTGTTACATCCATAATTTATAATGTTTTAATCTTCACACTTTTGAATTATCTTTGCCAGAATGCTTTCTACGCCCTTTGGCTTGAAGAAGCGATTGGCGTTGAGGA
>OIZP01001463.1_pt1 | contig 12011 bp, 9 predicted proteins | sample 1588531 | NCBI WGS metagenome assembly OIZP01 (sample SAMN03283283) | human gut metagenome | biome: human-associated habitat; material: feces | host: Homo sapiens | place: Peru | collected 2012 | reverse complement strand
ATAATTTCGTCCTTTTTCATAGTGCAAAGGTACGAAAAAATATCGAGATATGCAAATGTTCTTATATATTATTTTTAGTTATTTTATTGACACACAACATATTAGAGTTATCTTACTGCTACTATAGATTGAGTCTCTTTCTGTATTTCATGCTTTTTAGGCAAATTCCGCTCATGATGGCCGATAGTGTCCTGTACGGCATTTTGCATTGTTTGTTCTTGGGGTCAAAGAATGGTAATTCAAAGGTTCCTCGCTCCAATCGCTTCTGGTACAGCAAGAAACCATCGCCATCCCACTTGAGCATTTTTACCTGCTGGCGGTTCTTGGAGAAGAAGATGAATACCGCACCACCAAGTGGCGGAAGTTCCATCTCGGTTCTCACTATCTGATACAAGCCATTTATGCCCATGTTCATTCGGACATATCGCTGGCAGACATAGTACTGGGTACTCTCATTCAATCCAAACATACTGCATCCTCCTTCTCATAAAGTTTCATCAACGCCATAACAGACTTGGCACATCCTTTTTTAACGGAAACCAAAGTTCCATTTGGAAAGGTTATGTTTATGCCATAAAGGAGGTCTTCCATAGGAAGATCTATGGTAGGAGGTTCCATAGGCACGAACATCATGCCTGTACTTGATGCAGATGCTTCTGCTTTTTCTCTGCGGGCTGCCTCCTGGGCTTGGCGGATTTCCTTTTTGGCACGCAAAACAGAATATCCTTTTTCGCACATCCAGTTCTTCATGGTGCGATGATTTACATGTCTTTCCTTCAAGAAAGGGGTAAGTTGGGCCTTGGGATTTCGGCTCAGATAGACCAAGAAGGAATCCCAAGCCTTCTCATAACGTTCGTTTGCTGTCATAATTCATGTGATTTTAAAATTATGGTGCAAAGGTACGAACAAATGAGAAGACTACAATGGTATAAATGCGGAGCCGCTTACGTATCCCTCACGATTTTCTCACTACACTCTATCAGATACTGCATATCATTGTTGAAAAGCTTGCGATAGATGGCATCAGACCTTAAAGAATTAGATTCGTGTGATTGCTGGCATATGCCAGCAACCGCACAAATCAAGATATTCAAACCAAATAAACGTGGAAGTATGACCATTTAAATTATGAGTTATAGGGTATTAAGACAACACACCTTACGCTTGCAAAATAACTATTTTTTCATGAGACTAACTGAAAGAATCGACCAAAATACCATTAAAATAATAGATTTACGCAAAAATACTTGGAAGATACCAGAAAATAATGTATCTTTGCAAAGTGATTTTTAAAGATTAACTATATGGCAACACCAATCAGAGTTATTCCTACCCTTCAAGGTGAAGAGGCAAGGAAGTTTATAGAACAGGCAGAATGGGTTGAAGCTCATCCTGGCATGGGAGAAAAAGTTAGCAAGGAGGACATATTGCTCCTTAGAAAATATTTACGTGAACAAAACTTAGCATGACATATAGAGAGTTATTAGGCGTATGCGATTTAGTAATCGTAGATGCCAAACGACTCGCTATGTGTGAGCCTTTTGAAAGTGCCAACAAAGACCTCAACGACTTCTTTGCCAATGATGCTGTACTTTATTCCAAGCGTCTTTTAGGAAAAACTTATCTCTTCTGTTTAAAAGAGCACCCTGAGATTATCGTTGCAGCATTTACTGTATCCAATGATAGTATCAGAATGACCAACAAGTTAAACGAAGAAGCTAAAGTTCATTTTCTCAAACAAACAGAACTAGAAGAGAAACGTCTTAGAAGATTCCCAGCTGTCCTTATTGGACGACTTGCAACTAATAATAAATTTGCGGGCAAAGGAATCGGCACCGCTGTTATGGCTTTTATAAAGCGTTGGTTTAGATTTGACAACAAAACTGGTTGCCGGTTCATCATTGTAGATGCTTATAACAGCGAAGCAACCATACATTATTATCTTAAAAATGGCTTTAGGTTTCTGTTGGAAGACGAAAGATTAGAGGCTAAATATATGGGAATTGGCGTAGGTCGTCTTCCCTTGAATACCCGACTAATGTATTACGATTTATTATCATTGCCTGATGAGATTGACACGATATAGTTGTATATCATTATATACAGAACCGCCCGATAGCGACAATGCTATCGGGCGGTTTTATTATAACACCTTAGAATTTCATTTTCACGGTAATAACAGCCTTATGCTGTTTACCATTCTTATTATAAACGCAAAAACGTTTTTATATTTTACTTAATTGTAATATAGAACAAAAAGCTTTTATATGAAGTTAACGGAATAAAAAAGTCTACTAAATTTGCTCCGTATTCCAAACTTTTTGTCATATAGGTTTTACCACCATAATAAACAGTTAATGTTTTCCCACTAACAGAAACATTAATGCCCATTTTAAAATATGCTCCACCCGTAAAAGAATAATTCTCCAAAGAAAACATATGCGTTGTAGATTCAGAGAACGTATACTTTGACATTTTTAACGGTTGCATAATTTCTACAGTTGTTCTTAAAGGAGCTGTAAAACCGATTTGAGCGATTGGTTTATTATCAGCTGCATTCATTGCCAATGTACAAAACATCAACAACAAAATGCTTAACAAAGAAACTTTTATACAATTCTTCATACTTATTTTTACGTTAAAAAGTTATCTTATCTTCTATACATTCTTGCTGCAGCAGCTCCATCTACGATGAAGTTGAACTTGATGGTAGCGATGATTTCCTTTCCGCCACAGTTGTATACCAACTCCAGAACCTCAGGATAAGTTTCGCCAGCCTTGATAGCTTTAGGCATAAAACCAATTTCCAACTCATGAATGCTATTAAACTTGGTGTAAGTTCTAGCATTTTCACCCCAATTCTGCTGATTACCCTTAGCATCACACCAGAAACCAGCATAGGTTCCACCACAGTTATCTTCATAAGTATAAGAGCCATCAGCCTGCTTCAAGCGCATAGCAATCTTTCCTTCAGGAATACCATCCTTGCATTCAGAGCTCTTCACCAGTTTATCAGCAATTTCATCTGGAGTCAAGCAGAATGCGTAACAGATAGAAGCACTACTGAGATAAGCAAGATTATAGGTTGCATACGCATAACTAGAACTCTCATCACCATGAACACTCACAATAAGATCAGTATTCTGTGGTTTGGCATTTGGATCAATCACAACATCGATTACCTCATTGTAACTATCCACATCAGTACCGTTCACTGAGATAGTATAAGGCCACTGCTCATCATCAGCCTCCTTGTCATTCCACTCATGGCGATTGTATGTTGTTGGAGCAGCCTGAATTACGAAGTAAAGCTCTGTAGTACCAGCAGGAACCTGATAAGAAGCTGTACCATTAGCCCCCTTGTGCATATCAGAATAAACAGGCTTGCCACCTACTATAGCTACATAACCATAGCGATAATCAGATGTTTTATTGTCCTGGGCATTGTAAGTCTTAGTTGTACCAACTACCTTACCATCACCATCCAACATTTCACCCTTGTCACCCTTTGGAAGTGCAGAACCAGGCTCCAATGCGTCTACCTTTACTGAAACGGTCTTACCAGGAGCATTCTTCAACTTGATAACGTTGAAACCAGTTGTACCTGGACAGCTAGCATAACCTACCTGATACTTTTGGTCAGCTACCTTATAGAGACTTGTAGAATAATCACCCTTTACTGCATCAGGAACCACGACTGGGTTCTTATCATTATTAGCAAACTTCAAATCATAGTAAACCATGTGAGAAGCATAGTAATACATATCAGAATAGAGTGTATTCTGGTTATTGTTGCAGAACAAGCGTTCATAAGTCTGCAATGGATCCTCAGGATACTGAGACTCACGCCAAATGCGACCGAAAGCATCAATGCCATGTTTTTCTACCCATACATGCTGCAACCAGTAGCTTGCATAACGCATCCACTCATGATTGAAGTGGCGATGATAGTTCTTCTTCCAGACATCAAGATGATAGCCAAACATCTCTTCTGGATAATCGAGCTGAGCCTGCCATTGAGCACACTGTTCCCAGAAAGCACAACCACCGGCACCGCCAGGACCAAAACCATAACGGAATCCATGATGTAAATCCTTGGCAGCACCTTCCATATTTACCTTGTCTGCATAAACCTGATACTGGAAAGAGTGCCCAATTTCATGACCAATTGTAGAACCGACAGGCTGGCAAGTGCTAGGATTTACCCAAAGTGCACCAATCTTGTCGTCATAACCAGAACCTGTAGCAAGCCATTCGTCCTGATAAATCAAATAAATCTGCATCTTATAGTTGTCAAGCATAGACTTACCCTGACCAACCTTCGCCATACCCAAAGTTTTGACATTGGTATCATAGAAGTGCTCAGCTTTAGCCAAGAGGTCATCTATATCTACACGCATCTTTGCATCTACAGACTCAGCATTAGGGTCGTCACCAAATTCTGGACTCCAGAAGACGAAGAAATGCTCGCTCTGCTTCATACGATGCCAAGAATAATAAGAGTCTTGACGAAGCATAAAGTCTGCTCCCTTTTCAAAATGAGGATTAGTTGACTCTGGACAAAGATACTTATCGAAATCCTTAATTTCTGCAGTATTAAGCACTACTACCTTATAGTTTTGTGCGATAGTAATGGTTTTTGTATTCCCCTTTTCTGTAGTAATGGTAAGCGTAACTTGACGAGAGTTTTTCAAGTCCTCGTTAGCATCAAGCTTTACTTTTACAGACAATTTATCCCCAGCCTCACCACTTTCTGGAGAAACAGAAGCCCAAGATGGAGCCTCATCACCAGACTTCAAAGATGCAGTCCAACTTTGGTCACAACTGAAAGGAATATCTATCTCTTGAGCGTCAGCTTCCAAGTTGTAGTCGGAATTACCAAACGCCACTTGTCCTTTATATCTTGGATCATAGTCAGCCACAGTCTTAGACATATCATCGTCTGCACAACTTGCTACAAAAGGCATTGTACCAGCAAGCATCAAGACGGTAGTCAATAGCTGCAAATGCTTTTTCAGATTAAGTTTCATATTCTTTCTTTTTAGGTTAAGAAGGATGTGCCGCCTATTTAAAGAAATACGGCACATCCTAAAATTATGTTTATACTTAGATTATTCGAATGTCAAAGTGAAGTTGATAGTCAAAGTTTTACCAGTATCCTTCACCGGCTTGATCACTATTGATGGAGTAAGCACTGTACCTGAAGCAGGAGTATCACTACTCAAACGACCACAGTTGAAACCACCACCGTCAGCATAGAAATCCTTTGCCTCCTCATCATAGATGAATGGCTCCATAAAGAGAGCATGGTTAGTACCCCATGTTGTAATTGCCAAATCTGAGGTCATCCAATAACCTGCACCATTAGCAGTATACTTACCAGGACCGCCATTGAGATTACCCTTAGCATCCATCAAATATACATTGTATACAGGACTTTCAGTATCAAGACCAGCAGCCAACTCCTTCAAGTCAGTGATGCCCAATGCATACTCTATGTTCTTGGCTATTGTTTCAAACTTAAACTGTGCAGCAGCATAATTACCCTTAGGAACTGTTAATGCCACATCACAAACACTAGCATCTGTTACAGTCACAAGAGCCTGGCAACGGAAGTTTACCGGATAGGCAGAATTATCTGTCTTTACAAAACCAAATGTCACAGGAATAATACCAGTTGTTGCGTTTTGAGTCAAAGTAATCTTCACCTCTTTGCTTGTTGGCAAGAATTCCATCGTCGCAGCTGCATCTTCAGAGGAAGCTACAGTACCAGCAGAGGTCAAATACCACTTATTATCACCAGCATTTGCAGCTGTTTTATCCCAAACTCTACGAGCAGGATTTACAGGTAAGAATCTTACTGTGCCATTACCTAGTCCAGCTATTGCCTCGTCAAGAGACATGCCTAACTGCTCTTGAACTTTATCTGAATAAACAGATAAGTCAACTATTTTCACTTCTGTTCCAGCCTCAGCCTGTTTCATTTTCATGGAAGTAGTAACCATATTGGCATCTGAACCTTTTACTGGTGGGTTCTCTGTCTCACCATACACATGAGGCTTGCTTGCATCTTCATAATCATCGCTACAAGATGTCATAGTCCCGAAGACAGCACAAGCCATCATGGCAATTAAAAATATCTTTTTCATACTAATTCTTCTTTAATATTGATTATAACATATTACTTCGCCCCATCATAACCTGGGTTCTGATGCAATTTAGGATTAGCCTGCAAATTGTCCTTCAAGATAGGGAAAATGTCCAGATGATGGTCGGATGCATTTGTATTAGCACTCTTACCAAACCAAGACTTACCATTGAAGACATTGCAACCATTATCCATCTTGAAACGAATCAAATCCTGGCGACGATGATGTTCATAAACGAATTCCCATGCCAGATCATCAAGAAGTCCACCCAATTGGATATCATCTCCACCCTCATGAGTCTCGGTATTGACAATATTGGTCAACACACCATCTTTGATTTCACCTTGTGTCTCACGCAATCCATAATCATATACACTAGCCCCCTTCAACTGCTCTACAGTTCGAGTGGCCTTTTCTGGGTTATTCTTAAATGCACGCTTACGAATATTTGTCACGATATCAGCAGCCACCTGCTCTGATTCACCCTTATAACCACCGAGACGAAGCAAGCACTCTGCCTTGATAAAATAAGCATCAGTCAAACGGAAGAAAGGTACAGCATCATTACTTACACCAACATCTCCCTCAACAATTTCATACTTCTTCAAGCGTGCACCTTGCATACCGGCTGCACCAGGCTTTTCAATAGCGTAAACATCAATGCTATAATCCAGAGGCTTATCATTGATATAGATCTGCTCACCAGTAGTCTTGCTCTTCTGAGGTCCCCAAATCCAACAATCTGTCTTACGAGTATCATCAGGATCATAACTATTAATGAACTGAGGAATACCTGCACTACCATTCCAGCCATCAAAGGTAACATTAAAGATTGCACCGCTACCAGAGATATTCCACTTACAATAGTAATTAGTACCCATACCAGCATTGGTCTTATCATATACCAAGCCAAGAATAGTTTCCTTGCTACGATTGTTAGCAGAGAAAGGTTCCAGATAGGTAGAAGCCAACTCATACTTACCACTATTGATGATTTCATTCACCTCATCACAAGCCTTCTCATAATAAGACTTATTTTCTGCCTGTGTTGGGAACCAAGCGTTATGATTCAGGTACATCTTGGCAAGAATCATACAAGCTCCATAATAGTTGATTTGTCCAAACTCAACGTCCTTTGTAAGATATGGTTTCGCCTCATTCAACTCATTGACAATCCAGTCAAAAGTCTTAGCAGGTTCCTCTTGCTCAGGCATATAACCATTTGGAACATTCGTTGTTGTTGTAAGAGGAATATTCCTAAACAAGTCGAACAAAACATAGTAGAACAAAGCACGATAAGTACGAATTTCTGCCTTTGCCGTCTCATTAGAAGCTATACTCTCATTATCTAACAAGGAGTTACAAGTACCTATACCCTGATAGCAAGAATACCATGGACGATACAAGTGATTGATTGTACTATGGAACTCATGCTTGTGCAGAGAAACATACTGTGCCCCCCAACCAGAAGTTTCATAACGGAATGGAGTCATAATCAAGTCACCACACTCCTCGCTGATGTCCTGATAACCTTCCCAACCATTATACATATCACGCAAACGGTCATAAATTGGACCATACATTGCTTGAATGTCCTTGTCTGTCAAAGTGTAGCTACCATCTCCTGGGAGCTGGCTATATACAGTCTCTGTCAAATCGGTACATCCCGTAAAAGAAGCTGCACCTACAGCCAACATGGCTGCATAGAGACTTTTCTTCAATATATTATTTTTCATAATTGTAATCTTTTATTAGAATGTAACGTTTAAACCAATAGTGAAAGAACGAACCGTAGGATACTTGTCACGATCGTCTACACCTGCATACCAGAAATTATCACTACCCAACTCAGGGTCCATACCCTTATACTTAGTAATAGTGAATACATTATAAATACTACCATAAAGGCGAGCATTCTGAATATAAGTTTTCTTCTTTGGAGTATAAGTGTAACCCAAAGTCAAAGAACTTAATTTGAAATAGTCACCATTTTCAATATAATAGCTGGTAACAACCTGAGACTGTGCCCCAGAAAGCGGACGAATACCACCAACAGGTTCAGCTGCAGATTTCAATTTATTGTAAGCGTGAGCATTGTTCTCATAGAACACACGCTGCTGGTTGATAATCTTGTAACCAAACTGACCGTTGCACTGCAAAGACAAATCAAAGTCCTTATAGTTGATGGTATTGTTCCAACCCAAAGTGAACTTTGGAATACCACTACCCATGTACTCATACCAGTTATCATAGTCGTTACGCATTTCCTGATAGAACTCTGCACACTGACCAGTTTTAGGGTTCTCTATCAAGAACAAGCCCTGGTCTGACACACCAACAGCCTTCAAACTCCAGATTTGTCCCAAAGACTCACCTACAGCCACTCTGTGAGTGTACTGGGTGACAGGGTCACCAACACCTTGCAACCACATAGTATTATCTGTCTGATAAAGATCGTTTGATAAACTCAACAACTTATTGCTATTATGCTGAAGAGTAACCTGAGATTCCCATCTCCAATCCTTTGTCTGAACAGGAACGCCCTTTATCATCAACTCAAAACCTGTATTACGCATTTCGCCTACGTTAGCCCAAGTATGGTCGTACAAGTTTGGTGGTGAAGGCACAGCATACTCATAAAGCATATCTGAAGTCTTCTTGTTATAATAGTCGAAACTACCAGACAAGCGGTCATTCCATATACTCCAATCAACACCAATATTGATTTCTCTAGCTGTTTCCCATTTCAAGTCTGGATTAGGGTTAGAAGCAGCCTTTAATCCCTTGTTCCACTTTCCATTACGATAATAGTTACCACCATTATAGCTATAGCGAAGCATAGACTTATAAGCACCGCCCCAAGATTTGTCATCACCTTGCGGAATCACACCAGTGACACCCCAGCCAGCACGAAGTTTCAAATTACTCAACCAAGACTTAGTTGACTTCATGAAACCTTCGTTCATAATATTCCAACCCAAAGATACAGAAGGGAAAGCACCCCACTTGTGATTGTCACCGAATTTAGAAGATCCCTCATAACGCAGGCTGGCAAGGATATTATATCTGTCAGCATAGCCATAGCTGACACGACCAAAGAAACCAATCAATTTACTAGAATACTTGTTAGAACTCATAGAAGCTTGTCCATCCGTCAATTTGGTACCCAATCCAATATTATTATAGCCGAAAAAGTCTGTTGGGAAATTAGCATTACTCATATTGTCAATATCATGAGTTTCCTCAGAATAGCTATAACCCGCCAAAGCATCAATACGATGCAAATTATTGATATTCTTCATATATTTGGTTGTCAACTCCAAATACTGAGCATCAATAGTATACCCGCTACGAGTTGCCGAACCCGAATACGAACCTTTTTGGTTAACACCATACAAAGAATGATCGCTAGAGTAGAAATAGCCACCACGATCAAGCGTCTGATCCTTGGAGAGCATCAAGTTAGTTTGCCATCCCTTAATAGGCTCAAAAGTTATGTTACCTGTAAATTTCACAGTCTGATCTTTATACTCACCAGACTGCTCGTTTTGCAAAGAGACTGGATTCCAATACTGAAGCAAGCTGCCTTCATTGTAAGAACCATCCTCGTTCCAAATTGGAGAAGTCGGATTACGAATCACGGCTTGACGATAGATAGTACCAGCGTCATTAACATCATATTGATATTGGTCAGCATTCACCTTGATGTTCAATTTCAACATATCATTGAGCATCCAGTGACTCATATCAAAAGCTACACTCATTGACTCATTACCAGTCTTCTTCATTACACCTTCAGCCTTACGGTAAGTGAAGTTGCCGAAATAAGAAGTCTTGGCATTACCACCACTCAAAGATATACTATGATTTTGGGTAACACCTACACGACTGATTGCATCGAGCCAATCAGTATCATAGCCTTCATCGTTAAAAGTAGTTTTACCGGCACGAATATCTGAAGGAGTCATAAAATCTGCCTTCTTCGCCCAAGTTGAGAAAGAAACATAACCATTATATGTCACCTCCGTACGCTGCTCACGCTGACCAGTCTTAGTTGTGATGATGATGACACCACCTGCACCACGGGTACCATAAATAGCTGCAGCTGAAGCATCCTTCAATACATCAATAGAAGCAATATTCTCTGGTGGTACCGATGATAAAGAACCAGGAACACCATCAACCAAAACCAAAGGTTGAGCATTACCTGACACAGTTGCTATACCACGAAGACTAATCTGAGTTGTTGCGCCAGGATCACCAGAAGGTTTTGTGATAGTCAAACCTGCGACCTTACCTTTAATAAGGTCACCTGCATCATTGAAGTTACCCTTAGTAAAGTCCTCAGCCTTCACACTGACAACAGCAGAAGTTACATCAGCTTTTTTCTGGGTACCATAACCGATAACAACCACTTCGTTCAAAGACTTTAAGTCTTCTTCCAAAATGACATTACCGCCTTTGGTTTCCTGACTAATATATCCGATATAGGAGATTGTCAAGGTAGCGCCACGCTTTACTTTTAAGGTATAGTTACCATCAAGATCGGTAACTGTACCATTCTTGGCGTTGCCTTTTTCAATAACACTCGCACCAATGATGGCTTCACCATTGGCATCCTTCACTACACCCTTTACGGTAACTTCGTTCTGCTGAACATTTTCTACCTTTGGGGTTGATGAGGTCTCGCTTGCTGCTAAAGTAGGTAATGTACCTCCGCAGGCAAGGACCAAACACGCGATGGCTTTTACATAAGCTTGGCTATGTACAAAGCCTGAAATGATTTGTGTCTGTCTCATTTTCTATTTTTACTAGGTTATTATTTTTTTAATTTTCGATTGCAAAGTAACACAAAATTTTGCATTTCGTGCCGTATTATCGTCTAAAAGAGTGAAAATATCGTCCAAAACGAGCGATTTAGACGATATTTCCGTCTTTTAACCGATTTTGCTACTCTTAAATGTTGTTTATTCTAAATGATGTCTTTGTTATCTTTGTTGTCTTTGTTGTCTTTAATGTTTATTTGTTTTGTTGTTCCAACGTCTTTGTTGTTTCAACGTCTTTATTGTTTCATCGCCTTCTTCAGTTTTCCCACAGCGGCATGAATCATGTCGTGGGTTCCACTTCCGTCGGTCACGTATTTCTGAACCATTCTGCCATAACTGATGGCGTCCTTGAGTTCTGCACTGGTATTTTCATCAGGCCAACCGGCACGGCGAAGCAGACCGGAGAGTTCTCGGAGGTCTTCCATCTCGGCAAGGTTGCCAGGGCGCATCGTGTTGATGGCACGGTTCAGGATGGCAGTAGTGCCTTCCAGTTCATCCTGGGTAACCTTCTTCTTGCCCTTTGCCACCAGCTCCTGTGCCTGAGCCATCACCTTCTGCATGCGCTCATAGCCGAATGGTGCCCATGGAGCATACTCCGGAACTTTCTGAGAGAGGGCATTCCACTTCTCCTGATCAGCCTTGCGCTCTGCGGCAAGATTCAAAAGCGAATTCAGTTCGGTGAAATCTATCTTCACCTTCTTGCTCTTCTTACTCTTGGCATCGGTCAGGTTGATGCGGTAATAGTGGGTACTATTGGCGTTGCGATAATAGTCTGGCTGGAATTCCTTGCCATCCAGTTTCAGGGTAAGGAGATTGGCTCCTGCACCTGTAGTCACGCCGTTCGATTCGCCCGCGGTGATATTGCTCAATCGGGAGTCGATGTTCAGCGTAGCCTGGTTCCAGGTCTGTGCACCTGTACCCGCCATCACCAATGGTCCATACATCAGGGTTCCAACCCAGGATGTCTTCAGCGGAGTACCGTCCATACTTGCCACATCGCTCGAAAGCTTGTCGGCACCATATTCGATATGCTTGC
>OIZP01001456.1_pt1 | contig 12038 bp, 8 predicted proteins | sample 1588531 | NCBI WGS metagenome assembly OIZP01 (sample SAMN03283283) | human gut metagenome | biome: human-associated habitat; material: feces | host: Homo sapiens | place: Peru | collected 2012 | reverse complement strand
CGCTATCTGATTTCGTCCGAACTTGAAAAAGAATCCCTACGATAAATCTTTATTTCGTCCCCTATATCCCTTGACATCTCCCTTTTTATTCTGCAAAATAGTAAGAAGAGTCTTTCAAGATTCTACTTTATTATAGAAGAAAAAGAGGTCATTTATATGGAAGAAATCATACAGTTTTTAGCTGGGATTTTGAATAGAGAGTTTATTCGTGCGGTGTTTAGTAACCCGCGAGTAAAGGATAATGTAGTTAAGGCAAAGCTTCGACCGATGGAACAGAAGGGGGAGCTTTTATTTCAGTTAGAGTCTTTCACAAAGACGCAGGCATTTCATAAGAATCTGACGGTAGAAGAGACAAAAGATGAGCTTGCGAAATTGTTGGAAGAGTTTCGTCAGGTTCAGGTTGAGACGGTGAGTGAGGATATCACGGTATTGATCAGTAAGAAAGGAAAAGCAACGATTAAGAGAAAGCGCAAGAAGGTGCAGGCGAAAGCTGCGGATCTGTCTCATAACAGGAAGAAAAAATATATTTTGGAAGAAGGGATTGTGGTTCCGTTTCTTCAGGATCTTGGAGTTATGACACAGGATGGAAAGATTGTGCGGACGAAGATGGATAAGTTCCGTCAGATCAATCGTTTTCTGGAATTTGTTGAGGACATTCTGCCGCAGCTTGACAAGGACAGAGAGCTTACACTTCTGGACTTTGGATGTGGAAAATCATATCTTACATTTGCAATGTATTATTATTTACACGAGTTAAAAGGATATGATATTCGTATTATCGGATTAGATCTGAAGACAGATGTGATTCTGCATTGTAATGAACTGGCAAAGAAGTATGGATATGAGAAGTTGACATTCCTTGTTGGAGATATTGCGGATTATGAAGGTGTGGATCAGGTTGACATGGTTGTGACGCTTCATGCGTGTGATACAGCTACAGATTATGCACTTGCGAAAGCGGTTGGCTGGAATGCGAAAGTGATTTTGTCTGTTCCATGTTGTCAGCATGAGGTGAACAAGCAGCTTGAAAAGCAGAGAAATCTGCATTCAGGCAAGATGAAATCGAAGACGGAAGTTATGGAAGTTTCAGAAATGCTGGGAGATCAACTAGCTTCCATGGAAGATGTGCTCGGACCAATTATGGATTATGGATTGTTGCGAGAGCGTTTTGCAGCACTTGTGACAGATGGACTTAGAGCAAAGCGTCTGGAAAGCGAGGGATATGAAACTCAGGTATTAGAATTTATTGATATGGAGCATACGCCGAAGAATATTCTGCTGCGTGCAGTGAAAAAGGGGAGTCCTGCAGCAAAGAGCAGAAAAGAGGCAGAGGATTGTGAAAGATTTTTGAAGATTCAGCCAACATTAGGTATGCTTTTGGCAGAGCAAAAGGGAGATAAATAATGAAAAAAAGGGTAATAAAGATTGCCGCACTGGTTGTTCTTTTTGCGGCTGTGCTGGTGATCAGTAATGTGATACTGAACCGTGGAAATGATGATCAGGTTGTGGATATGGGAGATGCCACGTTACCTAGAGTCTCATTTATGATGGGGGGACAGAAGATAAATGCGTTGTCTGGTTATGTAAATGATATGGATATTGCCGCAATGCGAGATACCATTACACCATTAGAGAGTGATGGTACACTGAAGATGCAGATTGAGAAAAATGATAATCAGATCCGTGAGATCAGTTACAGTGTATATTCTCTGGATGGAACAGAGACATATGATAAAGGAACTCTAAAGTCTGCAGAAAGCGAAGATGTCACATTAAAGCTGGGAAAATCACTTGGAGATAAAATCCAGGAGGCAGTACTTCAGGTTTCGCTTGTGATCGGCGAGGAGAAAGAGACAAGGAAAGTTAATTTCTATACCAGAATTGAGAAAGCAGATGATATTACAGCATCACAATGTCTTACATTTGCACAGGATTTTCATACGAAAGCATTTAATAAGACGGATGTAGATTCATTGAATATTTACTTGGAACCTGGAGATGAGAGTGACAATACAACTTATCAGACAGTCAATATCCATTCAGATATTTCTCATATTCAGTGGGGAACTATGCAACCACAGTTGCTTGGTGATGTGCGTTGGAGTATAAAGGAAAGTAATAGTGTGTATACCTCTCTCCTTGCGAATTACAGAGTTTCCTGCGTGGATGATGCCGGTGAGAATGCAGTTTATGATATTAAAGAATTTTTCCGTGTGAGAATCGCAGGAACTACAATTTACCTGTTGGATTACAATCGTGATATGCAGGAAGTATTCAGTGAGAACAGAAGTGTGATCGATGAAAACGGAATTCTGCTCGGCGTTACACCTTCAGATGTTCCGTATGAGACAAATGAGAAAGAAACGATTGCAGCATTTGTGGAGTCCAGAAACCTTTGGATGTACAATAAGAGTTCGAATGAATTATTAAATATTTTCGGATTTGCAGATGCAGATACGACAGATGAAAGGAATCTGAATGATCAACATGCAGTTCGTATCATCAGTATGGACAACAGTGGTAATCTTGCATTTGCTGTGTATGGATATATGAATCGTGGCGAACACGAAGGAGAAGTCGGTGTCGGAATCTATTATTTTGATGTAGAGAGAAATCTGATCCAGGAGAAAGCATTTATACCAAGTAAGAAGTCCTATGCAATCGCAGCGGATGAGCTTGGCAAGATGGTTTATTATAATCATGCGGAAGAGCAGTTATATGTTTTGGCAGACGGAACTTTGTATCAGGTAGATCTGAAAAAGAATAAACAGACAACACTTGCAGAGAATCTTAAAGAAGGACAATATGCGGTTTCTGATGATGGACATCTGATGGCATATCAGTCAGAAGGAGATAAGAGTGGCGGAACAGTGATTCAGGTAATGAATCTAAGCAGTCTGGAGACGAATACTGTTGAGGCAGCAAGCGGAGAAAAAATTAGTCCACTTGGATTTGTCAATGGTGACTTTATTTATGGAAAAATGAAATCCGAGGACGCAGGAAAGAAAGCTTCCGGAGAATCGATCACTCCAATGTATGAACTGGAAATCCGTAATTCTAAGAACAAAAAAGTTGCCAGCTATTCCTTTGTTGATAAAGGCATTTATATTTCTGATATTTTAATTGATGATAATATGGTAACACTGAATCGTGTAGAGAAAAGCGGGGATATTTACAACGTTACTTCACAGGAGTTTATTACGAATAATGAGGAACGCAAAGATACGGCGATTAAAACAGAAGTATATACAACAGCACTGATGGAAAAACAGATGCGGATTACATTTGCAGAGGGAGCAGGAGAGAAGAGCGTGAAAGTGATCCGACCGAATCAGCTGGCATCAAAGAATGAACTTGAGATGGTTCTTGCTGATAACAGCGAAAGTGTGAAATACTATGTCTATGGGGTCGGTGAACTGGCAGGAATTTACGATAAAGCTTCTTATGCCATTCAGAAAGCACAGCAGATTTCAGGAGTTGTGATCTCTTCTGACCAGAAATATGTCTGGGAGAAAGGAAATCGAGATCTTGCGTATTCGATAGAGGATGTTGCTCTTTCAAAAGAAGGAGAAGAGACATCACTTGAAGCATGTGAGCGTTATATGAAGACATATGATGCTCAGAAAGTAGATCTGACAGGATGTACGCTGGATCAGGTACTCTACGTGATCAATAGAGGATGTCCGGTGATTGCACTTACAAGTGCAGATCATGCAATTCTTCTGACAGGATATACGAAGAATGATATTACTTATATCGATCCTGAAAATGGAGAGTCACAGACAGTTTCCATCAGTGAGATGGAAGGAATGGTTTCCGGAAGCGGAAATACATTTATTGGTTATATCAAATAGAATATGTAACTGTTCAGAGCCAAGCAAAATTTCAAAAACAGGTATAAAATGCTTGCATTTTTAAAACTGTTTTTGAAATTTTATTTGGCGGATACGCCACACCGACGAAATGCGTAGCATTTTGGAGGTTGGCTCTGAACAGTTACTAGAAAATGGAATAAAAACGACAGGTTCTTCAATAGTTCAAATGAAGATCCTGTCGTTTTTAGGTTGCATTGATGTTGGGAGTGTGTGATACTTAAAAAAAGATAGTTGTAAATGTGATGTATGTGGGGGAATAGATATGTCATATTCGAAAAAGCAAAGAATGGCTTATGTGGTAGTTCTGCTGTGTGTGGCACTGGCTGCTATGTGTCGTCATATACCGAAAACAACAGATATTGAGAGTATCATCCTGGATCAGAGCCGCACCTGTCTCTATCTTGGATTGTACACGGCCTGGGGGATTTATCTGCAGAAGCGAGTTGTGAATCCTAAGATAAGAAGATGCCTTGTTGAAATCGCCTGTCTGATGGTTTTCTGGATTTTTCTTCGAAGTATAAAATATCATATTATGACAGAAATACTTAGTTTGAGAACGTGCTGGTATTTATATTATATTCCATGTATGATGATTCCTACACTTGGACTTAATGCAGCGATATTAATGGGAGAAGAGGAAGAGAAGAATACGAAGAAACGTACGGCAGCACTTGTGATTCCTGCAATTCTATTTGTTGTTGCAGTTCTTACAAATGATTTTCATCAGCTTGTATTTTCATTTCCGAATGGGAAGCCGTTTATAGATCAAAATTATCAGTACGGACCGATTTTCTTTGGGATTCAGATATGGGCGATTTTTTGTCTGATCGCAATGGAAGTGATTTTGATCAGAAAAAGTAAAAGTCCGCAGAAAAGAAGATTTTGGCTTCCATTTTTTCCGGGAATAATGCTTCTGTATTGGAATTTTGGTAACGTTATCGGAACGCCACTCATAACGAAATATTTTGGGGATATGGCAGTATCTTGCTGTTTACTGATGTCAGCAATCTATCAAAGCTGTATTTATTGTGGGTTGATTGGGACAAATACACGATACAAAGAATTATTTCAGGCGAGCGGCGGTATCACGGCAGAAATTACAGATTGGGACTGGAATGTGCGGTATCGTTCCGGAGATTTCCCGAAAATGACTGATCAGATGCGCAAGGACACAAAACAGGCACCACTGTTACTGGAACATGGAATTCAGATAAAGCACATTTCTTTGCGAGGCGGTCATGCATTTTGGGCAGAAGATGTTTCACAAGTATCGGATCAGTATAAAGAACTCGAGGAACTTCAGGAAGAATTAACAGAAAGAAATCATTTACTGCAGATTGCTTATGAAAAGGAAGTAGAGAAGAAGGCAATTGAGGAAAAGAACCGTCTGTTTAACATCATACAGAATCAAACATTTCATCAGATACGTTTGTTAGATCAATATCTCAATGAACTTCAGAAGACAGAATCGGAAGAAATTTATGACCGGATTCTTCGGAAGATTGTTGTGGTAGGAACTTATATGAAGCGTCGTAAGAATCTGATCCTGTCGCAGAAAGAAAAACAGGAGAAATTGACAGTGGAAGATTTGAGAAGAAGTCTGGAAGAATCCTGTGACAGCTTAAAGCTATGTGGAATCAACGGGAAATATTTTATTGATCCGGAAATAAACTTTCTTGAGGATGACAGTATTTTGAGCTGTTATGATTTCTTTGAGTGGATGGTGGAAGAATTAATTGATGTAATTCAATTTATTTTCTTGCGTGTTGCAGAGATTGACGGACAGAAGAAAGTTGCTGTAACAGTGAAAGGAGTAGAAAATCTGTCAGTGTTGACAGAGAAGAAACCAGAACTTTATGTAGAACAGGAAACAGAGGATGAATGGTTTGTTTCAATAAAAGTCTGAAAAGGTGCGAGGAAAAATCAGAATGTATAATTATGTAACAGATAGTGTAAAACTGCACAATACATTAATGGTTCTGATGGAAATAAGTCTGATCCTGGAATTGTGGATACTTTTTTCCAGAATAATGCGTAAGGAAAAACTGAAAAAAATGGTAAGCATAGGAGTATTGTTTTTTTCTTCTTTTTGTGTGATGTGTGTGTTCTTAAATGATCATAGATATCAGATTGGAGACAATGACCATCCGTCATGTATGATTGACGTCCCTGTATGGACACTTTTTGCCGGTATGTTTCTGTTGCTCCTATCGCTTTGTCTGTTGATCAGAAAAGAAATTATTGTATGTCGAAAAAGTATTTCTTTCTGGTCGGTTAAGGAAACCATAGATAATGTTCCATGTGGTGTCTGTGTGTCGGATCCGTTGGGACGCATTGTGTTATCGAATAAAAAAATGAGAGAACTGGGCAGAAAGCTGACAGGAGAGGCACTCCAAAATTATGAAGACCTTAAGATCGTGCTGGGAGGCGGAAAAATAATTTCAGGGATTACGAAGCTTAGTGAAGAAAGCAGTGTCTTTTATCTGTCAGATAATACAGTGTGGATGTTTCAGGAATATATGTTGTCGGAATCAGAACTTGAAGGGTATATTCAGACAGTAGCATTTGATATTTCAGAGATTTATTATAATAGTGAAAAAATCCGTATAAATAATGAAAAGCTGGAAGTGTTAAATAAAAAATTGAAAAAAATGTATGCCCAGATTGATGACAGTATTCGCGAACAGGAAACTTTGAAGATGAAGATGCAGGTTCATGATAGTTTCGGACGAAGCCTTCTTACAATCCGTCGTATGCTGGAAAGTCATAAAGAAACAGATCACATGGAAAACCAGCTGGAAATTCTGAAACAATCGGTTTACATATTATCCGGAATCACGCAGGATGATCCGGATAAACAGTATCAGGAGACAATAAGACATGCACAGAAATTGGGAGTGTCTGTGGAGATTGAGGGAGAAATCTGCGAGGAAGCTAAAGTGGCATTAATCATAGATAAAGCAATCCGTGAGTGCGTTACGAACTGTATACGACATGCACATGGAAGTGAGGTGTATGTACAAAGTTATAAGATACTTGAAGGATGGAAGATACGTATAACAAATGACGGGGAAAATCCTAAAGAAGGAAGTAAAGAAGGCGGTGGTCTTTCCGCTTTGAGAGAAGCTGTTGAAAGAGAAGGAGGTCAAATGATTACAAGATTTGCTCCCAGGTTTTTATTGGTGTTAGAACTGCAGGTTGGAGGAACGGAAGATTGAGAACTGCTGGGTACAGTTACTGTAGACAGTGACGATTGAGACGAGAGAGGGAGAGGAAAATGATTCGCATATTAATTGTAGAAGATCAGAAGATCATGCAGAAATATTTTGAATATTTGATTGAAAGTAATAAAGAATTTCAGCATGTACAGACAATTGCAGATGCCAATGATGCCATAAAAGTATGTAATTCTACAAAGGTAGATCTTGTACTGATGGACGTGCAGACATTTCATAATCATGATGGACTGGCAGCAGGGAAAGAAATCAGAGAAGCTCATCCTAAGACAAAAGTACTTATTATCACATCATTGATTGACCCGGAAGTACTTGCCAGAGCAAAAACAGGATGCGCAGACAGCCTCTGGTATAAAGATCACGGAGATGAGGAAATTCTTGATGTCATTCATCAGACACTGGAAGGGAAAAGGGTATTTCCGGACATTTCCCCAAATGTTCAGCTGAACTGGATTCAGAGTGATGAGATCAGTCCGAGGCAGCTGGAGATGCTTCGATTATATATCAAAGGGTTATCCTATTCAGAAATTGCAAAAAGAATGGGATGTTCCACTGCAGGGGTAAGGTGGAATTTTCAGGAAATGATTTCGAAGACAGGGTATTCCTGTAAAGAAGATTTGATCGCGGCGGCGTTGGAAAGTAAATTACTTGTTACGACATTGAAATAGAGAGGGCATTGCAGATTTTCTGCAATGTTCTTTTTATCATACAGAAAATTACCTATCACAAGTGCTAGTGTCAGAAAACTTTAGAGATGTAATAATAATTACAATAAAAATCGGTAGTTAGTATGTGAGGAGGTTTGGCTATGAAAAAGAAAATAGTTAGTATTTTATTAGTTGCTACTATGATCGTGGCTGCATCATCAGCGTGTGGAAAAGAAAAAGCACCTGATGATTCCCAAAAAACTGTGGAAACGGAAAAGGCATCGAAAGATGATTATGCACCGGCAGGAGTAACAAAAAAGGAATATCAGAGTATGACAGCCCAGGATCTGGTAGACAGAATTAAAGATGTAGAAAATATAACAGAAGAGGAAGCTTTGGAATTTGTTTCTACTTATGCATATGTAGAGTATGATGATGAGCTTTGCAGAACGGAAAACATAACGGATGAAGCAATGCAGATAATCTGGGATGCTGGAGGCGGAATGCCAAATACAAACACTTTTCTTGAGGCAGTTGTAACTAGTGAGAATCCAAATGTACGAGCGTATGGATTTAGTAGAATGGGCGGACTTTTCGGAACATCTGATGCAGAGGAAAAGATGGCAGAAGAAGCATTAGAAAAAGAAACAGATCCTGTTGCACTGGATGCAGCACTGAATTCACTTGCAAATTCCGGATCGAATCCGTATATAGCAAAGTTTTTTATAAAGATGTCAGAACATGAACATCCGATTATTCGAAAAGATGCAGCCATTGCAATCGGAAATTACTGGTCCATTGGAGCAGAAGGAATGGTAGAAACAATTATAAAATTGATGAATGATGAAGATGAAATGGTAGCAGATGTTGCATGTAGTAGAGCAGGAAATCTTGCAGATGATCAACTGGTTGAGCCATTGGTTACAATCTTAAATGATGCAGAGAAAACAGAATTGCACGGATCATGTTGTGAGTCATTAGTAACTATGTGGTTTGATTATCCATTCCATGAAAAAACAAGTGAAGCTGCATATCGAGCTACCATGGATTATTGGGCAAAAACGCCAAGAACACAGGAAGATCCGGAATGGACTTCTTTAGGTGATATAAATCATATTGCAGAAGACAGCATAGAGGAATGGAAAGCAAAAGCGACTTATTATAATCCAGACGAGATTTGCAATATCATGAAAGAAATTATTTCTGATCCGGAAGCGAACAGCTGGGCAAGAACAGAGGCTATGGAGGCAATTTTAAATCATGGCGATGATGCACAAAAAGAAGAACTAAAATCAATAATTGAGGGATTGACAGATAAGGATGCATCCTCAATACAGAGTCGGTATGCAAACGAAATAGCGGAGTAGAAAGCAAAAATTTAATTTAGGAAGGAGATGTGAGTATGGGATTATTTGATAAGAAAAATTGTGATATCTGTGGAGAAAAAATTGGTTTACTTGGAAACCGAAAGTTAGACGATGGTAATTTATGTAAAAACTGTGCGAGAAAACTGTCCCCTTGGTTTGAGGAGCGCAGACACAGTACGGTAGAAGACATTAAACGTCAGTTGGCATACCGCGAGCAGAATAAACAGCTTGTACAGAGCTTTGTTGTAACTCGTCAGTTTGCTACAAACACATATAATGTATTTATTGATGATACAAAAGGTAACTTTACTGTAGCACATAATCTGGATACGACAGAGAATCCGGATATCGTACCGCTGTCATCTATTGTAATGTGTAAGATGGAAGTAGAGCAGGACCGTAGAGAAGAGACTTACACAAAAGATGGAAAAACAGTTAGCTACCAGCCGCCGGTATATCGATACGAATATGATTATATGATGCGTATCAAAGTAAGAACAGAGTGGTTTGATGACATGGATTTCAGATTATGTAATTCACGCCTTGATGAGAAAGACCGTATGGAAATTATGGAAATCGAACAGGTAGCGAACCAGATTGTGGCTGCGCTTACCGGAAATCCTGTAATGAATAGTGGAATGTCAGGTATGTCAGGCATGGCTGGTGGAGCTATGGGAAATATGGGAGCTGCCGCTATGGGAGCCATGGGTGCCACTATGGGAGCTATGGGAATGAATAACGGAATGCCGGGAATGAATGGTGGAGCCCAGTACGGAAACATGGGAATGAATAACGGAATGCCGGGAATGAACGGAGGAGCCCAGTACGGAAATATGGGAATGAATAATGGAATGCAGAACATGAACGGCACAGCCCAGTATGGAAATATGGGGATGAACAATGGAATGCAGAATATGAATGGCAACGTGCAGAATGGAAACATGGGAATGAACCAGAATATGAATGCTAACGCACAGCCGCAGACAGGCGGTACATGGATATGTCAGTGTGGAGCAGAGAATACCGGAGCATTCTGTGAATTCTGTGGTACGCCAAAACCGTGATGATAATATGAAAATCCCATCTTAGAAAAGGGGAGTGGCTATGTGAAACGAAATTATTCACATGGCCACTCCCTTTGTTACATAAGAAAAATCTATAAAGCTTTTTTAAAGATAATTCCTCGATATTTGTTAAGTGCTCCGTAAAGAATCAGACCAAGCACACCGGCGGAAATCACTTCTCCGACACCAACTGTCAGCATCATGAAAGGAATCGGAAGTGGAACCATATAAGCGTATTTTAATACAAATGGAACCACGATGATGTTGGCAACAACCGGAGGAACAGGGGCAAGGAATTTGCTCTTGTTTCTTAAAGACCATGTAAAGATGGCACCGATCAGTGTTGCAAGGCTGCCGAAGATAATGTCAGGCAGGATCGCACCTCCAAGTGTGTTTCCGATGAGGCATCCTACAAACAATCCAGGGATTGCAGCCGGAGTAAATACCGGGAGGATCGTCAGTGCTTCCGCAAAACGGATCTGCACCTCTCCAAAAGCCAGTGATGCACCGACAACAGTCAGTACGACATAGATGGCAGCAATCATGGCTGCCTGTGCCAGGTAAAGCACTTTGTTACTTGAGTTTTTCATTATTCAGTTCTCCTTTAGTTTTGTTTTACGAGTGGAAGGTCACGAACACTCGATTCATTTTCGCGCAGCAATGAGTCAGGCGGCCATGCTTGCATGGACATTTGACGAATGCCGCGGAAGGCATATACAGTAAGTATATGACCTTACGCCGGAAATCGGCGAAACCCTTGTAAGACCTTGTTTTTTCGGGTTTGGTAACGGGTGATAGTATAGCATGAAAAGACAAGAAAAGCAAGGACATACCCACTTTCTATTAAAATTGCATATTGTATTGTTAAATTGCATATGCTATAATGCCAGTAGGCAAAAAGATAATGCTATTCCATAGTGAACAGCAACGAAAAACCCTCGGAGTGCCATCCGAGGGTTTTTCTATTCCTAATTCTTGTGTGGAAAGGTTTGAATCCACAGGCTAGTTACCGGCTATTTGTCGCCATCTAACCATTTGATGATGTAGTGGCAAACTACACCAGCCGCAACAGCGACAATAAAAGATAATGCTAAATCCATGGTGAACACCTCCGTTCTGTACCAGTATAGGAGGCGGTAACATTGCTAGTATATCATATGTTGCTTTGTGGTTCTATAATTTTGTGTCCTATATATAGTTTTTATCTTAATGAAAAATTAAACTTAATTAAGAAGTCTAAATCTACTGTAACCAGGCCGGATATGATAGACTATGAGTTGTGTAAAATACAATTCATGGAGGAAAAAATGAGTAGAATATACAACGCCCTGATCGAACTTGTTGCAGCAACAGTTTTTATAATTCCGGTTTGGTGCGTATATGAGAAGATTTTCTTTCAGAGCTGGAAACGAACGCTGATTTATATGATCTTTGGATTTTATCTAGTGGTAGTATTAGCATTAGTGGGATTTCCGAATATCACGACGTTGCAAATGGAGTTTACAGTGAATCTGATTCCATTTATTTATATGTTGTCAGATTTTGTTAATGCGTGTTTGAACGTACTCTTGTTCGTTCCGTTTGGTTTCTTTTTACCAATGTTATGGAAAGAATTCAGAAGTATAAAACGTGTTGCCCTGGCCGGAATTGTTGCAACGTCTTTTATTGAGATTTCTCAACTTTTTACTGGCAGAGCAACTGATATAGATGATATCATTACAAATAGCATCGGTACTTTGATCGGTTACTTTATTGGATGTTTTGTAACAAAAAACTTTACAAAGCGAACTTTATCAGATTCAAAAATAAATGATTTTTATTTGATTTGTGGTTCAGTAGGTGTTATTAT
>OIZP01001454.1_pt1 | contig 12041 bp, 10 predicted proteins | sample 1588531 | NCBI WGS metagenome assembly OIZP01 (sample SAMN03283283) | human gut metagenome | biome: human-associated habitat; material: feces | host: Homo sapiens | place: Peru | collected 2012 | reverse complement strand
TTAAGCCGGCTTCTTATCAATTTTCTTGCCGGGACAAGAAAATTGCCTCCGGAGGGAACAGCACTAAAAGATTTATGGTGGGCAGGAATACACGCATGGAATTCCGTTTTTGGCGGATGTGGGCATCGTTTCCTATGGATTCCAATTGGAAATACCTTTCCTGCCCTCATCCGTCTCGCACTTGCGGGAGACGTGCGAGCCACCTTCCCCCAGGGGAAGGCTTGAGAAACGGATTGCCACGCCAGTGTGCGCACTGGCTCGCAATGACATCACATCGTTTGAGCCTTCTTTGCAACACTGTATCAGCGCTTCCGTTTGCCCTCACCCAATCATACATAAAGAACGCAGGCCTTGGAAATTTCCAAAGCCTGCGTTTTCCGATTACTGATTCTTCTCTGCCTTCTTGGCGGCCTTGGCCTTCGCCTTGGCTTCCTGAGCCTTCTTGGCCTCTTCCTTGGCGTTCTCGGCAGCGGTCTCGTTGGTGGAAATGGCCCACTTCTCCAGCTCAATGCGAACCTGGTCGGCACCGGTTTCCAGCACGATTCTGGACTCCTTCACGTCCACAACGGTACCGCAGATACCGCCGATGGTGGTGATCTTGTCGCCCTTGCGGACGGTGGAACGCATCTGCTCGGCTTCCTTCTTCCGCTTGTTTTCCGGACGGATCAGCATGAAGTAGAAAATGGCAATCATCAGCACCATCATGAGCAGGGTGCTGCCCATGCCGGCGCCGGTTGCGGTGGCACTCAGAATGTTCATTTGAAAAACTCCTTCGTAAGTATTAGCTAGACTATTATATCATCGATAACGCAAAAAGCAAGGACTACTTTAGATTCTTCTGGCTAATTTTTCCGAATACTCTGCCCGGAAGGCGGCGAACCGCCCTTCGTCCAGGGCATCCCGGATTCGCTCCATCAGCTTATTGTAGAAATACAGGTTGTGCATGACGGCCAGCCGCATAGCCAGCATCTCGTCGGCAATGAACAGATGCCGGATGTAAGCCCGGCTGAACCGGCGGCACACCGGGCAGTCGCACTGGGGGTCAATGGGGTTGCTGTCGGTGATATACTTGGCGTTTTTCAGGTTGATGGCTCCTTCCCAGGTGTTGAGCCGGGCATGGCGGGCATTCCGGGCGGGCATAACGCAATCGAAGAAGTCCACGCCCCGGGCAACGGCCTCAATGATGTTCGTGGGGGTTCCCACGCCCATGAGATACCGGGTTCTGTCCGCGGGCATATAGGGCTCCACCGCCTCGATGATGTCGTACATCTCCTGAGCGGTTTCCCCCACTGCCAGGCCGCCGATGGCGTAGCCCGGAAGCTCCAGCTCGGCAATGCGCTTCATATGGTCAATGCGGATATCGGCATAGGTGCCACCCTGGTTGATGCCCCAAAGCATCTGCTCCCGGTTCACCGTGTCCGGCAGGGCATTCAGCCGGGCGTTTTCCGCCTTGCAGCGCACCAGCCACCGATAGGTTCTGTCCACGCTCTGCTGCACGTAATCCCGGGGGGAAGGATTTTCAATGCACTCGTCAAAGGCCATGCAGATATCGCTGCCCAGATTGGACTGAATCTGCATACTCTCCTCCGGCCCCATGAAAATCTTGTGGCCGTCGATGTGAGAGGCGAAGTACACGCCCTCCTCCTTGATTTTCCGCAGGGAGGACAGGCTGAACACCTGAAATCCGCCGGAATCCGTAAGGATTGGCCCGTCCCAGGTCATAAATTTATGCAGGCCTCCCATTTCCCGGACGACCTTGTCCGTAGGCCGCAGATGCAGGTGGTAGGTGTTGCTCAGCTCCACCTGGCAGCCGATATTTTTTAAGTCTTCCGCGCTGAGCGCACCTTTAATGGCGCCCTGGGTGCCCACATTCATGAAAACCGGCGTCTGCACCGTGCCATGGGCACAGGTAAACACACCCCGCCGGGCTTTTCCCTCGGTTTTTAACAATTCAAACATAGCATTCCTCACGGTTCCTGGTTGGTTCGGTCATGGCTTCCGGTGCCGTCCGCAAGGAACATGGCATCGCCGAAGCTGAAAAAGCGGTACTTTTCCTGAACCGCGATTTTGTAGGCGTTCAGCACATGCTCCCGTCCGGCAAAAGCGGAAACCAGCATAACCAGGGTACTTTCCGGCAGATGGAAATTGGTGATCAGCCCGTCCATGGCCTTGAATTTGTACCCCGGATAGATGAAAATATCCGTCCATTTGGAGCATGCCCGGAAGGAACCGTCCGGCTGCACCAGAGATTCCAGGGTACGGCAGGAGGTGGTGCCCACGCAAATAATCCGTCCGCCCTTTTTCCGGGTTTCATTCAAAAGAGCGGCAGTTTCCTCGTTCATCATGCACAACTCCGAGTGCATGTGATGCTCCAGAATGTTGTCCGCTTTGACAGGCCGGAAGGTGCCGAGACCCACATGCAGCGTCACAAAAGCCTCATTGACTCCTTTTTCCCGGATTTTTTCCAGCAGTTCTTTCGTGAAGTGGAGCCCTGCCGTTGGCGCCGCGGCGGAGCCTACCTCCCGGGAATACACGGTCTGATACCGCTCTTGATCGGCAAGCTCTGCCTTGATGTAGGGCGGCAGGGGCATTTTCCCCAGTCGCTCCAAAACTTCCAGGAAAATGCCCTCATAGTGGAACTCCACCACCCGGTTGCCGTCGTCGCGGACTTCCTTTACGGTGGCAGTCAGTTCCCCGTTTCCGAAGCTGACGGTGCTGCCGGGCTGCATCTTCTTGCCGGGCTTGCACAGGCACTCCCAGCATCCGTTCCCCAAATCCCGCAGAAGCAGAACCTCCACTGCCCCGCCGGTGGGACGGTGTCCCAGAAGCCGGGCAGGCAGCACCCGGGAATCGTTCATCACCAGGCAGTCCCCGGGGTTCAGATAATCCAGCACATCATAAAAATGACGGTGGGAAATTTCCCCGGTTTGCCGATCCAAAACCATAAGCCGGGAGGTGTCGCGCTTTTGCAGAGGGGTCTGCGCGATCAGCTCTTCCGGCAGGTCATACCAATAGTCCTTCGTTTGAAGCCCGTTGTCCTTCTGAGCTTCTTCCTTACTATCCAACAATGCTCTCCCCTTTTGCAATTTCAGTCACTGGGGGGCATTATAGCATATTTCTTCGGAGAAATCTACTGTTTTCCGTTATTTTTCTTTTCGATTGGGAAAGAAAACCGTAAATTCTGACCCAATGCCCGGCTTACTGCGCACCTGGATATAGGCCTTGTGAATCAGAACCGCGTGCTTGACGATGGAAAGGCCCAGCCCCGTACCGCCGGCGGCCTTGGAGCGGCTCTTATCCACCCGATAGAACCGCTCAAAAATCCGATCCTGGCAGTCCTCCGGAATGCCGATGCCGTTGTCCTGAACCTGCAAGGTGACTCCGGAGACGTCCTGGTTTACCCGAACCCAGACCTTCCCCTCGGCGGTGTGATACTTAATGGCATTGTCACAGAGATTATAGACAATGCTGTACAGCTGCTGGGGCACGCCGTACACCATGGCATGACCGCCGGACAAATCCAGTTTCACATTCTCCGCCTCGGCGGTGGTCATCAGGCTGTCCACGGCATTTTCCGCAATCCGGTACAGGTCGCAGTCCTCCCAGGTCATCTCCGCGCCGCCGTTGTCCAGCTTGGTCAGGTTGATGATGTCCTCCACCAGGCTGGTCATCCGGGCAGACTCCGCCCGAATCTTCCCGGCGAAGGGCTTCACGTCCTCCGGCCGCACCATACCGTTTTCCAGAAGCTCGGCATAGCCGGAAATGGCGTGCAGGGGCGTTTTCAGCTCATGGGATACGTTTGCTGTAAACTCCTGGCGAATCAGAGACGCCTTTTCAATCTGGGCATTGTCCCGCTTCAGCTGCTCCTGCTGGCTGGCAATCCTGCGAAGCAGGGGCTCCACCTCCACATAGTCCGGCTGGCCGTAGTACTGTTTCGGCTTATCCAGGTCAATTTCGTTAATCGGCTCCACAATCCGCCGAGCCAGGCTGGAGGCCAGCGCCATGGACAGCACCAAAGCAATGCAGATCACAATGCAGATGGGTCTGGCAAAGCTCAAAATCAGCATCCACATGGACATCTGCACAATGGAAAGCCGCAGAACCGTGCCGTCCGCCAGTCGCTGAGCGGCGTAGAGCTGCTTGTCCGCCAGGGTGCTGGAATAGCGGCTGCTTTCGCCGTAGCCGCTGGCGAAAGCCTCCCTCACCTCTTCTCGGGTCAGGTGATTCTCCATCTGGCTGGTGTCCGCCTGACTGTCATAGCGCACTGTCCCATCCGGCGCAATCCAGGTCACCCGATAGCCGCTGACCTGCATGTCCTCAAAATAATCCTGTCCGGACATGCTGACGCCCTTTGCCGCCAGCTGGGTCTCCGCCCGGAGCTGATTTCGCTGGATCTGGGTGAAATAGTCGTAGGTAATGCCCATGATGAACATCAGGCTGGCAAGAAAAACAAGAATCGCCACTACCAGAATGACGTGAAAAATCTTCTTATTCATTTACTCCACCATCTTATAGCCCACGCCCCGAACGGTTTCGATTTTCTCCCCGCCCTTGGCAAGCTTCGTGCGCAGAGTACCGATGTGCACGTCCACGGTTCTGGTTTCTCCCAGATAGTCCTGTCCCCAGATGCGAGACAGCAGAATATCCCGGGTAAAAACCTGACCGGCGTTCTCCATGAGAAGTTTCAGAAGCTCATATTCCTTCAGGGTCAGCACCACTTGTTTGCCGTCAACGGTAACAATGTGCCGAACTTCGTCCAACACAATATCCCCACAGGTCAGCACCTGGTCGGTTTTGGGGGCAGTGCGGCGCATGACCGCCTTAATCCGGGCGACCATCTCCATCATCCCGAAAGGTTTGACAAGATAGTCGTCGGCACCGGTGTCCAGGCCGATGACCTTGTCGAATTCGCTGCCCTTGGCGGTTGCCATAATCACAGGAATGTTGGCCGTAGCTGAGGCAGCCCGGAGCCGCTTGAGCACCGTAATGCCATCCTCTCCGGGGAGCATAATGTCCAGCAGAATCAGCTCCGGCTTTTCTTCGGTCATGGCCTGCCAAAAAAAAGTGCTGTCCGGAAAGCCCTTGGCCTGAAATCCGGAAGCTCCTAAAGTGTAGAGCATCAGATCCCGAATCGCGTTGTCGTCTTCCACACAGTATATCATCAGAAAACCCCTCCCGTTTCTATTTGTACTATCCTACCATTCCCCTGTAAACTCGGCATTCCTGCAATTGTAAAATCTAAGTAAAATAATTGCGATTATTAGGAAAAGCTCAGCATTTGCTGAGCTTTTCCTGTTTTAAGCTTTGAGGATTTCCTGAATAACCTCGTTGACACCGTCGGTGTTCACGGTTTCCATCTGGCCGTTGTCATAGGCCTCGGCAACAGCCGGGTCAATGGGCAGCCGGGCAAGCACCGGGAGCTGGAACTGGGACGCAATTTCATCCAGGTGAGACTTGCCGAAAACGCTGATCTTCTTGCCGCAGTCCGGGCACTGAAGATAAGAATAGTTCTCCACGAAGCCCAGCACGGGAACGTGCATCATGTTCGCCATCTTCACGGCCTTGGCCACGATCATGGACACCAGATCCTGGGGTGTGGTCACGATGACCACGCCGTCAATGGGCAGGCTCTGGAACACGGTCAGGGGCACGTCGCCGGTTCCGGGAGGCATGTCCACGAACATATAGTCCACATCCTCCCAGATTACATCCGTCCAGAACTGCTTGACGGCACCGGCGATCACCGGGCCCCGCCAGACCACCGGGTCTGCCGGATTGTCCAGCAGCAGGTTAATGGACATAACCTGGATGCCGCCCCGGGTCAGGGCAGGATACAGACCGTCCTCGTTGGCACCCTGGCACTCGGTGACTCCGAAGGCCGTAGGGGCGGAAGGGCCGGTGATATCCGCGTCCAGGACAGCCGTCCGCTTTCCCTGCCGGGCCATGGCAACTGCCAGCATGGCGGTGACGGTGGACTTGCCCACGCCGCCCTTGCCGGAAACCACGGCAATGACCTTTTTCACGCTGGCCTTGGGATTCAGCTGAGCCAGCAGACTCTCCGCGGTGCGCTCACCGCAGGAGGTGCTGCCGCAGCTGGAACAATCTCCGCTACAAGAACTCATGAATAATACGCTCCTTTATTTCAGGGCAATTCTGCCCTCATTGTGTATAATATGATTATATTCCCCAATAAACTGGAAGTCAACCACTCATTTGGAAATGAGCGGGCTCAATCCGTCTGGGCAGCTTCCCACTGCTCCATCAGCGCCATCAGCTCGTTTTCCGCGGTTTCCTTCTCCCCCAAAAGTCGGGTCAGCTCCTGGTAGTCCGCGGCAGCTGCCTCGATTCTGGCATCCAGCTCAGCTATGGCCGCCTCCTGCTTTTCAATCTCCCGCTCTAAGCGGCGCACCAGCTTTTCCGACTCCTTAGTGCCTCCCTTGGGCTTTTCCTTTTTGGGTTTGGCTTCCACCACCGGGGCGGGCTTGGCCGCCGCCTCGTGCTCCAAAATGGAGCGGTACTTCTGATAGCCGCAGGGGAAATCCCGGATGGTACCGTCCTCCAGCAGCCAGATCCGCTCGGCGAATTTCTCAATGAAGTACCGGTCGTGGGATACGAACAGCAGCACCCCCTCGAATTCCTCAATGGCCGCCTCCACCCATTCCCGGGAGGCAATGTCCAGGTGGTTGGTAGGCTCGTCCAGAATCAGCAGGTTGATTTTCTCGTCCATCAGCATACACAGCCGCAGCCGGGACTGCTCACCGCCGGACAGGTTCCCCACCTGCTTGAACACATCCTCCCCCTGGAACAGGAACGCACCCAGCCGATCTCTGGCGGTCTGAGGCGTGCAGTTCTTTTCGTAGAGCATGGTGTCGTAAAGGCTTCGCTCCGGATGGTCAAAATGGACGATCTGGGGAAGATACCCAAACTTCACCGTAGGGCCAAACTGAATCTTGCCCTGACAGTCCTCCTCGCCCAGAAGGCACTTGATAAAGGTGGTTTTTCCCGTGCCGTTGTCGCCAAGGAGGGCGATTCGCTCCCCACCCTCTACGCTCAGGTTAATGTCCGAAAACAAAACCCGGTCGCCGAAGGACTTGGAAACGCCCTTCATTTTGAAAACAATGTCTCCGGAAAAATCCTTTTCTCCGAAGGAGGCCTTCATGGTGCGCTCCTTTTTGGGTTTTTCCGTCCGGTGAATTCGCTCCATCCGGTGCTGGATGGACATGGCACGGCGGTAAAGGGTCCGGTTATTGATGCCCCAGCCCTTCATCCTCTCCAAGGTATAGCCCAGCTGCTTCAGCTTGGCCTGCTCCTGCTCGTACTGCTTCATCTGCAAATCGAACCGAGCCTGCTTTTCGTCCATGTAGAAGGAATAGTTGCCGGAATAGAACTCCGCATGGCCGTCGGCAATCTCAATGACCCGGTCTGCCACCTGATCGATAAAATACCGGTCGTGGGAAATGGTCAGCACCGTTCCTTTGAAGGCGTTGATGTACTGCTCCAGCCATTCCACGCTCCGCAAATCCAGGTGGTTTGTGGGCTCATCCAGCAACAGAATGTCCGTCTTTTCCAGCAGCAACCGGGCAAGGTTCATCCGGGTCTTTTCCCCGCCGGAGAGGCTGGCAAACTCCTGACCTCTTTGTTCGGAAGAAATGCCAAGACCGTTGCAGATCTTGTCCACCTCCACATCCATATCGTAGCCGCCGCCGGTCTGGAACCGGTTTGTTAGGCTGTCATACTCCCGCAGCTGGGCGTCACTGGCCCCGGCTACCATCTCCCCTTCCAACGCCTCCATCCGGCGGCGCAAGCGCAGAAGCTCCGTAAAGGCCGAGCGAAGCACATCCTCCACGGTAAACCCCTCCGGAAACCGAGGAATCTGGGAAATGAGCCCCAGCTTCTTGTTCGGGTTTACATAAACCTCCCCGGAATCATAGTCCATCTGGCCGGTGAGGATATTGAACAGGGTGGTTTTTCCGCAGCCGTTTCGACCCAGGATGGCCACGCACTCCCCCTCCTGAATCTCAAAGCTGAGGTTTTCCAGCAAATTCTCGCCAATGACGAAGAATTTCGTAAGATTTGTTACCTGAATATCAACCATGTGTCTCTCCGTTTTCGTTGTCCCATTCCCGGACAATTTCCGCCAGCTCTTCCCGACTCAGCAGCAGATTTAAGGCTTGCAGCAGAGCGTTGGCACTCATATGCTCCGGCAGATGCAGCCTATTTTCCAGCCTTTTCCGCCTTTCGCTGGCATTGGGCCCGCCGGAAAGGCCAAATTCCACAAAATCCTGCTTGGTGATTTGGTCATTTCCCTGAGCTGTGCTTTCCCCTTCGATGGTGGCTCCGGCATTTTTCAGGGCGGCCAGCAGCACCTCCGGGCTCATGCCCTCCACGCCAAGCTTACCTTCCTTGCCCGGAGCGGCTTTGCGCTTTTCCTTTCCGGCGACATCGGGAATATATGCGTGCTTTAGGTATTTCGAAGGAATGGCGCTTTTGATGTGATTGCGGATCACAAAGCCCGCCCCGTCGGAGTCCGTCAGAACAATCAGTCCCCGCTTTTTCGCCACACTGCGCAATAATTCCAGCTGCTTTGGGTCTTTGAACAGGCCAAAGCCCTTGGTTTCCAGAATGGGCGCATCCACGATCTGGGCAAGGGTATTTTTATCGTAGCGCCCCTCCACCACAATGGCCTCTCGAATTTTAAGCATTCCGTGCCTCCTGGGCAAGCTGCAAAATCAGCATTTCCAGCAGCCGCTCCGGTTCATCAAAGGAGGTCTTCATCCGGTAATCCGTCTCCAGCACCAGATTTGCCGCTTCCCGGCAAAAATGCGGGGAAACCCGTCTGGCCGCCTCCATGGTCTTCCGGGCGGGATAATCCGGAATGCCGCAGAGCTTTTGCAGGTCATAGGCGGTTTTTCCGTTATCCAGCAGGGTTCTCGCCGCGCTGAGCCGGCGGAAGTGTCCTCCCACCGCGCCCAAAATGGCAACCGGCTCCTGCTGCATTTTCAATAGCTCCTGAAGCTTCTGGAAGGCCTGGTCGTACCGGCCGCTGCTGAGCAGGTCCGTCATCTGGAACACCACCGCATCCAGCACCGGCTCGGTGACTGCGTCAATGTCGGTTTTCTTGATTTCCTGTGCACCGGAATAGGCACAGATTTTCTCGATTTCTCCGCTGAGGGCGGTCATGGTACCGCCGGTAATATCGATGAGATATCCACACAAGTCGGAGGAAATCCGCTTGCCCTCGGCGGCAAAGTGCCGGGTGACCCAGGCCACCAGATCCCGCTGATCCTGCTTCCGGAACTCCACAATGCTGCCATGCTTGCTGAGGGCATCCCAAAGCTTTTTCAGCCGCTTATCCGGCTTCCAGGAAATGGTGAGGTAGGTAAATACCACCGTGCAGTACTCAGGAACGTCGCTGAAAATCTCTGCCAGCTTATTCCGGTCGCTTTCCGGCAGCTTGAAAGGATCCACATCGTCCACCTGCACCAGGGTGTGCTCGGCCATCATGGGCAGATTTTCCACACTGTCGGCAAAGCTTTGCATGTCGAAGGTCTCCTGGTTCAGCCGGTGATAGTTGAAGGATTCCGTCAGCGGATCCAGCGCCAACTTGCGCATTTGGGTCAGATAATGGTTCAGCAGGAAGGTTTCCTCCCCGTGGAAAAAGTACAGCCGCCCCAGCTTTTTCTGCTTCAGCTCCGTTTTCAGTTCCTGCAAGCCGCTGTCCGAGGGCTGTGCTTTTGCCATGGTGGTTACCTCCTGATGGTAATGGTTCCGTTTTGATCGGTGCGGTAGACGGTACATCCGAAATCCGTCAGCCGCTTCAAAAGCTCCGGAGCAGGATGACCATAGGGATTCCCCTCCCCTGCGCTGATGCAGACGATTTCCGGCTTCACCGCCTCCAGAAGCTCCTGACAGGTGGAGCTTTTGGCGCCGTGATGCCCGGCTACCAAAATGTCCGCCTCAGGAATCTCCGCGTTTCTCAGCAAAGAACGCTCCCCGAAGCCGTTCCGGTCACCGGTGATGAGTATATCACATTTTTCCGTGTCAAACAAGACGCATAAGCTCATTTCGTTGTGGTCGGCGGCATAAACCGGCGGAAAAATCCGCACAGTCCCCTTTTCGCCCGTGAAACACAGTTCCGAAGACGCATAAACCGTCCGAGTGCGGGCCGGAATGTCCAGATTCACGGCGGTATTCGGCAGAATCACAACCTCCGTCCGAATCCGGGAGATGAAATTTTCCGCCGCCCCGGCGTGATCCCGATCCGGGTGGGTCAGAATCAGAGCGTCTACATGGGAAAAGCCCCGGGAAAGAAGGGTTTCCGCGGCAATATCCGCGGTTTTCGTGTCCGAATCGCCCCCGCAGTCTACCACATACACCTGACTTCCGGAGCGCAGAAGCAGGCACTGGCCTTGACCCACATCCAGCATGGTAAAGGACATGTCCGAGGTCACCGGCTCCCACCAGGCAGCAATCAGGGCGGCGCAAAGCCCCAGTGTGCAGCAGCAGGCATACAGCCCCGGGCGGCGTTTCCCCGCAAGCAGGAACAGACCCAGCAGCACATATACCAGCACCAGCCAGGCCACGATATAGGGACTTTTCGTGTACACCGCCGCCAGAGGGCAGGCGGCCAGAAGCCGCACCACCAGCAGCACATACCGGATGGGAACAGACACAACGAACCCGACAATGCCCGCCAGCCATGGGAAGAAGCTGCCGCACAAGCAAAGAACAATCAGCCCCCAGAAAATCGGCCCGATTATCCACAAAACCAGAAGATTCGTGAGGATTCCGACCAAGCTCACCGCTCCAAAGTAGTAAGCGCACAGGGGCAGCGTGAACACCTGAGAGCTTAAAGACACGGAAACTCCGGAGGCAACTGCCTGGAAAAACCGGCTTTTCCGGCTCTTTCCCTTGGGAAGAAACCGGGCAAAATAGCCCTGAATGCCGGGCGCGGCAGCGAAAATTCCAGCCACGCTGGCCACCGACAGCTGAAAGCTCACCGAGCTGATTACATAGGGATTCTGCACCAGCAGTACCAGCGCGGAAAAGGCCAGCGCCGTCGGCCCGTCGTACTCCCGGGAAAACAGCTGAGCCAGCACCATCAGGCCGCACATAATACAGGCCCGGTTCACAGAGGGCGTAAACCCAGCCACCGCCGCAAAGAGAAGAAGCAGCGGCAGCCCAAACACGGCAGTCAAGTACCGCTTCCGGAAGGTCACGGTGCAGATAATGGCAAAGAAAATGGAAATATGCAGTCCGGAGACCGCGGCCACATGGCGGATGCCCGTGACCTTCAGCCGGGTATCCAAGGCATAGCTAAGCTTGGAGGTGTCGCCCAGAAGCAGAGCCCTGGCAAAGGCGGCACAGTCTCCGGATAGGAACCTGTCCAACATCCGGCCGATTCCATGTCGGAGCCGGGCAGGAAGATTCGACAGACTGCGCTCCCCTGCCCGCCGGATGATTTCCCCCTTCTGATAGGCTCGCAGGAAAATGCCCTTGCCCGGATAGTAGGAGGACGGGTTCTCTCCCTCGTCTGTGGTCAGACTCAGGCGAAAATCCCCCTCGATGGTATCTCCGGGAGAAAACCCGTCCGTTCCATCCAGATACGCGGCCACACGGTAGGATTTCCCGTTTAATTTCAGAGTGCCGTCCAGAGCCAGTCCATAGGCCGTTTCCCGGCTGTAGTCCTCCGCCCGGATGACGCAATGGGTGACCGTTCCGTCCAACGGCGCAACCGTGGAAAGATAATGCGCTTGGTACCCTGCCAGCCAGAGTACCCCTACGACAAAACCTGCCAGCGGGATCAAAATTCCCTGCATTCTCGTTCCCCTGCTTCGCAAGGCAAAGCAGAGACCCAGAAGAACCGCCAGGCCGATGATCCGAAATGCCCGGCTGTCCGAATAGAGCGTCAGACCCAGGCCGGAGGCAAATCCGGCGGTAAAAAACGCAACCGCGCGCATTCCGAAAATCACCTGCCTTTCAGAGTTAATACTGAACTCCAATTAAAATCTTTAAAAAAGATTTTAATTGCCTGAAGGGCA
>OIZP01001453.1_pt1 | contig 12052 bp, 10 predicted proteins | sample 1588531 | NCBI WGS metagenome assembly OIZP01 (sample SAMN03283283) | human gut metagenome | biome: human-associated habitat; material: feces | host: Homo sapiens | place: Peru | collected 2012 | reverse complement strand
ATATCAAGAACGCCCTGGCCAATGCCGACTGCGCTGTGATTCTGGAAAAATAAGCAAAATAGTGTGCGCCGCAGGCAATGCCTGCGGCGCATTTTTATAGCAGCATTCCCAGCAGCTTGGCATCGGTAAACGCCGGGTTTTCATAGGCGGCATCCAGAATGGCATCCAGATTCTCCGCGTCATTTTCGATTTCCTTGGAAAAAAGCTGAGCCGTTTCCCGGAAATCTCCTCCCAGAGTCCGAAGCACCAGAGCGGAAATCACCATGAATTTCACCCGGCTGTACAGGTCGTAATCCGACACCGCCTGAAGCCAGTACCGATTCACCAGATATCGGAGCAAATTTCCTGTCCGGCAGTCCCAGTCCCCAGACTCCGGCGTCTTTAACCGCTGCCGCCAGGCATCCGTCAGAATTTCCAGACCGGAGAAGAATTCCAGCACCGCCGCCGGGTCTCCGGGCTGAGCCATGGCTCTGGCCGTTTCCCAGGCCGCTCCCCGGTCAAAGGGTCGCTCCTCTTCCCCGTCCAGCTCATCCTGCGCCTGGCAGCCGTAAAAAAGCAGCAGAGCCAGCGCCTTAGAAATATCCGGTTCCTCCAAAATTGCCAACGCCTGGGTCCGGGTGCGTTTCAGAACCGCCATGGCCTCCCGGTCATATTCCGGGGCTTCCCCGCCGGGATTCTTCTCCGTCACATCGCAGCTCTTTTCATCCAGAATCCACCTGGCCGCCTCCGGGCAGCTAAGTTCCAGCCCAAGCTCCACAAAATCTCCATAGTCGTGGGTCAGCCGGGGAAACTGGCGGCAGGTTTCGCACAACGCACTCTCCCCCAGCTCTGCCTGAATCCGACACAGGCCGTCCCGCCGCCACATAGGACACCGTCCGTCCCGAACGGTCAGATAGGTTTCCCCGTCCTCCTGTCGGAGAGCCGCCCGGAGTTCCTCTCCCAAAGCCCCCGGCAGAGCACGGTAACGCCGGGCAGAAGCTTCGTCCACCTGCACCTGCCAGTCCTTGCAGCAGCTGTCCGGGCATTCCCCCGCCAGGCAGCGAAAACGGTCAAAATAGTCGGGTTTCGTAACTTTCATGGAATTCCTCCAAAAAGGAGCTGTCTCAAAATAGCAAAGAGCCCAAATAGAACAATGTCATTGCGAGCCAGTGCTCACACTGGCGTGGCAATCCCCCCGATTTTCAAACATCTACGTTAGGAAATCTTGGATTTTACGCCTATCCGGGGGATTGCCACACCAGTGACATCGGTCACTGGTTCGCAATGACATTGTATATTTTGGCTATTTTGACCCATAGGGGCTCTTAACGAGACAACCCCAAAACGTCAATTCTGGTTCGGACGGATGGTTCCCATAATGGAGGAGGCCTCCTGCAAGGCCTGCTTGCCGGAGCTCACCGCCGCCTGAAGCTGGGTCAGCTGGCTCACGACCTGGTCGGCCATCTGGGTGATGTCGGCGGAAAGGCTGTCCACCTTGGCGGTGGTCTGGCTGAGGACGCTGTTGGCCTGATAGTACACCAGCTCCGACCGCTCCTTGGCCTCCCGCTCGATGCGCTCCGCCCGGCGATAAGCCTCCAGCTCGTCGCTGGCCGTGGGGGTCAATCCGGTCTCCGGCTCCGGCTGAGCTGCCTGCGCTGCCTGCGTCAATTCGGCGCACTGGCTCTGAGCCGCTGCCAGCTGCCGTTCCAGGGTCTGTGCCCGGGAAGTGGCCTCTTCCAGCTGGCCGGTCAGGTTCCGGCACTTTTCTTCCAGCGATTCCACCAGCAGCCGCTGACTTTCCGCGTCCGGCAGTCTCTCCAGCCGCTCTCGCAGGCTCTCGTTTTCGGCGGTAAGCTGATTGAGCTGATTGGTGTGCTTGGTGTTGATATATTCTAAGTAATGCACCACATCCTCCCGGTTGAAGCCGTTGAAGGCAGTGCGGAAATTCTGAGAAGAGGCCATAGTTTTCTCCTTTTAGCAGGATTTTTCTGGATTATAACACATTCTATTGGGAAAAACAACCGTTTGCGCAAAAAGAATCCGCTGGGAGTAAAAATTTTTTCCATTTCCTCTTTACAAATCCGGGAAATCCTGCTATAATAATCGGGCTTTCAGAAATGCGCCAGTGGCTCAATGGATAGAGCATCGGATTCCGGTTCCGAGGGTTGGGGGTTCGAGTCCCTTCTGGCGTACCAAAAATAGCGTATCCCATTCGGGATACGCTATTTTTGATACTCCAGGCGGGACTCGAAAGGGCGTTAAGAAAACATGCCAGTGGCATGTTTTTAGCCCGTGGGAGAGTCCTTTTTCATTCCAGACGCACCCCGTAGGGGTGTGGATGGAATGGAAACGTCTTATTTCTGGTGTATCCCATCCGGGATACACCGTTTTTGTATTCTCAATAAAAGGGACTCGAAAATTCAAATGCAATAGTCCGGTGGACTGTTGCTTGCCGCCGGCTCGACGGCGGCAACACCTTAGTGTAACGAGTCCCTTTTGGCGTACCGCCACTCCCAAAAGGAAAGGCGGGACTCGAAAGGGCGTTAAGAAAACATGCCAGTGGCATGTTTTTAGCCCATGGGAGAGTCCTTTTCCATTCCGGTGCGGCAATCAAATCGCTCTGCCCCCGGATGTCAAAGGAATTGATTTTCTCCGGCAATTTGATTATAATGCCTGGTACAAACGGCAGCTTAGGAGGCAATTCCATGATTGACAAAATCCAGATCCGCGGCGCAAAGGTTCACAACCTGAAAAATATAGACGTAGACATCCCCCTGGGGGAAATCGTGGGAATCGCAGGCGTATCCGGCTCCGGCAAGTCGTCCCTTGCTTTGGGCGTGCTCTACGCCGAAGGCTCCCGGCGCTATCTGGAGGCTCTGTCCACCTATACCCGCCGCCGGATGACCCAGGCGGCCAAGGCCAGTGTGGATGAAGTGTTATATGTTCCCGCCGCGCTGGCTCTGCATCAGCGTCCCGGCGTGCCCGGCATCCGCAGCACCTTCGGAACGGGCACGGAACTGCTGAACAGTCTGCGGCTTATGTACTCCCGGCTTGCCAGCCACCGCTGCCCCAATGGCCACTATCTGACCCCGTCCCTGCTGGTGGCCGCCGGGAAGGAGCTGGTCTGCCCGGAATGCGGCGCGCGTTTCTATGCGCCGTCGGCAGAGGAGCTGGCCTTCAACTCCCAGGGAGCCTGTGAGGTCTGCGGCGGCACGGGCACCGTGCGCACCGTGAACCTGGATGCCCTGGTGCCGGACGACAGCCTCACCATCGACCAGGGGGCGGTGGCTCCCTGGAACAGTCTCATGTGGTCGCTGATGACGGATGTTTGCCGAGCCATGGGCGTGCGCACGGACGTGCCCTTTCGTGATCTGACGGACAAGGAGAAAGAAATTGTCTATCATGGCCCCGCGGAGAAAAAACACATTCTCTACCACGCGAAAAAATCCGACTCCAACGACTTTGCGGAGCTGGATTTTACCTATTTCAACGCCGTCTACACCGTAGAAAATGCCCTGGCCAAGGTTAAGGACGAGAAGGGCATGAAGCGGGTGGAAAAATTTCTCCGGGAGGATCTCTGCCCGGAGTGTCACGGCACCCGGCTTTCCGCCGCCGCCCGGGCGCCGAAGCTGAGAGGGCTTTCCCTGGATCAGGCCTGTGCCATGACCCTTTCCCAGCTGGTGAGCTGGGTTTCGGGTGTCCCCGGCAGCCTGCCGGAGGAAATGCGGCCTATGGCGGAAAGCATTTGCGCGGCCTTCCTCAGCACCGCCAAGCGGCTGATGGACTTAGGCCTCGGCTACCTGACCCTGGATCGCTCCGCCGCCACCCTGTCCACCGGTGAACGCCAGCGGATGCAACTGGCCCGAGCCGTCCGCAACCGCACCACCGGTGTGCTCTATGTGCTGGACGAACCCTCTATTGGCCTGCATCCGTCCAATATTGTGGGTCTGACCGGGGTCATGCACGACCTGGTAGCCGACGGCAACTCCGTCATTCTCGTAGACCATGACACCCAGATTCTCAAGGAAGCGGACTGGATTGTGGAAATGGGCCCGGAGGCGGGAGCCGGGGGCGGTCACGTCATCGCCCAGGGAACCATCCCCGCCATTGAGGCCAATCCCGCTTCCCAGATCGGCCCCTTTCTCTCCGGAACAGCCGAAACAAAGCTCCGGAACTGCGCCGCCAAGGAGAATCTGTTTGCAAACGGAAAAATCCGCCTGTCCACAGACCAAATTCATACCGTCAAGCCGCTGGAGGTGGAGATTCCCAAGGGGCGGCTCACCCTGGTCACCGGAGTCTCCGGCTCCGGAAAAACCACCCTGGTGCTGGAAAGTCTGGTTCCTGCCCTCCAGGCCCGGATTGACGGCCGCCCGCTGCCCGGCCACGTCCGTGCCCTGGAGGTCGAGGGCATTGCCCACGTCAAGCTCATCGATGCCACCCCCATCGGCATCAATGTCCGCTCCACGGTGGCCACCTACGCCGGTGTCCACGACGATCTGCGCAAGCTCTACGCTAAGTCCGCCGAGGCCAGGCAGAAGGGGTATACAGCCAGCGACTTTTCCTACAACACCGGCTCTCTCCGGTGTCCGGGCTGTGACGGCACCGGCGTGGTCAGTCTGGACGTGCAGTTTTTGCCGGACGTGACCATCCCCTGTCCGGACTGCCGGGGCTCCCGGTATGGCAAGGCAGCCTATGACCTGAAGCTGACAAATAAGGCAGGCCGGGCCGTCTCCCTGCCGGAGCTGATGGACATGGATGTGAATTCCGCCCTGGACTTCTGCAAGGAAATGAAGTCCGTCAGCCAGAAGCTGTCCGTTCTTAAGCGGCTGGGTCTGGGCTATCTGACATTGGGCGAGGAAACCCCAAGCCTGTCCGGCGGCGAGGCCCAGCGATTGAAGCTGGCCAGTGAGATCGGCAAAACCCAGGCCGACTCGGTGTTCCTCTTTGACGAGCCCTCCATCGGCCTGCACCCTCTGGACGTGCGGGTTCTGCTGGGGGTTTTCCAGGCGCTTCTCGACAGCGGAGCCACGGTCATCGTCATTGAGCATGACCTGGACGTGATTCGCAACGCCGATTACGTCATCGACATGGGTCCCGGCGGAGGCGAGGCCGGCGGCCGGATCGTCGCCGCCGGAACTCCGGAGGAAATTCGGCACTGCGAAGCCAGCCTTACCGGAAGGTATCTATCATAATCGGTTTAGAAAGCCCAGGGTGCTCCCCCAGAGGACGCCCTGGGCTCCTCCTTTTCCGGAACGCCCTTGCGTTTCCCGGTGAAATGGGAGATAATAAGAAAATAATCCATATTTTTTCTTTTGGGTGTGAGTTTTTCCCTTCGGAATCCGTCTATTAGGGTGAGGAACAAAAAAACGAGTGAGGTGAACCCCTATGGAAGACATGCAAATCATTACGCTGTTCCTGGCTCGGAATGAGGACGCCATCCGTCACACCGACGACACCTACGGACGGCGGCTGTACCACCTGGCAGACGGCATTCTGCGCAGCGGTCAGGACGCGGAGGAAAGCGTCAGCGACACCTATCTGAAAGCCTGGAATACGATTCCTCCCCGCAGACCCCAGCATCTTTTCGCCTATCTTGCCAAAATCTGCCGGAATTTCTCCCTGGACAGGCTGGACTGGAAGAACGCTGCCAAGCGCAAGGCGGAGGTGGTCAGTCTGACCCAGGAAATGGAGCTGTGCATCCCGGATACCCAGCGGGAGCGGCAGCGGGACGGAAAGGAACTGGGAATGCTCCTGGACGCCTTCCTGCGCACCCTGACCCCGGAAAACCGGATGGTATTTCTGCGCCGGTACTGGTATGTGGACACCATCGCGGAAATTGCCGTCCGGTACGGACTCAGTGAAAGTGCCGTGCAGATGCGGTTGAGCCGCACCCGGGCGAAACTCTGCACTTATCTGGAAAAGGAGGGAATCTTCGTATGAACGGGAAGGACATTTTTCTGGGGCTTCAGTACATCGGCGACGACTTAATCCAGGAGGCCGAGGTCGCTGCCCTCTCCCCCGCCGCCAGGTCGGCTCCCAAGCGCAAAAAGGCCCGGTATCCTCTGCTCATCGCCGCGCTCATTGCCCTGATGCTTCTGCTGGTGGGCTGTGCCATCGTGTATGTGCTGGGCATGTCCAGCGTGAAAATCAGCACCGGCAGCGAGACCCGGGACTATTCCGAGGTAGACGGGGTCTATGTGAAGGATCCCCACACCGTCAGCACCACCACCCTGTCCCTGGCCGGGCTGGAAGGCTCCAAGGCCTACCAGGCCTGCTCGGATTTCTACGCCTTTGAATCCGAGTATACCGCCCGGGGCGAGGAAATGAGCCAGGCCGGCACCCTGCCCGAGGGCTACTGGGACAACTACCTGGATGTGATGGACGCCAAGGCTCAGGAGCTTGCGGAGCGGTACGGCCTGAAGCCCGAAGGCCAGGTTCTGGATTTCCCCACCGTCCGGAAGCTGTGTAACGGCCTGGGAGTGGAGCGATTTATCCGGGAGGTTTCGGATGTCAGCGTGGATGTTACCGGGGGTTACTGCTTTGAAAACGGGAATTTCAGGCTGAATCTGGAAATTCACTTTCCGGAAGATCAGGGCTATGAAATAACCTACACTTTGGGTCAGCTTACCTGGAACCGGCAGGACAGCTTCAGCCGGGACTTCGTGACCCTGGTGGATGACGGAACCTGGACGGAGCGGAACTACACCACCGCCGCCGGAAGTCAGGTGCTGCTCCTTCGCTCCCCCAACCAGGAGCGGGGCTACATTCTCTGCAACCGTGGGGAAGCCCTGATGACCCTCCAGCTGGACGTGAATCCGGAATATTACAGCGAAGACGGCGGGGTGGTCTCCGTGGAGCGAAAGCCCATGACCGACCGGCAGCTGGAACTGGCAGCCGATGCCATTGATTTTGCCATCCAGCCCAGAATCCCCACCCAGGCGGACGTGGAGGCTCAGGCAGCCATTTCCGCCGGTGTCACCCAGAACGGCTACACCCTGGCCGTGAAGTCCGTGGAGACCGACGGATATGTTGCCCGGATTCTGTTCAGCCTCACCGCCCCGGAGGACGTGGAGCTGGAAGGTCTGAACCTGGGCTTTGACCGGAGTTCCTTTACCACTGCCGACCGGCAATTCCTCAGCGGCGGCGAGAATTCCAGTGTGGTTCCGGACGGAGACGGCCTTGCCAACACCGTGAACCTGTTGAAAGAATTCCATGTGGCCTTCCAGGACGGTCTGCGTCCCTACGAGCTGGGCTCTGTCTGGGAGCTGAACGTTACCGACCTGTATGTGGATCGACGGCGGGAATCCTCCCGGATTCTGGCCGAGGGCGACTGGCATTTTTCCGTCACCTTCGACGAAACCAACACCGACTACCGGGAGCTGGAGCTGCTGTCCGCGCCCACCACCCTGAAGGCCTCCACCGGCTGGCTGGCGGACGGAACGGACGTGATCGAGGAATTACCGGTTTCCTCCTTCCGGCTGCGAAAATTCAGCAGCCACGTCACCTGGGATTCCTCCTCCCAGACCGAAGCCGGTGACCGCCTGCCCTATGCGGACTTTTACGTGTGGAACGGGCACTTCGCCTGCGCAGTCCTGAAGGACGGCTCCCAGATCGAGCTGCTGGGAGAGCGGAATGAGGAGCCCATTGACCTGGAGCAGGTGGACTATGTGCTTCTACCGGACGGCACCCGGCTTTCCGTCGGCAGCTAAAGTGCCCCAAAAAGCCCGCTGCATGCGGCTTTCCGACTGATTCCACGGCAGTTTGCCCGAATTTCTCCTTCTGCCGCACAGGAAATTGTCAGTTTCCACAATTGACCTTTTCTCCGGGTTTCCGTATAATGGACAGGCAATTGAAAAGGATCCCGGGCTCTGGAAGGGAGTGAGATGCTCCGCGAGTCGGTCACTGTGATGCTGCCCAGACAGCTAAGTCAGATACATCCCGGAATCCGTGACACAGCTCTGCCGGAACCGGAGTGTACGAGATAACCTGAGATTCGTGCGCCCTTTTTTCGGAAAGGGCGCACATTTTGTTTGCAGAAAGGAACAAAACCCATGAAAAAAATCCTTTGCCTGACTCTGGCTCTGATTCTGGCTCTGTCCTGCCTGTCCGGCTGCAGCAGCACCCAGCCCCAGGCCACCACCGCTGCCGCCGAAACAACTGCCCCGGCTGCCGAAACCACCGCCGCCGCCGAAACCACCGCCGAGGACTACGGCACCGTGGTCATCCAGAACGGCGACCGCACCGTCACCTTCACCTCCATGCCCACCGGCGTGCTGTGCGCCAACCTGTACTCCGCCGAGAACATGGTCATGCTGGGTCTGGGCGACTACATTGTGGGCAAGAATGTCCACACCAATCCTGCCGAGGTTCCTCTGGAGGAGCTGAGCGATGCCTTCGCGAACATTCCGGAAATTGAGCGTTCCAACGAGAATGCCGTTGCCAGCGGGGCAGACCTGCTGATCGGTCAGGTCAGCGCCTTCAAGGACTCCTCCTGGGGCACTTACGAGCAGCTGGAAAGCGAGGGCATCAACTGCCTGACCATCACCGGCACCATCGTCCCCGATGAGACCGTGGAGGACATCTACACCGATATCGAGAATCTGGGCAAGATCTTCAAGGTGGAGGACAAGGCCGCCGCTCTGATTGCGGACATGAAAGCCTCCATCGCCGACACCAACGGCAAGGTTGCGGGCGTTGCCGAGGCGGACAAGCCCAAGGTCTTCGTCTTCGACAGCAGCAAGGAGGATCAGATCTACACCACCTCCGCCGGCCTGGAAAGCAACCTGATCGAGCTGGCAGGCGGCATCAACACCACCCGGGGTCAGGCGGATTCCCGCTGGTTCAACACCTCCGTGGAGACTCTGGTGGCCGCCAATCCCGATATCATCATCATCAATGACTACGGCTCCCAGACCGTGGAGGAGAAGATTGCCTACATCACCGGCAACCCTGCCTGCTCCGAGATCCCCGCGGTGGTCAACAACAAATTCCTGGTGATTCCTCTGGTCTGCGTTATGCAGGACATCCGTGCGGCAAACGCCTGCCGGACCATGGCCGAGTATTTCTACCCGGAGCTGTTCGCCTGATATCCGCAAACGGGGATGACCGCGCCGGTCATCCCCGTTTCCTTCCTTAAGGAAACTCGTATAAGGAGTGTTTATGCGCAAGAAAGTCTGGATTGCTGCCCTCTTTCTGATTCTGGCCTTGGCAGTGGCTGTCTCCCTGCTCGTTACCGTCAGCTTCGGCTCCACGGAGCTGAGCCTTCAGGAGGTCTACGCCATTTTGTATGACCACCTGTTCGCCGACGATGCCCGGGTCCATGCCGGGGTTTTCCCTCTGACCCACCTGAAAATCGTCTGGCAGATTCGTCTGCCCCGAACCATTTTCGCCCTGCTGGTAGGGGCGGGACTGTCCGTCTGCGGCGGAGCCATGCAGTCGCTGGTGCTCAATCCCATCGCCGACCCCTATGTGCTGGGCATTTCCTCCGGTGCCTCCGCCGGAGCCGCCCTGGCTCTGCTGACCCCCATTTCCTTTCTGGCCGGGCAGCGGCAGACCACGGCCTTCGCCTTCCTGGGAGCGCTGCTTTCCGCCTTCACCGTTTACTACCTTGCCAAAAAGGCCGGCGGCGGGAAATTGCAGCCGGTGACATTGCTTCTGTCCGGCACGGCTGTAAACGCCGTTATGAGCGCCGTCACCAGCTACCTGATCTTCCGGGCGAAAAGTCCGGAGAGCATCGCCGCGGTGTACAGCTGGCAGATGGGCTCCATTTCCGCCGCCCAGTGGAAAACCCTGGCCACCCCGGCGATTTTCGTCGTCGGCGGCACAATTCTCTTCACCCTGATGGGCTCCCGGTTCAACATCATGATGATGGGCGACGAGGACGCGGCGGCCATGGGTCTGCGGGTAAAGCTGTTCCGGTCAACCATGTTCCTGCTGTGCTCTCTGGTGGTGGCCTCTCTCGTGTCCATTACCGGCATCATCGGCTTTGTGGGACTGGTGGTGCCCCATGTGACCCGGCTGATTTCCGGCACCAGCGACAACCGGATTATCATGCCCATGAGCGCTCTGCTGGGCGGGGTTTTCCTGCTCTGGGCGGATGCCTTCGCCCGGTGCGCCTTCGGCGCGGTGGAGCTGCCCATCGGCATCGTCACCGCCTTCATCGGCGCTCCCTTCTTCATGTTCCTGATGATCCGCAGCGGCTACGGAGGTGAAAAGGCATGATTCTTTCCTATGATTCCATTGCCGTCCGGCTGGGAAACAAGCAGATTCTGGAATCCGTCAGCCTATCCTCCCGGCCTGGGCAGCTGGTGGGCATTGTGGGCGCCAACGGCTGCGGCAAGTCCACGCTCATCAAAACCACCTTCGGCACCGTCCGGCACCAGGCCGGCGCCATCACCCTGGACGACCAGCCTATTTCCCGGTTTTCTCCCCGGGAGCTGGCCTCCTGCCTGGGCTATGTAGGTCAGGACGCCAACTGTCCCTTCAATTTCAGCGTCCGGGATGTGGTTTCCATGGGGCTTTACGCCCGGAAGGAGCCGAAAAACGGCAGACAGATCGTAGCCGATGCCATGGAGGAACTGGGGGTATCCGCCCTGGCTGACCGGAATATCCAAAGCCTGTCCGGCGGTGAGCGAAAAATGGTCTTCATTGCCCGCGCCATTGCCCAGGGTGCCCGGATGCTGATTCTGGATGAGCCTACCAACCACCTGGACATCCGCCACCAGCTGTTCGTCATGGACTATCTGAAGCAGTCCCGGAAGGACACTCTGCTGGTGATCCACGATCTCCGGCTGGCGGCGCACTACTGCGATTATCTGTACATGATCTGTGACGGTCGTGTCTATGCCCAGGGCACTCCGGAGCAGGTGCTCTGCCTGGAAAATGTCCGGCACGTTTTCGGCGTGGAGGGTCACGCGGGAGACACACCCTCCGGCGCCGGAGATTTCATTCTCTTTCCCTGAACACATGAAATTGCCCCCGGAACCCAGGTTCCGGGGGCAATTTGCGCCGATTTGGGCTTTTACAGCAGCATTCCCAGGGTTCCCACCACGATCAGCCCCAGTCCCAGGCCGGAGCGGCGGGTAAGCTTTTCGTGGAAGACTACATAGGAAAAGGCCACGGTAACCAGAATGCTCAGCTTATCGATGGGCACCACCACGCTGGCCAGGCCGTCCTGCAATGCCCTGTAATAGCACAGCCAGGAGCCGCCGGTGGCAAGACCCGACAGGCAGATGAAGCCCAACTCCCGGCCGGAAATTTTCCGGATTTCACCGCCCTTGCCGGTGACGAATACCATGCCCCAGGCCATGACCAGCACCACCCCGGTGCGGATGGCAGTGCCCAGATTGGACTCCACCCCGGAAATGCCGATTTTTCCCAGAATGGAGGTCAGGCTGGCAAACACCGCGGAGCCGATGGCATAGGGCAGCCACTTGCCGCTTTTGCTTTCCTGCCCTTCCCTCTTCTCGATCATCAGGAACGTGCCGGCGCCGATGAGCGCCACGCACACCGCCTTCACCGCCGTAATCGGCTCTCCCAGGAACAGGAAAGCCAGCACGACGGTCAGAACGGTGCTGGATTTGTCAATGGGCACCACCTTGTTGATATTTCCCAGCTGGAGAGCCCGGAAATAGCACAGCCAGGAGGCTCCGGTAGCAAACCCCGACAGCACCAGAAACAGCAGGTTTTTTCCTGACAGGCTTCCCAACTGGCTCTGAGAGCCTACGAGAAACACCATCCCCCAGGAAAAGGCCAGCACCACAACGGTGCGGATGGCGGTAGCCAGGGTGGAATCCGTTTTCCGGATGCCGCACTTGGCGAGAATGGATGTCAGTCCGGCAAGCAGTGCCGAGCCGAACGCGAAGAGAACCCACATCTTTCTTTCCCTCCCGGAACCGACGTTTTCCCCTATTATAGTACACTCAGACTTCTCCGGCAAGTGCCGCCGCGGAAAAAGGCCCTCCGGTGCTAGAAAACACCGAAGGGCGAAAATTTCCGATACCCGAACGAAAGAATTCATTCTGATACTATTTCCTGATTAAAATCTTAATTTTAATCAGGAAGGCATCGCCTG
>OIZP01001446.1_pt1 | contig 12106 bp, 11 predicted proteins | sample 1588531 | NCBI WGS metagenome assembly OIZP01 (sample SAMN03283283) | human gut metagenome | biome: human-associated habitat; material: feces | host: Homo sapiens | place: Peru | collected 2012 | reverse complement strand
GGATATGTAAGACAGGAATAGAGATTTTTATAGAAAGTTATAATATATTAATGGATAGATCTATTGATGAAAAAACAAAAGATACTATATTAAATGTTTTACATACATATAAAGAGATAAAAGCAATAAATGATATTTCATCAGCACCAGTCGGGTATCAATATATTGTATTTATAACAATAGCTGTTGATGGCAATATGACAACATTTCAAAGCCATAAATTAGCAGATAAACTTGAAAAAGATATGACTAAATTAGGAAATGTATATAAATCAATTATACATATAGAGCCATATTTAAAATAAAATATAAAAAGTCTAGTCGAATAAAAAGTATACAAAATAGTTTAAAAGTTTGTGTTTATTTTAAGACTAGACTTTTTTCGTAGAATAATTGTTGTATTTAAAAAACTTACTGGAAAATCATTAAGCGAGCAATATTTCAATAAAAATCTTGTAATCTACCCCAAATTATGATATATTATAGGCATTAAAATAGACAATAATTAACAAAATAAAAAATGAAAGGATGTTATATATGAGTAGAGGAAGAAGATATGAAACTGAAGGTAAGTTAAATTACCAAAAAGTATTTGCTGTAATTATCGCAATCATTGTAATAGCAATGGTAGCAATGATAATAAAAAACGTATTTGCACAAAGAGAAAAGCTAAACAAAGAATATGAATACTTTACAGCATTTTCAGCAGATAAATGGGGAGTAATAAATCAAGATGGAGAAATAGTAATAAATCCATCATATCAAGAAATGATAGTAATACCAGACAAAACAAAAGATGTATTCATATGTACATATGATATAAACGAAGAAGATGGAACATATAAAACAAAGGCATTAAACAGAAAAAATGAAGAAATATTTACACAATATGATCAAATCCAAGTACTAGAAAATATAGATGAGAATGATAATATATGGTATGAAAAAAATGTACTAAAAGTAATGCAAAATGGAAAATATGGATTAATAGACTTTAAAGGAAAAGAAATAACAAAACCTATTTATGATGAAATTGATGGGTTGCCATATAAAGAGGGAGAACTATTAGTAAAACAAAATGATAAATATGGTGTTATAAATATAAAAGGAAGTAAATTAATTAATATAGAATATGAACAAATTACTGTTGATGGATATTATACAGAACAAAATGGGTATAAATTTGCAGGATATATTGTTTCAAATAAAACTCAAGAAGGATATCGCTATGGTTATATTAATAATAATGGAAAATTAATATTAAAAGTTGAATATAATCAGTTATCAAGAATAACAGATATAGAAGATAATGATAATGCTTATTTGTTAGGAGCCAAAAATGGTCAGTTTGGTGTAACTAAAAATGATAAAGAAATTATAAAAAATGAATATCAATCAATAACATATGATACGACTAACCAAATATTATTAATAGAGAGAAGTAAAAAATATGGAGTTGCATCATTAGATGGAAAAATTATAGTTCCAGCTCAATACGATCAAATAGATGTTACAGGAGTCTATTTATATGCAAAAGATAATCAAGGAACAACAGTATATAATAGTAATGGAACAGAAGCTAATATAGATACTAATATTGCAATATTGAATACTAGTAATGAAAAATATAAAATTAGAATTAATAGTGAAGATGGAACTAAATATGGCATAATAGGAAAAGATGGAAAGCAAATTATAGAAGAAAAATATAATTATATTGAATATTTATATGACAATTATTTTATAGTAAGTATAGAAAATTCAAAGTTAGGTGTAATAGATGACAAAGATAATGTGAAAATTCAAATTGAAAATGATTCACTTCAAAAAGTACAAGATACGTCTATAATACAATCAGTAATTGCAAAAGACAATATTACAAAATTATATGATAAAAATATGTCAAAAATATGTGAAATGAAAGATGCAAAAATTGAGGTAAAAGATAATTATATTGTTATATATAATGAAAATGAGAAAAAGTATTTTAATAAAGAAGGAAACGAAATTAAAAATACTGAAGTTTATCCAAATAATGTATTATTTGCACAACAGAGAGATAATAAGTGGGGATTTGTAAATAAAGATGGAGATATGGTTGTAGAAGCAAAATATGACAAAGTAACAGAATTTAATGAATTTGGATTTGCTTCTGTACAAAAAGATGGAAAATGGGGAGCAATTAATACACAAGGTAAAGAAGTAGTAGAGCCAACTTATAATCTAAAAGATGAAATAGAACCATCATTTATTGGAACTTATTATCAGGTAAAATATGGATTTGGAGAAGTTTATTATACTGATGCAAAATAAGAATAAGTTATAGAAATTTAATATAATGTAAAAAAGAGTTGATTTATTTGTGAAAATAAATCAACTCTTTTTGATTAAATTCATATAAAAAAGTAAATAATAAAAAATAAGATAAAAAAAAGAAGGTGTTTTTTTGAAATTAGGATTAGCTTTATCAGGTGGGGGAATAAGAGGAATTGCTCATGCAGGAGCAATAAAAGCATTAGAGGATAATGGAATAAAAATAGATGTGATTGGAGGAACTAGTTCAGGAGCCTTAGTTTCATCTTTATATGCTTTAGGTTATTCTCCTTATTATATTTACATATTATTTAAGAGATATGCAAAGGAGATTGCAGGAATTAATTCTACTCCAATTATTTCTGGAATTAGAAGTTTTATGATAAATAAGAAAATAGAAATAAAAGGTTTAAGAAGCGGTAAAAATATAGAAGAAACTTATAATTGTTTAGCTTTAAGAAAAGGCGTAAAAAAGATTGAGGACATAAAAAAAATGTCACTTGTTATTCCAGCAGTAGATGTTAGTGATGCAAAAGAATATATATTTACAAATAAAATTCCTCAAAATAGTGGAGATAAATATCAATATATAACAGACATATCAATAGGAAAGGCTGTGCGAGCTAGTAGTAGTTTCCCTGCTTTTTTTTGCCCATGCGAATTTAAAAAACACAAGTTCATGGATGGAGGAATGTTAGATAATATACCTGTTTCAGAAGTGAAAAAACAAGGAGCTGATAAAGTAATTGCAATTAATTTTAAAGCAGATGATATCGATGAAAATAGTAATATAATGGATTTAGCAATGAGAACAATTGATATTATGGGAAATAAAATATCAGAAGAAAATTTAGAAACAAGTGATTTTGTTTTAACTATAAAAACAGATAAAACAGGATTATTAGATATTGAAAAATTAGACAGTTGTTATAAATATGGATATCAAGCAGTAATAGAAAAATTAGATAAAATTAAAGAAATATTGTCAATATGATACTAAAGTATGAATATAATATTAATATATAATGTTCAAATAAAAGGAGAATAATAATGAATGTTCGATACTTTGATAATGCAGCCACAACAAGAGTAAAAGATGAAGTTTTAGAAGAAATGTTACCGTACTTAAAAGAAAAATTTGGTAATCCATCTTCTATGTATACAATTGGAAGAGAAGCTAAAAAGGCAATAGAAAATGCAAGAGAACGTGTTGCAAAATTAATTAATTGTAAAGCAAATGAAATTTATTTTACAGGATCAGGTTCTGAAAGTGACAATACAGCTATTAAAGGGATAGCGCATAAAAGAGCCTTTAAAGGAAAACATATTATTACTTCAAAAATTGAACATCCTGCTGTTTTGCATACATGTCAATCTTTAGAAAGAGAAGGATTTAAGGTAACATACTTAAATGTGAATAAAGATGGAATAGTAGATATAAATCAATTGATTAATTCGATTAGAAATGATACTATTTTAATTAGTATTATGTATGCAAATAATGAAATAGGGACTATACAACCAATACATGACATAGCTAAAATTGCAAAAATGCATAATATTGTTTTTCATACAGATGCAGTTCAGGCGTGTGGAAATATACCAATTAATGTACAAAAAATGCAAATAGACATGTTATCTTTATCAGGACATAAATTATATGCACCAAAAGGTACAGGTGCTTTATATGTAAAAAACGGAATAGAATTTGAAAAATTTATAGATGGTGGACATCAGGAAAAAAATAAAAGAGCAGGAACAGAAAATGTTTCAGGAATTGTTGGATTAGGAAAAGCTTGTGAACTTGCTAATATAAATTTAGAAGAACATCAAAAATATTTAACTAAATTAAGAGATTATTATATTTTACAGGTACAAGAAAAGATACCAAATGTACGTTTAAATGGTTCAAAAAAAGAAAGATTGCCAGGTAATGCAAATTTTTCTTTTGAGTTAGTAGATGGGCAATCTTTATTATTAAATTTAGATGCTAAAGGGATTTGCGCTTCAAGCGGTTCTGCATGTTCAACAGGTTCTTCTAATCCGTCTCATGTATTATTAGCAATAGGTTTATCTCCAGAATTAGCATATGGAGCATTAAGAACTACTTTTGGAGAAGAAAATACAAAAGAAGATATAGATTATTTAGTAAACAGTTTACAAGAAACAGTAGATAGATTAAGAAAGTTTAATTCTCCAAAATAGCAATAGCACATTTAATTCCATCTACTGCTGCAGACATAATACCGCCAGCATAGCCGTGCTCCTTCGCCACATGGATAAAGCCCTATAATATTAGAAACTAAGCTTTCATTTCTAACAATTTTAACGGGAGAAGAACTTCTGGTTTCTACTCCTGTTAAAATACTGTCGGGGTTAGCAAAACCTTCAAGTTTATTATTAAAATATAAAATACCTTCTTTTAATGTAGAAGAAACAAATTCAGGTAAAATATCATTTAAATTAGAAAGTGTGACACCAGGCAAATATGTAGGTTCAATTTTTCCAATAAATGTTGATTTTTTGTCTTGAAGAAAATCTTCTACTCTTTGAATTGGAGCATAATAATTTGAACCTCCTAAAACAAAAGCTTTTTTTTCTAAATCTTTCTGAAAGTAAATTCCAGCAAGAGGAGATTCACTTGGAAAATCATTTGGTACAACATTTACCAAAAGTGCAGAATTAGCATTTTTTCCATTTCTTAAAAAATTACTCATACCATTTGATACAATGGTATTTTTTTCGCTAGAGGAAGCCATAACAACTCCACCTGGACACATACAAAAAGTATAACAAGAACGACCTGTATTAGGTGAGTGATATGCTAATTTGTATTCAGCAGGAGGGAGTTTTAGATTAGTAAAACTTCCATATTGAGATTTGTTAATTTCTTCTTGTAAATGTTCTATTCTTACACCAACGGAAAAATTCTTTTTTTCCATAGTAATACCTTTTTCATAAAGCTTTTCAAATGTATCTCTAGAACTATGACCAATAGCTAAAACAACATGAGATGCAGAAATTTCTTGTAAATTGCTATTATTTAAGCAAGAAACAGATATAATTTTTCCATTAATTATATTGAAATCAACTACTTTAGTGTTAAATAAAAAAGATCCGCCTTTAGAAATAATATAATTTCTAATATTTTTAATAATATTAATTAAATTATCTGTTCCTATATGAGGTTTTGATAGATATAAAATTTGTTCAGGTGCTCCAAAGTTAACAAATTCTTGAAGAACCTTTTTACAATAAGGACTATTAATTCCAGTAGTAAGTTTACCATCAGAAAATGTACCAGCACCACCTTCACCAAATTGAACGTTAGAAAGTACATTTAAATTTCCATTCTTTAAAAATTTATCAACAGAAATCTTTCTGTTTTCAACAGATTCTCCTTGTTCAATAACAATAGGAGAAATACCATTTTGAACAAGTGTAAGCGCAGAAAATAAGCCACTAGGTCCAGCACCGACAATAACTACATTTTTTATGTCAGTATTTATAGCTTTTATTTTAGGAATATTAAATTCTTTAACTTTATTAAATTTTTTATATTTATTTTCATTTTTTAATTTTAAATCAATTGAATAAATATAATGGATGTCGTCTTTTTTTCTAGCATCAATAGATTTTCTTGAAATATGCCATTCGACAACATCTTTTGGTTCAATTTTAAATTTTTTTATTATTGTTTCAAATAATTTTGTATCTGATATATCTTTTCTTATTTTTATATTGCTAATTTGTATCATACAAGCCTCCTATATATAAATATATTATAGCATATAATTATAAAAATAACTATAATCAATTCATATGTTAAAGAAGTAATATAAATATCGTCAAGTAAAAAGTTAAATGCAATTCTGTAAAGTAAATGCAAGTTGTAAGATAAACTGCAAGTATAAAGCAATATTTTTGATACAAAATATTGCTTTTTCTGCTTTTTGTGTGTAAAATATAATATATATTCCAAAGAAAATTTGCATGATTAATAAGCAAAATTGCATTAAATTTTTTTTCAGTAAAAGTAAATGCTATTTTGCTTGGCATTTAAGTCTTCAGTTATGCAAATGTTTTGGTTATATATTGTTTAAATTATTTTAAAAGACGTGGATTAGTTGTTACCTCGTCTTTTTCTATCTTTTGTATATTTAATTTATTTGCTAAATCTTCACCATAAATAAATGTAAATATCTCATATGGTGTTTTTCCACCTAAATTTTCTCTGGGTGTAGAATTTATATGTGAAAACATTAAGTTTAATTTTTCTTGTGTTAAGTGGCTCCAATCTTGACCATTTGGAAGTATTTCTCTAATAAAATTATGATTATTTTCTACATGTGGTTTTTGACTTGATTGCATTGGGTCACAATAAAATATTTTTCCTTTTATTTCTCCTGTATGTATGTTTACTTCAAATTGTTGTGCTTTTATAAATTCTGACCCTCTATCTGTTAATAATACTGAAAATAATTGTTCATATTCCTTACTAGATAATATATCTTGTAATTTATTTAAACTTTCAGACATTGAATCTGATGTTTTTTCTTTATGTAATATTCCTATCATAAATTCTGTATTTTCAAATATAAATGTTTGTATAAATGGACCTGATTGATTATTATAGACTGTATCCATTTCTGTTGTTGTTATATTTGGATTTTGAATCTTATAGTCTAAATAATCTGTATAAGTTCGTCCATTGTAATTTTGTGGCTCTTTACGTTTTTTCAATTGTTTTTTTGATAATTTTCTTCTTACTTTTCTTTTTAAAGTTATATTGGTTACGCCCCAATCTTTAAATAATCCCATTTCTATGTAATTATATATTGTTTTTTCACAAAACTTTATTTCCGGATGATTATTTAATATGGTGTAAACTGATTGTCCTTTTTTTATTAATGGGCAAATAAGATGGGCTAATTCGATTAATTCTGATGTGTTTAAATTAACTCCTTGTCTTGAATCTGTTAAAGTGTATTTGTATTTCTTATGTGCTTCTTCTGCAAAATAAAAATATTTATCTAAATTACACGTTTTAAGTTTAGAGCAATTATTACAAACACCAATATTTCTATCTCTTTCTTTACAAGATATTGGCTGAAATATACGGCATTTATTCGTACATATTTTGCAATTAACAAAAAACTTGCAATTATACAAATTTGGAGATTTATAAATATTATGTGGTTTAAAAATTTTGTGTCGATTAATTTCTCTTGCAATTGTTGATTGTGTTTTATCTAATTCATTTGCAATTTCGTATTTTCTACGTCTTTGGTTTAACATTTCTTCAATTCTATTTCTTTGGCTTAATGTAAGTTTTTTTCCTTTTTCAGTCATAATATTCTCCATTTCTACCAAAAACATTTGCTCTTTTATTATAACAAAATTGCATTATGTTGTACATTAACACATAATGTAAGACTTATTGCAATGGGTATTGTTGATACTTGCTTTTACTTTTTCATTTATCCAAATACAAGAAATTTAAATTTCTTGTATTTTTATCTTGACAAATGGCAAAACTACAGTTATAATAAGTAACGTTAATGATTACGGCGAAGTAGCTCAGTTGGCTAGAGCATTCGGTTCATACCCGAAGGGTCATGTGTTCGAATCACATCTTCGCTACCAGCAAAAAAGAACTGTTTACAAAAACAGTTCTTTTTTTATGTATTTTAATAAAAATAATGGAAAAGGTAGAAAAAAATTTTTTATAAATAAAAATTGTAATTTCATGAAATAAAATAACAAAATTGAAAAAAGTAATGATAAACTCTTTTTAGAAAAATAAAAGAGGTGATAAGATGATAGACAAAATCTGTAACTTCTTAACAAATAGAATAAGAAAAGAAATGCCTGATATTGATGATGAAAGGGCAGAAGTAATTAATTATGGATTACAAAACATAGTAGGTGAAATACCAAAGATATTTATTATGCTTGGAATATCCTATTGTTTAGGAATTTTTAATTTGTCACTTTTTACTTTTATATCATTGCTTATATATAAGGGGGCTTCAGGAGGAGTACATCTAAAGACACATTTAGGGTGTATTATATTTACAGTTTTATTCTATTGCGGAATCCCTTTTATTTCACAATATTTTGTAATATCTCAAAGTGTAAAATATATTATGGTAGCTTGTATCTGGATTTTTGGAGTTATAATGATTAAGCTTTATGCTCCAGCCGATACAGAAGATGTACCAATTTTGTCAAATAAAGTTAGAAAGAAAAAAAGAATAATATCGTATATTGCATTTTCACTTGGTCTATTAATTTCGATTATAATTAGAAATAATACAATTTCAAATATATTAATATTGTCTAATTTGTTACAAACGATAACAATTACAAGGTTTATATATAAGGTAACAAATAACAAATATGGTTACGAAGTATATAGTGATACTTCATATGAATCTGTTTAGTATAAAATATATACCGGGAATATTTTATATTATAGAAATTTACCAAGGAGGGGATGTTTATGTTAAAATTCTTAGCAAAAACAGCAGAAAAATATGCAAAGGCAACAAATACAGCTTGCGCAGTTATATGGTTATTTCATCAACCTAAAATGCCAGCAAGTATGATTAAAAAAGACTAATAAAACATTGGTAAAAATAGTTCGAAATATATATTTTTGCCAATGATATAACTTAAAAGTTATACAAATACAATCCTAAATAAAAAGAAAGTAGTTAAAACTACTTTCTTTTTGTTTAATAATATATTTCTAATTGTTGACAAAAGAAATTATCATTTTTTGAAGTATATAAATTAATATTATTATTTTTCTTTATTAATTTACGAACTTCCCATAAACCAAGTCCTGTATGATTATCTTTACCAGAAACACCTTTCTCAAATATTTTTTCAGTATCTAAATTTTTATCGTTATAAGTATTTTCTATGATTATTAATTCACGAGAATTTTTACTATCATTTCTAAAAGTTAAATTTATAATTCTTTCTTCACATTCTGAACTTGCTTCAATAGCATTATCTAAAAGAATTCCTAATATTCTTGCAAATTCATATATTTTCATATGTAGAGTAGAAAAATCTAATAAGAATGTTATATTTACTTTAATATCTTTTTCTTCGGCTTCATTATATTTTTTAGTTAATAAATTATATATTCCATCATTATTTATTATTTCAGGATTTAAAAGATATAAATTATTAACTCTTTGACAATCATCTTCAAGTTGCAAATAATATTTTTTTAAACCTTTCATATCTTCAGTTCTTATATAACCACCAATTGTTGTAACAATATTATCAAAATCATGCTTAAAACCTCGAACATTATCATGTAAAATATGTAATGTATTGTTATAAGATTCCGCACTTTCTAATTTTTTAGTAGTTAAATTTAATTTCATTACTCTAGTTAAACTATATATATTTATACTAAAATATGCTAATAATAAAACAAAACTTAAGAAAGTCATTGAAATAGGTAACTTATCTAAGTAATAAAAAGTGATAAATGATTGAACAATTAGTGCTAATATTCCTAAAGCAAAATTTACAAAAATTATATATTTATTTTTCTTATCAATATCATCTAATATATTTAACTTTAAATTTTTGTTTTTTAAAAATAAAATTAAAATAAGAACCAATAAATACATAATGCATAAATATCCGAATCTATATACTGGTGTAATCATTAATTGTTCAGAAGATAAATTAAATAAAGTTAAATAAGGATTTAATACTAAAAAACCAACTAAACTAAATACTGCAACAGAAGATACAGCAGCAATTATACTTTTTAACATAGATAATTTAAATACTATATAAATTAATGCTATCATCATAAAATAATTAAAAAATACGTTGAATGGATTAGTAAGAAGATATGTAGTTATGAAAGCAACAATAGACATTAGAGCAACATAAATATATTTTTGACGTTTAGTAGATTCTATGTTTAGTATTGATATGAATAAATACATTATTAAAAAATTTTCTAGAAAGGTAATTGGGATCATCATCAAACTAGTTAATTCTTCATTAGGCGTACTAATAGCCAACCATAAATTATTCAAAATTTCCATAAGTTTTTAAAACCTCCATTAAATCTGCTTTGTATTTAGGACCAATATCACAAGTACTACCATCCTTAAAAGTTATAATTCCAGAAACAGGCTCAACATCCTTTATTTGAGATATATTAGCAATACAAGATTTATGACATCTTTTATAAGTTTCTGGTAATCTGTCTTGAAACTTATTAAAAGAACTATAAGTATCATAATCACGAGTTGGAGTATGAAAAACAAGTTTCATACCGTCTCTTTTAATATATTGAATTTCAGCTTCATTAATAATAGTATTTTTATTATCAATTTTTATATACTTTTTAGGTGATCCATTAACATCATCAAACAATCTCTTAATAGTTTCTTCTAAACGATCATAAGTTATAGGCTTAGCCAAATAATCAAAAGTTTTAAATTTATAAGCAATCATTGCATACTCTAAATGACCAGTTGTAAAAATTATATAAGAATCTTTATTTATTTTTCTAATAGCCTCAGCTAATTGTAATCCACTTTTATTAGATTTTAGATTAATATCTAGCATAATAACATCAATTTTATTGTTACTAACATAATTTAGCATATCTTTTGTATTATCAGCTTTGAAAGTCACAAAAGCATCAAAATTATTTTTTGTAAAAATATTTTCTAGCATTTTTTCTAATCTATCTAGAATATTAATATTATCATCGCATATTGCAAAATTTAACATATATTTCTCCCCTTTTTTACATAAAATAAAAAAAGTAAACGAACTTTGACAAAAAGAAACGAATTACCTTAATTTTCCAGTAATAATAACAATATAATCTAAAAAACTCATATTGTCAATAGAAATTTACAAAATTATCCATAATGGTAAAACGAACAGTATCAACGAAAAGAAAGAATAAAGACATAAATATGATAGCCAAAAGTAAAATAATAGAAATTTAATATTTATATTATTTTTTATCTTGAAGATACTAAATATATAAAAGTAATAATAAACCAAAGGTGAACATATAATTTAACAAGAAAATTGAAGGAGGTTTGCTTATGAAAAAAGATAAAACGAAAAAATCAAAATTTATAGAAATTTTTGCTTTGGTAGTTATTATTGTGTCTATATTCATGATAACTGATATATATAATGAAGAAATCAAAAACACTAATGCAGAGCCATTAAGTAATAAAAAAATAGGTTGGGGAATAAAAAGAAATGATAATCATGAGCAACCAGATGTTGGTAGTGCAAATAAAAATATTTTAGAACAATATAATGGAATAGCATTAGGAAATAATGAAAAAAAATATATTTATTTAACTTTTGATGAAGGATATGAAGCTGGATATACAAGGCAAATTTTATCAACACTTAAAGAAAACAACGTAAAAGAAATAATATTAGCTCTAAGTTCTACAATCGAAGGAGAAACAACTGCTTTATTTCTTGCCAAGCTTTTAGCAAAAAGAAATATTGAAACATCACGTATTGCTAATGGATTACCTATTGGAAGTAATATAGATTATGCTGATGAATTAACCTTATTAAAATCATTAGAAGGAAGAAAGAAAATTTAGACCTTATTTATAAGGTCTTTTTCTAAAAAATAAGATATAATAGGAAAGAAAGAGGGGAAGTAAATTGAAAGGTAAATTTATTACATTAGAAGGACCAGAAGGCAGTGGAAAAACTACTGTTTCAAATAGAATTGTTAAAATGTTAGAAGAAAAAGGAT
>OIZP01001442.1_pt1 | contig 12154 bp, 13 predicted proteins | sample 1588531 | NCBI WGS metagenome assembly OIZP01 (sample SAMN03283283) | human gut metagenome | biome: human-associated habitat; material: feces | host: Homo sapiens | place: Peru | collected 2012 | reverse complement strand
GACCCGCCCCGATATGAGCATAAAAGTGGGATGATAATCCCACGATATGCGAATATTTGGTAGGGTGCTATGTGCCAGTGGCACATGTCTAGCACGGACCGAAGCGGAGCGGAGACGTGGGAGTGCGTAGCACGGAACAATCCGTAGGCATCAAAGTCGGGGGCTTTTGACCCCGACATCATTTAATTTAACAGTTCAGACATCATGAATAAGAGTGTCTGAACGGATACGAAGACAAAGACGTTTCCCATTGCGTGGAAGCGTCTTTTTGACTATAATAAACTCATCCATAGAATGCATCCCGTCTGCTTGCAGACAGGGGATGCATTCTATGAGAGGAGTAAACAGACATGAGTATGAAGGACGATAGTCCGGAATACGAATGGATGTTGCGATTTTGAGAGTGCGCAGCACGAAAAATCGCATTATTATGAATGTATAGCAGGGAGCATACAGATATGATCACAAGCAGTAACAATGCAAAAGTAAAACAGGTCGTGCAGTGGCAGACGAAGGCGAAGGAACGACGTAAGGATCACGTATTTCTGGCGGAAGGCGTCAGAATGTGTGAGGAAGCGCCGGTAAAAAGCGTAAGAGAGGTCTATCTCACAGAAGAATTGGAGCAGAAGCTTAGGCAGAATGCCCAAAACGGCGATACTGCATTCTGGGATAAGCTTCAGCAGACCGGCTATGAGACCGTATCCCCGGAGGTATTTGCAAAAATGGCAGATACCCAGACTCCTCAGGGAATCCTCACCGTGTTGGAGCAGCCTTCCTATGACCTGACACAGCTTCTGGAGCAGCCGGAGCCTTTATTTTTGATTTTGGAGAATTTACAGGATCCCGGGAACCTGGGAACCATGATCCGTACTGGGGAAGGAGCCGGAATAACGGGCGTTATTATGAATAGTCAGACCGTGGATATCTTCAATCCCAAGACCATCCGTGCCACCATGGGCTCCATATTCCGGGTACCGTTTGTCTATGTGCCGGAGTTATCCCCGGTGCTTATGCAGATGCATGAAAAAGGGATCCATACCTACGCAGCACACCTGAAGGGTAAGGAATATTACGATAGCTTTTCCTTCCGGGAGCCCACCGCATTCCTCATTGGCAATGAAGGAAACGGGCTGACCAAAGAGATCTCCGACCAGTCCGGACAGTACCTTAAAATCCCCATGGAGGGTAAGGTAGAATCCCTGAATGCCTCGATCGCTGCGGCACTTTTGATGTACGAAGCCCACAGACAGCGGAGTCTGAATAGTTGACATAATAGACATAATATAAGTAGGAAAACAGAACAGGAGGACAAGGTATTATGAAGATTGGATTTATCGGATTGGGAAATATGGCAACGGCAATGATCGGAGGCATGCTGCAGAAAGGCATTGCAAAGCCGGAGGACATCATCGGTTCTTCTAAGACAGAAGCAACCGCAGAAAAAGTCAAATCGAAATTTAATATTAACACATCGACCGATAACAAAACAGTAGCCGCGCAGGCGGACGTCCTGTTCCTGGCCGTAAAGCCTATCTTTTTCCCGGAAGTGATCGCCGAGATTAAGGATGCTGTGAAGGCCGATGCCCTGATCGTCAGCATTGCAGCAGGCAGGAATCTGCAGTATCTGAAGGATGCATTTGGCAGACCGGAGCTTAAACTGATCCGCTGCATGCCCAATACGCCGGCCCTGGTACTGGAAGGCTGCACCGGTGTCTGCGCCGGGGAGAATGTCACAGAAGAAGACTTAGAGCAGGTGCTTGCTCTGCTTCGTTCCTTCGGCATCGCCAGTGTCGTGCCCGAGAGACTGATGGATGTGGTCGTAGGAGTCAGCGGAAGCTCTCCCGCATATGTATTCATGTTCATTGAGGCTATGGCGGATGAGGCGGTGGCAGCCGGAATGCCCAGAAAACAGGCCTATGAATTCGCAGCACAGTCCGTACTCGGAAGTGCCAAAATGGTATTGGAGACCGGAAAACATCCCGGGGAGCTGAAAGATATGGTATGTTCTCCCGGAGGTACCACGATCCAGGCAGTCAAAGTGCTGGAGGAGAAGGGACTGCGCGCCGCTGTGATGGATGCCATGGATGCCTGCATCGAGAAGTCAAAACGTATGTAGTGACACAACAACCCCCCAAAACTTGACAAAAATTTTGTCATCTGCTATGATATTCCGCGTAACAAATTTAACATTTTTGTAACAAACCGGTGAAAATATTAAGAAATACATCATATACTATTCACTGGTAGAGCCGCAGGTATACCACCCCGTCCGGGGAATTTTCCTGTGGGAAAGGCGTGTATCAAGATGACAAAAAGCAGAAGAATGCTGGCTGTATGTGCAGGACTGCTCTGTTCTATCTTCCTGAGCATGCAAATGAGCATGACCGCACAGGCAAGCAATACCAAAAACTATGTCAATGATCTGAACGGTGGTGTCGCATCGATCTTAGATCCCGGTTCCAAAAACAGTACCGAGGTGATCAATGCCACAGTAAAGGAATTGAATCTGACATTTCCCTCTGAGGATGAGATCGGTTCCGGACTGGTCATGGCAAACGTAAGAGATGCCGTGAATGTACGAAGCGATGCCAGTGAGGATGCTTCCAAGGTCGGTAAGTTATACAAGGACTGTGGAGGTACAATCTTAGAGCAGAAGGACGGATGGACTAAGATCCAGTCCGGAACCCTGATCGGCTGGGCGAAGAATGAATACCTTCTGTTCGGTGATGATGCCAGAGCACTGGCAAATGATGTGGGACGAATGATCGCACAGATCAATACGGAGACTCTCCGTGTGAGAACAGAAGCCAGTCAGGATGCAGGAGTATTGGGACTGGTTCCCAAGGGTGACATCGTAGATGTCGTGGACAGCAGCAATCCCGAATGGGTCTGCATTGATTATGAAGGTACGGACGGCTATGTGTCCGCAGAATATGTAACACTGGATTTCCAGATCGACTCTGGTGAGACCTTAGAGGAGATCAAGGCAAGAGAAGCCGCAGAACGTGAAGCAAAGCGCCATGTGAACTACGGTGAGTACACCACCGATGCAGATACCACACAGCTGTTGGCAGCACTGATCCAGTGCGAGGCAGGATGCGAGAGCTACGAAGGACAGCTGGCAGTAGGTGCTGTTGTTATGAACCGTGTACGAAGCGGCGCTTACCCTAACAGTATCCACGGTGTGATCTACGCATCCGGACAGTTCACTCCGGCATTGAACGGCAAGGTAAATACCGTATACGAATCCGGCAGGATCAACGCAAGCTGCATCAAGGCAGCGGAAGAAGCCATCTCCGGCGTATCCAATGTGGGAGATCTGACGCACTTCAGACGTAACAATGGCCGTGACGGAATCGTGATCGGTAATCATGTATTCTATTAAACTCAAAAGAATACAAAAGAGGCGGTGTCCCAAAGGGGATGCCGTCTTTTTGACTAAAAAGACATTCCAAGACAGCACAATAACCATAAGTATCGTGCGAAGGTAGCAGTTGCCATACACATATATTTGTAGTACACTGGATACAACTACAAAACCAAAGGAGTGATTACATGAGTGAAATGGTAACCTTGTGGCTTGTGGTGTTGATCGTATCAATCGGCGTGGAAGTCGCTACACTGGGACTGACGAGCATATGGTTCGCCGGAGGCGCAGTGGTGGCAGTGATCGTTGCCGCATTTCATGGACCGGTCTGGTTACAGATCCTGTTATTTTTTGCAGTATCTCTGTTGCTGTTATTTTTCACCAGACCTGTCGCTGTCCGGTATTTCAACAAGGACCGCGTAAGGACGAACGTGGAAAGCATGATCGGCAGGCAGGCCATTGTGACCAGTGAGATCGACAATCTGCAGGGCATAGGACAGGTAACGGTAGGCGGTCAGGAGTGGAGTGCCAGAACCGAAGCGGACGGGATGAATTTACAGCCCGGGACCGTGGTGGACATTGTGGCAGTCAGCGGAGTCAAGCTGATCGTCAAAGTGGATCCCCAGATGGCAAAAGTGACGGAAAACCTATCGGGACCGCAGTCGTAAGAATCGTGCAGAACCAATACATGAGGGAAAAGCGCGTACAAGGGATACGCAGCGTACATAAACGTACGCAGAAGGAGGAAAAATGTTAGCATTGATCATTATTGTCGTTTTAGTATTATGGATCTTTGTATCCTGTATCAAGATCGTTCCTCAGGCACAGGCCTATGTCATCGAGCGTCTGGGTGCTTATCAGGCTACCTGGAATGTAGGATTTAATTTGAAGATCCCGTTCGTTGACAAGGTTGCCAGAAAAGTCAACTTAAAGGAGCAGGTAGCGGATTTCCCGCCCCAGCCTGTGATCACCAAGGATAACGTAACCATGCGGATTGATACCGTAGTCTTCTATCAGATCACCGATCCCAAGCTGTTCACCTACGGCGTAGAGAATCCTATGATGGCAATCGAGAATCTGACTGCCACCACCCTGCGTAACATCATCGGTGACCTGGAGCTGGATCAGACACTGACATCCCGTGAGACCATCAATACCAAGATGCGTGCAGCACTGGATATCGCCACCGATCCCTGGGGTATCAAGGTCAACCGTGTAGAGCTGAAGAACATCATTCCTCCCGCAGAGATCCAGAATGCCATGGAGAAGCAGATGAAGGCAGAGCGTGAGAGACGTGAAGCCGTAACCCGTGCCGAAGGTGAGAAGAAGGCGAAGATCCTGGAGGCAGAAGGTGCCAAGGAGTCTGCGATCCTCCGTGCAGAGGCAGATAAGCAGGCAGCCATCCTTCGTGCGGAAGCTGAGAAGGAGAAAATGATCCGTGAGGCAGAAGGTGAAGCCGAAGCCATCCTGAAGGTGCAGCAGGCAAATGCCGATGGTATCAAGATGCTAAGAGAAGCAGGCGCAGACGAAGCAGTCCTTAAGTTAAAGAGTCTGGAAGCTTTTGAAAAAGTGGCAGACGGTCAGGCTACCACGATCCTGCTTCCCGCAGAACTGCAGGGCATTGCCAGCGTAGCGGAGACCTTCAAGGCAGCAGTCGGCAAAAAAGCAGAATAAGAGTCATAACGAATAGAATCAGACAGATCAAAGAGGATCTCTGCCGGAATACCGGGAGGGATCCTTTTTTACTCTAAGGATCGGAAAACGTGGCATAAAGTGCATGCTGCGAGGGGTTGAAAAACGCCGGATAATGAAGTATATTGATTACATATAGCTAAAAACACAGAGGTCAGAAGCCTCGGAAAAGAGGAGTATTATGGATTTAAAGGGACGCGATTTTTTAAAGTTACTGGATTTTACACCGGAAGAGATCGAATATCTGCTGGATCTGGCAGCAGACCTGAAAGATAAAAAGAAAAAGGGAATCCCCGTAGATACTCTCCGAGGCAAAAATGTGGCTCTGATCTTCGAGAAGACCAGTACACGTACCAGATGTGCTTTTGAAGTGGCAGCGCATGACCTGGGAATGGGCACCACTTATCTGGATCCTACCGGATCCCAGATCGGTAAAAAAGAAAGCATCGCCGATACCGCCAGAGTACTGGCAGGCATGTTCGAGGGTATTGAATACCGTGGCTTTGGACAGGATATTGTAGAGGAACTGGCAAAATACTCCAAGGTTCCTGTATGGAACGGATTGACCAATGAGTTCCATCCCACCCAGATGCTGGCAGATCTTCTGACCATCCGTGAGCATTTCGGACACCTGAAGGGGATTCGCATGACTTACATGGGAGATGCCCGTTACAATATGGGTAACTCTCTGATGGTAGCCTGCGCGAAGATGGGTATGCATTTTACCGCATGTACCACTGCAAAATATTTCCCGGCAAAAGAACTGGTGGCAGAATGTGAAGCAATCGCCGCACAGACCGGTGGCAGCATCACTCTGACCGAGGATGTTAAGGCCGGTACGAAGGATGCGGACGTTATTTATACCGATGTCTGGGTATCCATGGGTGAGCCCGACGAAGTATGGACCGAGCGTATTAAGGAGCTGTCTCCTTATCAGGTGAACAAAGCAGTCATGGACAATGCCGGCAAGCAGGCGATCTTCATGCATTGCCTCCCCGCCTTCCATGATCTCAAGACCAAGATCGGTGCCCAGATGGGTGAGAGATTCGGTATCACCGAGATGGAAGTAACAGATGAAGTATTTGAATCCAGTCAGTCTCTGGTATTTGAAGAGGCTGAGAACCGTATGCATACAATCAAGGCAGTGATGGCGGCAACTTTATGAGTATGAAAGCAAAAATTTTAGAGGTTCTGCGGGAGAGGGAAACCTATATCTCCGGGCAGGAGCTCTGTGAGCAGTTCGGCGTATCGAGAACTGCCGTATGGAAAGCTATCGGACAACTGAAAAAGGAAGGCTATGTCATCGAGGCGGTTCAGAACAAGGGGTACCACCTGGTGGAACAGGCACAGGAAGTCTATAACCAGGCGGATATTCAGAGCAGACTGAAGACGAAATGGGTGGGACATCCGTTACTGTTTTTTGACAGTATTGATTCCACCAACATCCGCGCGAAGCAGGAAGCGGAACAGGGCGCGGAGAACGGACTGTTAGTCGTAGCGGATCAGCAGACCGCCGGGCGTGGCAGAAGAGGTCGTGGCTGGGAGAGTCCTGCGGCGACGAATATCTACTACACATTAATGTTAAAGCCGGATTTCAATGCGGACTGCGCGCCGATGTTAACGTTAGTCATGGCACTGGCGGTGGCAAAGGGCATCCGGCAGACACTATGCCGTGACAGTGAGGAGGCAGCCGCGAAGGTCGGTATCAAATGGCCCAATGATATCGTCGTGGATGGGAAAAAGGTCTGCGGCATCCTCACAGAGATGAGCATGGAGCAGGGGTATATCCAACACATCGTCATCGGTGTGGGCATCAATGTGCGCAGGCAGGAATTCCCGGAGGAGATCAGAGAGCGGGCAGCAGCCATTGATGAACAGTGTGGATTTTGTATTTCCCGCAGCCAGCTGATCGCGGACATCATGGAAGCTTTTGAGGAGGATTATGAGATCTTCTTACAGACTCATGACCTGAAAGGGCTCAGAGACTCCTATGCCAAGCTTCTGCTGAACCAGGACAGAGAGGTCTGCGTACTGGATCCCAAGGGAGAATACCGTGGCATTGCCAGAGGTATCAACGACCAGGGCGAGCTTATCGTAGAGAGACAGGACGGCACGGTAGAGGAAGTCTATGCCGGTGAGGTATCCGTCCGCGGGATCTATGGCTACGTGTAGTGCCTGAGGGAGCAAAGCAAGAAGCCCTGACTGGATCAGAAACAGATTGAGAATAAGAAACAGGATAGAGAATTATGGACGAGAACAAAGTTGTACTCTGTGGCGCCAACGCCTATGAGAAGAAATACTATTTTAACGAAGAACAATTCAAGATGATCCCGGACTCCATTAAGCAGGAGCTGCATGTGATCTGTGTGCTGTTCACGGAGGAAGTGGGTGGCGTGTTCACCATCGCTTTTGAAGAGGACGGCAACGTAGTCATGGAGACCAATGCGGATGACGATGACATCTATTACGATGAGATTTCTTCCGGACTTTTGATCGCTGAGATCCGCCGTAGCAGACAGGAGCTTTTTGAATCCTTAAGTCTGTACTACCGTGTATTTATCAAAAAAGAGGATGTCTCGGCACTGTTGGATGAGGAGGACGGCGAATGATATTTGTCATAGATGTGGGCAATACCAATATGACCATGGGTGTCTTCCTTGGGGAAAAACTGACAGCTACTTTCCGGATCATGACAAAGACTCCCAGAACTTCCGATGAATACGGGATCATGATCACACAGCTGTTGAAAAACAACGGAATTGAGACCTCGGATATCGAGGGAGCTATCATCGCCAGCGTCGTGCCGGATGTGATGCATTCCCTGACCAGTTCTATCATCCGCTATCTGCATACGAAGCCTCTCATCGTAGGCCCCGGAGTCAAAAGCGGTATTAAGGTGGCTACGGAGGATCCCAGAGGTATCGGCGCGGACCGTATCGTTGATGCGGTGGCAGCATATGTGAAATACGGCGGACCGGTGCTGGTACTGGATTTCGGTACTGCCACCACGTATGACCTGATCACGGAGGACGGAAGATTTACCGCAGGTATCACTGCTCCCGGCATCCGCATCAGCTCCGAAGCCTTATGGAAAGAGACGGCGAAGCTGCCAAATATCGAGATCCGCAAGCCGAAGACCATTCTGGCACAGGAGACCATTACCAGCATGCAGGCCGGTCTGATGTATGGTCAGATCGGACAGACGGAATACATCATTCGCAAGGTAAAGGAAGAGAGCGGTCTTGCTAATCTGAAGGTGGTAGCCACCGGAGGATTGGGACGTGCCATTGCAGATGAGACCGACAGCATTGATATCTATGACAGCTCTCTGACGCTGGATGGACTGCGGATCATTTACGACAAGAACCGGAAGTAGTATCCGCAAACAGGATACGTAAAAGAATCTATAAATAAAATATAGGATACCGGATCACGGAGAAATTATGAAGAAATTACAGATTGGCAATGTGACCCTGGATAATCCCATCATCCTGGCACCCATGGCAGGCGTATCCGACCTGCCATTTCGTCTGCTCTGCAGAGAAATGGGAGCAGCACTGGTGTGCATGGAGATGGTGAGTGCCAAGGCAATCTATTATAACAATAAAAATACCGACAGCCTTATGGAGATCCATCCCGACGAGGTGCCTGCTTCCTTGCAGCTGTTCGGCTCTGATCCGCAGATTCTTGCGGAGATGGCAAAACGCATCGAGGAGCGCCCTTTTTCCATTCTGGATCTGAACATGGGATGCCCGGTACCGAAGGTAGTGAATAACGGCGAGGGCTCCGCACTGATGAAGGATCCGAAGCTGGTGGAGCAGATCCTGACGGCGTTAGTCAAAGCCATCGACAAGCCGGTGACCGTGAAGATCCGGAAAGGTTTTGATGATGACCATGTCAATGCCGTGGAGATCGCGAAGATCGCGGAAGCCTGTGGCGTGGCAGCGGTAGCGGTGCACGGACGGACCAGAGCCCAGTATTACAGTGGACAGGCAGACTGGGACATCATCGCACAGGTGAAGAATGCGGTGAAGATCCCCGTCATCGGTAACGGCGATGTGGACAGCCCCGAGAAAGCGAAAGCCATTATGGAGCAGACCGGCTGTGACGGCGTCATGATCGGCCGGGCGGCGGAGGGCAATCCCTGGATCTTCCGGGAAGTGGTCTCGTACCTTACAGACGGCACGATTCCGGCACGCCCCACGAACAGAGAGAAGCGGGAGCTGATCCTGCGCCATGCGGCATTGCAGCTGGAATACAAGGGCGAATATACCGGCGTCCGGGAGATGCGTAAGCATCTGTCCTGGTATACTGTGGGAATGCCCCATTCCGCCCATTTCCGCCAGACCATCAACACCATGGAGAAAATGGACGAACTGATCCGGGGCGTGCATGACATATTCCCGGATGAAGTGTAGTGCCGGGAGCCCGGTGTACAGTAGTGCCCGCGGAGGGCTGTATAGAATATGACTTTGTATGATGTAGCACTGTGCATATAATCGGGCTGGCTGCATACACTGTAACATGGACACTATTTTGTATCTCTATCCGGTGAGGCCAACCGTGGAACAGAGAGCACAGGCAGCGGTGTGGAAGTCACAGCCTGTGCAGAAGGGAAACGCTTCCCGGGGAAAACTTTTAAAAATATTCAGGGCGCTGTGGAAAACTACAAAAACGCAGGAAGCTACGGAGGTGGTGACTGTTCGCCGGACGGAATATTTATTTCGTGACTACCGTCTGATCAGGGCAGCAGTGACGGTAGCGGATAGCGCGGAGCAGAAACAGACGGAGCAAATACTCCGGGAACAATTGCAGGAACTGACAGAGGATCCGGACCACACATACATTGTGTGCCGAGAACCCCTGTCTTTTTATTACGGAAGGGAATTTCGGGAATATCTGCAGCAGGAATGGGTGGAACATCTGCTTGCTTATGGGGAATATGCCAAAGGTGAGCCCCTGTGGCGGAATCTGATCGTGCTTGGGCACAATCCTTTTCTGCCGTATGTGATTCTCAAATATGCGCAGGAACTTCAAAGCATGAAGTGGTACCTCACGGCGCGGGAATTCCGGGAGGACGAGGAGAGACTTACCTGGGAGTTGGAAGACGAATACGGGCTGATCCCTGAGATCCGTCTGCTACCGGAAGCGGCAGATTACGACAGAGTGCGGCTGGAGGCGACGGCGCCCTGCCTGGTGCTGGATTTTTGCGACAGCGACAAAGTCTACGGCGGCGGGCTGGCAGCGGGCAGCGTCTGGCTGGATTTTCCGGCATCGGAGGAAAAGGAACGCCGTGTCACGTCCGGATGTCCGCAGATCCGCTATTTTTCCATGAAAAAAGAGTGGAAAGACCCGCGAAAAGCCTTGGAATACCTTGACACCATCAATAAAAATGGGTATAATAACCCGGTTGATTAGGCAGTTATGCTGCCGGGAGTGTCGGTAGCGCAAAATATAGAAAGCAGGAAGGTGCGGTATCATGCAGGAAAAGAAAAACATTTTGACCTACGAAGGCCTCAGAAAATATGAGGATGAGTTACATGATCTGAAAGTGGTAAAACGTCAGGAGGTTGCCCAGAAGATCAAGGAAGCAAGAGAGCAGGGAGACCTGTCCGAGAACGCTGAGTACGATGCAGCGAAGGATGAGCAGAGAGACATCGAAGCCCGTATCGAAGAGCTGGAGAAGATCCTGAAGAACGCAGAAGTCGTAGTCGAGGATGAAGTAGATCTGGATAAGATCAACATCGGCTGCCAGGTCAAGATCCTGGATATCGAATACAGCGAAGAGCTGGATTACAAGATCGTAGGTTCCACCGAGGCCAACAGCTTAAAGGGCAAGATCTCCAACGAGAGCCCCGTAGGTAAGGCACTGATCGGCCATAAGGTCGGCGATACCGTTGAAGTAGAGACACCCGCAGGTGTATTCTCATATAAGATTCTGGAGATCCAGAGAAGTAACGTTGAGTAAGTAAGACAGAGTAAGGAGTGGAAAAAAGTGGCAGATACACAGAACACAAATGTACAGGAGCAGGATATTCATCAGCTGCTTAAGGTAAAGCGCGAGAAGCTGGCTAACCTGCAGCAGGCAGGCAAGGATCCTTTTCAGATCACCAAATATGATGTGACCCATCACAGCACCGATATCAAGAATAATTTCGAAGAACTGGAAGGCAAGACCGTCCGTATCGCCGGACGTGTAATGTCCAAACGTGTCATGGGTAAGGCATCCTTCTGTAATGTACAGGATCTGCCCGGCAACATTCAGGTATATGTGGCAAGAGACAGCATCGGAGAAGAGTCCTATGCGGATTTCAAAAAGTATGATGTGGGCGATATCGTAGGTATCGAGGGCGAAGTCTTCAAGACCAAGACCGGCGAGATCTCCGTACATGCGTCCCAGGTAACACTGCTGTCCAAGAGCTTACAGATCCTGCCTGAGAAGTTCCATGGCCTGACCAATACCGATATCCGTTATCGTCAGCGTTATACCGACCTGATCATGAATCAGGATGTTAAGGATACTTTCGTAAAGCGTTCCAGGATTATCAGCGCCATCCGCCGTTATCTGGACGGACAGGGCTTCCTGGAAGTAGAGACCCCCATGCTGGTATCCAATGCCGACGACCTGGGCGGTGTGTCCGTGGCCACCGAGGGTCCCGCGGTGATCTCCGTGGTTCGCTGAGGAGTCTGCTATGGGAAGATTTCCGGAGAATTTCCTGTGGGGCGCTTCCTCCTCCGCCTTCCAGATCGAAGGCGGTTGGAATGAAGACGGCAAGGGCATGACCGTGGCCGACTTCAATTCCTTTAAGCGCTCTTCCAAGCAGGCAGACAGCAAGGTTGCCGCCGACTTCTACCACCACTGGAAAGAAGACATCGGCCTTATGAAGGAACTGGGGATGAAGATCTACCGCTTCTCCCTGTCCTGGGCCCGGATCATCCCCGATGGGGATGGGGAAGTGAACCCCAAGGGCCTGAAATTCTACAGCGATGTGATCGACTGCCTGCTGGAGAACGGCATCCAGCCCTTTGTGACGCTGTATCACTTCGACCTGCCCTATGCCTTGGTGGAAAAGTACAACGGCTGGGAAGACCGCC
>OIZP01001432.1_pt1 | contig 12245 bp, 8 predicted proteins | sample 1588531 | NCBI WGS metagenome assembly OIZP01 (sample SAMN03283283) | human gut metagenome | biome: human-associated habitat; material: feces | host: Homo sapiens | place: Peru | collected 2012 | reverse complement strand
TGGCTCCCTTTTGCAAAATAGAGGGCGTGATACCTATGGAGCATCCGGAGCATTACCGGAACAAGGTACACGCGGTATTCGGCGAGAATCGTTATCATGATGCCATTTCCGGCATCTATGAGCAGAAGAGCCACAGGATCGTTCCCGTGGACAGCTGTCTGATCGAGAATGCCAAAGCGGATGAGATCATTGTATCTATCCGTGGACTATTGAAGTCATTCCATATCCGCCCCTACAATGAGGATACCGGATATGGATTGCTGCGCCATGTGCTGATCCGCACCGGACATGTCACCGGACAGATCATGGTGGTACTGGTGCTGGCTTCCCCGATCCTACCCTCCAAGAATAATTTTGTGAAGGCACTGCTGAAGCTTCACCCGGAGATCACTACCGTGGTCATCAATGTTAACAATCGAAATACCAGCATGGTACTTGGCGACAAGGAGCATGTGATCTACGGCAAGGGATACATTGAGGATGAACTGTGCGGAAAGAGGTTCCGTATTTCTCCCAAATCCTTCTATCAGGTGAATCCGGTACAGACCGAGATACTCTATGGGAAAGCTTTGGAGTGTGCCGGACTCACCGGCAAAGAGACTGTGGTGGATGCCTACTGCGGAACCGGAACTATCGGCATGATCGCCAGCGACAAGGCCGGCAAGGTCATCGGTGTGGAGTTAAATGCCGATGCTGTACGGGATGCCCGCAACAATGCCAAAGCGAACCAGATCCGCAACATCCAGTTCTACCAGAACGACGCCGGGAAATTCCTCGTGGAGATGGCGGCACAGGGCGCGAAAGTAGATGTCGTCCTGATGGATCCTCCCAGAAGCGGCAGCACCGAAGAATTCATGAGCTCCGTAGTCCAGATTGGTCCCGAGCGAATCGTCTACGTCTCCTGCAATCCCGAGACACTGGTCAGAGACCTGAAGTATTTTAAGAAGAAGGGTTACCGTGTGGCGAAGGGCGTGGGCGTGGATATGTTCCCGTTCACCGAGCACTGCGAAGCTGTTACACTCCTGACACGACAGAAGAAGTAACTGAGAAGTCAGTTTGGTGTAAATAGTATAAAAACAATGGATTCCGTACAAAAAAGTTCCGAAATCAGGAATTTTTGTACGGAATTTCTTTTATTTGCGTACTTGGCGAAAATAAAGCATTTTTATAAGACAAAATCACCTGCTTTTGTATTTTTTTCACCGATATTGGCGTTTTAAATACAAGAAAAATTGTAGGGATTGCAATGATGTATGTCCTATATTCTGAAAGTAAAAATTTAGGTCTGCCCATTTTTAGAGGAAAGGAATTTTCGAAATGAAAAATCTATGGTACAATATTTTAGAAGTTATCAACAGGATAAATGGATCATAGAGAAAGAGCAGCACAAATAAATCTAATCTTTTTCTATGGCAGGTGCAACGTGATGCATCATGCTTATTTTTGCAGGGACTGGTAGGGGACTGTTGCATCATTTTTGAACCCAGACTTAACGAATAAGTCATGGGATGTGCATTTTTATTGCGCACTCATGGCACTGCGAGAGTATTTGTCTGCTTACGATTTGCCCTGATTGTGGAGGAAAACTGGGAGGTGTTAATAAATGTTATTTATATGTTACCCCAAATGCTCGACCTGTCAGAAGGCTAAAAAGTGGCTGGATGAGCATAATATAAAATATACTGAGCGCCATATTGTAGATGCGAATCCTACTTACGATGAATTAAAGGAATGGTATGAGAAGAGTGGACTTCCACTTAAGAAGTTCTTTAACACTAGTGGACTTCTTTATAAAGAAATGCAACTTAAGGACAAGCTTCCTACAATGAGTGAAGAGGAACAGTTACAGCTTCTTGCCACAAATGGAATGTTGGTAAAGCGACCACTTATTGTAAATGCCGAAACGGTGCTAGTTGGCTTTAAGGAAGCGGAATGGTCTGAAAAATTTAATTGATATTAGTTGATGCTTCGTGGTGGCATTTCCGATCCTAGAAATAAAACATTGATGAAGATGTTTAATATGGTTGGTATCGGAGAAAGAGCAGGAAGTGGTATTCCAGATATTTATCAGGTTTGGGAGAATGAAGGCTGGCCAATGCCTGTTGTGGAGGAAAGTTACAATCCAGATAGGACTCGTTTATCGCTTGAATTTAAGAAACAAGCGAAGAAAACAAGCGAAGAAAACAAGCGAAGAAAACAAGCGAAGAAAACAAGCGAACAAAATAAACATAGAAAAACAGAAGAGAATTATCAGTTGATTAGAAAGTATTTGAACCGAGCGATGAGCGCATAAAAAGTGGGAAATACATAAAGGAAAAGTAGAAACTTGGATATAGGGGGAGATGCTATATGACTAGATATGAGTTGAATAAATCATTAAATGAAGTGGAGATTTATTTTGATAGTATTCCATCAGTGGCCGTTCGTGAGGAGATAAAGGCAGCAGGTTTTCAATGGCATCGTGCTAAGAAATGTTGGTTCGCCAAACCAACAGAGGAACGAGTAGCGCTTGCAAAGAGAATGGTTGATGGTACAGCGGAAAGCCAGCAAGAGCAGATTGCTGCGCCGGCTGCTGCAACTGTGGCTGTTGAACCGCCTATGACTAGAAAGTACTGCTATGCAGATAGTATTGAAAACTTCCTGGCAACAGAGAAAGCTGCGTGGAAAAGAGAAATGCGTAGTGCTTTTAAAGAGGAGATCGACCTCCCTTTAGGGCAGTCTCAGATTGATGCCTGGGCCGATTGCTATGATGTTCTCCAGAAGGAGCTGGTAGGAGACTTAGCAGGATTCAGCATCGTATTTGAGTATGTCCTTCCATATGAAAATGGAAGAAGGCCTGACGTTTTATTGGTTTCCAAGGAGGCTGTAATCATTCTTGAGTTTAAAAGAAAGCCTGATGTATGTGTAGAGGATTTAGATCAGGCAGCAGATTACGGAAGAGATATAAGAGAGTACCACTATGAATCTCGCGATAAGATGGTCGTTCCGATGCTTGTATTAACAAGGGCTCATAATATTAGCTGCATTAATAAGGATGTGCGCATTTGCTCTTCGGACTGGTTGATGGAAAATCTCAATGTTGCTATTAGCAGCATTGGTTCAATTACATCTTGTGACATAGATAAGTGGATAGATTCTAAATACGAGCCTTTGCCTACTATGGTTGAGGCGGCTCGTAGATTTTGGAATGGAGAAGAACTTCCTAATATAAAACAAGTTCATGCCGGAACTAACTTAGATGAAGCTATCGTATGCCTGAAAAGTGTTGCAGAAGACGCAGAGACTAAACGAAAGAATGTCCTTGCACTTGTAACAGGGGTTCCCGGAGCAGGTAAGACGTTTCTGGGATTACAGTTTGTGTATGATGTGTGCAAGGCTAACGATAATCAGAACGCAGTGTTCCTTTCTGGAAACGGACCGCTAGTTGAAGTCTTGCAAGATGCACTTCAAAACCGCAACTTTGTAATGGACGTAAATAAAGTAGTACGCCAGTTTATTGATTACAAAGCCACAGAGTTTAATAAGAATATTATGGTCTTTGATGAAGGCCAGCGTGCTTGGGATGAACCACGTATGACAAAGAGCTATGGGGCCAAAAGCTCTCGTAGAACAGAGCCGGATGTTCTTATTCAATTATGCGACGAGAAGCTTGCATGGTGTGTTTTTTTGGTTCTTGTTGGTGAGGGCCAGGAAATCAATACCGGAGAAAACGGTGGTGTGGTTCAGTGGTACAATGCCATCGCGCGCTCAGACAAAAGTTGGAGTGTTGTTTGTCCTGATAAACTTGCTGAGGTATTTGAAGGAGCAGAGGTACAGACTTATGATGATTTGGATCTGAAAGTCTCTATCAGATCACACACTGCAGGTGAAGTAAGCAACTTTGTAAATAAGTTCATTGCAGGGGAATTAGACGAAGCTGCTGCGCTTGTAAATAAGATTCCTCAACAGGACTTCCATATGTATTACACGAGAGACCTATCTCGTGCAAAGAACTACTGCCTAGGAAAATATGATCATCAGCCTGAGAAAAGATATGGAATGATTGTTTCGTCAAAGGCGTCAGATTTATCGAGACTTGGGATGCCTCAGCCGGTCTGGGCAAATAGCGCAAAAATTTACCCGGATGGTTCTGGACGACGTTGGCAGGTAGCACCTTGGTTTAATAAAGAATCAGATCATCGAGATTCATGCTGTGCACTTACGGTTGCAGTTACTGAGTTTGACTGTCAGGGTCTGGAAATCGACATGCCTATTATCGGTTGGGGAGAGGATGCAAAGTGGATAGATGGCCACTGGGCTTTCAAAGGGACTGATGATGAAAAAGTGACCTACAGAAATAATAGCTACAGAGTTTTGCTTACAAGAGGACGTGAAGGATTCATTGTATATATTCCTGAGGGTCGCGATGAGATCGCAGCTATTTTTGAAAGAGTGGGAATAAAAGAATTGGAGGACTGAACTAATCATTACTTTGATCGACAAGATCAGAAATGGTTTAGCTGAGGAGGAGATAAAATAAATGGATAGTATTGGTCATATGAGCTAATCTAGGACAACTTAAAAGAAAGGAAGATTTTGTAATGACCGATAATAATTTGCAAAGGATAGCTAAAGCGATAGCGGTTGTTAAAAGTTATTCTAGCAGTGTTATTGAAGCGACAGTAATTAAATATGTTTGCGAAAGAATAAAACAGAAATTTGAGTTCGAGGGAATACTCGCAGAGTTAAAAAATCAGGAGAGTTCAGAGTTACTTACAATGCTCAGAAATATTGATTTCCCAATTGATATTGAATTTTTGATTGAATTTTTTGAGGCTTTGTTAGAGAAAGATAATGTGACGGAAAATGGAATTGTTTTTACGCCGAAGTATATCGCAGATTATATCAATAAGAATGCAATAGCAGGTGTAAACAAGAGCCCGGCGGATATAAAGGTAATTGATCCAGGATGTGGATGTGGTATTTTCTTGGTTTCAGCGATAGATAATATAAAGAGGAACAGTAACAAAACTGTGGCAAGTATCATTGCTGAGAATATTTATGGATTGGACATAGATCCGGATAATGCAAGAAGATGTGCGATTGTTTTGAATTTTTATGTTTTGATGGCTGGCGAAAGTAATGCAGGGTTAAAAGTAAATGTTAAGTGTGTAGATAGCTTGAAGACTGATTGGCGAGTGGAATGCGGTGTGGATTCATTTCATTGTATTGTGGGCAATCCACCCTATGTCAACACTCACGACATGACAAAGGAGACAGCCAAATTTCTAAAACAAACTTTTAAGACTACAAAGACGGGAGTCTATAATATCTTTTATGCCTTCATTGAATATGCAATGACATTCCTTGATGATGATGGAAAGCTGGGATACATTATTCCGAATAATTTTTTAACCATAAAATCTGCAACTGCCTTAAGAGAAATGATGTCGGAAAATAAATGGATAGAAAAAATTATAGATTTCGCTGATAACATGGTGTTTAAACCTGTCAGAACATACAATTGTATAATTCAATTAAGTAAAAAACATAATGATTCTTTTGCGTATTGCTTAATGAATAAAGCAGACGATATTTCGATAGCATTGGAAGCATTAGAATTTGATGAAATGGAATTAGAAAAGCTTGACGTTAATGGATGGAAGCTGGTTGACAGAAGAACAATGCAAAACATCCATAGAATTGAAGGACAATACAAGCCACTTAAAGAGTTTGTCCGTACGGGAATTGCTACGCTAAGAGATGATGTCTATATGGTAGATTATGATGGATCGAATTACTATAAAAATGTTGATGGGGAAAAAATTGAAATAGAAGGCGATTTGGTTAGAAGGCTGTATAAGATACCGGATCTTAAGCAATGTAATAATATTCAAGATGCTTGTAGGTACATTCTTTTTCCATATCAAAAGGGAACCAGTGGATTTGTAATCATTCCAGAAGAAGAATTAAAAGAGAAAACACCAAGGACTTATAATTATTTACTCAAGCAAAAGGATGAACTTGATAAAAGAGATAAGGGAAAACCCAATAGTGTTGCATGGTATGCCTATGGAAGAACACAAGGGCTTAATAAATTTGGAAGAAAATTATTGTTCCCAACATTCGCTTGTACGCCGAGATTTACAATGGTGGATGATGAGTATGCTTTTTTCTGCAATGGGTATGCTGTATTTGAAAATGATTATATGGAATTGGAAATATTGAGAAGAATTCTAAATTCAAGTGTTATGCAATACTATGTGAGCAATACAAGCTATGCGATAGAGGGTGGTTATTATTGTTATCAGAAAAAGTATATTGAAAAATTCTCATTTCCATTTTTGACGGATGAAGAAAAGAACGGAATTTCAGGAATGACAGATCAGGAATTAGATGAATTCTTGATAAATAAATATGAATTGGAACTTTAGCAAGAGGTTACATAACATGGCGTATATTGATGACCAACTTTTAATATTTAAAAATATGATTGAGGAATCTATTATAGATGGAGGTGCCAGGGGGAAGGAGTCAATGATTCGTTCTTCACAGCTTATTAATTTGATTCATGATGCGGTAAAATATGAGTTATTGGAGCATGGTATAGCTGCTAAGCAAATATATCCACATTTTGGTGAAACGAAGCCTGAGATTAAGCTGGCAGGATTTTTGAAGCAGAAGGATCAGGATGTTTGTGTTGTACCTAGGGGAATAAAGAAGCAGCCTTTGACGATTAATTGGGGACCGATGGCATTCCAGAAGAAGCTGGATCCATACGGATTTGATTATTCTGATAATACATTGGTAATTAACGTAAGAAGTCAGATGAGTAGTTTGGCAAAAAACTCAGATACATTGTTCGAAAGAACATTTGCAGAAGCGCAGAATTTACATATGAGATATCCTAATATGGTTTTAGGAGAGGTTTATCTCATTCCAGTTAATGAATACGATGATGCGGAAGTTTCAAATCATCGTGTTGCTTTTAAGAGAAATATTACCGATGTTGAAAAATATATTAGTTTTTTTGATTCTATTAATGGCAGACAACTTGGTGGAGCGCCATACTTGTATGAAAGATGTACACTTCTCGTTGTAGATTTTAGTCAGAGCAGGCTTCGTTTGTTTAGAAACAGTGCTGAATTGAAAGCAGCAGGAATTATTTCGAAGAACTTCCAGATTGAGTATGCCACCCTAGGTTTTGATACTTTTGTTGACGATATTCTTGAAGTATATAAGCAAAGATATAATATTAACAATTTGTTAGGATAGGGGAAAAGAACAATCTCTGATTGACATTGCAATTTCAGAAAATCTGTGATATAGTAGCCACAATTGAATATGGAGTATTCAGGTGCCGGAGCAGCCACGTAAGCAGCTGGCTCCGGTGAAAAGGGAAGCAGGTGTAAGTCCTGCACGAACTCGTCACCGTAATTAGGGAGCTGAAGCCGATAGATCACTGGGAGACCGGGAAGATGGCGGATGCAATGATCTTCAAGCCGGGAGACCTGCCTGAATGCTGTACAGAAACATTTGTTTCAAAGCCACGAGTAACTGGTTGTACGTGTAGAACGCAGACTGTATTGTCAGATGCTGTGTTCGTTTCCTATGTGTACAAACCCTTTACCTGATACAGGAAAGGGTTTTTGTTTTTGTTGCGAAAAACATGTTTCTGACTTACATATTTAAGAATACCGGGGCAAACCCCAAAATCAAAAGAGACAGAAAAACTGTCAGAGGAGGAAACATGAAAAAAAGAATCGTAGCAGTAGTACTGGCAACCGTACTGGGCGCTGTATGCATCACCGGATGCGGAAATACCCAGGAGACCGTAGAGAGCACTGCACAGGCAAGCACTGAGGCACAGACCACACAGGCAGAGGCAGCAGGCACAGAGAGCAGTGAGGATGCAGATCAGGCAGCAGCCGATGAAGTAGCAGCACTGATCGATGCCATCTATGTGCAGGAGAGAACTGAGAATACCGATAAGCAGTGTGCAGATGCCAAGGCAGCATGGGATGCACTGACTGACACACAGAAGGAACTGGTAGAGGGAGAAAATGCAGATCCCGATTATTTCGGCAGAGATACCGGAGATGCTTCCAAGGATGATCCCCGCAATCAGGATGAGATCGGTGAGAACGAGATTCTGGTAGTAAGCTTCGGTACCTCCTTTAACGACAGCCGTGTGGCTGATATCAAGGGTATCGAGGATGCAATCGCAGCAGCCAATCCCGACTGGTCTGTAAGAAGAGCATTTACCGCCCAGATCATCATCAACCATGTACAGGCAAGAGATGATGAGCATATCGACAATATGGATCAGGCACTGGACCGCGCTGTGGCAAATGGTGTTAAGAACCTGGTAGTACAGCCTACCCATCTGATGCACGGGGCAGAGTATGACGAGCTGATGGAGGCTGTAGAAGCTTACAAGGATCAGTTCGCATCCGTAAAAGTCGCTGAGCCCTTGTTAGGTGAAGTGGGAGACGACGCAACCGTTGTCAATGCAGATAAGAAGGCAGTAGCAGAAGATCTGACCGCAGAAGCAGTAAAGACCGCTGGTTATGACAGTCTGGATGCCGCAAAGGAAGACGGCGTGGCATTCGTATTCATGGGTCACGGAACTTCCCACACTGCAAAGGTATCTTACAGCCAGATGCAGACCCAGATGAACGAACTGGGATATGAAAATGTATTCATCGGAACCGTAGAAGGTGAGCCGGAAGAGACCGCCTGTGAAGAAGTCATCAAGGCTGTTGCAGAAGCAGGTTACACCAAAGTGGTTCTTCGTCCCCTGATGGTAGTAGCAGGTGACCATGCCAACAATGATATGGCAGGCGAGGATGAGGATTCCTGGTTGAGCCAGTTCAATGCTTCCGGTAAGTTCGATAGCGTGGATACCCAGATCGCAGGTCTCGGTGAGATCAAGGCTATTCAGGATCTGTATGTGGCACATACCGCAGCAGCAATGGCTGAGAAATAAATAAGAATTAAAATTAGAAATGAAATATGAATTAATATTAGGAATAAAATAAGGATTAAAATAAGTAATGAAAGTAAAGACATTAATGAATAAAATCATAATCGTGGGCGGACTGAGTGCCTGTCTGCTGCTTGGCGGCTGTGGTGCCGGTCAGGCAGCGGATGCGACATCCACAGAAAGCACGATTGCCGCACAGGAAAGTACCGTAACACCGACAGAGAGCATGGAAGCGGCGGAAACTGTCAGCATGGAGACTGCGCAGAACGAAGCACAGCTTCCTGACGGTGTCTACACCGCTGAATTTTCCACGGACAGTTCCATGTTCCATGTCAGTGAGGCCTGTGACGGCAAGGGAACCCTGACGGTAAAGGATGGCGTTATGACCATTCACATTTCCTTAGGCTCCAAGAAGATCCTGAATCTCTATCCGGGTCTGGCGGAAGATGCAGCCAAAGATGGCGCAGTGCTGCTTGAGCCCACAACGGATACCGTAACTTACAGCGACGGCATGACGGAAGAGGTCTACGGCTTCGATGTACCGGTACCCGTGATCGGAGAGGAATTCGATCTGGCACTGATCGGTACCAAGGGAAAATGGTATGACCATAAAGTCGTAGTATCCGATCCGGTAGCGGAAGACAGCCGAGAAGCTGCGAACGGTTCCTTTGATATGAGTACGCTGGCAGACGGCAGCTACACTATCGAACTGACCATGGAGGGCGGAAGCGGCAGAGCCTCTATCCAGTCCCCCGCACAGCTTGCGATAGCTGACGGAACGGCAACGGCGACTCTGGAATGGAGCAGCCCGAATTATGACTATATGCTGGTGAACGGTGAAAAATATCTGCCGGTAAATACGGAAGGCAATTCCGTATTTGAAGTGCCGGTGGAAGCACTGGATGTACCTCTTACCATGATCGGTGATACTGTGGCAATGAGCACACCTCATGAGGTGGAATACACCGTAACTTTCCATTCTGAGACACTTGAGAGTGCAGAGAGCGGCAAGTAATACACATTGGTGCCTGCGGCTCAAATATTGCAGGCTATGAAAGGCATGAAAACTTTGAGGTCAGGAAGAAATAGAAGAAAATGGATCTATGTTCTGCTTCTTATGGGACTGCTGGGGCTAAGTGGCTGCGGCAGTCCTTCTTCTGCTTCTATGGAGACATCGTCGGAAGCACCATCGGAGGTTACCCAGGCAGCAGAGACTACGCAGGAAGAACAGACAGAATTAGTAAAAACAGGAAGCATGGAGCTGCAATATGCGGAAAATTTTGCTGTGGACTATTACGAAGATGGTTATAAGATGCTGACAACGCTTTCCGACAGTAAACGGTATCTGTTAGTGCCGGAGGGACAGCCGGTGCCAAGGGGACTGGATGAGGACGTCAGCATCTTGCAGGAACCGCTTCAAAAAATATATCTGGTGGCATCCGGGGTGATGGATATGTTCGCTTCCGTGGATGCTGTGGATCAGATTCGGTTCTCCGGACAGAAGCAGGAAAACTGGTACATTCAGACAGCAAAGGATGCCATGGCGGCAGGGGACATGATCTATGCCGGAAAATACAGTAAACCGGATTATGAATTACTGGTGTCCGAAGGCTGTGATCTGGCGATCGAGAACCGAATGATCACCCATTCCCCGGAGGTGGTGGAGATGCTTCAAAGCTTTGACATTCCGGTGATGATCGAATATTCCAGCTATGAACAGCATCCTTTGGGAAAAGTGGAATGGGTCAAATTTTTCGGAGCCCTGACCGGCAAAGAAGCGGAGGCAGAAGAAGCCTTTGCGGAGCAGACAGAGATTCTGGAAGAGGTAGAAAGCGGGGAAAAAACAGGGAAGACCATAGCATTTTTCTATGTGACTTCCAACGGACTGATCCAGGTACGGCAGAGCACGGATTATATTCCGAAGCTGATCGAACTGGCAGGGGGAAGATACATTTTTGAGGATCTTGAGGACAGTGGAAGCGGACGATCCACGCTGAACATGCAGGTCGAAGATTTCTATGCCGGGGCGAAGGACGCAGACATACTGATCTACAACAGCTCGATCGACGGTGGCGTGACCACGCTGGACGAGCTGATCGGCAAATGCAATATTCTAAAAGACTTCAAGGCGGTACAGGAGGGGCAGGTCTATTGCACCACCAACGATATGTACCAGCAGTCCATGGCGATCGGGTATTTATTGCAGGATATGCATACGGTGTTGACGGACGATGATACCGCTAAGCTGCGTTATCTGTTTCTCTTACAGTAAGATGGAGGACTTAGCAACACAGCGTAAGTATAAGAGCGTTAGAATGAGATTAGAATGCGATTGGAATACAATTGGAATACGAATAGGAAAAAAAGGAGAAAAACATGCAGCAGCGCAGGAAAATCAGATATCTCATAGCGTTTGTTCTATTGACGGCAGGCATTCTCGTGCTGCTGCTTTGTAATATAGGGATCGGAACAGTGAAGATCCCGCTGACAGAAATACTGACTACGGGAAGAACCAAAGAAGGCATGAATGCCAGAATCCTGTGGGAGATCCGTTTTCCCCGGACACTGGCGGCGGGGATCCTGGGTGGAGCGCTGGCGTTAGCCGGGTATCTGCTTCAGACCTTTTTCCACAATCCCATAGCCGGACCCTTCGTTTTAGGAATTTCTTCCGGGGCGAAGATGGTAGTGGCACTGGTGATGGTATATTTAATGGGGAATACGATCCGGGTCAGCTCCGCACTGCTGATCCTGGCGGCATTTTTAGGAGCTATGCTGTCCATGGGATTCGTGCTTCTCATGGCGAGGAAGGTAGACAGCATGTCCATGCTGGTGGTCAGCGGCGTGATGATCGGTTACATCTGTTCTGCCATTACGGAATTGGTGGTGACTTTCGCGGAGGACGCGGATATCGTGAATCTCCACAACTGGTCGAGAGGAAGCTTTTCCGGAATGACCTGGGACAATGTGAAAGTGATGAGTATCGTGGTGGCAGTGACTTTTCTTATGGTGATCCTGTTAGCAAAGCCGCTGGAAGCCTACCAGCTGGGTGAGACGTATGCACAGAATCTGGGAGTGAACATCCGGACATTGCGGATCCTGCTGGTGGTGCTGTCCAGCGTACTTTCGGCATGCATCGTGGCATTTGCCGGACCCATCTCTTTTGTGGGGATCGCCGTGCCGCAGCTGATCTTTTCAAAGCTCGGCATCGCAGAGGAATACAACGTACGCGTGGCGCTGTATGTGCTGGCTACCGGCATCACCGACCCGGATAAGATCTGCG
>OIZP01001429.1_pt1 | contig 12252 bp, 10 predicted proteins | sample 1588531 | NCBI WGS metagenome assembly OIZP01 (sample SAMN03283283) | human gut metagenome | biome: human-associated habitat; material: feces | host: Homo sapiens | place: Peru | collected 2012 | reverse complement strand
CATCTACCATTCGTTTCACTGCAATCTGTCTGGCTTCGTTCAACATTTCCGTGTATCCGACGATCTCACCTCCGACAAGTGTTTTCATTCCTGCCATAAAATCACGTCCGATATTTTTTGTCTGGACAACCGTTCCTTTTACCATTCCAAGTGCTTCGATTTCTTTTCCCGGAATATACTCAATACTTAGAAGCTTCATCCTCTTCTCCTCCTTCGATCTCTTTTAATCTGCTTCGCAATGCTACTATAATGCAGACAATGACAATGGACGGAATTCCGATAAACACCGCAAGAATTCCAACCGGAAGAGCTTCCTGACTGTTTCCCCAGAGAAATAATCCGATCATGAAAAACATCAGAATGATCATCACCACTCCGCCTATTACGGCTCCTAATTTTTTCTTCATGTGAATATCAATTTTGCTTACATCCACAAAATCTACTCCTTCCCTTTCCATTTTTTCCATCTCATCCAGCCACTCATCCGTATTCAAGGAATCGATCGTATCCTGTTTTGTGAGGATTGCCTTGGAAAGCTTCTGCATATTGTTCAGATTTTCACATTCTTTTTCCAGATGTTCGATCTGATGCTCCAGACATTCTTCCAGCGAAATCCTTTTATTCAGTACCTCTTTGATTTCTTCCACAGAGACATCAAGTTTGCGCAGAAGCTTGATCTTTTTTAAAGCATCAATATTTTTCTCATGATATTCACGATAACCATTTTCTGCACGTTCCGGTGTAAGTAATCCCTGATTTTCATAAAACCGGATATTTTTGCTGGTAATACCGACCAGTTCTTCCACCTGCTTGATTTTCATGTATAGCCTCCGTTATGTTTTTTTATACGAATCATCCTCTTTTTGTTGTCGTAGGACTGTTCGATGTATCTCCCTTATACAGCTTCCATAAGGGGGAAGGTCAAGTAGAAATTTATATTTTCCTTTTCCATGTCCGGTTACTTTTTGGATGATATTTCTCTCGAGTAGTTCTTTTAAGAACAATGATGCTCTTGTATTTTTTAACCCGGTTACCTCTTCAACCCTGCTTCTTCCAAATATTTCATTTTTATCAAAGGAATCACACAGTTGTTCCATATGCTGTATCGTTTTCTTTGAAATACCGGACATTTTCTCTCCAAATATTTCAATATTCACTTTTTCCAGTTGAATGTTCACTTTTCTATTTTCAATGTTCGCTTCTGCTGTTTTATATTCTATTTTTGGCTCTCTCACAAGCATTTCCTGATAATCAACATGCATAAGACGATTCTGTAATAAATTTTTTTCATCCAACAACAGATTTTGCAAAAACAGTTCCAGATACTCTATTGTTTCATGAATCCCATGTTTCAGATCATTATAATTTGCCCGAACCAATGCATTTCTGAAATACCATGCATTTTCCGCAAATATATCATTCGTTGCATCAAATCCAAGTGTTCGAAGATACTTGATAAAAAATACGGCTGTCGTTCTTGTATTTCCTTCTCCAAATATATGGATCTGCCATAAATTTGCAACAAATACTGCCAGATGGTGAATGATTTCATCCATGGATAATCCTTTGTAACTGTATTGTTTCTCCTGCATAAAATCATATTCTAACGTTTCTCTGAGTTCTGAGGCGCTTCCATAAAGAACAGTTGCTCCATTCAGCACCCATTCTTTTTTTGTAATATTATAATCACGGATTTTTCCTGCATGGTCATATATTCCGGTAAATAATTTTCTGTGAATTGAGATATATTCATTTGGTGTAAAAGAAAATGCATTCTCCGAAAGTATTTTCGCAATACGTATGGAAACTTTATCAGCCTCCTCTGTCCTGTCATGATACTTCTGTGGTTTTTCTTCATAGTAAGAATCCAATAAATTTTGTGCTTCATCCAGCGTAATTTTACCTTCAATATTCTGAATTGCTGTATCAACCAGATATTCAGACGGCTTCAAGCCATCGACCGCCTGCAATCCAATCGCAGTCTGCCATGCATAACCTTTATACTTTTTTTCTGGCTCCTGCTGCTTTAGATATTCTTTAAATGGATCTGTCTGCATGAATACACCTCCAAAAAATGATAAAAAATTACGCTTCAAATGTTAAAATTTTCATTCATCTTTTAATCCTCTACATATTTCAGCACACCCGGATCTTTTCCATCCACATATCCGGTGACTTGAAACGCAATATTTTCCTGTAATTTTTTTATTCTTTTGAAATCATCCACCCAGATATGATCTCTGTCTTTATAATAAACAGATACATCCAGTGATCTCAATGCATAAAACGGGCTGGCATTGACGCTTTCTTTTGTCGTGTATTCTTCTGTATTTCCGGTTTGTGGGTTTACATAATTTACTATCAGATAATTGGTAAAATTATAATGACCACTGTTATAACTATAATATGAGTGTGTTTTTAAGCCGATTATTTTCCCCGGAAGCTTCATGGAATTTTTTTTGAATTTTTTTATTTTTATTCTTTGAATATTAAAAAATAAAATAACTGCCAGATAAACACAAACGACAATTCCCACGATCAGAAAGTTCACTTTTCTTCCGGATGGAGTCTGCATCGAATCCGAAGTAAAAGCCAGAATGAAAATAAGCATCAGAAATAGAATTGCTGCTATTATTTTCCATGTGCTTATCCTTGATGTTTTCTTTGTTGTGTAATCAAATTTTACCTTCACCATGTCTGTTCCACGAATTTTTACCCAGACATACCAGCCGCCAAAAATAAGAAATGTAAATATAATAAAAATCATTTTTAACCATTCACCTTATTTTTCTAAAGTCACTTTTTACTCCAACGTGCAATATTTTTTGATTGCTGTCTCATACAGATTGTTTCCCTCACTGTCAATGACAACAATCACCGGGAAATCTTTCACTTCAATTTTACGGATTGCCTCCGCTCCAAGATCTTCGTAACATACGATCTCAGATTTTGTGATACATTTGGACAAAAGTGCTCCTGCTCCGCCGACTGCCGCAAAGTAAACTGCATGGTTACGGACAATTGCGTCCATTACTTCTTTCGAACGCTTTCCTTTTCCGATCATCGCTTTTTCTCCGAGATCTAAAAGAGTTGGCGCGTATTTATCCATTCTGGTTGCAGTTGTAGGTCCCGCTGAACCTATCGGACGTCCCTCTCTTGCCGGGGATGGTCCCATGTAATAGATTGTGGAATCTTTGATGTCGATCGGAAGTTTTTCCCCGCGCTCCAATGCTTCTATCATTCTTTTGTGTGCGGCATCTCTTGCCACATAAATAGTTCCTGTTATGTAAACGTAATCACCGGACTTTAAATCTTTTGTCACTTCCCCGGTGATCGGTGTTGTAATATGTTTGTCCATATTCTGCACTCCCATCTTTAAATTTTTATTTTATTCGTAGCAATCATTGACTTCACAGTTGCGTTCCACATATTTCTGTACTGATCAGATATGTTTCCTCTGCTTTTGACTCTGAATATATAAACTACATTTGTAGTGAAATATTTTTATACTTCTCTTATCACATGTCTATTCACATGACAGCAGATATTGACTGCCACCGGAAGTCCTGCAATATGTGTCGCGTAAGTATTCACATTCACTGCGAGAGCAGTGGTTGTTCCGCCAAGTCCACCCGGTCCGATTCCAAGCCGGTTGATTTTTTCTAACATTTCTTCCTCTAACTCTTTCACGTATGGGATAGCAGAATGTTCGCCCACCGGTCTGGTCAGTGCCTTTTTTGCTAAAATCGCACATTTTTCAAAAGTACCGCCTACTCCGACTCCAACTACCATTGGAGGGCAGGCGTTTGGTCCTGCATCTTTTACTGCTGTCAGAATTGCGTTTTTTACACCCTCAATTCCATCAGCTGGTTTTAGCATGAACACACGGCTCATATTTTCACTTCCGAATCCTTTTGGAGCCAGTGTGATTTTTACTTTATTTCCCGGAACAATGCTGTAATGGATTACCGCCGGGGTATTATCTTTCGTATTTTCGCGGATGATAGGATCACCAACGACTGATTTTCTTAAATACCCTTCCGTATATCCCTGACGGACGCCTTCGTTTACCGCATCTTCGATTGCCATTCCCTCAAAATGAACATCCTGTCCGACTTCCAGAAAAATAACTGCCATTCCGGTATCCTGGCAGATTGGGATCATCTCTTCATCTGCAATTTTCAAGTTTTCCTGAAGCTGATTTAATATTTTTTTACCAAGTTCTGATTTTTCAGAAGCGGTGGCATCTTTCAGGGCTTTATCCATATCTTTGGAAAGATAATGGTTTGCCTCGATACACATTTCTTTTATATTTTTTACGATATCCTCTGTATTGACTGTTCTGATCATGTTTGTTTCTCCTGACGCTATTTTGTTTTACATTCTCTCGCTTAACTTTTTTCTATCAAATTAATCTCTGTATAAAAAATATTACTATATTTGTAATTTAATATATATTTTCCTATTCATCTTTCTTATGATCCGGTTTGCGGATGTTAAAGTATTTCTTGTATTTCTCCAGAGATTCATTCTGCTCACGGGAAGTCATATCCGGGAACGCCTTCATCAAACGCTTGAAACCAAAATTCTTCTCTGCAAATAATTCTTTGTATCTGCGCTCAAGTTCTTCTTTCTCACGCTGTTTTTCCAGACGAGCCGCCTCGCGTGTTTCTTTGTAAGTAGCAATCTTTTCTTTTACATTGATATTTTCTGCAGACTCAGAAAGTTTTTCTCTGGCACTTGCTGCAGTAGAAGCGATCTTCTCTTTTGCGGTGGATGGCAGATCCATAAGATTTTCTTTCGTATCAGAAATTTTTGTGAGAAGTTTCTCATGTGTTTCCTGGAACTCCTCCGATTTTTCTACTGCAGTTGTCACATTTTCGTAGATATTTTCACCGATTTCATCGGATAATTTATGTATTTTCGCAGCCATTTCATCCATAACTTTTAATCGCTTGTTAAACTTCAAAATTGTAGTAACAGTAACACCACAGTCCACAGCAAATCCTGCCATAATAATGCTTAGCAGCACTACTCCCAAAATATGCGGGATCATTGTGATACCTTTGTAAATAATCGGATGAAGCACATCCATCACAAATGTACATGCGAGTCCCCAGTAGATGGAAAATTTCAAACATACATATCCGTGAAGATTAAACGGCTTATTGCTATAGTCCCACCATTTATTGTGAAATACTTTCTCCAGAATAAATCCTGTAATGTATTCCAAAATGGAAGTCAGTAAGAAAGAACCCGCAAATAATATCAGCAGATTATCCTTTAACGGAGTCAAAACAGCTACGACGATCACCACTCCACATCCGTAAATTGGACAATACGGTCCATTTAAAAATCCCCGGTTTACAAAAATTCCCCGATCCAATGCTGCATAAGATACTTCTGTACACCATCCGATAAATGCATAAATAATAAAAATCCACACTAACTCATAAAAATTCTGCGGCATTTTCATCCCCCTGTTGTTCTGCTTTCTATTGGAGTTTTACTACAATTTTAAAACTCATGTATTCTATATTTACGCAAAAGTATAAACGAAAGTCTTTTCTATGACAATGAATTTTTCCACGCAAGTTGGATTTCCGCAACACGTTATCCACATTTACACTGTGATTTTCTTGATAATATGTGTTATTTTTTATTTTTGTGTTGATATCATTTATTTTTCAAATAAGCAAAATGAAACAACCTTTTTTTTAAGCTTCTTATCATGAAATATAATTCGTTTTTATATAGACAAATCGGCTGCTACATAAAAATGTGGCAGCCTACTGTCCTGACCATAGTGAATTCTTTGTATCACTGCGGTCAAAATATTCTTTTATTCTTCTTCCGAATCAGACTCAGCACGGCTTAATAATTCCTGCATTAATTCATCATCCGTTTCTGTCATCTGACCTGCCGCTTTTTTTGCAGCCTCTGCTGCAGCCGCAGCACTTTTGGCTTCCTCTTCCTCTGTGACAAGTTCAGATTCATCTGTATTGTCCATGAGAGATTTGTCCTCACGTACTTTTGCAATGCTTGCAACCGTGACATCATCCGCAAGATTCATCAGTTTTACACCGGAAGTAACTCTTCCGAGCAATGCCGTATCACTGACTTTGATACGGATAATAATTCCTTCCGTTGTGATCAGCATCATCTCGTCATCCTGATTGACTGCTTTCACACCGACGATATTTCCGGTTTTCTCTGTGATCTTATAGCATTTCACACCTTTACCACCACGGTTCTGGGCTGTAAATTCAGATGCAAGTGTGCATTTTCCAAGACCTTTTTCAGATACGATCATCAGTGATTCGCCCTGGGATTCCATCTGCATTCCGACAACTTTATCTCCATCTGTCAAATTCATACCGATCACACCCATAGAGGTTCTTCCGGTACTTCTGACATCTCTCTCATTGAAACGGATACACTGTCCGTATTTTGTCACAAGGAAAATATCCTGTTCGTTATCTGTTTTCTTTACCTCAATCAACTCATCATCTTCACGCAGTGTGATTGCTGCAAGACCTGTCTTTCTGACATTCGCATAATCGGTGATCGGTGTTTTCTTCACAATACCATTCTTGGTTGCCATAAACAGATAATGTCCTTCCGTGTATTCCTTGATTGGAATTACAGCAGTAATCTTCTCTCCCGGCTGAAGCTGCAACAGGTTTATGATTGCAGTACCTCTCGCGGTTCTGCTCGCTTCCGGAATCTCATAAGCCTTCATTCTGTATACACGACCAGTGTTTGTAAAGAACATCATGTAATGATGGGACGTTGTCATCAAAAGTTCCTCGATGTAATCTTCATCGATTGTCTCCATTCCCTTGATACCTTTACCACCGCGGTTCTGCGCGCGGAAGTTATCAAGGCTCATTCTCTTGATATATCCAAGTTTTGTCATTGCGATCACAGTGTTTGTTACCGGAATGAGATCCTCCATGGAAATATCATACTCGTCAAATCCGATGGAAGTTCTTCGCTCATCACCGTATTTTTCTGCAATCAAGAGGATTTCCTCACGGATAACACCAAGGAGTTTTTTCTCATCTGCCAGAATTGCTTTTAACTCTGCAATACGATCCATCAACTCTGCATACTCAGCTTCGATTTTCTCACGTTCCAGACCTGTCAGTGCACGCAGACGCATATCGACAATCGCCTGTGCCTGGACATCTGTCAGGGAAAATCTCTCGATCAAACGATTTTTTGCTTCCGGTGTATTTGCACTGCTTCGGATAATATTGATCACTTCATCAATATTATCAAGCGCAATCAGTAAGCCCTCCAGAATGTGAGCACGTTCTTCTGCTTTGTTTAAATCATATTTTGTTCTTCTGGTCACAACATCTTTCTGGTGATCCAGATAATAGCCTAACATCTCCTGCAGATTTAATACTTTTGGCTGGTTGTCCACAAGGGCTAACATGATAACACCAAACGTATCCTGCATCTGGGTATGTTTGTAGAGTAGATTCAAAACCACATTCGGATTTACATCACGGCGCAGCTCGATACAGATACGCATACCCTGACGGTCAGACTCATCACGAAGATCCGTGATTCCGTCAATTTTTTTATCTCTTACAAGCTCTGCGATTTTCTCAATCAGTCTTGCTTTGTTGACCATGTATGGAAGTTCGGTCACAACAATACGGTTTTTACCATTTTGCATTGGTTCGATATTGGTGATCGCACGAACTCTGATTTTTCCGCGTCCAGTGCGATAAGCTTCGTTAATTCCGGTTGTTCCAAGAATCATCGCTCCGGTTGGAAAATCCGGACCTTTTACAATACTCAAAAGTTCTTCGATATCTGTCCCCCGGTCCTCTAGCACTTCGTTGTCGATAATTTTTACGACAGCATGAATCACCTCACGCAGATTGTGAGGTGGAATGTTTGTTGCCATACCAACAGCAATACCGGTTGTTCCGTTTACCAGAAGATTCGGATAGCGGGAAGGGAGCACCGTCGGCTCTTTCTCGGTCTCATCAAAGTTTGGTACAAAGTCAACGGTATCTTTATTGATGTCTGCGAGCATTTCCATGGAAATTTTGCTGAGTCTTGCCTCTGTATATCGCATCGCAGCGGCACCGTCACCGTCGACAGAACCAAAGTTTCCATGACCATCAACAAGCGGATATCTTGTAGACCAGTCCTGTGCCATGTTGACCAATGCTCCATAGATGGAACTGTCTCCATGTGGATGGTATTTACCCATGGTATCACCGACAATACGCGCACATTTTCTGTGTGGCTTGTCCGGTCCATTATTTAATTCGATCATGGAGTAGAGTACACGACGCTGTACCGGTTTCAAACCATCTCTTACATCCGGCAATGCACGCTGGGCGATAACGCTCATCGCATAATCGATGTAGGATGTCTCCATTGTTTTTTTCAGATCGACATCATGGATTTGATCAAAGATTTTGTCATCCATTCTATTTACCTCATTCCTGCAAATTCTTTTTGGTTAAAAATCTGCATTTCTCTAATTAAACTACATTTGCAATTATATTATAAATAAACTTTCTATTTTTTATTGAACTACATTTGCAGTAATATATATAATTTCTAACACATGCAATCTTAGATATCGAGATTCTGCACATACTTCGCATTTTCTTCAATAAACTCACGTCTCGGCTCTACTTTATCTCCCATCAGAGTTGTAAACGTAATATCAATTTCAGAAGTACTCTCATCATCGATCATGACTCGTTTTAAAATTCGTTTCTCCGGATCCATGGTCGTCTCCCAAAGCTGTTCCGCATCCATCTCACCAAGTCCTTTGTAACGCTGGATCTTATTATTTCCGTCACGTCCGATCTCCGTTAAAATTGCATTTAACTCATCGTCACTGTAGGCATACCATACATTTTTATTTTTCTCGATCTTGTATAGTGGCGGCTGTGCCAGATATACATGGCCTTCTTTGATCAGATCCGGCATGAACCGATAAAGGAATGTCAGCATTAACGTACTGATATGGGCACCATCGACATCGGCATCCGTCATAATGATAATCTTGTTGTAACGAAGTTTGCTGATATCAAAGTCTTCATGAATACCTGTACCAAACGCAGTGATCATAGCTTTAATCTCAGCATTTCCATAAATCTTATCCAGTCTTGCCTTCTCGACATTTAAAATCTTACCACGAAGTGGGAGGATTGCCTGGGTTGCACGGCTTCTCGCAGTCTTAGCGGAACCGCCGGCGGAATCTCCCTCGACGATGAAAATCTCACAGTTCTTTGGATCTTTATCAGAACAGTCTGCCAGTTTTCCCGGAAGAGACATTCCCTCCAGTGCTGTTTTTCTTCTGGTTAAATCTCTCGCTTTTCTTGCTGCCTCTCTCGCGCGCTGTGCAAGAAGTGACTTTTCACAGATTGTCTTGGCAACCGTCGGATTCTGCTCTAAAAAGTAAGTAAGTTGCTCGCTCACAATGGAATCCACCGCACCGCGGGCTTCGCTGTTACCCAGTTTCTGCTTGGTCTGTCCCTCAAACTGAGGTTCCTCGATCTTGACACTGATAATGGCGGTCAGTCCTTCACGGATATCATCACCCGTCAATGCCGGTTCACTGTCTTTTAATAATTTATTCGCTCTTGCATAAGCATTAAATGTTTTCGTCAATGCATTACGGAATCCGGCAAGATGTGTACCACCTTCCGGTGTGATAATGTTATTGACAAAACTTAACGTCAACTCATTGTAGGAATCATTATGCTGCATGGCAACTTCCACATAGACACCATTTCCACTGCCCTCACAGTAAATGACTTCCGGGTATAAAGCTTCTTTGCTCTTGTTTAAGTAAGTAACAAATTCTTTGATACCGCCGGCATAATGAAAATCATGAGTTCTCGCCGGGTTTTCTCTTAAATCTGTCAGCACGATTCTTAAACCTTTTGTCAAAAAGGCTGTCTCACGCAAACGCTGTTTTAACGTATCATAATCAAAAACGGTCTCTTCAAAAATCGATCCGTCCGGCCAGAAAGTAACCTTTGTTCCGTGCTTGTCCTCGCCGCATTCTCCGATCACTTTCACCGGTTCATCCGGTTTACCGATCTTGTAACTCTGGAAATAAACCTTTCCTTCACGGTAAACCTCAACTTTTAACTTTGTGGAAAGTGCATTTACAACTGACGCACCTACGCCGTGAAGTCCACCAGATACTTTGTAGCCTCCACCGCCAAATTTTCCACCGGCATGAAGTACAGTGTATACGACTTCCAATGCGGATTTTCCAGCTTTGTGATTGATGTCGACCGGAATACCACGTCCATCATCTTCTACGGTAATAGAGTTATCTTCATTTATGGTCACTTCAATATTTTTGCAGTATCCGGCAAGTGCCTCATCTACTGAGTTATCTACAATCTCATATACCAGATGATGTAAGCCCCTGGCTGATGTACTACCGATGTACATACCCGGTCTTTTACGAACAGCCTCAAGTCCTTCCAAAATCTGGATCTGGTCTCCACCATATTCGTTTTCTGTACCCATTTATTCCTCCATTCTGCACATAAAAAAATATGTACAATGCAATTATATTTCTTTTCTCTCTTCCACAGTCCCCTGCACAACTTTAAATATCTTGTTGATATGAAATCTGTTTTTTACAAATTCATCCAGCCCTGTACAGGTGATCAGCGTCTGTGTATCATGAATACTGTTGAGCAGATAATTCTGCCTATTACTGTCAAGTTCCGACAACACATCATCGAGCAACAAAACCGGTGTATCATGAATGGACCGTTTGACCAGTTCGATCTCTGACAGTTTCAAAGACAGAGCAGAAGTTCTCTGCTGTCCCTGGGAACCGAACTTCCGGATATCCACCTCACCGATGGAAAAAAGAAGGTCATCCCGGTGCGGTCCCACTGATGTCATACACTGCCGCATATCCCTCTCTTTGACTCTGGACAGTTCATCCTCGAAAAAAATATCTTCAATACTTGGTTCATACTGCAAAAGCAGATTTTCTTTTTCACCGGAAATCCGATAGTGAATATCATGCACGATCTCATTTAGCTCATCAACAAACTGTTTTCTTCGCCGAATGATTTTCCTGCCAGTTTCTACCAGCTGCATATCCCATACCGGAAGTGTATCCTTTAAATCCGGTCTGTAAACCATATCTTTTAATAATTTGTTACGCTGATTCAAAATTTTATTGTAAGTTGTAAGATCTGACAAATATATTTTATCCAACTGGCATAATTCAGAATCCAGAAATCTGCGGCGCTCCGCCGGACCATTTTTGATAATATTCAGATCCTCAGGCGAAAAAAATACCATATTGAGAATTCCAAAAAGCTCACTGGCTTTTTTGATCGGAACTTTATTGATTGCGATTCCCTTGGAACGATTGTGTTTTAAATGCATATCAATCTGATATTCTTTTTCTTTTTTTACAACAACCGTTCTGATATGGGACTCCTGCTCCCCGAAACGGATCATTTCCTTGTCCTTACTACATTTGTGGGACTTAGTTGTTCCACTTAAGTATGCAGCTTCAAGGATATTCGTTTTTCCCTGCGCATTGTCCCCGTAAAAAATATTGGTTCCCTCATCAAATGAAATATTTAAATCTTCATAATTTCGAAAATTCTGCAATTCAATTGACTTTATGATCATTTTACAATCTGAATTGTCTCGCCGTTAAAGGAAACAACATCTCCATTGTATAATTTTTTTCCGCGCTGAAGCTCTGTCTCGCCGTTTAATTTTACCTGTCCATCCTGAATAAAAAACTTTGCATCTACTCCGGATTCTACAAGACCTGCTTTTTTCAAAGCCTGTCCCAGTTTAATAAATTCGTCCGTCTCTCTGATATTTACTGTGATCATCTTTCTGCCTTTCTTAGTTAGTGGCTGCGTTAAAGTTTACCGGAAGAATCAGATAAATGAACTTTCCTTCATCATCCTTGATAAAACATGGAGCCTTCGGGTTTACCATATAAAGAGAAACCTCTTCCTCATCGATGACTCTCAATGCATCGATAAAGAATTTCGGATTAAATCCAATGAGGATATCTTTTCCCTCTTTTGTGATATCAATATCTTCATTCATGGAACCAATAAAAGAATTGATCTTTAATTCCATATTTCCATCTGTGATATTCATGATAATTGGTTTCTTGTCACCCTCTTTTACGAGAAGTGTTGCACGGTCGATACAGTCTAATAATTCACGCTTATTAATCTTAACTTTTGTATCATAATC
>OIZP01001421.1_pt1 | contig 12293 bp, 9 predicted proteins | sample 1588531 | NCBI WGS metagenome assembly OIZP01 (sample SAMN03283283) | human gut metagenome | biome: human-associated habitat; material: feces | host: Homo sapiens | place: Peru | collected 2012 | reverse complement strand
GATACCGTTGCCGAAAAGCAGCTGGTGGGTGATTTTGATCAAGCACTTGCTGAAAAACAGTTCTGCATGTATTTACAGCCACAGGTGACATCGGAAGGAAAATTACTGGGGGCAGAGGCTCTTGTCCGATGGCAGCATCCGAAACGCGGTCTGATTTTTCCGGGGGATTTTATTGAAGTTTTTGAAAAAACAGGTCTGATTTACCGGCTTGACCGGTTTGTGTGGGAACTTGCCGTACAAAAACTTGCACAATGGCAGAAAGACGGGCGGGACGATCTGTATATATCCGTAAATATTTCGACCAAGGATTTTTACTATATGGATGTATATGAAACAATTACCAGTCTTGTTGAAACCTATAAAATCATTCCTTCCACACTGAAACTGGAAATTACGGAAACCGCAATTATGACCGGAACCGCAGGGGAACTTGAAATGATTGAACGGTTCAGAACATACGGGTTTGAGGTGGAAATTGATGATTTCGGAAGCGGATATTCTTCGCTGAATCTGTTATCCAAGGTGGCTGTGGATACGGTAAAACTGGACAAGCAGTTTCTGGATGATACCATGAACAGCGAACGGGAAGAAACAGCATTGACAATTATAAAATATCTGACTAAAATGTTAAGACATCTCGGCTTCAAAGTACTGGCAGAGGGTGTGGAGACCAGCGAACAGCTGGAGATGCTCCGGCTGGCGGATTGCGATATTGTGCAGGGATATTTTTATGCCAAACCAATGCCGATCGGGGAATTCAGAACTTTTTTACAGGAATTCAATGAAAGGGATAATTAGTAATACATGAGCATTTATGATACTTTGAATAAAGAACAAAAAGAAGCGGTGCTTCATACGGAAGGACCGCTCCTTCTGTTAGCGGGCGCAGGAAGCGGCAAGACCCGTGTCCTGACTCACAGAGTGGCATATCTGATCGATGAAATGGGAGTAAATCCATGGAACATTCTTGCCATTACCTTTACCAATAAGGCAGCACAGGAGATGCGGGAACGTGTGGATCAGATCGCCGGTTTCGGTGCGGATCAGGTGTGGGTAGCCACTTTCCATGCCACCTGTATGCGGATTCTCAGAAGACATATTGACAGACTGGGATATGATACGAATTTTACGATCTATGATACAGACGATCAGAAGACCGTGATCAAACAGGTCTGCAAACGCCTGAATATCGACACGAAGATGTATAAGGAGCGGACACTGCTGTCTGAAATATCTTCTGCCAAGGATGAACTGGTGGATGTGCGGGAATTTGAGGTCAAGTCCGTAGGTGATTATCGCAAAAGTGTGACGGCAAAGGTATACAGAGAATATCAGGACACCCTGAAGAAGAGTAATGCACTGGATTTTGATGATATCATTGTGAAAACGGTGGAACTGTTCAAAAGCTGTCCGGAGGTACTCTATAACTACCAGGAACGCTTCCGATACATCATGGTGGATGAGTACCAGGATACGAATACAGCGCAGTTTGAACTGATCCGGCTGTTGGCGGACGGCTACCGCAATCTGTGTGTCGTTGGAGATGATGACCAGTCCATCTACAAGTTCCGTGGTGCCAATATCCGCAATATTTTAGATTACGAGAAGATATATCCGGATGCAAAAGTGATCAAGCTGGAGCAGAATTACCGTTCCACACAGAATATTCTGGATGCGGCAAACGCGGTGATCCGCAACAACAGAGGCCGTAAGGAGAAGGCACTGTGGACGGAAAAAGGAGCAGGCAGCCGGATACATTTCAGACAATTTGACAATGCTTATGAAGAGGCGGAATATATCGCAGACGATATTTCTGATAAAGTGAACAAGAATGGCGTTGCCTATGCGGATTGTGCAGTACTGTACCGTACCAATGCCCAGTCCAGACTTTTAGAAGAACGTATGGTGGTGGAAGGAATTCCCTATCATGTGGTAGGCGGTGTGAACTTCTATGCCAGACAGGAGATCCGTGACATTCTGGCGTATTTAAAGACCATTGATAACGGCAGGGATGAAGTGGCTCTGCGCAGAATCATCAATGTGCCGAAGCGAAGCATCGGTGCAGCATCGCTGGAAAAAGTGGCGGATTATGCACAGATGAAGGATATCACGTTATTTGATGCATTGTGCGAGGCAGACCAGATCCGGGGACTGGGAAGAGCGGAAGCAAAGATCCGTGGATTTGTCAATCTGATCGAAGTGCTCCGCAGCGGATTGTCCTCCTATACACTGCCGGATCTGATCAAGTCTTTATTAGAACGGATCGATTATGCGGAATATCTGCGGGATCAGGATGAAGAATCCGCCGAGGACCGCCTCGGGAACGTGGATGAATTGATCACCAAGGCAGCGGCCTACGAGGAGACCCACGATGAGCCGTCTCTGTCGGAGTTTTTGGAAGAGATCATGCTGGTAGCGGATATTGATAATGTGGAGAATGGCGATAACAGAGTGCTTTTGATGACTCTGCACAGTGCCAAAGGTCTGGAATTCCCGGTGGTCTATCTCGCCGGCATGGAGGATGGACTATTCCCCAGCTTTATGACGATCGCGTCCGATGACCCGTTGGAGATCGAGGAAGAGAGACGACTGGCTTATGTGGGAATCACCAGAGCCAAGGAGGATCTGACGCTGACCTGTGCCAGAAGCAGAATGCTTCGCGGTGAGACCCAGTACAATCCCGTGAGCCGTTTTGTGCGGGAGATCCCGAAGGAACTTATGGATAATACCCTGCCGCCCAGTAGAAGATACCGGGACGATGACCTGGAGGATTTTCAGGCGAGAAGAGCCAATGAGGCAGCCCTTCGTGCCATGGGACTGGAAGCGATTGCAACTCCCCGGTCCGGAAACGGTTCAGGCAGCGGCTTCGGAGGTTTTGGCAATACCGGATTTGATCCAAGACCCAAGGCAACCTTGAAGCCCCGTGTTACTGCAAAAGCAGACAAACCTTATATTTCCAAGGGGATCAATGGACTCAACCAGCTGGCGGGACTGCAGAAGGGAACGGAATTCAAGGCACCGGATGCACTGGACTATACGGTAGGCGACAGAGTACGTCATATCAAATACGGTGAGGGCACGGTATTAAATATCGCGAGAGAACCCAGGGACTATAAGGTCACGGTGGCATTCGACCAGGCGGGGCAGAAGATCATGTATGCATCTTTTGCCAAGTTAAAACAGGTATAGTATTTTTTGCGAAAATATGGTATCATATAAAGGAATGAAAACAATTGCTTTGCATCCGGAGAAACGCCCGGATGCCGGAAAGGCAGGTAAATAATATGAACAGAATCGAGAATCTGGTAGATCTTGACAAATTAAACGAACTGAAAGTCAGCGAACTGAAGAAGCTTAATAAGCTTCTGGGTAAGGAAGTAGAAGAGAAGAAGGAGCGCAATATCCTGTTATGGGTACTGGCGATCATCGGTGCCGTAGCAGCTGTTGCAGCCGTAGCTTATGCCGTATATCGTTTCTTCTTTGCACAGGATTATCTGGAAGACTTCGAGGATGATTTCGAAGACGAAGCAGATGACGTGGAAGAGGATGACGACGACTTCTTCGAGGATGAAGGAGAGAACTAACCCATGAAAAAAGGACAGGTATATGAAGGATCTGTTGTAAGGGTCGATTTTCCCAACAAAGGGATCGTCTGTGTGGGAGATGAGACTGCTGTAGTCAAGAACAGCCTGCCCGGACAGAAAGTCAAGTTCTCAGTGAATAAAGTACGCAAAGGGAAGGCGGAAGGAAGGCTTTTAGAGGTGACGGAGAAGTCACCTTTAGAGACCGGCCGGACGTGTTCCCTTTTTGGGTTGTGCGGCGGATGTACCTATCTGTCTCTTCCCTATGAGGAACAGCTGAAGGTCAAAGAAGAACAGGTAAAACGCCTGTTGGACAGCGTGTTAAACAAGCAGGAAGAAGCTTGGACTTTTGAGGGCATCAAGGGCAGCCCGAAGGCTTATGAATACCGCAATAAGATGGAATTCTCCTTCGGAGACGAGTACAAGGACGGACCGCTGGCACTGGGCATGCATAAGAGAGGCAGCTTTTACGATATAGTGACCGTAGCGGACTGTGAGATCGTGGATGCGGATTACCGCCTGATCTTACAGGCAGTGAGAGATTATTTTGCCCGGGCGAAGGTAAGCTTTTTCCACAGAATGAGCCATGAGGGGTACTTACGGCACCTGTTGGTACGTAAGGCGTCCCGCACCGGAGAGATTCTGGTGGCGCTGGTGACGACATCCCAGGATCCCTGGCAGGGAGAGACGACGGTGGAAGGCAATTTGAATGCTTTGGATTTGGATGCGCTGATCGCTGGATTTAAGGATCTGCTGCTTTCTCTGGAACAGGATGGGAAGCTTATTGGTAAATTCGCAGGAATCTTACATATCACCAATGATTCCATCGCAGATGTGGTGCAGAGTGATCATACGGAGCTGTTGTACGGACAGGAGTATTTTTATGAGGAACTGCTGGGGTTGAAATTCAAGATCTCCACATTCTCCTTTTTCCAGACCAACTCTTACAGTGCGGAGGTACTGTACCAGACGGCGAGAGATTATGTGGGGGACCTGGGCGGCAGCGACAAGACCGTGTTCGACCTATACAGCGGCACAGGCACCATCGCGCAGCTCATGGCACCGGCCGCCGGGAAAGTCATCGGTGTGGAGATCGTGGAGGAAGCCGTGGAGGCAGCGAAGAAAAACGCCACCGCCAACGGACTGGATAACTGCGAATTCATTGCCGGAGATGTACTGAAGGTACTGGATGAAGTGGAAGAGAAGCCGGACATGATCATCTTAGATCCCCCCAGAGACGGCATCCATCCCAAGGCACTGCCGAAGATCATTGCCTATGGTGTGGATCATATCGTCTATATCTCCTGCAAACCCACCAGCCTCGTGAGAGATCTGGAGGTATTCTTAGAGAATGGCTACCGCGTGGACAAGGCCGTTGCCGTGGACCAGTTCCCCTGGACCGCGCAGGTGGAGACGGTATGCCTGTTGACTAAGAAATGCCCAGTTTAGGTGGTGTTGAGGTTTTAGAACTGTTCGCTGAAAGGTATTTTTATTTTGAAGAATCTTTCGTATGTTGGTTGTAAACCAGCTCTGAACGGGGTATAATACTATTGAAGATTTCTGCGGTTTACTGCAAAAATCTTCAATAGGAGGCGCTATACATGGAAATTAAAAGAGATTGCTACCTGAATACGCTCATCAGCAAGGAGCATAATGGTCTTATTAAAGTCATAACCGGTATGCGAAGGTGCGGCAAGTCGTATCTTCTCTTTACGCTTTTTAAGGAACATTTGCGGTCAGAAGGAGTAGGTGAAGATCACATCATTGAGATCGCTTTTGATGCGTTTGAAAACAAGAAATATCGTGATCCTGATGTGCTGTATCCATATCTGAAAGAGCAGATTAAAGATGATACTATGTATTATGTACTGCTTGATGAGGTACAGCTGCTTGGAGAGTTTGAATCTATCCTCAACAGCCTGATACGTATGAAAAATGTGGATGTATATGTAACAGGAAGTAATGCCCGCTTCCTTTCTAAGGATGTTATTACTGAGTTCAGAGGCCGCGGCGATGAGGTGCATATGTATCCCTTAAGCTTTGCTGAATTCATGTCAGTCTATCAGGGTACAAAGCAGGACGGATGGAATGAGTATATGCTCTATGGCGGTATTCCACTGGTGACCACGTTTACCACACCGGATCAGAAAATTGCGTTTTTGAAATCTCTCTTTGAGGAAACCTATATTTCGGATATCGTTGGCAGGCATAATATTCGCAACAAGGCAGAATTGGAGGAACTATTGAATATTCTGTCTTCGGTGATCGGTTCTCTGACCAATCCGGAAAAGCTGTCAGCGACATTTCAAACGGTTAAGAAAAAGAAGATCAGCAATTCGACAATCAAGCGGTATATTGATTATCTCTGTGATTCCTTCCTGATTGACAGCGCAATTCGATATGATGTGAAGGGAAAGAGATACATTGATACGCCGGTAAAGTATTATTTTACAGATATGGGACTTCGCAATGCCAGATTGAATTTCCGTCAGATTGAAGAAACTCACAGCATGGAGAATATCATTTTCAATGAGCTGAAAATGAGGGGCTTCAATGTGGATGTGGGTGTTATTGTACAGTACGACACCAATGATAAAGGTAACAGCATCCGCAAACAGCTGGAAATTGATTTTGTCTGCAACCAGGGTTCTAAGCGCTATTATATCCAGTCTGCTTATGCGATTCCTGATCAGGATAAAATGGAGCAGGAGCAGAGATCTTTAATGCTGACGGGAGATTTCTTCAAACGGATTATTATTACCAAAGATACACCTGCACCTTATTACAATGAGTCTGGCGTGTTGATTATGAGTGTCTATGACTTCCTGCTCAACGAGAACAGCCTGGAAAATTAAGAGAAATGGGTAAGGACAACAAGGTCTGCCCTAACCGTGGACAAAAAATGAAGTAGCAGTTTATCGGATTCCAGTATTGTAAATGTGGAATAAGTTGAAAAAGAGACGCTCTGAGATCATCGATGAAATTAACGGCCGCACCGGCAAGAATTATGACAACGATGTGGTCGTGAAAGCTTATATTACAGATAACATTTACAAGATGTATTTGTGATTTGATTAAAGATCGAAAGAAATATGAAATTCAGTTATATCAGACAGCAATCAAGGAGTATATGTCCTCGAAGGAAAAGAATCTTTCAAGATTGATTGAATATGCGGTTAAACTTGGAGTAAGGGATGAAGTGATGATGTATGTGGAGGTACTGCTTTATGGTGCTGGGAGTGTATAGTGTCCATCTGGATGTACTGGAAACGAACACCCCTGCCATTAAGTGTTACGAGAAGGCAGGATTCAGGATAAGTGGCAGGTACCGGGGACATTGTTACTATATGCGGAACCACTATGACTGGCTGCACATGGATATCTTATATGATGAATATCGGCAACCACTTGAACCTTAAGGGTCTTCATGCGAAAAGTGTCCGCAAGTTAGTGGGCACAACAAAAAAGTCCGTCGGAGCGTTAAAGCATCGACGGACTTTTGCTTTGCTATTTTGCCAAAGTAAAAATCAAACAATTACAGAGTCTGATGCACCTCGCGGATCACAGCATCAGCAAGCTCCGGAGCTTTGGCAGGATCAATGTCATCTGCAAATTCCGCATCAATGGTGGAGGCAGCCGGGCGATAGTTCAGGCGAAGGGCATTTGCCTGAATGTAATCCGTTGCCTTGTTGTAAGTATCCTCTGTAACACCGTTTAAGGTAATTGTATATAATTTTGCCATAATCTATCATCCTTTCTTTTACGTTGTGGTTAATGGAAACATTTCCTTGCTTCTGTATATAGTATATCTCTTTTCCTGAAAAAAGAAAATGGAATAAAGTAACAAATATAATAATAGGAATCGTTACTATATTTGTAAAATAGTCACATATTACCACAATGAGACATTTGTCAACTGTGTTTTGCTCCGCAAAAATGATAAAATAAAATATCAAAATGCAGTTTACACAGGAGGAAAACAAGAGAAAATGGAAGACAAAGATAAGAAGAAAAATGTGAAAAAAATAATCGTGTATGCAGTGCTTTTAGTACTTGTTATGGGAATCGCTCTGGGGACCGGACAGATTCAGACAGAAGAACTAGGGAAGATATTTACGGTCAATGCAATTGCGATCTGTAAATTATTGCTTCTGATCTTCGGGGGATTGTTCTTAAAAAGCCTGATCGTATGGATCCTGGGATTGATCAAACCGGCAAATCACAGAGCCAGGTCCGTGCTCTCTCTGTTATCCAGTCTGACAAAATATATTGCATTTCTGGTGATCCTGTGCGCAGGACTGACGATCCTCGGAGTTAACATGACTACCATCATTGCCAGTGTCGGAGTATTGGCTCTGATCGTCGGTTTCAGCGCGGAGAGTCTGATCGCGGATGTGGTGACAGGAACTTTTATGCTGCTGGAGAATCAGTATAATGTGGGAGACATCGTGGAGGTGAACGGTTTCCGTGGAACTGTGACGAGCATCGGCATCCGCACCACCTGTATCACGGACACCGGCGACAATGTGAAGATCATCAATAATTCCGAAATGAAAAATATCCTGAACCGCTCCGACAATTATTCCAAGGCTGTCTGCGATATCAGCATCCCTTATGAAACGGATCTTGAAAAGCTGGAAAGTGAACTGCCGAAACTCCTTGAGTCGATCTACAAAGCACATGAAGATACTATGAAAAAAGTTCCTGTGTACGTGGGAGTGCAGGCATTGCAGGACTCCGGAGTCTTGCTCCGGTTCGTAGTGGAAGTCTCGGAGAAAAATATCTATTCCGGCATGCGTATTCTGAATCACGATCTGCTGCTGGGCTTCCGGAAGCTGGGCGTGGAGTGCCCTTTCCCGCAGCTGGATGTACATAACAAATAATGGGTGGATCCGGTAATAAAAGAGAAAATGAAGATCAAAGAAGATCATAAAGATCATAGGAATAATAAAATGCAGAAACAGGAAAACAATATACTACCGGAATACCAGACACTCCCGCCGGATTCCATAGCCCCGGAATATCCGCCGTTGCCGGACGAATATCTGCAGAGTAAGCAAACTGTGGAAAAAGAGGTACCGGAACACAGTGAAAGTCGGAAGCGAAAAGCAATGCGCATACTCTGTATGCTGACATCTTGTGTATTGCTTGGCAGCAGCGTGTATGTGACTGAGACAGATCAGACGAAAATACCGGCACAGGCAACGGAGGAGATGCAGGCACCCGATGAAAACGGGGAGAATCGGGACAGCAGGGAAAATGACCATGTACAGTCCGCGACAACAGAGCCAGAAACAGATGACGCAATAGCAGAAACGTCAGAACCTGTCGAAGAACAGTATCCTCTGGAAGGCGGCACCTTATATTACAAGATATATAATGAGACTCACCTGGCCAATCCCACTGCTGACGCCTGGGAGCGGATCCTGGAAGAAGGAGAAATCACCATAGAACAGCTCCTTGCCGGAGAAGTGATCGCTTTGCCGCAGCCGGAGACGCCGGAAGGCTTTGCATTCCTGGGATGGGCGGCACATTTTTCGGGCGAGAAGGATACCTATCCGAAGTGGAGTCTGCTTACGGAAAGCTTTACCGCAGAGGAGGCAGCCAGGATCAAACCGGATGAGGAAGGCAATCGCAGTGTGGATATTCACGCGGTGTGGAACTCGCAGGATCCTGCTGCATGGCAGATGATAATGGTATTGGATGCCAATGGAGGAACGATTGCAGGACAACCATCGCAGACGTACAATGCACTGACACCGAAATATTCCGGTGGAACAGTGTATCTGTGTGGATATCCGACCCCGGAACGGGAAGGGTATCATTTCGCAGGCTGGTATCTCGCAACGGATGAGGGAGATATACGGGTGGAGACCCTGCCCGCATCCCGCTTTTTTGCACAAAAAGGCGGAGAAACGGACTATAACACTCCGTTGGAACTGCATTTAATGGCAGGTTGGGAGAAAACCGAAGAAAAGGGGAACTAAAGGTTGTTTTTCTGTGTGGGAAAAATTATAATAGGACTAACGGATCACACACAGAAAGAGGACTCCAAATGGAAGAACAGGAAGAACAGGGAAAAAAGGAAAGCACGGTGCTCCCGGAACCTCCGGAGATCACGGTGAAGAATCCCAGGATCGGTAAAGTACGTAAGCTGGAAGAGGAAGTAAAACGTCAGAATGAATTGGAGCAGCTTCGGACTAAGCGCATCCGTAAGGAGCAGGAATATATTGAACAGATGAGCAAGGCGGTGGAAGACCACCTGCGCAACACCAGAGAGGAACAGCGGTACAATGAAGAGTTTGAACGTCTGATCCGCAAGGATGTCTACCAGATGCACGGCATCAGTGAGGACAAGCTGCAGGGAATGACGGAGTACCGCAATGCCTTGTATCAGGGAACTGCGTTCGGCATGTTTTTCCTGTCACTGGTTTTGACCGGAATCTGCGGATATCTCCATGGCTTTGGTTCGGAATTATGTATTTTCATGGCTTTTTATACAGCCATCGAGGGAACACTGCTGAATAATGGGAAGAGACAGCATGCAATATTGGATGTCCTGACCAGGATTCTGTATCTGCTCCTGTTCCCGGCGATGCTGATCGTGTTTGTGTGCTATGAACTGGGATTTACGGAGTATGCCCTTATCGTACCGGCGCTTACGATAGCCGGAGTGGTGCTTTTGATGCTGGGAGCGGTGTCCTACTTCCTGTATGACCCGTACCGCCTGGATCGCAAGAATCATAAAAAGGCGAACCATTACATCCGTGACATTGAAAAGGCTGCCATAAAGGAAGTGGAACTGGAAGAAAAAGCGCTGGCGAAGCAGGCAAAAAAGCAGGAAAAGCTGGAATTAAAGGAAGAAGCCAGACAGAAGCGTGCAGCGAAGAAAAGAGAATGGAAAAAGCGGACAAAGGAGATCTTCTCCGGCTGGAAAGAATGGATCCGTGCAAAGCTTCCGAAGAAAAAACAGGAGCCGACGGAAATTTCTGAGGTTACTAAGACAGCAACAGCGGCAGATCCCATGGGAGATACAGAGCCTTCTGAACAGACAGAACAGACGGATGCTGTGGAGATGACGGTGACAGAAGCGGAACAGACCGAGCAGTCCGTGGATACAGAAGACAGTGGGACAGCCAGCATGGAGGAGAAATAATGGCATATTATCTGATTGATTTTGAAAATGTAAAAAGTCGTGGCATGGAGGGCGTGGAGCTTCTGACGGAGGAAGACACTGTCTGTATTTTTTACAGCGATAATGCCGATAGCATGACCTTTGACCTGCATCGGAAATTAAATGAGACGAAGGCAAACATCATTTACCACAAGGTAGCGGTGGGTACCAAGAATGCACTGGATTTCCAGCTGGCAACCTATCTGGGATATCTGATCTGCGAACAGCAGAGGGAGGGGATACACCCGAATTATTTTATCGTGACCAAGGACAACGGCTTCACCAGCCTCATGGTGTACTGGAAGGCGCAGGGAGTTCCCGTGCGGATCATCCGTAACCTCTTATGGGGGAAGAATCCTGTGGCAGAGCAGAATCTTCTGACAGAAGAGGAACAGGAGACAGAAACAGTCGTTACCGCTTTAGAGGATGTGACAGAACAGCTGCAGCCCACACAGCCGGAGCCGGTAGAAGAGACCAAAGAACCCGTACAGCCGGAGAAGGCGGATGCACCCGAAGAGACCATGCAGCCGAAGACTGAGAAAGCGGATGCACCCGAAGAATCCACACAGCCGAAAGCGGTAGAAGAGACCAAAGAGCCCGTACAGCCGGAGAAGGCGGATGCACCCGAGGAGCCCGCACAGCCGGAGCCTGAGACGGTGGCCGAGCCTGCACAACCCGTGAAGAAGCCTTCAAGGAAAAAGAGCAACACCAGAAAGAAGAGTGCTGCAAAGGCAGATGATAAGACCGAGGAAAAGAAATCTGCAGAGAAGAAGCCTACTGAGAAGAAGCCAGCAGAGAAGAAACCAGCAGAGAAGAAGCCTGCCGAGGAATCGGATGAACTGACTTTAGCCGTAGAAAAGGTTCTTACAGATCAGTCCATCGTCCCTCAGGTGGTAAAATTCATCCGCCAGTACAAGACCAAGCAGGGCATCAACAATGCCCTGAACAAAGAGTTCAAGGACAGCAAGCGCACCAGCGAGATTTATTCTGCCATCAAGCCCCTGATTGCCGATAAAAAGGGAAAATGATAAAAAAGATCAAGAAAATGTGAAAAGAAAGTTATTGACAATATAAAAGCAGAGTGGTATTGTTGCTATCGAACAGAAAGTGAAATTCGATGAGCAGAACAAGATCTGCATACGGAAGCATTTCAGAGAGCCGTCGGCTGGTGTGAGACGGTATGTGAGTATGACAGACTATCCTCTGTGAGAAGTGCACTGAAGATTTTAAGTAGGTGTCACCGGTATTCTACCGTTATTTAGAAGCCTGTTGGAAATGGGATATTTGTATTTCATGGAGATGGGAACAAGAGGTCATGTGATAAACATGGCAAGCAAAGTGGTAACGCGGAGAGCTTAGAGCTTTTCGTCTTTGGGTGCTTAAGGGTGCCTGAGATGGAAGGCTTTTTTTGTTTTACGGGCAATCAGAATTTTTCTTTCTGTCACGACAAAATAACAAGACACAAGAAAGAAGGAAACAAAAATGAACAGTTTGGTAATCATTCTGATCGCAATGGTAGTGCTGGCAGCAGGCTATGT